>Ga0137415_10005698_pt1 | contig 12324 bp, 10 predicted proteins | sample CZODoug3_1_1_16f_FD_183082 | JGI IMG/M metagenome (GOLD analysis project Ga0137415, IMG submission 183082) | Vadose zone soil fungal communities from Angelo Coast Range Reserve, California, USA - CZODoug3_1_1_16fungal (Hybrid Assembly) | ecosystem: Environmental > Terrestrial > Soil > Vadose...
GATGCGCTGGCGATCGCGCAGGCGCTGCTGGAGTGCGCGCTGGAGGATGCGCTCGCGTGGCCGGGCGGGCTCGTCATTGCACCGGAGAATGCGACTGAGGCGCGCTGGGCACAGGGCCTGCTCGAGCGTGAGGCGAGCGTGCAGCCCCAGCCGCGCGGCAACCTGGGTGAGCGTCTGAACGCAGTCGATCGCGCGGTGCGCGCTCTCGGCCACGAGCGCGTCCTGTTCATCGGCAGCGACGCCCCGTCGCTGACCCTGCCGGATCTTCTCGCGGCGCAAGCTGAGCTGGATCGATCGGATGTCGTGCTGGTTCCGGCCCGGGACGGCGGTGTGACGCTGATGGGATCGCGGCTTGCGTGGCCGGATCTGGCTCCCCTGCCGTGGAGCGCGCCGACTCTCGCGCAAGGCCTGGAGGCGTGTTGCCGCAGCCACGCTCGTTCCGTGACGCGGCTGCCGGATTCGTACGACGTCGACGAAGTGTCCGATCTCGGCATCGCACGGCGCGCGCTCGCAGACGACAATCGTCCGGCGCGCCGCCGGCTGCATGAGCTGTTGGTGAAGGTCGCGTGAACGCATGAAGGGGCGCGTGGTGTGGGCAGTCGCGGCCGTGCTGCTGCTCGCCGCGGCGGGGTGGTTGCTGCCGGTGAGGGAGTGGCTGGGCGCGGCGCTCACCTGGGCCGCGGCGCACCGCGCACCATCCGCGCTGGTGTTCATCGCCCTGTACGTGCTGGCAACGGTATGTCTGGTTCCCGGCCTCATTCTCACGCTCGCGGGCGGCGCGATGTTCGGCCTGGCGGGGGGCGTAGCGCTGGTATCCGCAGCCAGCGTGCTCGGGGCAAGCGCGGCGTTCTTCATCGGGCGCACGTTTGCCCGTGAGTGGACGCAGCAGCGCATCGCGGCCTGGCCCCGGTTCCGGGCGCTGGACGGCGCCCTCGGTGAACGCGGCTTCTGGATCGTGCTGCTCACACGGCTGTCGCCGCTGTTCCCCTTCAACCTGCTGAACTACGCGTACGGGGTCACGGCGGTAAGGCCACGCGACTATATTGCCGCCTCCTGGCTCGGCATGCTGCCCGCCACGGTGCTGTACGTGTACGCCGGATCCGCGGCCGCGAATCTCGCGCAGGCGCTCTCGGGCCGGGTGCGTACCGGGAGAACCGGTACCGTCCTGTTGGTTGTTGGTCTGGCAGCCACCGTCGCAGTTACCGCGCTGGTGACGCGCCTCGCGCGCCGCCAGCTCGAACACGAGCTCGCCCCATGAACGAGGATGACGCGCTGTGGCGCCGGCTGGTTTTTCCGTCGGACTATCGCAATCCCACGCCCGCGGCGCGCTACCACCTCACCGTGATCGGCGCCGGCCCCGCGGGCCTCGTCACCGCGATCGCCGCGGCGGGTCTGGGCGCGCGCGTCGCGCTGGTGGAGCGGCATGCCATGGGAGGAGACTGCCTGAACGTCGGTTGCGTGCCCTCGAAGACACTGCTGGCGGCGGTGCGCGGCGGCCTGACGTTCGCACTCGCGATGCAGCGGGTGCGCGCGGTGCGTGCGCACATTGCCCGACACGACTCGGTCGAGCGCTACACACAAGCGGGAGTCGACGTGTTCCTCGGGCAGGGGAGTTTCAGCAATGCGCATGAGATTCGCGTCGCAGCGGCGACGCTGCGCACGCGCCGCACCGTGATCGCCACCGGGGCGCGCGCCCGCATTCCGCCGCTGCCCGGACTTGCGCAGATCACACCCTTGAGCAACGAGACCGTGTTCGATCTAACCGAGCAGCCACGGCGTCTGGCGGTGCTCGGCGCCGGTCCGGTTGGCTGCGAGCTCGCGCAGGCCTTCGCGCGCCTCGGTACGCAGGTCGAGCTGCTCGAGCTTGGGTCCCAAGTCCTGCCGCAGGACGAACCCGAGGCGGCGCAGCGGGTGGCTGACGCCCTGGTCCGGGACGGCGTCAGGCTGCGCCTCGGCGCGCGGGTCACGGGCGCCTCGCGCACGCTCGCGGGCAAGGTGCTGATGCTCGCGGACGGCACGTCGGTTGCCGCCGATGAGGTGCTGGTTGCCGCCGGCCGCGCACGCAACGTCGAGGGCCTGGAGCTGGAGCGCGCCGGCGTGCGCTTCGACAGCGAAGCCGGCATTGCCGTCAATGCCCGCCTGCAGACCTCCCACGCGCACATCTACGCGGCCGGAGACGTGTGCGCGGCGCTGCAGTTCACGCATGCGGCCGATGCGCAGGCGCGCATCGCGGTGCGCAACGCCTTGTTCCTGGGGCGCGCGCGCGCCGATAAATTGGTCATCCCGTGGTGCACCTACACCCGGCCCGAGCTCGCGCACGTGGGGGCCACGAGTCGGGAGCTTCAGGGGGCCGGCCGTGCCTTCGATCGCTATCGCGTCGAGTTCGGCGAGCTCGATCGCGGCCAGACCGACGACGCGGCCGACGGTTTTGCGGAAGTGCTGACCGCGCGCGGCTCGGACAGGATCCTGGGTGCCACCATCGTCGGCCGCGACGCCGGCGAGCAGCTGGCACCCCTGGTGGTGGCGCTGACCCGGGGGCTGGGCCTGAAGAGCCTCGGCTCGCTGGTGCTCCCGTACCCGACACGCTCGGAGTACCTGCGCCGTATCCTCGACAGCTACAGCCGCACGCGACTGACGCCGTTCACGGCGGGTACACTCAGGTGGTGGCTGACGCGCACTCTTTAGCTCCGCCCGCGATAGCGGTCGTGGTTCCCACGCTGAACGACGACGCGGCGCTGGCGCGCCTGCTGCCGCTCCTGGGTCGGCTCGCCATGCCTCCCGAGCAAGTGATCGTGGTCGATGGCGCCGCGAGCGAGGCCACGGCTGCCCTGTGCCGCAGCGCCGGCTGCACCTGGGTGCCCTCCGGGGCCGGACGGGGCGTGCAACTGAATGCCGGCATCGCCGCGGCGCGGGCCGCGGGAGCGGGTGTGCTGTGGATGGTGCATGCCGACTGCGAGCCCCACGCCGCGAGCGCGCGCGCCATTCGTGAGGCTGCGGCTGCGGGCGCGGCGGGCGGCTACTTCAGGTTCCGTTTCGGCGGCGCGCGCAGCCCTCTGAAACGCTTCCTGGAAGCGTGCATCGCGTGGCGCTGCCGGCTGTCGATGGTGTACGGCGATCAGGGCATTTTCGTGACCCGTGCGGCGTACGACGCAAGTCCCGGGATCGGCGCGCAGCCGCTGTTCGAAGAAGTGGCGCTGGTGCGTGCCCTGAGGCGCACCCGGCGTTTCGTCGCCGTGGCTTTGCCGATGACGGTCTGCGAGCGCCGCTGGCAGCGCGATGGGCTGCTGCGGCGCACGCTGCGCAACCGCACGCTGGCACTGGCTTTCGTACTGGGCATCGATCCGGTGACGCTCGAGCGCTGGTATCGCGCATCGCGGGCGCGGGAAGCGCGGCAGTGAGCGTTGGCGATGCGGCGGGCGCGAGCCTGCGACGCGACGAGTGGCTGTTCACCCCGCGGGGGGATGCACGCGGCTACATCCAGCCTCACACCCTGTCGGAGCTGTGGTTTCACACCGGCACGGCGTGCAATCTCGCCTGCCCGTTCTGTCTGGAAGGCTCCAGGCCCGGTGATCGGCGCCTCGGGCGCGTGACGTTCGCGGACCTGCAACCCTTCATCGACGAGGCGGTCCAGCTCGGCGTGCGGCAGTTCTCCTTCACCGGCGGCGAGCCGTTCCTCATCAAGGATCTGGTGCGCATTCTTTCGTATGCGCTGGAGCGCGCGCCGTGCCTGGTGCTGACCAACGGCGTCGACGCGGTGCCGAAGCGCCTGGCGAAGCTGGCGGAGTTGCGGGCACGGCCGCACGCACTGGCACTGCGCGTGAGCATCGATTACCCGCAGCGCGCGCGGCACGACGCCGGACGCGGGGAGGGGAATTTCCTCAAGGCTTGGGCTGCGCTCGCGCTGCTGCACGGCGCCGGCTTTCGCGTGTCGATCGCGCGGCAGATGGAGCCGGGCGAGAACCGTACCGCGGTCGAGGACGCCTACCGGGCTGTGATGCACGCGCACGCGCTGCCGCAGGATCTGAACATCGTGGCGTTCCCGGACTTCGGCGCCCCCGGCACGCAGGCGCCCGTGCCGCCCGTGACGGAGAACTGCATGACGCGGTATCACAGTGAAGCCACGCGGCGCGAGTTCATGTGCGCGTACAGCAAGATGGTGGTGAAGGTCAACGGGAGCATGCGGGTCTACGCCTGCACGCTGGTGGACGATGATCCGGCTTACGATCAGGGCGGCTCTCTCAGCGCCAGTCTCGGCCGGCGCGTCATGCTGCGACATCATCGCTGCTTCAGCTGCTTCAAATACGGCGCGTCGTGCAGCGAGACCCGGGGGCACTGACTGCTTCAGGTCTGCAGGAACTCAAGCAGCGCGCGCTGTGCGGCGTTCAGCTGCTCGCGCGGCGTGAGCAGCGCGCCACGCAGCGCCTGCCGGCAGGGCCGTGACTCGTCCTCCCGGTACTCGGCCACCGTGGCGGCGAGAAGCTGCTGCACGCGGCCGAGATTGCTGCGGAACAGCTGCAGTATCTGTTCCGCCGACGCATGTTGCGCTGGATCCTCGAGCCAGGAGTCGTAATCGGTCGCTAGCGCGATGGTGCAGTAGCCGAGCTGCGCCTCCAGGGCGAGGAATGCCTCCGGCACGTTGGTCATGCCGACGATATCCGCACCCGCCGCGCGCAGGAACAGGCTCTCCGCGCGGGTGCCGAGGCGCGGACCCTCGACGCAGGCGTAGGTCTTGTCCTCGTGCAGTGTCACAGTGCCGGCGCGCGCCACGCGTGCGATGAGTGCGGCGGTGGCGCGGCAGGTGGGGTGCGCGCTCGAGATATGCGCGACCAGCCCGCCGCCGAAGAAGCTCGCGGCACGCGTTCCCCGGGTGAAGTCCAGGTACTGCGACGGCAGTGCGAGATCGCCCGGGCGGATCTCTTCGCGCAGACTCCCCACCGCCGACACGCCGATCACCGTGCGCACGCCGAGGCTCTTCAGCGCCCAGATATTGGCCCGGAAGTTGATCTCGCCGGGCAGCAGCTGGTGCTGCAGGCCGTGGCGCGCCAGAAATGCGACTTCGCGACCGTGCAGCGTCCCGGTCATGAGCGGCGAGGACGGCGCTCCGAACGGGGTCGTCACCGTGTGCGCGCGTGGCGTCCCCAACTCCCGCATGGCGTACAAACCGCTACCACCGATGATGCCGATCATGGCTCGCTGCGCTCCCGGAACGCTCATTTGCGCGGATGGCCCGCCACGCGGCAAGATGCCTGAAAGCACCGCGCAACAACAACTCGAACGGGGCATCCTCATGAGCAGCACACCGTTTCCCTCGCTGGGACCCCCGCGCTGGCCGGTGCGCCTGCTCGATGTGGGTCTGTGGCTGATCGGCGCGGGGCTGCTGCTGTGCCTGATCTGCGGGCCGTCGCACCGCTTCGGGCTGGCGAATTTCAGGGTCGCGCTGCTGCTGCTGGCGGGCGGTCTGCTGCTGCTGCTGGCAGGCACGCTGCTCGCCATCGTCGGCATGCTGGTGGCGAGTGCCCAGCGCCTGCGCTTTGCGCGCGGCCCGGCCATGGTGGCGATCGTGGTCGGCCTGCTCGCCAGCGGCTATCTGCTCAGCTGGATCGCGCGCGCGCGCGCGGCGCCGCCGATACACGAAATCAGCACCGATCTCGCCGATCCGCCGGCGTTCGTCGTGGTTGCGGCATTGCGGCGCGACGCTCACGCCGTCAACCCTTCCGAATACGTGTCGCGGGTGAGCGCGCCGGGCGGCAGGATCATCGAGGTGCCGGAATTGCAGCGCCAGCGGTATCCCGACATCCAGCCGCTGCACCTGGGGCTCGCGCCGGCGGCGGCGCTGCAGGCTGCGCAGCGCGCCGCGCAGCGCCTCGGCTGGCAGATCGATGCCTACGTGCCCGGCGATGGCCGCCTCGAGGCGACCGACAGCAGCGCCTTCTTCGGCTTCAAGGACGACGTGGTGGTGCGGGTGCGCGCCAGCGATGCGGGTTCGCGCCTCGACGTCAGGTCGAAGTCGCGGGTGGGCTTAAGCGATGTCGGTGCCAACGCCCGTCGCGTGCGCGCTTTCCTGAAGCTGATGGAGAGCAACTGAGGTCGCGCGTTCGCGGGCAGCCAGCAGCTGAATTCGCCGGCCTCATTTCTCGCGGTTGTAGGTAAAGTCGTACTCGACCGTCCAGGTCTTGCCGTCGTCCGTTGACCCCTCGCTGAACTGGCGAACGCGATCCGCTCCAAGGTTATAGAACCGCAGCCGGCGCTTCAGCGCTTTGCCGTCCGCTTGCGGAATGACGTCGGTATAGAAGTCCATGACACCTGCGGTGAGGGTTCCGCAGAAATGGATCATTCCGCCCTGATTGTCGACCCAGAACTGCTCCCAGCGTTTCTGGTCCGGGTTGTAGACGTTGTAACTCTTGCCGGAGTAAGCGGATTCGCCCAGGGAAGTCCAGTTCTCCCAGATGACACAAGCGCCTAATCCGCGCTCGATGTGGCTGCGGCCGACCGGGGTGAGCTCCCGGGTGGTGACCACGTTCCAGTCGCCAACCCAAAAATCGAACTGACGGCTCTCGGCGCGGGACTCGCACGGCGCCTGATTCTGCTGCGCCTGCTTTACCAGGGCAGCAAAGCGCACGTCCATACGCAGGCTGCGTAAGTCCGGGTCAGAGAGCAGCAGATCCGGCCGGCCGTGCCCCTGCTTCACGGCCTCAGTTAGCGCCGCGAAGGCCTTGTCGGTGTCACCCACCGATGCGAGAGCGATTGCAACACCATAGTCAACCGCGCTCGGCGGGGCGCCCTGCGTCCTGGCTGTTTCATACGCTTCAAGAGCCTTGGCATTCTGACCGATTCCGTGCAGGCAGGCGCCCAAGCGCAGCCAGTTTGTATAGCCATCGGGCTGCTCGTGCACGAGGCGCTCATACAGGGGTGTCGCCCTAGCCCAGTCCTTGATTCGATAGGCAGCGTCGGCCGCCGCGGCCGCGTCCGCCGCCGCAGCCAGGGCAATCGCTGCGCATGCGGCGTATGCACATGCGACGTATGCAAGCCAGCGACCCGTGGGTGTTTCCCGCATCGCTCCCGATGATAGATGCCGCGGCGCACGCGGCTGTATCACATGTTGCGAGAAGCGCGCAGGTGACGAAACAATGTAGTACGGCTGCCGAAGCCGACCAGTTCGGCGATCTCCGTCAAGGTCCATTTCGCTTCGCTTATCAGGCGTACCGCGGCACCGGTTCGCTTGCGACTCAGATAGGTCGACGGCGTCACGCCGTGGAGTGCCTTGAAAGTCCGCAGGAAGTGAAACGGCGACAGGTGCGCTGCGCGCGCCACGTCTTTCAGCCCGATCGGCTCGCGGAAATGCGTGTGGATGAACGTCACGCCGAGCCCGATGCGCCGGTAGAGCTCACGACGAGTCGCGGGTTTGGTCGAGGGGATGAGCTCGCGAGCGCGCCGCTGCCGGCGCTCGAGCCTCAACATGCGACCGAGCAGGAAGTGCAGTTGCTCCTCGACCCAGCCGTCCTCGCCCACGCCCGCGTCGACGGCCTGCCGGATATGGCGCAGGACGGGTGTGACCGTCCTGTCATGTTCCCGCAGCCGCTCGTCGAACTCGATCGAGTCGCGACGGCCGCCCGCGGGGTCCGCCAGCAATGACTCCGTGGACCGCAGCACAGAGTCCCGGACCTCCTCCGCGAGGCCCGGCCGGAAAAAGACCGAGAATGAATGAGCGGGGTGCATCGCATCGATGCGACTGGCGTAGCGCCGGCCGGCGTTGAGGATGAGATACGTGTCGTCGTCGACGCAGATTCGACGCCCGTCTACAAAGTAGTCCTCGCTTCCGCCGGTCATCATCTTGATCGACAGAAGCTGCGTGTAGTCCGGGTATTCCACACGTCGCGTCGTTGCGGAGATCACTGCGCTTTCGCGGCCCCAGTGGGTGTAGAAGCGCACGCGGAACGCCCGGTCCCACAGCGGCGGCATTTCCCGATAAATCACTGAGTGGCCCTCCAGACGCGTCGAGCGAGATGACGTCACTGAGCGGAAGCGTAAAGAGCAGTTGCGCCGTCGATGTTGCAGATATTGCTTCGGGCTGTCGCGAGCGTACCACGGGAACGCATATTCACACGCGGGCTCTGCTGCGGGTGCGCGTTGGGGGGGCGATTGCCTCTGAGCAACCACAAATGGCAACTGTTGCAACCACAGGTGCGCGGCAGTTTCACACACTGCGGCCCCTTCCGTGACGCATCGGCTCGGGAAAAATCACATGCGTTTCAGTAATTTTCCGCAGGTACTCCGGGTGGCGGTGGCCACGATGACAGTCAGCGCGCTGGCTGCAGTTACGCAGGCGCAAACGCCAGCGACTGCGCCGGACGCCGGCAAGATTGAGATTGAAGAGGTGGTGATCACCGGCTCGCGCATTGCGCTGCCCAACATGGTCAGCACCAGCCCGATCCAGGTCATCACGGAAAAGGACATCCGGGTATCCGGCAAAGCCGACATCAGTGACATCATTCTGCAACTGCCGCAGAACTTTAATAACTCCTTCAGCGACTTCAACAACCGCACCAGTGGCTTGACCACCGCGGGCGGCCTGGCGACCGCGGATCTGCGCGGCCTCGGTCCGCAGCGCACACTGGTGCTCGTCAACGGGCGGCGCCTGGGCGTCGCAGATGCCAACACCGCCAACCCGAATCCGGCAGCGGATCTGGACCAGATTCCGACCGACCTGATCGAGCGCGTGGATGTGGTTACCGGCGGGGCATCCGCGACCTATGGGTCGGATGCCATTGCCGGGGTGATCAACTTCATCATGAAACGCAACTTCGAGGGCATCCAGTTCGATGGCCAGCTGGGGCAGAACTGGCATTCACAGCACAGCTCCTTCACGCAGGGTCTGGCTGCGTCGAATGGCATCACGGCGCCGACCGGCAGTATCCATGACGGCAACAACCGCTCCTTCAACGTCATCCTCGGATCGAGCATCGCCGATGGCCGCGGCAACGTCACCGGCTACGCCGGCTACCTGCAGGCCAATCCGATCCCGAGCGGCAACCGCGACTTTGGCGCCTGCCAGCTCAACGCCAGCCCGAACGCCGCCGGGGATGCGTTTACGGGAGCGTTCTGCTCGGGCTCGGGTAATTCGAACTTCTTCAAGGTCGGCACCGGCCCGACGTTCTCGGTGCTGGGCAGTCAGTTCGTGCCGCGAGGGTCAGCCGCAACGACCCCGCCGGCAGTATTCAACTCCCAGCCCTACATCTACAACGGGCGCGATGACCTGCGCTACACCGCCGGCTTTCTGGCGCACGTGGATGTCAATGATCACATCAGGCCGTACGCCGAATTCGGCTTCATGAACGACCGCACCGACCAGAAGATCGCGCCATCGGCCCTGTTCCGCTCGGCCAATCCGCTCGATCCGACCGGCAACGGGAACTACAACGTCAACTGCGATAACCCGCTGCTGAGCGCGCAGCAGGCTTCCCTGCTGTGCACGCCCGCGCAGCTCGCCTACGTCGTCGCCAACCCGGGGGTGGCGTGCATATTTCCGGCCGGCGGCGCACCGTCCCCCAACTGCGCCAACGTGCTCATTGGCCGTCGCAACATCGAAGGTGGCGGACGCGAGTCCTACTACGAGCACACTAATTACCGCGCGGTGATCGGGCTCAAGGGCGAGCTGGCCTCGGCGTGGAACTATGACGTCTACGGTCAGTACTACTACACCAGCTTCTTCAATGTAAACAAGCAGTACCTCAACTTCGCCTCGATCGACAACGCGCTGCAGGTGAAAGGCACTGCTGCAAATCCGGTGTGCATCAGCGGACCCCCGTGCGTGCCATACAACATCTTCAGGGACGGCGGGGTGACGGCCGCCGCGCTGCAGTACCTGTACCTGAATGGCTCGGCCTACGGCACAAACTCGCAGCGCATCGCGCACGCGGACGTGGCCGGCGATCTCGGCAAGTACGGCCTCAGGTCCCCGTGGGCGAACGATGGCTTGTCGGTGGACGTCGGCTACGAGCATCGTGCGGAAAGGATGGCGTTTGATCCGGACTCCGGCGAGCAGAGCGGTCTGCTGTCGGGATTCGGCGGGGCCGCAGCCTCGGTTCATCGGGGGCTGAGTCTCGATGAGGAATTCATCGAGCTCGGCGGCGCGCTGGTGCAGGACAAGCCGGGCATTCACAGCCTGATCGTCGACCTGGGCGCCCGGCTGTCGGACTACACGACCAGCGGCAGGGCCACTACCGGCAAGTTCGAGGTGCAATATCAACCCACGGCCGATCTACGCTTTCGCGGCTCGTTCCAGCGCGCGCTCCGCGCCCCGAACCTCATCGAACTGTACAATCCGGCCGCAATTGGCCTGATCACCTCGGGTGATGACCCATGCGCGCCGAGTGAATTCACCGGCCGCATCGTCGCAACACTGCAGCAATGCATGCGCACCGGGGTGACGCCCGCTCAATACAACTCCGGCTCCATCCCGCAGGGCACCGCGAGCCAGCTGTCGCAGGAGTTGGGAGGCAATACCAACTTAAAGCCCGAACGGGCGAACACGTTCAATATCGGCGCCACACTGAATCCGCGCAGCCTGCCGGACTTCAGCGGCAGCATCGACTACTACCAGATCAAGCTGACCGATTCGATCGGCGCAATTCCGCCGGGGCTGATACTGCAGGGGTGCATGAACTCGGGTGATCCGCTGTTCTGTACCAAGATCGTACGCAACCCGGTCAACGGCGGACTGACCGGAGCCAGTATCCCCGGCGGCGGCTACATCGTTCAGACCGCTATCAATATTGGAGCGGCAAATATCCGCGGCATTGATCTGCAGGGGACGTATCGGCGGACCCTGCCCGCGGGTTGGGGGTCGCTCGGGTTCGCGCTTAACGGGGCCTATCTTCTGAAGAACGAGACCCAGCCGTTCACGGGCGGACCGACCTACGACTGTGCCGGTCTGTTCGGTGCACTGTGTGGCACGGTGAATCCCCGTTGGCGTCACATTTTCAGAAGCACCTGGTACCTGCCGGGGAACTTCAATGTCGCGGCTACCTGGCGGTTCCTCCAGAGTGTGTCACTCGATAACAACAACTCCAACCCGCTACTCTTCGGTCACACTTTCCTCAACCAGAATACCGGCGGCCCGGCGTTAAACCTGTTCAACGCACGGCTGCCGAGCTTCAACTATCTCGATCTGCAGGTCGGCTGGAATATGACGAGTGGCTCGGAGCTGCGCATCGGCATCAACAACATCCTCGACAAGGATCCGCCGCTCGCCACCTCTGAAATCACCGCCGGCGGCGCCAACAATACCTACGAGATCTACGATACACTGGGCCGACAGCTGTTCGTCTCGTTCACCGCGAAGTTCTGACCGTCACACCGCGGGGCAGTCCGCAGGCCGGGGAAGACCTCGCCGGGCGCGGCTTACGGGCCGGGCGGCGCAACCCCGGTTGCAGGTTGTGCAGGCTTGGATAAGATCGGGCCATGACAGCTTCCGCCGCGCCAACCGGACCGCCGCCGAGCTTCGCGAGCTTTCGCGAGTTCTATCCGTATTATCTCGGCGAACACGGCAACCGCACCTCGCGCCGGTTGCACGTGAGCGGTACGCTGCTCGCGGTCGCGATCGCCGCCGGCGCGCTGGTTACCTCCCGCTGGGCGTGGTTGCTGGCGGTGCCGCTCGCCGGCTACCTGCCCGCGTGGGTGGGGCACTTTTTTTTCGAAGGCAACTCGCCGGCCACTTTCCGCTATCCGCTCTACAGCCTGCGCGGAGACTTCTCCATGCTGGCCGAGGTGCTCACGGGCCGCATGCGCTGGTAGCGCGGACCGCAAGGCAGCAACATGAGCAGAGCCGGCATCGATCGCGTCTTCGAGCGACGCCTCTCCGCCCTGGTCAACGCCGGGGAGCCGCAGATCCTGCAGGGCGGCCGCAAGGGGGTGGAGAAGGAATCGCTGCGGGTGTTGCCGAACGGGCGGCTGGCGCCGACGCCGCACCCGCCGCTGCTCGGATCCGCGCTCACCAACGAGCACATCACCACCGACTATTCCGAGGCGCTGATCGAGCTGGTCACGCCCGCGTTCACGCACAGCTGGGAGCTGCTGCAGTATCTGCTCGACCTGCATCAGTTCGTCTACCGTCACCTGGGCGATGAGCTGCTGTGGGCCACGAGCATGCCGTGCGCCATCGAGCGCGACGAGGACATTCCGCTGGCGCAGTACGGCAGCTCGCACGTCGGGCGCATGAAGACGGTGTATCGCAACGGGCTCGGCCTGCGCTACGGCCGCATGATGCAGGCGATCTCCGGGGTGCATTTCAACTACTCGTTCCCGCTGCCGTTCTGGGAGGCCTAC
>Ga0137415_10005699_pt1 | contig 12324 bp, 9 predicted proteins | sample CZODoug3_1_1_16f_FD_183082 | JGI IMG/M metagenome (GOLD analysis project Ga0137415, IMG submission 183082) | Vadose zone soil fungal communities from Angelo Coast Range Reserve, California, USA - CZODoug3_1_1_16fungal (Hybrid Assembly) | ecosystem: Environmental > Terrestrial > Soil > Vadose...
CCGTCCTTCCACGGACGGACCCCGAACGGGAGCCAGAAAGGCGCGAGCCGCTTGTCCACGGCGTAGGCGAAGAACTCAGCCATGACATCTCCTAGCGGGCGAGAAGGTCGCGCAAGACTCAGCCTACTGACCGCCCCGCCAGGTGTCCGGATCTCCCCCAGAAGTGCCTCATCCCCCTGTCGCGGCGACGTCACGGGCCGGCCGCGGGTGGTCAAGAGTCCGCCAGAGGAATTCGAAGATCAGAGCCCATTTGTACGCGCGCTGTTCGTTGTTGGCCGCCGCACCGTGGCCGCCCTCGATGTTCTCGTAATAGTGGACGTCCAGGCCGTACTCACGCATCCGGGCGACCATCTTTCGCGCATGCCCAGGATGGACCCGGTCGTCTCGGGTCGAAGTCACGAACAACGCCGGCGGGTACGAGCCATCCGCCCGGACATTCTGGTACGGCGAGTAGCCGCGCAGATATCGACCCTCGACCGGATCCTCGGGATCGCCGTACTCGGCGACCCATGACGCGCCCGCCAGCAGCTTGTGAAAGCGCAGCATGTCCAACAACGGCACCTCGCTGACCACAGCCCCGAACAGCTCCGGATAGCGGGTAAGCATCACACCCATCAGCAGGCCGCCATTGCTGCCGCCGCGGATACCGAGTTGCTCACGAGTAGTGATGCCTCGCGTGACGAGGTCAGCCGCGATCGCAGCGAAATCCTCATACACCCGCAGCCGGTTCGTCTTGAGCCCCGACTGATGCCAGGCCGGCCCGTACTCGCTGCCGCCGCGGATGTTGGCCTGCACGAACGTGCCACCGCGGGCCAGCCATCCGCGCCCGATGATCCCGCTGTACGTCTCGGTCTCGGCAATCTCGAAGCCGCCGTAGCCGGTCAGCAGCGTCGGGGCCGGATTATTGCCCTCTCGGCGCACGACGAAGTACGGCACGCGCGTCCCGTCGGCCGAGCCGGCGAACAGCTGCTCCACGTCGAGCCCCGTGGAGTCGAAGAAAGCCGGCTCCCGCTTCAACGTCTCGACGAGCTCGTCGGCTCGGCCGAGGTCGCCGCGCCGCAGCGTGTTCGGCTCGGTAAACCCGCTGAATCCCAGGAAGTACTCATCGCTGGCGTACGGGTCGGTACCGACGACGTCGGCGTGCCCGACGTCGGGCACACCGGGAAGCGGGCGGCGCCGCCAACCATCCTCAGTGTGGCTGTGGACCTCCAGCCGGCTCCGAACGTCGACCAGCGACTGCACGACCAGGTGATGGCGGGTCGCCGCGTGATAGCCGAGCGCGCTATGTGCGTCGGGTTCGAACAGCGCCCTCAGGTCGCGTCCGCCAGCGAGGTAGTCGTCGAGGTTCGCGACGAGCAGCGCACCGGCCGGATACTCGCGACCACCCACGAGCCACGGCGAGCGGGTCCGGATCAGCAACCACTCCCGATGGACGTCGACGTCGGCGTCACCCGGTACGTCGAGTCGCGTCAACTCACCGTCTCGGACGAGGTACTCCTCTGACGTGTAGAAGTCGATCCGCCGAGACACCCCGCTGCGCTCGAATCCCTCGGTCGGGTCGTGCCAGGCTGACACCTGCACGTCCTCCGGGTCGCCTTCGAACACGGTCGTCGCCTCTGACAGCGGCGTGCCTCTGCGCCACAGCTTGACCACCCGCGGATAGCCGGACGACGTCAACGTGCCGGGGCCGAAGTCGGTCGCAACGAAGACCTGGTCGCGATCGAGCCACGCCACCTCGGCTTTTGCCTCTGGCAGCGCGAACCCGTCGTCCAGGAACTCCAGCCGGTCCAGGTCGAACTCACGGACCAGCGCCGCATCCGCTCCCCCGCGGGACAGCTGCACGAGCGCCCGGTCAAGCGTCGGATGAAGGACAGCCGCGCCCTGCCAGACCCAGTTCTCGCCCTCGGTCTCGGCCAGCTGGTCGACGTCGAGCAGGACCTCCCATTGCGGGTCGGCCGTTCGGTACTGCGCCAACGTCGTACGCCGCCACACACCACGCGGGTGGTCGGCGTCCGGCCAGAAGTTGTACAGCCACTCGCCTCGACGGACCACCGAAGGAATGCGATCGTCGGAGTCCAGCACCTCGCGCAGCTCGCCGTACAGTGCGTCGAAGCGCGGCGAACCGACCAGCAAGCCTTCAGCCTCCGCGTTTCGCTCCCGGGCCCACGTCAACGCGGCGACGCTGTCGACATCCTCGAGCCACAAGTACGGGTCAGGGCCATCATCGAGTTCTTGCGTCGGCCGGTGGCCGGCGGCCCTGTTCGCGGGCATCGCGGCCACTCCTTCGCGTCCGTAGGCGATCACGGAGTTTCCACGATAGGTCAACGCGGCAATCACGTGCCGAAGCCCGGTGCCGGGACAGGCGCTCGTGTGCTGCGCCCGTCCCGGCATCGACGTCGTTCTCGACATCTAGCGTCCGACTGGCTGTCGGACGAGGCGTTCGATCAGTAGACCTGAACGTTGTAGGCGGACAGTGCGGCACTGACCGGCTGGAAGAACGTCGTTCCGCCCTGCGTGCAGTCGCCACTGCCGCCGGACGTGAGGCCGACTGCCGCGTTGCCGTCGTAGAGCGGACCGCCGCTGTCGCCGCCCTCAGCACATACGTTGGTCTCGATGAGTCCGTTGACGGTCTCGCCGGTGTCGTAGTGCACGGTCACGCCCAACGCGCTGACGGTTCCGCTGTGGACGCCGGTCGTGCTTCCCCGGCGCGTCACCGTCTCACCGACGAAGGCGTCGGCCGCGTGCGTGATCTCCTGGTTGCCCACGGTGCCTGGGTAGTTGGTGTAGGACGGGTCGTACTGAACGAGCGCGTAGTCAGTGCCCGGGAACCTGGAGTCGACAGTGTCCCCGAGCAACGTGGTGTGGCTGGACGAGGTCCACCAAGTCGGCTCGACATTGCCGCAGTGGCCGGCGGTCAGGAAGTAATGGGTCGAGCCGCTGACGACGTTGAAGCCGAGTGAGCAGCGGTACGTGGATCCATATATCGCGTCTCCGCCGGAGACATCGAGCCGGAACGTTCCATTGGCGACTCGCAGCCTGGCCGCATCGCCGAGACGCTGGACGGCAACTCGGACTGCCGCCAGACGGCTCCCGGTGACGGTGCGGTCGACGGAGACGACGACCTGATTCGTCGCCGGGTCGACGCCCCACGCGGTGCCCGAGAACGCGACCGATCGGTCCAGGCTCTGCACGGCCGCGGCGAGGCGCGCAGCACTGTTGGGGCCGGGGCTGGCCCCGCTCGGTGATGCCGCCGCGGCGGCGATGGCGGTCAGGCCGACCGTCGCAATGACGGTGGCCGTGACCCGGATGGAGAGACGGGTGATCCTCATGTAGGTCTCCTGGGGGTGAGACCCGCGCGGGTTGGGATTGCGCAACGTTTTGATGCCGGCTCACCCAGGATGCACCTCTTGCGGTGATTCGACAAGTGTCAGCGGACATATACGACCCGTGGCTAGATCGTCCACAGTGGACAGTCAGGCCGGTTGGTCGTTAGCAGGTTGGACGCGGCTCGCGGTGCGCGATCACGACGCTAGGCAGTGCGTTCCTCTTCCGACGCCGAGCGCTGCAGGTTGCGCAGCTCGTCGGCCGAGTGGTGGCAGCGCCAGAAGTGCCCGGGCTCGACCTCGGTGAAACTGGGCTCCTCGGTCTTGCAGATGTCACCGATGTAGCGCGGGCACCGGGTATGGAACACGCAGCCGGACGGCGGGTTGGCGTGGCTCGGGATCTCACCGGTGAGCCGGATGCGCGGACGCTCCCCGCCGACTGCGCGCGGCAGTGACGACAACAGCGCCTCGGTGTAGGGATGCTGCGGCGTGCCGTACACCGTCGACGCGTCGCCGAGCTCCATCAACCGACCCAGGTACAGCACGGCAATACGATCGGACAGGTAGCGCACCACGCCCAGGTCGTGAGAGATGAACAGGTACGCGGTCTCCTTCTCGACCTGCAGCTCGGCGAGCAGGTTCAGGATCGCCGCCTGCACCGACACGTCCAGCGCCGACGTGGGTTCGTCGCAGACGACGATCCGCGGATCGCCGGCGAACGCGCGGGCGATCGCCGCCCGCTGCTTGAGCCCACCGGACAGCTGCGACGGCTTGGCCCGGATCAACCGCACGTCGAAGCGCACCGAGTGGGCGAGGTCGCGCAGGTGGGTGTCGAGCTCGGCGCCGTGCTCGTGGTTGAGGCGATTCAGCGCCCGGCTGATGATGCGCCGGATGGAGAACCGACGGTTGAGCGCCGCGTCGGGATTCTGGAACACGATCTGCAGCGCCCGCACCTGTTCGCGGTCGCGGTCGGTGATCGACGAGGCGATGGGGGTGCCGTCCAGTTCGACCAGCGAGCCGGCGTCGGGCTCGGTGAGGCCGAGCAGCAACCGCGCGAGGGTGGTCTTGCCGCTGCCCGACTCGCCCACCAGGCCCAGTGTCTCGCCGGGGGCGAGGCTGAACGTGATGTCCTCGACCGCGCGCACGTCGTGACCGTCCTGGTAGAACGTCTTGCGGACGTTCCGCGTGCGGATCACCGGCAGCCGCTCGCGGTCGTGTTGATGTTTCGCCAGCGGGATCGCCACCGGCGCGGTGTCGCGCGGCAGCTCCTGCGCGCGCTCGTGGAAGTGGCAGCGACTGGCGTGCTCGTCGCCACTGGCGGCAACGTCGTGCAGCGGAGGCTCCTCGGTACGGCAGATGTCCTCGGCGAGCGCGCACCGGTCGGTGAATACGCAGCCGGGCAGCTCGGCCCCGAGTGGCGGTAAAAATCCGGGGATCGTGTCGAGCTTGCCCTGGTCCTTGCGCGCGCCGGCCCGCGGGATGCAGCGCAGCAGACCCACCGTGTAGGGATGGCGGGAGTTGTCGAACACCTCGGCCACGGGGCCTTGCTCGACGATCCTTCCGGCGTACAGCACGCCGACCCGATCACACATCCGCAGGATCACGTCGAGGTTGTGGCTGATGAACAGCACGCTGGTGTTGAACTCCTGACGCAGCGCCGCCACCAGGTCGAGCACCTCCGCCTCGACCGTCGCGTCCAGGCCGGTGGTCGGCTCGTCGAGGATCAGCAGTGACGGGTCCTTGGCCAGCGCCATCGCGATCACCACGCGCTGGTTCATGCCGCCGGACAGCTGATGCGGGTAACGATCCATCACGCCGTCCGGATCGGAGATCTGCACCTTCTCCAGCATTGCTCTCACCCGCCGCCGCGCTTCGGCCGCGCCATCGCCCAGGATGGTAAACACCTCGGCGACCTGATCACCGATGTGAATCGTCGGGTTCAACGCCGCCGTCGGGTTCTGGTACACCATCGATACGTCGGTGCGCCGCATCCGACGTACGTCGGCGTCGGTCATGGTGAGCAGGTCAGCACCCGCGACTCTGATCGATCCGCTGCGCACCCGTCCGTTGCGCGGCAGGTAGTGCAGCGCGGCGAACGCGGCCGTCGACTTACCGCAGCCAGACTCGCCGACCAACCCGAACGACTCCCCGGGTCCGATAGTGAGGCTGACTCCGCGCAGCACCTGTTTCCAGTTGCCGCGCACTTTGTAGTCGACGTGCAGGTCGTCGAGTTCGAGGGCGTTCGCTGTCGTGGTCTGCGCGCTCATCGTTCGAATGCCTTTGCTATCGCGTCGGCCATCATGTTGACGCCGATCACCAGGGACGCCACCGCCAGCGCCGGGAACAGCACCGGCCACCAGTAGCCGCCGCTGAGCAAGCCGTAATGCTCGAAGACCTGCAATCCCCAGTCAGGAGCGGGCGGTTGGATACCGAAACCGAGGAAGCTCAACGTCGCGACGGTGAAGATCGCGTAGCCGAGTCGGACCGTGAACTCCACCAGCACCGGCCCCATCACGTTGGGCAAGATCTCGGCGAACAGGATGTAGCTGGTGCGCTCATTACGCAGCTGGGCTGCAGAAACGTATTCCATCTCCCGTTCCTGCAGCACGGCTGCCCGCACGGTGCGCGCGATGACCGGCGCGAAGACGACCGCGATCACCAAGATCACCGCGGACTTGGACGTGCTCAGCGCGACGATCGCGAGCAGCGCGATGATCACCGTCGGCAGGGCGAGGAACGCGTCGATGAACCGGCTCACGACGTTGTCGACCAGGCCGCGGAAGTAACCCGTGACCAGGCCGAGTGCGGTGCCGACGACCGTGCCCAGGATCGTGGCCAGCGGCGCGACGATCAGGATGCCGCGAGCCCCGACGATCACCCGGGACAGCACGTCGCGCCCGATGTCATCGGTACCGAACCAATGCGAACCGGTCGGGCTCCGCAGCGAGTTCAGCGGATCCACCGCGTACGCGTCCTTGGGCGCGATGACCGACCCGAAGATCGCGCAGACGATCCAGAACAACACGACCAGCGTGCCCACGATGAAGATCGGCGACCGCAGCAGGAGTCGGAGTTGCTCCCGCTGCGCGTGGTGCTCGTCGTGCGGTTCCGCCGGCCCGGCCGCAGTGGCTAGGGCATCTGTCGTCGTAGTCATGACGCACTCCCTACGCGGACGCGCGGATTCAGAACCGAGTAGAGGATGTCGGCGATCAACGTCGCGGCCAGGTACACGATGCCGACGATGAGCACCCCGGACTCGAGCACCGGCAAGTCGCTCTTCTGCGCGGCCTCGAACAGTGCCTTGCCCAACCCGTTGTAGGTGAAGATCACTTCGATCACCACCAGCCCACCCATGAGGTATCCGAGCTGGGTTGCGACCACGGCGATCGTCGGTAGTAGCGCGTTGCGCAGCACGTGCCGGCGCACCATGACCCGTTGCGAGAGACCTTTGAGAATCGCGGTGCGGGTGTAGTCGGCATCGAGCGCTTCGAGGGTGCCGGCGCGGGCCATCCGAGCGATGTAGCCGAACAGCACGAACACCAGGCAGATCGCCGGCAGCAAGAGGTAGTAGATCTGCTCGAAGAAGTTCGAGCCCGGCGGCGCGGTGGCCACCGGTTTGAAGACACCGAGACCGATCGGAAAGATGACGATGAGCACGACCGCCCACACGAAGTCGGGGATCGCGGTCGCGGACAGCCCGCCGAGCGAGATCAGCCGGTCGCGGACCGTGCCTTCCTTCAGCGCCGCGTAGACGCCGCCGAGCACCGCCAGCGGGACGACGATGATGAACGCCAGCAACGCCAACTTGGCCGAGTTCACGATCGCATGGCCGAGAATCGCGGACACCGGGCGTTGCTGAACCGCGGAGTTGCCGAGATGCCCACGGAATACCCCCGATATCCAGTCCCAGTACTGGACGATGAGAGATCGGTTGGTGCCGAGCTTGGCATTCAACGCATCGACCGACTTCTGATCGGCCAGCGGCCCGAGGATCTTGCGCCCGACGTTGCCCGGCAGGATCTGCGCTCCGAGAAAGATGATGATGCTGAGGATGACCAGCGTAATGACGCTCAGCAGGACGCGGTTGACGATGAACCGTCGCATGACTGTTGTCCCTCCCTCTTATACGAACCCGCCGCGGGTGACGTCGATGCATCCCATGGCCGTGAGATCGACGCCGCCGACGTTCTTCTTGGTGCCACTGAGGTAGTAGTAGAAGTAGGTGAACAGGATCGGCACCTCGTCGAGCAACAGGTCTTGGAGCTTCTTCGCCGCGGCCCGCTGGCGGTCCAGGTCGATGGCGGCCACGTAGTCCTTGACGAGCGCGTCATAGGTCTTGTTCTTGAAGTGCGCGGCGTTCCAGGTGCCCTTGCTCTCGAGCGGGGCACCGAGCAGAACGTTCGGCACACCGCGGTGGCCATACTCGGTGATGCCCATCGTGGAGTCCAGCCACCGAGAATTGCCGAATACCGCCTCGCCGTAGTACGACGCGGAGTCGGTAATGCTCAGGTTCAGGTGGATGTTCGCCGCACGCAGTTCCTGCTGCAGCACCTGCGCGAGCGCCGGCATCTCGAAACCCTGCCAGGTGTCGAGCTGGATGGAGAACCCATCGGCCACCCCCGCCGCGGCAAGCAGTTGCTTAGCTTGGCGGACGTCTTGGTCGCGTTGCGCGACGCCGGGCGCGGTCGAGGAGAACACGGGCGCGAACGGGCTGTCGTTGCCGAAGTCGGCCTTGGTGGCGAGCAACCCGTCGACGAGCACCTTGCGGTTGACGAGCAACGCGATGGCTTGCCGGACCCGCTTGTCGTTCAAGGGCTTCTGATCGGTGCGCATATGGATCTGGCGATGCGCCGCCGATCGCAACTCGGTGGTGATCACGTCGGAATCGGTGAGGGCAGCCCGACCACCCGACACCGAGAACTGCTGGACGAAGTCGACCTGGCCGCCCTGGAACGCGAGCACCATGCCCTGCTCGTTCGTGTAGAAGATGACCTCGACGTTGTCGGCCAACGGTTGTCGCGCCGGATCCCAGTAGTTCTTGTTGGCCCGCAGCGAGATGCCTTCGTCGGGCCGGTAGTGGCCGAGCGTCCACGGCCCGGTGCCGATGAACGTCTTGTCCCAGTTCCCGTCGTAGTTCTTCGGCAGGATGATCGCGTTGTAGTTGTCCGAGCTGGTGAGGAACGGGAAGTTGCCGTTCGGAGCCTCCAACGTGAATCGCACCGTGGTCGGGTCGAGCGCCTTCGCACTGTCCTTCGTCAACACGCCGGACAACGCGGACAGCGCATTGGAGCCGTTGTCCGGATCGGCGAGCCGGTTGAACGTGGCCGCGACGTCTTCGGCATCCATCGGCGTTCCGTCGTGGAACCGAACCCCTTCGCGGATCTTGAACGTCCAGACGCTGCCGTCGCCGTTGTGCGACCAGCTCTGCGCGAGTCGCGGCCGCGGGGTGAGCGTGCGGTCGGACCAGATCAGGTAGTCACCGCTCAGGCCGATCACGCCGAGCCCGGACTGGTCGCCGACGAGCACCGGATCGAGCGCACCGGCGGGCACCAGCAGGCCGACACGGAACGAGCCCCCTGGCCGGGGTGTGCCCCGCTGGGGCGCGTCGGGTCGAGTCACCGAATCGCGTTTCGTGGAGCACCCCGCGATGAAACCGGCGGCCGGTAAGGCCATGCCGGCAATGGCCGCCGCCCGAATGAACTCCCTTCGGCCGATCTTGCCGAACCGGAGCTCGTCGATGAGATGGTTCTGGTGATCGGTGCCCTGCGCCCGTAGCGCGTCGACGCGTTCCTCGGGAGAAGCCACGAGGTTGTCCCTCCTGTGGAGTGCCCAGCGCTCCAAGGACCCTAGCCCAATCCAGCGTGAACTCGGTCGAATCGGGCGGCCCTTGCAGCTGGACTCCCTCGCCGAGTCACCACTCACCGGCAGTCAGATGCGCAGCGTCCCATTGTGTCTGGACGCTGCACATCTGACCGGGCGGGAAATTGTCTAGTGTCGTGGCACTAGCAGTGAATCCATCCGGAGAAGTAGCCGTAGTTCTCCAACGCGAGCGAGACGAACGAGGTGGACGTTCCGCCGCCCCTGGCTCCGTGAAGGCCGCCGGTGCCCGATCCGGGGATGACCTGCCATTGACCACCGCCATCCTGGGTGCCCGTGTGGAATGTGCCCGCCTGCGTCCAGGTCATGGACCCGGCGGTGTGGCCACAGCTACTGACGGTTCCGGTGAGAGTCTCGGTTCCGGTGAACGAGTACCAGTCCGGTTCCGTCTGCGGATAGATGCAGTAGTCATACGTGGTGGTGCCGATCCATTCGTCGCCCGGCTCCGTCCCGAAGGTGGCGGCGCCATGAATGGGCATCCCGCCCGGGTCGCACGTGATGGGCGACGGAACGACCTCGGTGCCGGGGTCATAGAAGTGCGACAACGTTCTCGTCGTGTCCGCGTCGGCGGACGCCGAGGCCGAGGCCGCGAACGCCAGCCCGGAAACCAGAGCTACCACGGCGGCAAGTCTTGCCAACCGGTTTCGTCTATTCCACATAGCTCTCCCATCGCCCCAAGAGGCACATCGACATTCCGGTAGCTAATTAAACCCAAATAACTCTGGCGAAGCAAGAGGCTCGGGCGGTACTCCAGCAGCTAGGCTGCGTAAAATGGCGGTTCGTGGCGAAAGAGCGCGGCGACTGATCGACGAGCTCCTTCGTCTGGTCGGCGACCTAGTCCCGGAGCACGTCACTGTGACGGCCAACCGTTATTCGCTGCAGGCCAGCCGGTTCGACGATCTGAGCCGGATGTCGCAGGAGGACCTTCGACGCGCCGAGGAGGAGCAGCGTCCGCTAGGTGGCGCAATGGCCGAGACGAGCTTGACCTTTGGCACGTGGATTCCATTCTTGCCACGGCAGCTCGCGGCAAGGCTGACCGTCGTCGACGCCCTCGAAAGCATCCAGGATGTTCTCACCAAAGTGATCGGCTCAGCCTGGCCGGAGTCCGGATTCGAGGTCCGGGCGGGAGTGTCGGCCGCCGAGGTCCGTGTCTGGTTCGAGAATGCGGCCGGCAACACCATCCCGGTTGGGACGATCAGCCGTGCGGTCGTGTAGTCGCGACTGATTAGTGGCCAGTACGTAGGCGTCGGCGGTAGGTCACGACCTCGCGGCCTCGTAGACGGAGGTACGTGGCGGTCACGACCACGGCGATCGTCCAGACGATCCGGGCAACCCATTCCAGCCAAATGGGAGTGCCCGGATCGAGGCCCGCGCTGACCGCGTTGAGCACGAGGGTGGGGATCCAGATAAGTACCATGCTCGCCCATGCGAGGTTGCTCCATCGCCCCCGTGGTGGCTGCATTACCGCAGTGTCGCATGGGAGTTCGTCGCCGCACGACCCGTCCGTCTCAGGTGCCGGTCGACCTCCAGATCGTCATCGTCCTCGGCGGTGATCTGAAGGACTGGTCCGTCCAACGACGACGGCATAGGAAAGTCGAGAGACCTGCTCAAGGTCGAGGGGGCTCGCGCGTCGCCACCTGCGCGTCAGTGCTGACCGATAGATTCACGGTGTCGATCGTGAGGGGAGCGAACCGTGGGCCAGTCCGTCGTCGGTCTCTTCGCCGGCATCGGTGGACTCGAGGTTGGTCTCGGCGAACACGGTTGGCGCACCGAACTGTTCTGCGAGATCGACCCCGCCGCCGGGGCGGTGCTGGGGCACCATTTTCCAGACGTCCCCTTGGTTGTCGACGTGGCTCGGTTGCGCGCGCTGCCGGCTGACACCGAACTGGTCACCGCTGGATTTCCCTGTCAGGACCTGAGCCAGGCCGGGCGGACGATTGGCATCGGCGGAGAACGGTCCGGGCTGGTCGAGCATGTGTTCCGGCTCGTCCGCCGACGCAATGGGCCGCGGTGGCTGCTGCTGGAAAACGTGCCGTTCATGCTCAAGCTCGATCGTGGCCGCGCGATGCATCACCTGACCTCGGAGCTCGAGGCGTTGGGCTACCGGTGGGCGTATCGAGTCGTCGATGCCCGTGCGTTCGGGCTCCCCCAGCGGCGGCAGCGGGTGGCAATGCTTGCCAGTCGCACCGAGGATCCGCGCGAGGTCCTGTTCGCCGGCGACGCCGGCCCTCGGGCCGTTGAGGATCACGACGCGCGGGCGTGCGGCTTCTACTGGACCGAGGGCGTGCGTGGGTTGGGCTGGGCGGTCGATGCCGTCCCGACGCTCAAAGGCGGGTCGACGATCGGAATCGCCTCGCCTCCGGCGATCCGACGCCCGCGGACTCGGGAGATCGTGACCCCGGGGATCACCGACGTGGAACGGTTGCAGGGTTTCGACCCCGACTGGACCCGACCGGCTCTCGATGTCCCCGGAGTCCGTCCGGGTCATCGGTGGAAGCTGGTCGGCAATGCGGTGAGCGTGCGGATGAGCTCCTGGCTCGCCGAACGGCTCGCCCAACCCATCGCCCACGACACCAGCACTGATAGGCGCCTGGAGTCGGGCGAGCCATGGCCGGACGCGGCCTGGGGCGAGAACGGCCTGGCCTACCGGGTCGAGCGCAGCCAGTGGCCGATCCAGTCCCCCTACGAACATCTCGAGGAGTTCCTCACCGACCCCAGCCTGCTCTCACCGCGAGCCACGGCCGGGTTCCTCCGCCGGGCCCGGTCGGGCGGGCTGCGGTTCGTCCCGGGGTTCCTCGACGACGTGGCCGAGCATCTTGCCGCGGTGGGCGGCGACCCGGCGGCTGCGGCGTGAGAGGCCCCGCCGTCATCACGCGGACTCTGTCCGTGCCCGCGGTCACCGACCGCACCGGTCGGGTCTGGCAGTACCACTCCCGTAGCGACCAACACTCCAAGATTGCGTGCTGGGCTGTCCTGTTCGACCTGCTGCGGACCTCTAGCCTCATGCGGACGCACGTCGCGTCGAACAAGGTTGCCTTCGGCATCAACCGTCAGATCAACGACTGGAACACCGGACGGCGCAAAGACCTCGACCTCGTCGTCGCCCGCTCTGCCGGCGGCCACG
>Ga0137415_10005701_pt1 | contig 12321 bp, 13 predicted proteins | sample CZODoug3_1_1_16f_FD_183082 | JGI IMG/M metagenome (GOLD analysis project Ga0137415, IMG submission 183082) | Vadose zone soil fungal communities from Angelo Coast Range Reserve, California, USA - CZODoug3_1_1_16fungal (Hybrid Assembly) | ecosystem: Environmental > Terrestrial > Soil > Vadose...
TGGAACAGGATCAGCGGGAAGTCCTTGTACGAGGAGTACTCGCCCTTGACGAGCAGGGTGAACAGCTCTTCGTGGGTGGGGCCGAGCAGGTAGTCGGCCCCTTTGCGGTCGGCCAGCCGGAACAGCGCGTCGCCGTAGTCCGTCCACCGTCCACTCGCCTCGAAGACCTCGCGCGGGATGAGCGCCGGAAAGTGCACCTCCTGCCCGCCGATGGCGGCCATCTCCTCGCGGACGACCCGCTCGACATTGCGCAGCACGACGAGTCCCAACGGCAGCCACGTGTAGATGCCCGGACCGACCCGGCGGATGTAGCCGGCCCGCACCAGGAGCTGGTGGCTCGGCACCTCGGCGTCGGCTGGATCGTCGCGGAGCGTGCGCAGGAACAGGGTCGACAGACGCAGTAGCACAGCGGAACGGTAACGGAGCGAAATCTGTTGTGCCCTCGGATTCGCTGGAGCATCCTGAGCTTTGCCTATTTGGGCCTGTTAGTACGCGACCGGAGGGGGTCGTTCGTCACCGTGCCAGGGCACGACTACGACTTCGAGTCACCGAACTACTCCACCTACGACGGCGCTACCCGGGGCCCGGATCCCGTCCCGGACTGGGTGGTCACCGACGCCGCCGCCGTCGACACCCAGCTCGGCCTGCTCAAGACCGGCAAGGAAGCCGACGTCCACCTCGTCCGTCGCTCGGTTCCAGACGGTCACGGCAGCCTGCTCGCGGCGAAGCGGTACCGGCCGGCCGAGCACCGCCTGTTCCACCGCGACGTCGCCTACCAGGAGGGGCGCCGGGTTCGCCGCAGCCGGGAGAACCGCGCCATGGCCCGCCGCACCGAGTTCGGCCGCGAACTGCTCGCCGGACAGTGGGCCACCGCCGAGTTCAGCGCGCTGTCCACCCTCTGGCGGGCCGGCGCGCCGGTGCCGTATCCGGTGCAGCTGTCCGGCACCGAGTTGATGCTCGAGTTCATCGGCGACGAGGACGGCCGGGCGGCGCCGCGCCTGGCGCAATGCCGGCCCGCGCCGAGCGAGCTCGCCGACCTGTTCGAGCAGTGCCGCGACGCCATGCGCCACCTGGCCCGGACGGGCTACGCGCACGGCGACCTGTCGCCCTACAACATCCTGGTCGACCGCGGACGTCTCGTGCTGATCGACCTGCCGCAGGTGGTCGACCTCGTGGCCAACCCCCAGGGCCAGGAGTACCTGCGCCGCGACTGCTTCAACGTGTGCCGGTGGTTTCGGGCGCGCGGCCTTTCCACCGTCGAATACGAGTACCTCTTCGACGACCTGATGGCCGAGGCCGTGAACACGATCTAGATCCGCCGGACGCTGTGCTCATCCGCCGGAGTCGGATCCGTCGCGGCCGGCGGGCTCTTTGCGCGAGCGATTATCTCCTCGGTAGTAGCCGGCTCATCGCGTTGTCGCCTATGGGTGATCGGCGGGCAGACGTAACCCGATGGATGCCTGCCGGACGCCTCGCCCTCTCGTAAAGGTCGTCTGTGCTGCCGAGGGTGGGGCATCCCTGACCCGTCCCGTCGCTGAGCACTCCGGCCGGCGCGGCCGCACCGGCGCACCCGCCCGGCGCCGGCCGCCCGTTCCCGCCCCTCGTCGACGACCCGGACGGCATCCTCGCGCTGCCCCACGGGTTCGACTATCGGATCGTCGCCCGCGCCGGCGACACCGACCTCGACGACGGCGTCGGCAAGACCCCCAGCCGCCAGGACGGCACCGCCGTGTTCGCCCAGGGCGGCAGCAAGCTCCGCCTGATCCAGAACCACGAGATCACCCCGCACAGCAGCCCGTTCACGGTGCCCTGGGTCGACGGCACCGTCTATGACCGCGGGGCACCGAACTCCGGAGGGTGCACCGTCGTCGAGGTCGACCGGCGGGGCAAGCGGCTCGGCGAGTGGGTCGGCATCTCCGGCACGGCCAACAACTGCGCCGGCGGTCCGACGCCGTGGGGCAGCTGGATGACCTGCGAGGAGATCGACGTCAAGGCCGGGGCGACCTGGAGCAACGGCGGGCAGACCGGCACGTACGAGAAGAACCACGGGTACGTCTTCGAGGTGTTCACCGACGCGTCCCACCAGCAGAATCCGGTACCCATCAAGGCGTTCGGCCGCTTCGCGCGCGAGGCGCTCGTTGTCGAGCCCGGCCGTCGACGGGTGTACCTGACCGAGGACGCGAGCAACCCGACCGGCCTGTTCTACCGGTGGACGGCGCCGCACGGCGTGACGCTCGGCCCCGGCGTCGGGGCGCGATTGTCGCCGACCGCGGGCAAGCTGGAAGCGATGAAGGTGCTGCTCGACGACGGCAGCGTGCTGCCCGACCTCGCCTACATCACATCGGCGCAGCTGGGCCGGCCGTTCCGGGTCGAGTGGACCGAGGTGCCCGAGCGCGACGCGGCTAGCACTCCGATCCGCAAGCAGCTCACCCCCGGCGTCGACGTCACGCCGAGCAAGAAGCTCGAAGGCACGTGGGGCGACAAGCACGGCACCTACGTCGTCGCGAGCTACGCGTTCGCCGCGTCGGATCTGCCGGCCGACGCCACGAAGCACGACGGGCAGGTCTGGTACTACAACTACACCGACCAGACGATCAGGACGGCGTCGGCGCGTCGCACGTGCTGAGCTCGACGCCGGGCGGCGCGACCTACGCGATCGCGCGCAACCAGCTGTTCTACAACGGCGAGTTCTCCGAGTTCACCGGGCCGAACTTCTCCCCCGACGGCTCGATCCTGTTCGTGAACATCCAGGAGCCGGGCATCACGCTGGCGATCACCGGTCCGTGGGGGCACTACCTGGGCAGCTAGCGTCTGGGGTTGTGGAGCGCTACGAGCACTACGACCTCGCGATCATCGGCACCGGGTCCGGCAACTCCGTCGTCACGCCGGACTTCGACGGCTGGCGCATCGCGCTGATCGAAGAGGGCACGTTCGGCGGGACGTGCATCAACGTCGGCTGCATCCCGACCAAGATGTACGTCTACGCCGCCGACGTGGCCGACACGGTGCGCGACGCGGACCGCTTCGGCGTCGACGCCTCCCTCGACGGTGTCCGTTGGCGCGACGTCCGCGACCGCATCTACGGCCGCATCGACCCGATCTCGGTGAGCGCACGCACCTACCGATCGGACGGCGCGAACACGACCCTGTACGAGGCGCACGCCGAGTTCGCCGGGCCGGGGCGGTTGCGCCTGTCCCCCGGCGGCGAGATCACCGCCGATCGGATCGTGATCGCCGCGGGTTCCCGGCCGATCGTCCCGCCCGAGGTCGGCGACGCCCCGCATCACACGTCGAACACGATCATGCGCATCGACGAGGTGCCGCGCCGCCTGGCGATCCTCGGCGGCGGCTTCGTCGCCGCGGAGTTCGCGCACGTCTTCGGGGCATTCGGCACGCAGGTCACGATCATCACGCACAGCAGTCCGCTGCTGCGCCACCTCGACCTCGAGATCGCCCACCGCTACACCGAGCTCGCGAGCAAGCGTTGGGACGTGCGCCTCGACGCGCAGCTGTCCACTGTGGACGGTTCACGGATCACGCTGGCCGACGGCTCCGTCGTCGAGGCCGACCTGCTGCTGGTCGCGGCCGGCCGCATCCCGAACTCCGATCGCCTCAACCTCGGCGCCGCCGGGGTGGACGTGCACGACGACGGGCGCATCGTCGTGGACGAGTTCCAGCGCACGACCGCGGAGGGCGTGTGGGCGCTCGGTGACGTGTGCTCGCCGCATCAGCTCAAGCACGTGTCGAATCACGAGGCGCGCATCGTCGCGCACAATCTGGCCCATCCCGACGACCTGACGGCGGCCGATCACCGGTACGTGCCCTCGGCGGTGTTCACCAGTCCGCAGCTGGCGACGGTGGGCCTGACCGAGGAGCAGGCCCGCGAGCAGGGCGTCGACTACGTCAGCGCCGTACAACCGTTCGGCGAGGTCGCCTACGGCTGGGCGATGGAGGACACCACCGGCGTGTGCAAGGTGCTCGCCGACCCGGCCACCGGGCGGTTGCTTGGCGCGCACCTGCTGGGCCCGCATTCCTCGACGCTGATCCAGCCGCTGATCCAGGCGATCTCGTTCGGCCAGGACGTGCGCGACGTCGCCCGCGGCCAGTACTGGATCCACCCGGCGCTGGCCGAGGTCGTCGAGAACGCCCTGCTCAAACTGCCGCTGTAAGCGCGGCGATCGCCTCGATCTCGAGCAGCCAGCCCCCCTCGAAGATGTCGGCGACGATCACGGTGAGAGCCGGGCGGTGGTCGCCGAGCAGCTGACGGCGGACCTCGGCATTGATGTCGGCGTACTTGCGGTCGCTCAGGTATGTGGTGACCTTCACCAGGTGCTCGACGCCGAGGTCGGCGGCGCGCAGCACGGTGACGAGATTGCGCCAGGCTTGCCGGCACTGGGCCTCGAATCCGTACGGCGTAGCGCCCTCGGTGTCGACCGGGATCTGACCGCTGATGAACAGCAGCCCGGTGCCCGGTGGCACCGAGAAGCCCTGCGCGTAGCCCCCCTGCGCCTTGGGACCGTCGGACGGGTCGAGCGGACCGAGGCGCATCACGCCACCGCCACGTGCTCGTGCAGCGCATCGAGCGTGCGCCGCCAGGCGTCGGCTGCCGCGTCCGCGTCGTACGTGTCGGGACGGTCCTCGCAGGCGAATCCGTGGGCCGCCTCGGCGTAGCTGACGAGTTCGTGCTTGACGCCGGCGTCGCCGAGTCGCTCGTCGATGGCCTGCCACTCGTCGGGCGGGATGAGGAAGTCGCGTCCGCCGACGAACCCGAGCACGAAGGCGGAGATCGCCTCGGCCTCGTCGAGGGGCGGAGGCTCGGCCAACGGGAGGCCGCCGCGCAGCGTCCATCCACCGTAGAAGCTGACCGCCAGATCGAGCGGGATCCGCGTCGCCGCCAGCACGGCAATGTGGCCGACCAGGCTCAGTCCGACGACGGCCGTGCCACCCCGTCCGGCCAGCGTCCGGGCCGCGTCCAGGGCGGCGACGACATCGGCGAGAACCTCGTCGCGTCGCAAGCCGGTCATCAGGCGGCGAGCCTCGGCGCGACCGGCGTCGTCGTAAGCCAGTACGGGCAGGCGGGTGTCGCGCCAGTAGAAATCCGGTGCCACAACGGCGTAGCCCGCGCGGGCCAACCGTTCGCACACACTGCGGGCATGCCCGGTGAACCCGAACATCTCCGCTCCGGCGACAACGGCTCCGACGGGATCGCGGCCACGCGGAACGGCTACGTACGCGTCCGGACCCCCGTCGAGCCTGATCCACTCCGTGGCGATCTGCTCGTCCATGTCGGTAAACCTAGTGGTCGCAACATGATCATCGGAGGGCACCGTCCGGAGTTTTTCCGCCCACGTGACCCCACCGTCACGTGACGGAGGGACGCGACTCGTACGCTGAACCGGCCATGGGCAACTACACGCTCACCACATTGGGCGCGGCCACCGAGCTGCTCGATCTGCCGTTCGAGACGCCGTTGGCCGACTGGACCGACCGCCGCCTCGTGCAGGTGCCCCGAGGTATCTCTCGGCACGTCGTGCGGTTCGTGCGCATCCATCACCAGATCTTCGCGATCAAGGAAGCCAACGAACGCTACGTCCTGCGCGAGCACCGACTGCTGCACGAGCTCTCCGAGCGTTCTGTTCCGGTGGTCGACGCGTTCGGCACCGTCGTGGATCGCCGCGACGCCGATGGCGATCCGTTGCCGGGACTGTTGATCACCAAGCACCTGCCGTTCTCGCTGCCCTACCGCTCGCTGTTCACCGGCCGGGGCGTCCCGGACCTACGCCGGCGGTTGCTCGATTCGCTGGCCGAGCTGTTCGTGCGCATCCATCTCGCCGGCTTCTACTGGGGCGACTGCTCGCTGTCGAACACCTTGTTCCGCCGGGACGCGGGAGCGCTCGCCGCCTACCTGGTCGATGCCGAGACCGGCGAGCTGCATCCGCAGCTGTCGCCGGGCCAGCGCTCGTACGACCTGGAGATCGCCACCGAGAACATCGCCGGCGAGCTCTTCGACCTGCAGGCGGGCGGATACGCCGGCGACATCGACCCGGTCGAGACCGCCATGGCGCTCAGACCGCGGTACGAGGGGTTGTGGGCCGAGCTCGTCAGCGACGAGGTCATCGCCCGCGACGAGAGCTACCGGATCAACCAGCGGATCAAGCGACTCAACGCGCTCGGCTTCGACGTCGAGGAGCTCGCGATCAAGACCGAGGAGGACGGGCGCAAACTGCGGTTCGGCACCCACGTGGTCGAGCCGGGCCATCACCAGAGGCGGCTGTTCGAGCTGGCCGGCCTGCGGGTCCAGGAGAATCAGGCGCGGGGGCTGCTCGCCGACCTGGCCCGCTTCCGGGCGAAGTGGATCGAGGGCACCGGCGCCGACGTCCCGGAGGATCTGGCCGCCCGGCGCTGGCTGGACGAGAAGTTCTACGGCACGCTCGAGCTCGTCCCGCCCGAGTTGCGCGGCAAGCTGCCCGACGCCGAGCTGTACTTCGAGATCAACGAGCACAGGTGGTTCCTGTCTGAGACCCAGGGCCACGACGTGGGACGAGCGGCCGCGGTCAAGTCCTATGTGGACACCGTGCTGCGCTACCTGCCCGACGCCAAGGTCGAGGTGCTCACCGGCCCGCCAACGGAGGAATTCCCGGCCATCACGGGCTGACCCACTGGATTGTGGTGGCTTTGCCCGCTCACGGCGGGAGAAGCCACCACGATCGCGGCTAGGCTCGGCTCCGTGACTGACTACTCCGGCCAGGTTGCCGTCGGCGGTCCGGCGGACGTGCGGCGGCTGCCCGCGCTGACCATCGCGAAGCTCGCCGTCGGGCCGATGGACAACAACGCCTACCTGCTGCGCTGCAATGCGAGCGGCGAGGGGATGCTCATCGACGCGGCCAACGAGGCCGACCGGCTCCGCGAGCTGGTCCGGTTCGAGGGGCCGCCGGTGTCGGCGATCCTCACCACCCACCTGCATCCCGACCACTGGCAGGCCCTCGACGAGACGGCCACCGACGCCGGTGCGGCCGTGTACGCGGGCGACCCGGACGCCGACGAGTTGCCGGTTGCCGTCGACGAACGCCTCAACCACGGCGACACGATCGACGTCGGCGAGCTGACCCTGGAGATCATCGCCCTGCGCGGTCACACGCCGGGCTCGGTCGCCGTGCTCTACCGCGACCCGGACGGCGTCCCACACCTGTTCACCGGCGACTCGCTGTTTCCCGGCGGCGTCGGCAAGACCTGGGCGCCTGAGGACTTCACGTCGCTCATCGACGACGTCGAGGCGCGCGTCTTCGCCGTCCTGCCCGACGAGACGTGGTTCTACCCCGGCCACGGCAACGACTCCACCCTCGGCGCCGAGCGCCCGCACCTGCCCGAATGGCGCGCCCGCGGCTGGTGATCGCCTCAGTCGCCCCAGTCCAGTTGACGGGGCGGCACGCCGACCGACGCAACTAGCAAGGTCTGACGTCCAGCCGCGTTCAGCTGAACGCGATCCCTGGCGTGTCGCGTGCACGCGCAGGTGTGAGAAAGCGCGGTTCTTCCAACGAGCTGTTGTCGATGACCACGCTGGCCTGCTGCTGCGGGGCGCAGGCCGCGAGGTAGAGCTGCTGCCCTTCGACGTACCGTCGCATGCTCGCGTGTTGCGGGTCGGGACTCGAACCGTCGCGACCGGCCATCCGCTGCGCGGTCACGTCGAACGGAACGTCTAAGAACACCGAGAAGTCCCACACCCCCGCGAGCCTTTGGCGGTGCAGGAAGATGCCGTCGAGGACGAGTACAGCGCCGGCCGGAGCGATCTCTGGCTCAGCGTTCAGGATCCGGTCGCTGACGAGGTCGTGTGCTCGCCTGCGGTATCTCCGCGATCCGCCCGGTGCCAGCGGCTCCAGCACATCGCTACGCAGCCGGGCGTAGTCGAAGGAGTCGAGCCAGAAGCCCTCGGGTGAGTCGCGGCCACGGCGATGCCGGACGGCGCTGACGTTGTGAAAATCGTCGACCGAAATCCGTACCACGGAACGTCCCGCATCGCGTAGGGCCTCCCCCAGTTCGTCGGCGAAGACGGTCTTGCCGGAGCCGTCGACTCCGTCGATGCCCACGCGGACGCAGTCGAGCCCGTCCGAGCCCGGCACCAGCAGGCCAACTTGCTCGAGAATGCGCAGCCGCTCGCTCATGCCGGGGCGATACTCGCCAACGCGACCGCTTCGGCCGCTGCGCGCATCCGTCCGTCGTAGGTAACAATTGCCCGCAGGTCGCCGGCCACGGTCCGGGCCGCCGCGAGGTGGATCGCGTCCAGGCTGCGCAGCAGTGTGCTCGGCGCAAGCGTCGCGGCATCGTCCAGTAGTTCGTCATCAAGCGCGACCTGATTCACCCGCGCCAGCAACCGGCGCGCATGCGCGACTGCGCCGGAACCACCTGAGGCCACCGCTCGAACCAGCTCGGTGCGCGCCAGTGCGGACGTCACGTACAGGTCGGTTCGGTGGCTGCGAAGGTAGCGTCGCAATACGACCGACTCCGGCTCGACCTGGACGAGCTTCACGAGGGCCGACGTGTCGAGGTACAACTTCACCGCTCGTGCTCGCGTGCGGCGCCGAGCCGGCCCGATGCGTCGATGCCGTAGTCAGCGGGCGATTCCGCCAATAGGTCCACATCGTCGGTCGGAGCGACTACACGTCCTGAGGCGACCATGTCCTGCCAGGGGTCATCAGCTACCGGGACCAGTCGCGCAACCAAGCGCCCGCGGTCGGTCACCTCCAGCGTCTCGCCGCTCGCGACGCGCGCGAGGTAACGGCTGGCGTGCTGCCGAAGCTCCCTGACGCCGATACGATCCATGTGCTACATAGTAGCACTTCGGACTAGTCGAGGCCGGCGAGCTCGATCAGGTCGTCGACGATCTGGGCGATCCGGCCGACTCCGATCGAGAGGTGGCCGTCGTCGGGCAGCAGATGGCCCCGCGCGGTCGGGATGTTCTCGGCCAGCCACTCGCCGTGCGCGAAGGGCACCATGCGGTCCTGGCCGCCCTGCCAGATCGCTACCGGACGCTTGACATCGGGCAGGTCGAATCCCCACGGACGCATGAACGCGAGATCGTCGTCACGCCACCCGGCGACACCTGTGCTCACCGCCTTGCGGAACGAGGCCGCCGTCCACTCGGCGTAGTCGCCGGTGAGGGCCGCCTTGTCGACGTCAGACATCAGATCGCCGAGCACCGCGACGACGTCGTCCGCGCTGACCTCGGCCATGTCCTCGGCGGCCTCGGTCAGCCACTCGGTGAGCTCCTTCTCGCCGCGGGTCGCCGCCTCGAACTCCTCGACGTTCTCCTCGCCCTGGCCGGCCAGCCAGTCCAGGCCGCGCGCGCGGTACGGCGCGACACCGGCGATCGTCGCTGCGCTGCGGCAGCGGTCCGGGAGCACGGCGGCGCAGGCGAGCGCATGCGGGCCGCCGCCGGACCAGCCCACCGTCACGAACTCGTCGGCCTGCAGAGCCTCGAGGATCGCCACGACGTCGTCCGCGGCACCGGCCACCGATCGCCCGTGGCACACGTCCGAGCGGCCGTATCCCGGACGCGAATACGTGACGAAGCGCAAGCCACGGTCGCTGGCCGCCTTGACGAGCGGCGCGAAGGGAACGGGGCCGACCGGTGTCCCGCCGTGATGGACGAGCGGTATTCCGGTCGGTGGGCCAGCGAGCAAGACCTCCAGTGAACGGCCATCGGGTGTGGCGACCATCTGCCAGACCTCGTCGCTGGGCACAGCACCTCCCTGATTGTGGAGCCGGGCGCGGACCAGGGTGCCACGGTTGCTCTCCGTGGTACACCCATGACAGGTTTCATCTCAGGTCGACCATGGTCGGCAGCACCCAGCCATTCGCTCCGCAAGCGTCGCTCAGCACCCAGCCATTCGCTCCGCAAGCGTCGCTCAGCACCCAGCCATTCGCTCCGCAAGCGTCGCTCAGTGGGCTTGGCGCCCCCGCGGATGGCACCGTGGAGCCATGCACACACTGCCCGAGGCGACGCCCGGCCGGCTTCGCGAACCACGCAACCGGGTGAGCCCGCGCGCGGTCTGGTTCTGGGCGGTGCGCGCCCTGGCCGCCTGGGCCGTGGCCCTGGCCCTCGAAGTGCTCATCTTCATCGTCGGCGAGCACGACATCCCGGCCTGGCACTACGTGGTGGTGATCGTGACCGCCGCGATCGCCCTCACGCACATCACCGTGATGCCGCAGTGGCGCTACCGCGTGCACCGGTGGGAGCTGACCGACCAGGCGGCGTACACCCAGGCCGGCTGGTTCACCCAGGAACGCCGGATAGCGCCGGTGTCGCGCATCCAGACGGTGGACCTGCATCGCGGTCCGCTCGAGCAGCTGTTCCGGTTGGCCAACGTCACGATCACGACGGCGTCGGCGGCCGGCCCGCTCAAGATCCACGCCCTGGACCGGACGGCGGCCGAGACCATCGTCGAGGCGCTGACCGCGCAGGTGCAGGCCGTAGGCGGCGACGCGACGTGACGCTCGTGAGCGATCGGCGCGACATCGTCCCGGTCGAGGAATGGCGGCGGCTCGACCCCCGGATGCTGATCATCCATCCGGTGATCGAGACCGTGCGGGCCCTGCCGGCCCTGGCCGGCCTGTTCATCGCCGGTCAGGGCAGCGGGCACGGTTCGCGGTGGAGCCTCGTCGCGACCGCCTTCGTCGCCGGGGCCGCGACACTGCGCTACGTCACGACGCGATTCCGGATCACGCCGGCGCAGATCCAGCTCCGGCACGGGCTGCTGCGCCGCCGCACCACCGCAGCTCGGCTCGATCGGGTCCGGACGGTCGATGTCACCGCGCACGCGCTGCATCGCGTGCTGGGCCTCGCCCGGGTGGTGATCGGCACCGGCACGTCGGACCGCAAGGGCCGCCCGGCCCTCACGCTGGACGGGCTGCGCATCGCCGATGCCGCTCGGCTGCGCGACGAGCTGCTGCATCGCGCTCCGGCCGCACCGTCCACTGTGGACACGCCGGTGGCCGACGAGACCGAGCTGTTCCGGCTCCCCCGATCGTGGGTGCGCTACGCGCCGTTCACCCTGTCGGGCGCCATCACCGCGGTGGCGATCGCCGGTTTCGCGTGGCGGCTGATCAGCGAGGCGCACATCAACCCGGACCGATTCGGTCCCCTGCACACGTTGATCGACCATCTGCGCACCGCCCCGTTGTGGCGAGTCGCCGTCGAGGTCGGCGTCGTCGGGGTGGCGTTCATCGCGGTCGCGTCCACCGCGGGCTACGTCCTCGCGTTCTGGAACTTCCGGCTGAGCCGGCACCGCGGCGGCACCCTGCGCGTGACGCGCGGGCTTATCACCTCGCGGGCGACGAGCATCGAGGAACGCCGGTTGCGGGGCGCCGAGATCAGCGAGCCGCTGCTGCTGCGCGCCGTGGGTGGCGCGCGGACGATGGCGATCACCACCGGCCTTCGTGTCGGACGGGGCGCCGAGCGGGGCGGCACGATGCTGATGCCACCCGGTCCGCGGGCGGCGGCGGTACGGATCGCGGCCGATGTCGTCGGTAGGACCGAACCGTTCGTCGGGCCGCTCGTCTCGCACGGGGCTCGCGCGCGGCAGCGGCGGTTCGTCCGCGCTATCGGGGGCAGTGTGGCCGTGGTCGCGCTGAGCGCTCTGATCTGGCTCGCGGCCGGGCGCTCCGGTTGGGGCTGGCTGGCCCCGGCCGTGCTGGTGCCGCTGAGCGTTCCGCTGGCCGCCGACCGGGCCCGCAGCCTGGGCCACGCCGTGGTCGGGGGCTACCTGGTCGCCCGGCGCGGATCGCTGGTCCGCCGCCGAGCGGTGCTGTCCTGCGACGGGGTGATCGGCGTCAACCTGCGCAGCAGCGTTTTCCAACGCCGAGTCGGGCTGGCCACGCTCACCGCCACCACCGCGGCGGGTCGGCAGGGCTACCAGGTGCAGGACCTGGCCGTCCGCGACGCCGTCGTCCTCGCCGACACGCTGGTGCCCGGACTACTCGATGAGTTCAAGGCCTGATCGCTTCGTGCGGTAGGAACATCGCATGGGAGCAGAGCGGGTACCCGTCCTGGAGGTGGGCGGCACGCACGTCAGCACCGCGTTGATCGACACCGCCGACTGGTCGATCCTCCCGGACACGCTCCGCCGGCGCCCGCTCGACGGGCAGGGCTCGGCCGCTGCGCTGCTGGACGCGTTCCTCGGCGCCGCCCGCACCCTGGACGCCGGCGCGGGCGCCCGATGGGGCGTCGCCATGCCCGGACCGTTCGACTACGACCGGGGCATCGCGCTGTTCGAGGACGTGGGCAAGTTCGACAACCTGCGCGGCGTCGACGTCCGGGCCACCCTG
>Ga0137415_10005703_pt1 | contig 12321 bp, 10 predicted proteins | sample CZODoug3_1_1_16f_FD_183082 | JGI IMG/M metagenome (GOLD analysis project Ga0137415, IMG submission 183082) | Vadose zone soil fungal communities from Angelo Coast Range Reserve, California, USA - CZODoug3_1_1_16fungal (Hybrid Assembly) | ecosystem: Environmental > Terrestrial > Soil > Vadose...
TTCACCACGAACTCGCGGCAGTGCCAGGGCATGTTGGCGAGTCCCCGAGTGAATTCCACGCCTTGGGCGGCGTACTCGGCATAAAGTGCGTCGGCGTCTTCAACGAAGAGGTACGCGTCGAGCAATTCGTCCTGGTATTTGTCCGGATTGGCTGTGGGCGGCTGGGCGCAACGGAAATGAATCACTTGCTGGTCGCGCGCCACGATGGCGTAGACCGGGGGATCCTGCCACGTCCCCAGACATGCGAAGCCAAGCTTGCCTGCGTAATAGGCGAGCGTTGCGGGAATGTCCATGGTGAAGAACACGGGCGCAATCTGACGGAGCATGGGGCAAGTCTACCCCAGATGGCGCGTGGCCCCGTGTAGTGTCGGGTCTTTAGACCCGTGCTTTTCTCGCCCCGCTTTCTTCTTCGGCGGTTACGCGCTGCTCGTACCGGTCTAAAGACCGGCCACTACAATACCTTGCAAGGAGACGTGGGCGTCTCCGTGTTTTGGTTCAACGGGCTGCCGGGCAAGGGTCCGGGGCCGCACCGGCATCCCTACGATGAGATTCAGTTCATCCGCGAAGGCCGGGGAATGTGGACGGTCAACGACAAGACCTTCGAAGGTTCCGCGGGAGACATCTTTGTCATCAAGGCTGGGGAGATCCACAGCTTCAAAGCCGTTGGCGATTCGCCGCTGGTACAAGTTGACGTTCACCTCGGTCCCCGCTTCATCCAGGAGAACCTGTAAGAGTCGCTGTTCTCGTCAGGGCAGGACTGCAATCGCGAGAGCTAGTCTTTGTCCGGAGACTCAGCCTGGTTGTCCTCGTCTTTGTCCCTGATAAATATCAGCGCCCTCTTCCAAACTTGATCGGCCACCAAGCGGCCCGTGGCTCTCCCGACCAAATCCGCTTCTTCGAAGTGGATTCCGCCGTACCGGCGAGATATTCCAGCCTGGTTTGCCGCGTCAGTAAAAGTCGCCCAGGTGAGAGTGACTGCTTGTTTCGGCGTCGTACCTGGCTCGGTGTTTGAGCTTCCGGCGGGCAACGTCACAGAAGCGCCGAATTTGTCGCTATGGGTGAAAAGCTTAAGAATCTGAGCGCCAGCGGCGCTGAAAGTGCTATGGCCAGAGATATATTCAGGAAACGGTGGCGTAGGAAACGTGGTTGGCTGATACGGAATCCAGAGAGCGCCATCAAAGGTTTGCGCGCCCAGAAAAGGGCGCCAAGCCTTGATCTGTTGCCCATGAAAGAGATAGGGAATGCTGGTAATGGGGCGCACGGAATCAAAGGCGCGCTTAGCGTCCCAAGCGGCGATGCCGGCGTCGAAAATGGCGTTGGTCAATGCAAAGAACATTTTAGCGTCGTCATCGACGGAGTGATGATCACGGCGTGAGACGAACTCGGCAAACAGGTCCCAGTGTCCGGGAGGAAGTTCGGTATGCGGCCCGTTGGCCCAATATTCGGCGATCATCTTCTGTTCGTCGGTGAGATTCGCGCTAAGAGTGATCAGGTCTTTGGCTTGTTGCAGATAGCTCTCCGAACCGAACAAGGCTGGACCGAAACGGGCGACAAAAGATCGAAACTGGTCCGGCGCGGTCATGGCGAAAGGGAGTACGCGATACCAGTGGGCGCCGACAAATGATTGCGTGACTATATGCGGCATCGGCGCCGTCGCGCCATCGTCGTACGTCATGGGCTGCCAATGGTTAGGGTCGAGGATCGTTGCAGGATTCACGGGAACCGTGATTGCGGGATTGAGCGACACATATCCGGTCCAATCGGAATACGCGCCCGGGTGCAGATCGCCGAGTTGATTGGAACCGTCGCCGTGACGAAATTCGAGCACTGCAGCGCACGCGACATTTCCGACTCCCGCAGGGGTATCTGTGTTGATGGTGAGATTGTTCGGGTCGTAGCCAAGACTGTTCATCAACGGATCGAAGACGGTAGTTCTGTCGAAGGGAAAGAGATCCACCAGGGCGCGATACGCAGCGAAACTGATCGCTTCGTTCTTGTTGGCCAACGTGCGTTCTCGCTTGGGCTGACGAAGTTCCGCGGCCAGCTGGGTGCCGACAGCTTTCTTGTCGTATGCCGCCCAGGCATCGAAGATACATGTGTGTACGATGGCCAGAGCGCGAGCTACCATCGGCGGGCCAAAGCGCGAATCGCGAACCCCTTGTAACGCAGCTACATTCCATTGCACGACGACATTATCGTTACCAGCGGCCTGGGCCATTACCGTCGTCGGCGAAATCAGGAGGATGAAAACTGTAACCAAACATTGGGAATACAGGCATAGCCTAGACTTCGACGCAAACATTGGCACCATTGGCACACTTCCTCCGCATGTCGTGAGTAATCGAATCGATTTGAAGCGATACTTCTCGCCGCGTAATGACAACACCACGGCGAACCTGTGTCGCCGTGGTGCCTATCAAGTCGCGCTCGCGGCGCTACCGAAAGAACACTCCATTTCTCTCCCGACCCAGGAGTGAGAAGAGATCGACCGAGGTTATTCCCGGGTCGGACACGTAACTGAAATCGCCGGTTGTCGCGGACCACTCCGTGATGGCTCGCGTCTGCGTAAATTTTCCTCGGAAACCATTCTGAGCATCATTAATTCTCTCCACTGGATTCCAGCGGATATCCAGGGAATTGACTACCGCGGGATGAGCCTTTGAAGCATCACCGCCTAACCCGAGGTCGAGCATGATGCTGTTTCCGTTGGTAGTGGCGTCGCGTAGCTGGATATTGGTCAAATGGAGGCGAGCCGCCGAGGGTTCCGAGCGGTCATCGTGTTCGTCGTCATCCTCATCACCTAAAGTCACGCTGTCTTCTGGTATCGGAATAACCCAGAACAAGCCATTGTTAGCTGCTATGCCGGGGTCATACGCGTGGATTTGTGTGCCTGAGCCGACCTGGCCCAGCCAGATGTCCAATCATATGAAGACGAAGGCACCCTGATGTCTGTCGCCATCAACGCCGATATACTCACCTTTCATGAAGCGGTTGTCGCTTCCGAAGGCCAGCTTGGTCTTAGTTCCATTGCTGTCGGTAGCAGTTCCGGTGCCGTTGACATTGGCCAGACCGACGACACCCTTGAAATCTGTGATCAGGGAAGGCTCGCTACCTGCGCCGGGAAAGAAAAAATGAACGATTGAGTTTGGTCCGGAAGCGGGTTGAAAGGGCAGATGGGTTCCTCCCGGAAGCGGTTTGGGCAGCGCTGAATCCCTGGCGCGCAACGCAGCGGGTGACAGCATTCGCGAAGCCAGGAGCAAGCCGCTTGCCCCACCTGCTACCTGAACAAAATTGCGGCGGGACAATGCTCGTTCCCAGAAATGAGAATGGCCGGTGTAAGCGGGTTGTTCCTGTGACTGCCAGAATCCATCCTCAGAGCTTTCTCCGAGGAAGCCCGCCGGCGGTGAGACTGGTTGGTGTTTCATGCATTTTCCTTCCTGAGAAGCGCACGATGCGTCTTGGGCGCTCTACGCTCCTCGTATGATTCGTGCCGACCGGCGCACACGAAGAGACGGTGCCCGCCAGTGAGCAATGGCCCGAGGCCCGGAGAATACTTGCCCAGATTGCATGAGTTAGTTTTGAGGAAAGCGGGATGGGAACCGAACCGACTTTGCTCTCTGGAAAAGCGTGTCAAGTAAAAAATCGATGCGTGGATGACGCGAGACGCGTGTGAGGCGCGTCTTGCAACCTACGCGACGAGGTTAGCTTAGACAGGTTGGCGGATCGAGCGGTAGCGGCGGAGACGGGTGAAGAAGCGGCGGGCGCTGGCTATGTCGCGGGCGATTTGGGCGCGGAGTTCTTCGGGGCCGGCGAATTTTTTTTCTTCGCGGAGGCGCTTCCAAAAGCGGACTTCCATGCGCTTAGCGGTGACTTCACCGGAAAAATCGAGCAGATGCGTTTCGACGCTGAGCGAAGCGCCGTTGAAGGTGGGGCGCATGCCGACGTTGGTTACGGAGCGGCGGCTTTTGGTTTCGCCTTCGAGGAGCGTGCGCGTTACGTAGACGCCGCGCGCGGGTAGAAGCTCTTGTTCGGGTTTCAGGTTCAGCGTGGGGAAGGTGAAACGGCGACCCGTGCCGGTGCCGGATACGATTTCGCCAGTTAGGACGAAGGGCCGGCCGAGGAGACGACCGGCATGGGTCACGTTTCCGGTGGCGATTTCGCGGCGAATTACAGTGCTGGACACGGTTTCTTTCTCGAACGATACCGGCGGGATTATTTCTACGGCGAACCCGTACCGCGCGCCTAATTCTCGCAGCTGCGCCACGTCGCCGGCTTGCTTATGACCGAAGCGAAAATTTTCTCCTACGAGTACGGCGCGTACATGAAGGCCGCGCACGAGAATTTGCTCGACGAATTCTTCGGGCGAGAGGCGCGCGAGATCGAGCGTGAAGGGAAGGACTACGGCGGCTTCGAGGCCTACGGTGCCGAACCAATCCATGCGCTGCGCGTTGGTGGAAAGGCGCGGGGGAGCGGATTCCGGGCGGAGAACTTTGCGCGGAGAGGGATCGAAGGTGAGCGCGGTGGCGACGTCTTTTGTTTTCGCGGCGCGGTCGACGGCGGCGCGAAGGATGGCCTGGTGGCCGAGGTGGATGCCGTCGAAATTGCCGATGGCGAGAATGCTGCCGCGGCTGGAGGCGGCGTAATGAGCGGCCCACTGTTCGGGCGAGGTGAAGGCCAGAACGGCGGGCGGCTTCGCGTCGACGCGCGTAGTCGCCGGAGCAATGGTGGCGGGGACAATCGTGCGGGTGCGTTGCGCTGCGCGTGACTGGGAATCGTCGACGCGCACATCAAATTGCAAACCGTCGTAAGCGAGCTGCACGTTGCGCAGGCCGAGTTTGCGCAGACGGTCATTGGTTTCGGCGTGTGGCAGGTCGTGAGCGATGTGGGTGAACCAGGCGCGGCGCGGCTTCAACTTCTCCACCAAGGCGAGGGCTTGTTCGACCGTTTGGTGCATGGGATGCGGAATATCGCGGAGCGCATCAATAATCAGATCGTCGAGATTGGTGAGGAGCGCGGCGGAGGATTCCGGGAGCGCGCTGAAATCGGTGAGATACGCGGCGCGGCCGAAGCGAAAGCCGAGGACTTCCAGGTCGCCATGCAGGAGCGGCACGGGAATAATCGGGGTGCCCAGCAATTCGAATGGACCATTGACGACGTGGAGGTCAACGCTGGGTATGGTGCTTAGCGTCGGGGCATCATCGAAAACGTATGCAAAGGCGCGGCGGAGTACGCGAAACGTTTCCTCCGTGCTGTAAACGGGCAGCGAGGATTTCTGACGAATATTGAAGGGGCGAATGTCGTCGAAGCCGAGAATGTGGTCGGCGTGCGCGTGGGTAAGCAGAATTGCGTCCAGGCGATCGAGGCCGGCGCGGAGGGCTTGCTGGCGAAAGTCGGGAGTCGTATCAATCACGACGTTCTGTCCGTTGCGCGAGAGCAGGAGGGAGGGGCGGAGGCGGTTATCGTGGGGATCTTTCGAGGTGCAGACGCGGCAATTGCAGGCGAGCGACGGGACGCCCATGGATGTGCCGGAGCCGAGTACGGTGACTTTTATGGGGGCAGCAGACATTTGGTAATTATTGTATCCGTTCGGGCGAAGGTGGTGGAGTCGGGTCGCGACGCTCAACGGGTTCGAAAAACCTCAGGTCCAAAGTGCGGACCTGAGCTACAGCTCCCCCGTTCAGGTCAGCGGCTAAGCTTACACCGTGAAAGCGGGAGCAAGACTCCCGCACTCCAAGGCTAGCGCGTTTTGGCTTTGGCCTGCTGGGCGGCTTGGGCAGCGACGGCTTGGTTGACCTCAAGGAAGGTCATTTTCAGCTTGCCGAGAAGATCGAGGAGGAGCGAGTCTTCTTCGGGGGCCAGGTTGCCCTTGGTTTTTTCGTGCAATGCGTCGAGCATGTCGATGAACTCGCGTGCTGCTTCGGGATCAAGCATGGGCTGACCGGTGCGCGGATCGGCGTAGGCGCCCAAGACCATGGCGGCGTTGCTGCCGAGCATGCGGACGAGGTTTTCAAAGGCCGGCGAGCGCTTGGGGACTTCCGCAGGCGGAATTGGCGCTGGTTTCGTGGACTCGGCCGGCGGAGCCGCCGGATGCTGCGCGGCCTCGCGCTTAGCCTCGCGCTTGGCTTCGCGCTCTTCCTCTTCGACAACCTCCTTGCGCAATTCTCCTTCGGAGGTGAAGGGGCGGCGGTCGATGACACGAAAGGTTTCTTCTTGTTTGTGCTCGGAGTGCTTGTTGTCGGGCAAGTGCGTTCCTCAGTAGTTTTGTGCTTTTTAATTTTAGCATTGGGGTGTTGGTTTGGGTAGCAGCGGGAGATGCCGAGCAGAACGATGTCGAGAGCGGGTTATCCTTGTCAAAATGCGTGTCCCGACTGTAGAGTGAAACGTTTGTAGCGCCGGAATGTTTTGGAAGGAAGATGGCCTCGCGCAAGACTCGGTTGAAAAAGACGAAATCGCGCTCGACTTCTACAGGCAAGGGTTCAGGCAAGGCCCCACGCAAGGCGCCCAAGGAAAAGAAATTGACGGCCGGGGAGTGGTTTGAACGGCTGGTGGAGTTGCAAGCGCGTTTGCGGGCACCGAACGGGTGTCCGTGGGACCGGGAGCAGACGCACGCGACGTTGCGGACGTACTTGATTGAAGAAGCGTACGAAGTTCTGGACGCGATGAACAGCGGCGATGACGCGAAATTCGCGAATGAGATGGGCGACCTGTTGCTGCAAGTTGTGTTTCACTCGCAAATCGCGAGGGAAGAAGGGCGATTCACGGTGGCCGATGTGATTCGCGAAGTACACGAGAAGATGGTGCGGCGGCATCCGCACGTCTTCGGGGAGAAACGCGCGAAGGATGCAGCGGAAGTGCTTCGCAATTGGGAGCAGATTAAAGCGCAAGAGCGGCAAGGGGAGCGAAAGCAGGAGTCGAGTGAGACGGCAAAGAAAGAAGAGGAGCGAAAGTCGCTGCTGGATGGCGTGCCGCGCGGGTTGCCGGCGACGATGGAGGGTTTGCAGCTGACGCGGAAGGCTTCGCGGGCGGGATTTGACTGGGAGAGCGCGACGGGAGTCTTCGAGAAACTGCGCGAAGAGATTGATGAACTGCGGAACGCCTCGGAAGCGAACGATGCGCGAAGAGTCGAGGAGGAAATGGGGGACCTGCTTTTTGCGGCGGTGAACCTCGCGCGCTTCTTGCAGGTCGATCCGGAAATTGCGCTGAAGAATGCCAACACAAAGTTTACGCGGCGCTTCCGTGAGATGGAGCGGCTGGCGGCTGAAAATGGGCAGGCTTTTGCGGAGGTCCGGCGGGCGGACAAAGAAAGACTTTGGGAAGCGGCGAAGCGCGCGCAGGCAGGACAAGGCGAAAGCGAGCCTGCCAAGAGCGAGGCTGCAAGGAAGCGATGAACAAGGAAGCGAAAACCCATCCGGAAGAATTGAGGCGGGCGGACTCGGGTCAGGGGATCGTTGTCCGGAAATGTTGCACGCTTGAGGAGTTTCAGGCGTGCGTTGAGCTGCAACGAGAGATCTGGGACGAGGTTGATCTGGAACTGGAGCCGTCGGCGATGTTTGTGGTGGCGTCGATTACCGGCGGGCAGGTGCTGGGGGCGTTTGACGGCGACAAGCTGGTGGGATTCACGATGGCGGTGGTGGGTTTGCGGCAAAACGTTCCGTATCTGCACTCGCACCAGACGGGCGTCAGCGCAAAGTACCGCGATCGTGGCGTCGGACGAATGTTGAAACTATTTCAGCGCGACGAGGCGCTGGCGCGAGGGATTCGCACGGTGGAATGGACTTTCGATCCGCTGGAGCTGAAGAACGCGCACTTCAATTTGAACCGGCTGGGCGCGATTTGCCGACGATACATCCCTGACCTTTACGGCGTGACGACGAGTCCTTTGCACCGGGGAATTGCGACGGATCGATTGGTGGCGGAGTGGCGGCTGGACTCGCCGCGAGTCATAGCGGCAATTGAAAATCTAATGCCAAGCCCAACGAGCGCTCCCGCGGAGATTGCGTTGCCCTCGGAACTCGAGCAGTGGAAGCAGGAAGAGTCGCCGCGGGTGCGGGCGGTGCAAACGCGCGTGCGCGAGGAGTTCACGAATTGGTTCGCACGCGGATATGCCGCGATCGCCTTGCGGGCAGGAGAGAAGAGCACCGAGTACTTGCTGGCGCCGTGGAGCGATTTCTAGGTCGCCATTACTAAATCGGATCAAAGGGGAGAGGAACCCGTCGAGGATGCGAATTCGAGAGATCAGGCTGCGCGAGTTGAGGATGAAGCTGATCGCACCGTTCGAGACCAGCACGATGCGCACGGACGAACGGCGGATCGTTTTGGTGGAAGCGGACGTCGACGGGGTGACGGGCTGGGGCGAGTGTGTGGCGGGAGAGGGGCCGGGGTACAGCCCGGAAACCACGGAGACAGCCTGGCACATTTTGCGCGATCACCTTTGGCCCTTGGTGAAGGGGAAGGAATTCTCATCGGCCGCGCAGATTTGGGAGATGTTGGAAGCGGTTCGCGGACACAACATGGCCAAGAGTGCGCTGGAAACAGCCATCTGGGACGCCGAGGCGAAGCAAAAAGGCGTGCCGCTGGCGAAACTTCTGGGCGGCGTGCGCGAAGAGATTGCTTCCGGCGTGTCGATTGGAATCAAGAATTCGCTGGACGAGCTCGCCGCCGCGGTCAAGCGCGAGCTGGCCGCCGGGTATCAGCGAATCAAAATCAAGATCAAGCCGGGCAAGGATGTGGAGCAGGTGAAACGGCTGCGGCAGGATTTTCCGCGCATCAAGCTGATGGTGGACGCAAATTCGGCGTATCGCGCTTCGGACTGGCCGCTATTGAAGCAGCTTGATGGCTATCACTTGATGATGATCGAGCAGCCGTTGGGGTGGGACGATTTGTACAGCCACGTGGAGCTGCAGAAAAAGCTGCAAACGCCGATTTGCCTGGACGAATGCATCCACAGTGTGGAACACGCGCAGGCGGCGATTTCGCTAGGGGCGTGCAAAATTATCAACATCAAGATGGGGCGAGTGGGCGGCTACACCGTGGCGAAGCAGATTCATGATCTGTGTGAGGCGAACGCGATTCCGGTATGGTGCGGTGGAATGCTGGAGTCCGGCATCGGCCGAGCGCACAACATTGCGCTATCTAGCTTGCCGAATTTTACTTTGCCGGGCGACGTGACGGCGAGCCGCCGATATTGGCACGAAGATATCATCGAGCCGGAAGTGACGGTTTCGCCGCAAGGAACCATTCGCGTGCCGAGCGAGCCGGGGATCGGCTTTGCGCCGCGGCTGGACCGGATCGAGAAATTCACCGTGCGCCAAGAGCGGCTGGCCTGACTCGGTGTACGTCGAGACTTCGGCAGGGCGCGCTCCCAATCGCGTGGTCATGGCCGTGTCGATTGGCCTGGTGGTGGTGGTCTGGGCGGTGAACTTCATCGCCGCGAAGATCGGGCTGCGCTACCTGCCTCCCGTGACCATGGCATCGTTTCGCGTCGTCATCGCGGGACTGTCGATGGTACCTGCCTACCTTATCTGTTCGCGAATGCCGGCTTTTGCGGATGCGCGGCGCGCGCGCTTGCATGGGCTTAAGCCTCGCGACCTTTGGACATTTTCCTACCTGGGATTTTTCGGCGTGGTGGTCAATCAGATGTGCTTCACCATGGGCCTCCGCTACACATCCGTGAGCCACGCGGCTGTGATTGTGGGAATGGGGCCGATCTATACCTTGGTGCTGGCCGTGCTGTTTCGGCTGGAGCGCGCGACTTGGCACAAGGTAGTGGGCATGGCGATCGCGTTTGTGGGCGTGGCGGTGCTGGCCTCCGAGAATGGGATCTCGCCGCGTTCGCCGTCACTGCTGGGCGATGCGATTACCATGACCGGCTCGATCGGGTTCGCGACGTATGCGGTGCTAGGAAAGCGGGTGGCGGGGCGCTACGACGCGTTGACGACGTTCAATCACTTCGCAGGCGCGATGATCATTTTGCCGGTGGCTTTGCATCAGGCTCGGGCGCTGGGACCGCTTTCCAGGTGGCGCGCGATTCCGTGGCAGGGATGGACGGCGCTGCTGTACATGGCGGTTTGCAGTTCGGCGATGGCATATCTCTTTTACTTTTGGTTGCTGCGCTATTTGGAGGCTTCGCAGTTGAGCGCGTTCACTTATTTATTGCCGGTGTTGGCGGTGATCTTGGGGATTTTGTGGCTGGGTGAGCGCGGGTCGGCGATGCAGATTGTGGGCGGAGCCTTGGCGCTGGTCGGCGTGTATTGGGTTGAGTCTGGCCGCGAGTCTCCAATTAGAAATTAGCAAGACGACACCTTCGCCTTCCAACGGCGTTGACTCCCCGTAGAGTGCGTCTTAGGCTCTATTCAACAAGCAACTCACCGGTTTATATCCATTCCAAGTGGGAATCCGCCCACACGGCCCCGTAGATAAGACCGCGGAAGTGCGGAGGCGCGGGTTCATCATGCAAATCAAAGTTACGATCGCGGCCGCGCTTCTGGTGGCAAGCGCATACGGCACATTCGCGTACATGCACCGCCTCCCCAAGTTCGGCGAAGCGGACGCGGTAGTGCTCGGAGACGTCAGCAATACCACGGGGAAGGCGATTTTTGATGGCTCGCTGCGGGAGGCGCTCGGCGTTTCGCTGGCGCAGTCGCCGTACCTCACTGTGGTCTCTAGCGAGAAGGTGAGCGAAGCATTGCGCGCCAGCGGGCGCACTGCAGAACAACGAATTACGCGCGACTTGGCGCCGGGGCTTTGCGCGAACACCAAAGCCAAAGCGTTTGTGGCTTCGGCAATATCGGCCGACGGTGGCCGATATAAAGTTTCGCTCGAGGCCCTTGGCTGCGCAGGGGGATCCTCTATGGCTTCGACTACAGCGGAAGCTGCCAACGAACGCCAGGTCCTGCATGCGCTGGGAACGGCTGCAACTGAGTTGCGAAAGGATCTTGGAGAGGACCAGGGATCGATTCAGAAGTTTGATGTTGCGTTGGAGCGAGCTACTTCGCCATCGCTCGAGGCTCTCAAGCTTTACAGCGAAGGCCGAAGGTTGACCAGGGAGAAGGGGCCATTGGAGGCGGTTGCGCCGCTACAAAAAGCCGTGGAACTCGATGCTCGCTTTGCGTTGGCGTACTCGAGTCTGGCGGTGGACCACTATAACTTGAATCAAAACGCGCGAGCGAGCGAGGAGATACGTCAAGCATTTGAAATGGGCGACCGGCAGACGGCGCGGGAGCGCTTGCAAATCACCACTTTGTACTACGACCTCGGAACGGGCGACGTCAAGAAGGCCATCGCCAGCTACAAGCAATGGGTGAATCTCTATCCGCGCGACGACGTGCCGTGGGGAGACCTTTCTTCGGAATACTTTCTGATTGGTGATTATGAGCAGGCTGCGGCGACCGCCAAGCAGGCGCTACACCTGGAACCGAGCAGTGTCGCCTGGTACGAGAATTTATCGACAGCAGAGATAGCTTTGCAGCAGCTGGACCAAGCTGAATCCATTCTGAAGGAAGCATTTGCGAAGAAGCTCGACGATGCTTCGCTGCACGCAAACATGTATGCGCTGGCATTCCTGCGGAATGACGCCGGGACGATGGAGAGGGAATTAGGCGCCACAGCAGGAAAGGCGAGCGGCGAGGACATGATGTTGGCCATGCAAGCGGATACCGAGGCGTTCTTCGGCCGCTTGAGAAAGGCGCGGGAGCTTTCGCGACGTGCTGTGGCGTCCGCGCAAACGGCGGAACTTGCCGAGCCTGCCGCGATATGGCAGGGCCTCGCGGCCTTGCGTGAGGCCGCCTTCGGGAACAAAGAGCAAGCGCGGAATGACGCAGGCGAAGCCTTGCGGCTCGCTCCCAATAGTCGCGACGCTCAGACCTTGGCGGCTTTAGTCCTGGCGCGTGCCGGAGAAGCGCAGCGCTCGCGGGCCATCCTGGATGATTTGCGGGCGCGCTATGTATCAAATACCGTGGTTCAAATGGCGTGGATTCCGGTTATCCGGGCGCAAATACAACTTGCCGGGCAGGATCCGCGTAGCGCGCTGGAATCTTTGGAAGTTGTGAGGCCCTATGAGCGCGGGCAAATGATCGGAAATCTCAGCAACTGCTGCCTGATACCGATTTATCTGAGGGGCGAAGCGTACCTGGCCGCGGGGCAAGGATCGCAAGCGGTCTCTGAATTTCAGAAGATTTTGGATGACAGTGGTGTCGTGGCGAATTGTTGGGCGGGATCGTTGGCGCAACTCGGTAAATCCCGCGCACAGGTGCTGCTCGGATATAAGGCGGCTGCACGCGCGAGTTACGAGCAGTTCTTAACCCAATGGAGGGACGCCGATCC
>Ga0137415_10005704_pt1 | contig 12321 bp, 10 predicted proteins | sample CZODoug3_1_1_16f_FD_183082 | JGI IMG/M metagenome (GOLD analysis project Ga0137415, IMG submission 183082) | Vadose zone soil fungal communities from Angelo Coast Range Reserve, California, USA - CZODoug3_1_1_16fungal (Hybrid Assembly) | ecosystem: Environmental > Terrestrial > Soil > Vadose...
CGCAGTCGGTAACCGTCTTGGCGGAACACGTTGTCGATCATCGCGGTGAGTGTGCCGCGGCCCGGCGTATGCGCACAAGCGGCGTTCGACTCGCTCTGCGCGGCGGCGGGGGCGACGGTCGTAGTCGAGGGCTGCTACGGTCCCGCGAGGGCAAGGCCGGTCGCGCCTACCTCGCGGTGCCGGACGCGCTGTCGGCGGTGTCGGATGCCATGAAGGCACTCGCCGAGTACCTTGGAATGGGTCAAATCGGACGGCGCGTGCGCGCAGCGGTCCGCTCTCGTCGATTAAGGCGCGAGCAGGCAGCTTCCGTCGGATGGGTAACTTTGACCGCCCCCCCTTTGGACTCCTATGCGCAATCAGTGTGCACACGGCGAAGAGCTAACCAATAGGCGTTTGGCTTCGCGCAGGATGAGCGCGGCAGATTCGCGAGGCGCGTAGCCAAACGTCGTGTTGAACGAAGGCGCTGCGGGGCAGCCGCAACGACGGTGCTATGGGGAAAGAGCCTGCGGACGTCGGTGCCGCCGGAGGTGATAGCGGGAGGGACGACCCGTTCGCAGCGGTAAGCAGAGGGGTGCGGGACGAGGATTCAGGTGTGCGCGTGAGGCGTGATGGCGCGCATGGGTGCATCGAGACGAGTGCGGGCAAGGGGCGGCCCTTGAGCGATAAGGCGATCGCCAACTCGAGGGTGCATGGTGTCGAGCGGTATTCGGGCTCACGACGTGTCCGGGGGGATGGGCGCAAAGGAGGCGGTGAGTGGATGTCGGATCATCGTACCGGTGGCGCATCGGGGGCACCGGCGTATGTCGACGCCAGTGAGCGCCAAAAGCAGCTCACAGAAGTCGCGAGGTGCTCGTGAGGCATCGATCGTGGCCCGGACGGACAGTGCGTCCTCGAGCAGACGCCGCGCGGTGGCAAGGCGGGTCGAGACGTGGCTCGAGGCCATCAGACCGTAATGACGGATCTTGACGAAGCCTTTGGGCAGGACGTGGAGAAGGAAGCGTCGAAGGAACTCCTCGGGCACGAGAGCCACTGTCTGCTCGCCGTGGGTGCGGAAGGTGACGCCGCGCTCATCGAGTGAGACGAGCCTGCGATTGGAAAGGCCCACACGATGCGTGTAGCGGCCGAGATAGCGGAAGACTTGTTCGGGTCCGCCGAAGGGGGGCTTGGCGTAGACGACCCAGCGTCTGCGATAGAGCTTGTCGCGTACGCGCGCGAATCGTCGTGGGTCGGCCAGAGGGGTGCTGGCCCCCGTGAGTCTTAGCTCGCCTCGCTCGTAGGCGCGCACGAGGCGCGCGAGAAACTTCCCTTGGAACAATGCGCCGAGCACGCGCACGGGAAAGAGGAAGTCGGGTCGGGTGGCGACCCAGCGCTCGCCGTCGAGCGACAGGCCACCACCGGTCACGATACAATGCACGTGTGGATGAAAAAGCAGCTCGCGCGTCCAGGTGTGCAGCACGCTGGTGATTCCGAGCTCGGCGCCGAGCCACCTCGGATCGCGCCCGAGTTCGAGCAGGGATTCCGCCGCGGAGGTGAAGAGCATGTCGAAGAGCTTGTCGCGGTTCGCCAGCACCAGGCCATGAAGCTCGGAGGGCAATGTGAAGACGACGTGAAACGCGTGCACGGGCAGAACGCGCTCCATGCGTCGCTCGATCCACCGCGCCTGGCTCAGACTCTGGCACTTCGGACAATGGCGATTGCGGCACGAGTTGTACGCTATCTCGACATGCCCGCACGAGTCGCACACGTCGACGTGTCCGCCCAGCACCGAGGTCCTGCAGCGCGCGATGGCGCGCAGGACCGCGTGCTGATCGGGCGAGAGGGCGTGCATGCGCACGAAGGCCTCCCCGTGGGCGCGGACGATGTCCGCGACCTCCAGTGAAGGCCTATCGATCGCGCGCCCACCTTGTGGGGGATGCGCGTGGACGACCAACGCGCGTCAGCCGATCATTTTCTGCTTCGGCGTGCCCAGTACATCGACAGGGCTCTTCGTCTTTGCCAAAAGCCGGCTCGTCATGCGTGTGTAGCGCACCGTCGTGCGGATCGAACGATGGCCGAGGAGCATCTGGATGACGCGCACGTCGACACCGAGCTCCAACAGGTGCGTCGCGAAGGAGTGCCTCAGGCAGTGCGGTGTCACGCGCTTGGTGAGTCCAGCCTTCTTCACCGCCACGCTCAAGTGGTGGCGCACGGTCTGATCGGATATGGGGCAACCTCGCTGCTGCCCTGGGAACAGCCACGGCTTGTTCGGCCGCTCGATGATCCAGTAGCGACGCAAAAGAAACAGCACGCGCTCGGGCAAAGGAACATATCGGGTTTGATCGCCCTTGCCATGGCGGACCCGAATCATCATGCGCTGACTGTCGATGTCGTCGACATGGAGCGAGCAGACCTCACCGATGCGCAGTCCGGCTCCGTAAGCGGTCATGATGATGGCGCGGTGCTTGGTGGAATCGACGGCTTCGAGCAGGCTCATGACTTCGCTCCCGCTCAAGATCTCCGGCAACCCCTGGGGCACTTTGGGCCACGGAATGGCCGCCACCACCTCGGGCCGCCGCAGCACGACCTCATAGAGAAACTTGATGCCCGCTACGTGCATCTTGCGCGTCGCGGGACTCGCCTTCTTCTGCTCGAACAGGTGCATCAAAAACTGGCGAATCTCAAGCTCTCCCATCTCCTGCGGCGGGCGACGGTGGTAGGCTACGAACGCCCGCGCGCATCTCACGTACTCCTTGCACGTCACTCGTGCGTAATTGCGAAGCTGGAGGTCCTCAATCATCTGATCACGCAGCTTTCCCATGGCGATTCTCCTTGGTCAGTCCGGCGTGAAGGGCCGGGTTGACCAGGATCGCCGCGACCAAGGCGACGTGCCGAGGGGCGCGAAAAGCTGCGTGCGGGCGCTCTCTTCTACGCCGAGGACTTCTCCTTCGACGCCATGACGACTCCGCTCATGCGCAGCACGACAGCTGCCGCGCAGCGGCTTCGTTCAACTTGCAGCGGGACGCATCTGGTGATGTGAACTGCACACCGCATGAGGGTAAATTGGTAAAGGGACTGTCGCGTGGTTCGTAGTCACCGAGAAAAATCTGCACCGCTCTTTGCTGCGACACCTCGGGAAGCACATCACCAAATGTCTCGAAGAGAAGCTGGATCTCCTGCTCAATCCTTGCCCCAACTAAGAACGCCTCATCAGACCCGCCGTCGTACAGGTCTCCCGAAATATCCCGTTGATAATAGGCTACCAGCCGGTTGTACTTAGCCACAACGTCGCTCGCACGCGTCTCCGGACGGATCGGATTATTCTCGTCGGTTATGCACAGCGTCTTGGTGCTGTCCGGATCGACATCCCCGTGATAGGTTACCCCAGTCGGGCACGAGTAACCCCCCTGGTACCCGCCGCATTGCGCCGCGCCGGCCCAGCTACCCGAGCTGGGCAGTCCGCACACATCGCTCAAGCTCTTGCCGATATCCAAATAGTAACTAGTCTCACCGCACGCGTGATTGTTCCACTGGACGGTGCAAGCGGGCCAAGTGTCGTAGATGGGCCTCGTCGACCCGCAATTCGCGGCGTTCGCCGTCTTGGTGTGCCACCCAATGGGGGCCGATAGAAGGTCCGCCAAGCAATACGCGCTGGGATCGTTGCCGGAAGTGGCAATGTTGGTTGCACTGACCGCGCCGCCCCAATTGTAGCCTTGGCCGCCATTGTGCTCGCCTTGATAATTCGAGTGATACGAATTCACCCAGCCTTGGACCATCGCGCTGCAGGTCGTCGTCTCCGTGTAATCCCACTCGCAAACCGGTTTCCCGTCGCCGCCGTTGTCGCAGTGCTGGCTCTTCGTCGTAGAGATCACTTGGCTCCGATGGACAGTCCCGATCGAGTCAGCCCAGTCGCATGAATTGGCGACCGGATCACCCTCTTGCTCCCTATCCGGGCAACCGTACGGGCCATCGTTTACCGAGCATGGATCGTTGTAGCCAAGGTTAACCGCGCACGACGCGTTGAACACCTGATATTCGACGCCTCCCGCGCATGTATCATAGGTTTTTCCGGGTGCTCCGAGATTCCATGCGACCAGACCGGGGTCGCAAATGGATGGTTCGTTGAGCGGCGGGCCGTCGCTCGAAAGGGCAGACGTCTTTTGCACCGTTGGTGGTGGGTCGGTTGGATGGTCGCCGCAACCTTGCGCGGCAACAAGCGCGCTCGAAAGAGCGATCAGAGCGAATAGAGTTTTACGAAGCATTTGGCCTCCGATGAGTCCAGTACCCGGCCTCGTGCCAAGCTAAAAGATTCCGTTTTCACAAAAACAAGCACAGCCATAAGAACATGCCAAATACGGACGATCTTCGCGCAACCGACAGCATCAGCGGCGGGCTCGAGGCGCCCAACATACGATTTTCGCGACGTCGCGAATCGAGCTCGAAGCTCTCAAGTTCGCTGGGCCCCGTGCTCGATGTCGATCAACACGGGGCCGGCGCGCGAGTTGTGGTCGGCGCGCTCCCGCGACGGTCCGCCCCCTGACGCCTCGGCGCCCTCAAAAGGTCACGAGATGCGTCGAAATTCGGATACGAGGAGAAGATGACGCAAGGATCTGTTTTCGCCCAAGACAACACATCGGGCGTCGCGTGCGCTGTCCCGCCTGCGGTCACCCCGGTGAACGCGCCGATCGTCGGCAGCGATGAGGAGCGCTTGCGCGCCAACTGCCGCGCGTCGCTCGTGGCATGCTCACGCGTCTTCGATGGCGCGGAGCTCGTGCGCATTGGGCAGTGGTGCCAACAGCGCAGCGCGGTCGGCGACGAGTACGGCGAGGGGGACATCGTGCAAGCGCTGGAGAAGAAGGTGGCGGCGCTGCTCGGGTTCGAGGCCGCGTGCTTCATGCCCACGGGCACCATGGCGCAGCTGATTCTCCTGCGGTTGCACGCCGAGAAAGGGCGCAGTCGCGCGGTGGGATTGCACCCGTCGTCGCATCACGTGCTCCACGAGGACGCAGCGTTCGAATTGCTCGATGGTCTGCACGGCGTGATGCTCGCACCATGGTCCCGCACGATTCGCGGCGATGACGTGCGACAGGCGCACGCGAACGAGCCGCTCGGCGTCGTTTCGGTCGAGTTGCCCGTGCGATACACGGGCCAGCTTCAGACCTGGGTCGAGCTCGAGGATCTCAAGGCCGCGTGCTGCGAGCGCAGCATCCCGATCCATGTGGATGGCGCACGGCTCTGGGATTGCGCGCCTGCCTATGAGCGCTCGCTGGCCGAGATTTGTCGGGGGTTTTCGTCGGTGTATGTCTCGATGTACAAGACCATCGGCGCGCTCGGGGGTGCGGTCGTCGCGGGGCCGCAGGATCTCATTGCCCATGCGCGCGTGTGGCGCCATCGCCACGGGGGCAATGAGTTCACGTTCTTCCCTTACGCGGCATCGGCAGCCATGCGTCTCGACGATACGCTCGCCGGCATTCCGACTTGGGTCGCGCGCGCGCAGCGGCTCGCAGCGCGATTGTCCAAAGATCCGCGGCTCATCGTGTCGCCTTTGCCTCCGCCCACGAGTCTCTTTCATATTTATTTGCGCGCCGAACCGGAGGCGCTCGCGGCGAGGCGCGATCAGATCGCGCGCGAACGCCGCATTTGGGTGACGCACGGCTTCGGCACTGGGCGCGTGCCTGGATACTCGGAGGCCGAGATCCACCTGGTCGCGGAAAGCGATTCACTCAGCGACGAAGAAGCGGCCGACGCGGTGCTCGCGCTACTGGGGTGACGATTCCTGGGCACCGCCATCCAGATGATGTGACGTTCGCAACGTGCAGCAAGCGCGCCGCAACGAGAGCCCATTCCGACCACAGCGGACGCCCCACACATTCCCCTTGGTTGCGCCTCGCATCCCGACTCCGCACGTTGTAGGCTCTATGGGAATGCGGGAGAAGAGGGACGAGACCCTCGAGGGTACGCGGGATTCCATCCGCGGTCAGTCGCGCGCACGGCCTGGTGTGATCGTGGTGTTCTCGGGCCGCGCGCCGCTGTTTTTGCCGCTCGCCATCGAGCACGGTGCGCTGGTGTTGGGGCGCGGTGCGGGGGGCGTGGGCACGTTGCTTCCCGACGAGCGGCTTTCGCGGCATCACGCTGAAATCACCTTCGACGGGGAACGAGGGTGGACGGTGCGCGATCTCGAGAGTCGAAATGGCACCTTCGTGGATGGTGTGCGCGTCCACGGCACGGTGTCGATGCCGTCGCTGCGGGTGGTGCGTATTGCGGAGACTGTGCTCGTGCCCTGCGAGAACGTGGACGCCATCGAATCGCCGCTCGTGCGCGACGATGGCTGGGTGATGGGAAGTCGGCTCCGCCAGGTGCTCGCGGTGATCGAGCGCGAGGCTCGCACCAGTTCCACGCTGCTGATTCGCGGGGAAACGGGAACGGGCAAGGAGCAGGCCGCGCGCGCTTTTCATGCCTTCGGCCCGCATGCGAAGGGGCCATTCGTGGCCGTCAACTGCGCGGCGATTCCCGAGGGGTTGGCCGAGCGGCTGCTTTTCGGCGCCAAGCGGGGTGCCTATTCCGGTGCGAGTGCGGACGCCGTGGGGCATCTACAAAATGCAGACGGGGGGGTGCTCTTTCTCGATGAGGGCGTGGAGCTCGATCTGAGCGTGCAAGCGAAGCTTCTTCGGGTGCTCGAGACCCAGGAAGTGATACCGCTCGGGGCATCGCATGGCGTGCGCGTTCAGGTTCGCGTGTGCATCGCGACGCACGGTGACCTTCGCGCGGCGGTGGCCGAAGGGCGATTTCGGGCCGATCTCTATCATCGAATCGCGCCGCCCGAGGTGGTGCTTCCGCCGCTTCGTGATCGACTGGACGAGATCGCGCACCACGTGACCGCGGAAATCGCGGGGATCGGTTTGGCCGAGGCAGAGACGGGGCTCGAGCGTCTCACCGCGCACGCCGCGCTGGTCGAAACTTGCCTTGTTCGCGCGTGGCCAGGCAATGTGCGCGAGCTTCGAAAAGAGGTTCGGCATGCCGCATCGGTCGCGCGCGCAAAGAAGAGTGACCGGGTCCGCCTGGATTGCCTTTCCCCCAACGCGGGGCACCCCTTCGAGGGAGAGCCCCGCTCCCGCACACCCTCACCCGCCGCGCCCTCTCTTGCCGCGGGCAGCACCGCGATCGCGACGGACACCAGCGGCCAACGCCGGGGCTACAAGAAGTGGTCGAAATCGATTTCACGCGCGGAGCTCGAGCGCGCCCTCGCGGAGAATGCGGGCAACGTCGCCATTGCCGCGCGCTCCCTCGGCATGCAGCGGACGCAAATGTATCGCGAAATGACGCGTTGGTCGGTCAAGCGTCCCACGCGGGGTTGAGCCGAGGACGTGGGGCAGTCCCAGCGATGATCACCGCGGCTGGAATCGGCAGGAAGGGTCGATGGCGACTTCGATGTCGTCGATATCGAATTCTTCGGGCGCCATGGGGACGCCGCAGGTCGCCCCGGAGGTGTCCGTCGCAACGAAGCTCAATGCCATTCCTCGGTCGAGCCAAGTATCAGGGACGCAAATTCGAGTGGCAGCCCAACCCGCACCTGCAGACGGGCTGGCCAACAATTGTTTGGTGATCGCCTCCTCGCCGTGGACGAACATCAAAGAAAGCGAAGGCGGAGTCTCGAACGCGGGAAACTGATACCAAAAGCGAATGGCCACCCCACCGGGATCCACGATGGGCGGAACAGTGATGTTCGTGGTCGCGCTGGCTTTGGAATCGGCGCCTTTGGACGAGCTAGAAAAGCGCCAATAAGAAAGGGGCCCGGAAACCTCGAAACCGGGATCGCGTGCGACACGATGAACAATCCTTTTTCGCCGGCTCGCCCATCCGCAGCGATTTGGAAAGTCCCGCCATCCGAGCCATCCCAAGGTGGCGAGCCTTTGACCAGCGTGGGGTCGGCGGGTTGCCCGGTCCATTGGCATGCATCGCCGGTGCGCGCATAGCCTGTGGCGCACACACACATCTGCGCGTGTTCGTCGCACGTTGCGTGCACCGGACAGTGGGCGCAGAAGGAAGTCGCGGCATCTGCGCTTCCGTCCCCGGCGTCCGATGAAGGCGTAAAGGAGCCGAATGAGCCTCCGTCGTTCTCGCTCCGAAGGATCGGATCAGGTGTACCCAGCAAGATGTTGCACGCGACGAACCACGCGGCCGTGATGAGAATGGCCGCCAGGGTCCTCGTTCGCCGCCACTCCATTGGATTCCGCATGCCTCCCGGGCCGCGTCATGGGGAGACACGGCGCCGCTTTGCGCAATAAGCAACGGGCATTCCAAGGCAACAAGAACACCTATTTCGAGATTCGTCTTCGCCTTGGTCCGATTTCAGCGACGCCCTATCGAGGTGTTGCAAGGTACGTGACCCCATGTGACGTCACATTCTCTGTCTGCAACGAGATGCGACACTGCCATGTGACACCTTCTTTGATGGTTCGCTCGCGCTGCGAATCGGGTATACTCTCGACGAAGAAAATGGACGTACCTGTATGCGGGGAGGCACCGGAGGCGGGGACGGTGCTCGCGCACAAGTATCGGGTCGAGCGCGTGCTGGGAGCGGGCGGAATGGGCGTGGTGCTCGAGGCGACGCACGTTCAGCTCGAGGAGCAAGTGGCGATCAAGCTTTTGCATCCGCAGGTGGCGCGGCGACCGGGCGCGATTGATCGATTCTTGCGCGAGGCGCGCGTGGCCATGAAGCTGCGAGGCGAGCACGTCGTGCGCATTCACGATTTGGGCGCATTGGATGATGGCTTGCCCTTCATCGTGATGGAATACCTCGAGGGGAGCGACCTCGCGTCGCTGCTCCGTACGCGGGGAACCATGCCCGTGGCCGACGCGGTGGATTGCGTGCTCCAGGCGTGCGTGGGCGTGGCCGAAGCTCACGCGCTGGGCGTGGTGCATCGAGACTTGAAGCCGCCCAACTTGTTTCTGACCACGCGGGTGGACAAGACGCCGTGTGTGAAGGTGCTCGATTTCGGCATCTCCAAGGTGCTTCGCGAAGGGCAAGCCGGTGGGACCCCGGTGCTCGACGACACGGCGCCAGGCTCGATTCTCCCCGTCCCCCCGAACAAGTCCGCGCTGGAATGGGCAGACACGATGCAGGCACCGAGGCACGCCGGGGATGCCACGGGAACGCACGCCATCATGGGATCTCCTCGATACATGGCGCCCGAGCAGATTCGATGCGCACGCGACGTGGATGCGCGGGCAGACATCTGGTCGCTCGGGGTGATCCTTTACGAGCTGTTGAGCGGCGTACTCCCATTCGACGGCGACGAGCTCGAGGAACTCAAGCACGCGATCCTCGAAGGGAGCGCGCGTCCCCTGAGCACTCTGTGCGCGGTGCCGCCGGGGTTCGAGGTGTTCATGGCCAAGTGCCTCGCCAAGGAGCCGGCGACGCGCTTCGCCGACGTGTGCGCGTTCGCCGAGGCGCTCGCGCTTTTTGCTTCCGACGAGGGCCGCACTTCGGTGGAACGTATCGCGCGCATGTCGCGCGGCGGGGAGAGCGGACTGACCGCGCCGTGGACGTTCTCGCGGACCTATTCGGGACCTGCGCCGCAGAACCCTTCACCTCGGTCGCGCCGGCGGTGGGCCATGACGGCGCTCGGCGCCCTCGCACTGGCAGCCCTCGGGATCTTGGTCGTGAACGGCGCGGCGCGCATGCCCACGACGCCTATCGCCGGTGCGCAAGAGAGCGTGGGGCACGTGGCCATGAATTCACCTGCGCGCGTCACCGCATCGCTTGCGGCATTGCCGTCGAGCGAAGAGGAGACGCCTCCCATCGAGGTCAACGAGCCTGCGGCGACAGAGCTCGCGATGCGCCCCGCGACGGACCCAGGTTCGCGGCGGCGCGAGCGGCTTCGCGCATCCCACACATCCCGAGCGTCGACGGAGCTCGCGCAGGGCGAACCGGCGCCGCGCTCCAATCCGTTGCAGCTCGATGGAGGGTTCCTCTTCGATGAACAGCACTGAATCGGTGTTGGCGCCCGCCATCTTGGCGCTGGCCATTCTCCTGTCGATGGCTCCGCGAGCGCGGGCGGACGATTCGAATCGGGCGCGCGCACTGTTCCGAGAGGGGCGCGCCTTGATGGCGGAAGGAAAATACGAAGAAGCTTGCCCGAAGCTCGAAGGGAGTCAGAGCCTCGACCCAGGCGTGGGCACACAGTTCAATCTTGCGCGCTGCTACGAGCTGTCGGGACGCCTCGCGAGCGCCTGGGACACGTACACGCTCGTGATGGCGGCCACACACGCGGCAGGCCAGCCCGCTCGCGAGTCGATCACCCGCGAGCGGCTCGAGGCCCTCGCACCGCGACTCTCCTACGCCATCCTCGTGCGCGCCCCGAACGATGCATCGGAAGTGCAAGTCGCGCGGGACGGGACGTTGCTCAGCTCGGCGGCACTTCGGGTGGCGCTGCCGCTCGATCGGGGTATGCACGAAATACGAGTCAGCGCTCCGGGCAAGCGCGAATGGCAAACACGAGTCGTCATTACGTCCGAACACGAGCGCATCACCGTGGAGGTGCCCGTGCTCGAGGATGTCGCGCCCTCTCCCGCGGAGGCCGCGCCACCACCGCAGACATCCGCCACGCGCGACGCGGGCGATACGGGACCGCGGATCGCGGCCGGTGCGCAGTCCCACGCGCGAATGCGCACGCAGCGCGTGGTCGCGCTGGTTGCGTTCGGTGCGAGCCTCGTTGCGCTGGGAGCAGGCACCTATTTCGGCCTGCACGCGATGTCGTTGGGGCACGACGCGGACGGAGACTGCGATGCATCCGGCTGCAACCCAAAAGGGTATACCGCCCGGCAAGACTCGCAGCACGCGGGCAACCTCGCGACCTTGGCCTTCGCCACCGGAGGCGTCCTCGCCGTGGCCGCGGGGGTCCTCTGGTTCACCGCGCCAGCGCCGCGCTCGGATCACGCGGTGCAGATTCATCCGGCCCTCGGGACGTCGTCGGCAGGATTGGTCCTTGGAGGACGCTGGCAATGAATGCTCCTGCCCATGCGCTGCGCGTGGGCACCGCTTCGGCGTTCGTGGCGCTCGCCGCCTTCGCCTGCAACACGATCCTGGCAACGCCCGATCCGATGCTTCGCATCGACGCAGGGCAGGTCACCTACGGCGATCTGACGGATGTTCGCCGCTGGGAGGCATTCGATCTCGCGCTTCCCGAAAACTTCGGCCCCAACGCCATGGTGTTTTCGGGCGGCTCGTTCGATGGGCGATACGTTTACCTCGCCCCGAGCTCGAACTACGCCGGCACCTTCTTCAATACGTTGGTCGCGCGCTACGATTCGGCCAGCACGAAAGGGCTCGACGACCGAAGCGCGTGGGCGGTGGTCGATCTGAAGAACGCGCCGGAGCTGGGAAGCGTGCACGGCTCGTCGTTTTTCGGCAGCGCCTCCGACGGGCGCGCCGTCTATCTGATTCCGTCCCGCCGCCAAGACGGCGGTGTGGCTGCGCGCTACGACAAGAACGCCCCCTTCGAAGACGCGGCGTCGTGGACCGGGTTCGATCTGGTGGCGAATCTGGGGCTCACGGCCAAGTCGTTCGCGGGGGGCGCGGTGGTCGGCAAATATTTATATCTTGCACCCTCCATATCGAGCGGTGCGGTTCGATACGATACCAGCCAGCCCTTCGAGAACGCCGAATCGTGGAACCTCTACGATCTGACCAAGATAGGCGCGGGCGACGTGGAATACTTCGGTGTCGCGACCGACGGAAAGTACGTTTATTACGTCCCCAACGTGAACAAGAGCGCAGGCTTGCCTAGCGGGGTGATCGCGCGTTTCGACACCGCGCAAACCGATTTCGGTCACGGCTGGCAAACCTACGATCTCGTCAACGTACCGGGCAAGCCCGCAGGTTTCCTCGGTGCAGTCTTCGACGGGCGATATCTGTACTTCGTTCCGAATTACGACCGCGCGGGGATCGCGACGCGTTTCGATACGGCGGCCGCCTTCGACGCCCCTTCGTCGTGGCAAACCTTCTATCTGGGGAAGATCGATGGGGTGGACGCCGCCGTGGGTTACGCTGGCGGACAATTCGATGGCCGATACGTCTATTTCGTCCCTCAATACGAAATAGACGTCAACGGCACCATCGTCCGATACGACACCATGGCGCCTTTCGGGAGCGCCACCTCGTACCGGGCGTTCGACATCACCCGCATTCATCCCAAAGCGGCCGGCTTCGTGGGGAGCGTCTTCGACGGCCGTTACGTCTACCTGGTTCCTTCTTACGGCGGCGTAGTGGCGCGCTTCGACGCACGCACGCCCGCGGCACTCCCCTCGCCCGGTTCATCCTATTAGGTTCTCACTTCGACCGCT
>Ga0137415_10005706_pt1 | contig 12319 bp, 10 predicted proteins | sample CZODoug3_1_1_16f_FD_183082 | JGI IMG/M metagenome (GOLD analysis project Ga0137415, IMG submission 183082) | Vadose zone soil fungal communities from Angelo Coast Range Reserve, California, USA - CZODoug3_1_1_16fungal (Hybrid Assembly) | ecosystem: Environmental > Terrestrial > Soil > Vadose...
CCGATTCGACCGCATCGATGCGAAGAATGCGACTATCGTTTTTTCTGCTGGTCCATCCGAAGCAAATCTAAGGTCACCCGGCCGGCAAGGACAACTAATGACTGAGACTTCAACTTACCCGTACCTCGCGAGGCGTCCAAGGGCAGCCACGTCACGCACGCTGATATGGATTGAAGAGCCGCGTTTTCAGGGCTGGGGTTGCTCCGGATGCGCATGGGTGTTCAGTCCCTCCGGGGCACCCGACGGCAAGTCGTTCGAGGAAATGAAGGAGCAGTATCAGCGGCTGCGCGATAAAGAATTTGCAGCCCATGCCTGCGCTGAACATCCCAGAGCCGGCATCGCAAAAGCCTAAGTGAAACAGGCAGCGCCACTGTGCACAAGTTTCACGGCCCGATTGCAGCCTGGCCGTTTTCTAGGTAATCCAACCCCCGTCGCGATAGGCACGGAGCACTGGAGGCGGGGTCGCCGGATCGCAGAGAAGAAAGGAAGCCGCCCTAACGGGATGGTGCTACGAAAAGAGGTGCCCTCGGAGTCTGAGTGCACGCCAAAGTGCGAACCCGGTTCATTAGTGCTACCAGGTTCGGGCAGTCACGGTCGGTTATTGCCGTGAATTTCAAACCCACTCCGCCGTTGGGGATCAGATGTTGCACGACGGCTTCGACCCTGATCTGTCCTTCCCGAACGAGAAAATCAAGCTTGGCTTTTTCGCCCACGGGCCGCGGACTTGGCGTGGAGAGGAATAGCCCCCCAACGCTCAGGTCGCAGACACGGGAAACATCATCCATTCCACAGCAGCTCCAATAGACCCACACATCGTCGCCCGTCTCGACTCGAGAAACCATTCTTCTGGAATAGTTTATTCTTGCCAGCGCGGTTGCCATGCGGATCTCCTCAGGCCCTGCAGATTGGGCGGGTAATTGAGAGAACGAACGACCCAACCCAAGGTTGTTGCGGACAATAGCCAGATCATCGAGAGCGAACAATCAGGGGAATACCCTAATTGCTATACAAGATTTACCTGGGCGTGGGGACGTCGCAGCCGCAATAGGCTTGCCCCGTCGCAGTAGCCGGGGGCCGAGGGAGAATGGCACGGGGGCGTTGTGCACCCAATGTCAGGCGGTAGTTTTCTGTGGAGAAGGGCTCTTAGCTTTGGCGGGCTCAAGATTGGGGAGGAAGGCAGTGAGGATGCCGATGGCAGGGAGGAACGAGCAGAGGTGGTAGACAAAATTGAGGCTGGTGAGATCGACGAGTTTGCCGAGGAAGGCCGCGCCGATGCCGCCCATGCCAAAGGCAAACCCGAAGAATAGGCCGGAGACGGCGCCGATTCGTCCGGGCAGGAGCTCCTGAGCGTAGACGAGGATGGCGGAAAAGGCGGAGGCCAAGATCAGGCCGATGATGACACTGAGGACGCTGGTCCAGAAAAGATTGGAGTAGGGAAGGAGCAAAGTGAACGGCAAAACGCCGAGAATGGAAACCCATATGACGTATTTGCGGCCGATTTTGTCGCCCACGGGACCGCCGATAATGGTGCCGGCGGCGACGGCGCCGAGAAAAATAAAAAGGTGGAGCTGAGCGCTCTGAAGAGACACGTGAAATTTGCCCATCAGATAGAACGTGTAATAGCTCATCAGGCTGGCCAGGTAGAAAAACTTCGAAAACATGAGAGCCACCAAGATGGCAAGAGAGAGGGCGATTTTGCCGCTAGGCAAGGCGGCGTGCACGGGGGGCATTGCGGCGAGACTTGCGGGGTCGGCGGTGAAGGATTTTGGAAAATAGGATTTGTGATGTTTCGTCCAGGTACCGATGTTCGCGAGCAGGACAATCCCGAAAAAAGCGAGAAACGAAAACCACGCGAGGCTCGATTGTCCCTTGGTAAGCACGAACGCCGCGAGGAGAGGGCCGAGCGCGGAGCCCGCGTTGCCGCCGACCTGGAAAAGCGATTGCGCCATTCCGTGCTGTCCGCCGGAAGCCATGCGCGCGACGCGCGAGGATTCCGGGTGAAACACAGCGGAGCCGATACCCATGAGCGCAGCCGCAGCGAGGACAGTAGCGTAGCTGGGGGCCAGTGCCAATGCCAGAAGGCCGGCCAGGCTGATGCCCATGCCCACAGCGAGGGAATAAGGCTGCGGTCGGCGGTCGGTATAGAGACCGACGAGCGGCTGAAGGATGGAGGCGGTCAATTGCAACGTGAGGGCGATCAGGCCCACCTGGCCGAAATCGAGATGGAAGGAGTTCTTGAGGAGCGGATAGATCGCGGGGATCAGTGATTGCAGCGTGTCGTTCAGGAGGTGGCAGAAGCTGATGGTGAGAAGAATCTTGAAGACGGTCTTCTCGCCGGCGTCTGCAGGAGCGGTTGCCCGAATTGCTGTCAAGTTTGTGTCGCTAGCCATCTAAGCCGGAATCCCTGAACCATTGGTGGAGGGGCACATTGTTTTTATCTCGCCGCCGAAGCCAGGCGGCGCGAGACGTAATCGGCGACGTAGGCGTCGAAAAGATCGTTGAGGCGCTCGCAGACTGGACCGGGAGTAGGAATTTTGTTGCCGGCGATCTCGCCGACGCTGATGAGATTGCGGTTTGTAGAAGAGATAAAGACTTCGTCGGCGGAGTACAGGTCTTCGGGACGAAGCGCCTGCTCGAGGACGGAAACGCCGGCTTCCGGCGCAATTTCCATGAGGATGCCGCGCGTCACGCCTTCGAGGCAGCCGGAGTTGAGCGGGGGCGTGAGGACCTTGCTGTCTTTGACGACGAAGATGTTTGCGGAAGTGCATTCGGCAACTTCGCCGCGCTCGTTGAGCACGACGACTTCGTCGAATCCTTCTCTGACTGCTTCGGCAACGGCCCAAACATTATTGAGCCAGGAGATGCTCTTTACGCCGGCGAGGGGAGAAGCGGCGTGGCGGCCGTGTTCGCGGAGGCCGAGGCGCACGGTTTCGCGATGTTCGGGGAGGCCGGCGGTGTAAATGATGAGGTCGACCTGCGGATGCTTTTCGTCGCTCTGCCAGTAGCCGATGGTGTTGTAGACAAGATAGATGCGCGCGCAACCTTCGGTTACTTTGTTGGCGCGAATGACTTCGTGGAGATGGACGCGCACTTTGGCCGCGGTGTAGGGCATGGGGAGGCGGGTGAGGTTGGCGTCTTTTTCCAGGCGGCGCCAGTGGCGCTCGTAGGCGAAAGCCTCGCCGCGGGAGATGCGCAGCGTCGTGAAGATGCCCCAGCCGCAAATGAGACCGGCCTGTCCGGGAGAAAGCCGAACTTTCTCGATGGGCAGCAGGCTTTCGTTGTGAAAAACGTTCGAGTGAATCAACAGTTCCTCGCGGTTCGAGCTTCGGATCAAACTATATTGTATCCGAAAATTAGACGGGAGCCGTGCGCGACATCTTTCACCCAACTGAAAAGCAAAGAAGGCGGACCGAAACCCGCCCTCTTGGGAAGTAAGATTTAGCTCGCGCTCAGAAGAGCAGTTTCAACGCAAACTGAATCTGCCGCGCCGAACCGAAATCGCCAGTCGGGAAACGCGTGCCCTGAATCTGACCAAATGCAGAGTTTGTTACAGTCAAAACGGGGTTACCGAAGTTCGCGTGGTTGAAAACGTCGAACATTTCGGTCCGGAATTGCAGGTTAAACTTCTCGGTGATTTTCGTATCCTTGGTGACCGAGAAATCCGTGTTCAGGAAATTCGGTCCCGTAATCGCATTTCGGCCGAGGCTCCCAGGATGGCAGGAGCCCGGAACGATTGGGTAATTGTTGCCGCCAGCTGTGCCGGGGGTGCTGCTAAACGTGCAAGGCACGGCAAAGGCTGCACCGGGGGTAGTAGCGCAGGCAGGAATCACAGGGGCCTTTCCTGATGGAGTCCCGTTGAACGGCTCGCAAAGAACCGCATTCGAGAAGTATGCGTTCGGACTGCCTGCGCCGTGCACGGGGCTCAAAAGATCCGGACGGACGGTGAGAGAAATCCCAGGGCCTGGCGCAATCGTAAGAGTCGGGTTCAGGGGATTGCCAGTTTGGGCCTGCGAGACGATGCCAACCTGCCATCCGGACACCAGGCGATTCGCCTTGAATGGCAGTTGGTAGAAGCCGCTCAAAACGAAGCGGTGCCGCGCATCAAATTCGGACGGGCCGTAGTCGCCGCGGAGGTTGTAAGCATTTTGAATGATGTAAGTCTCCCCAGTAGAAAGGGAGTTATAGTCCAGCGACTTGGAATAAGTGTACGACGCCAGGAACTGCAGGTTATAAGAAAGGTGCTTGTTTGCTGTAAACCACAGGGCGTTGTAGTTGGAGTTCCCGTTGCTGTTCACCTGGTTGATGTTGTTCAGAGCGCACAGGGGATTGGGTGCCTGGCACTGCACAGGAAGCACGGGGCTCGTCACGGGAAGGGTCGGAAAAGGCTTAGTGGTCCCATAGAAGCCGCCGGTGACGAAGGGCTGATTAACGTTTTGTATGATCTGGAGGTGCGTGGCCTTCAGGCCAACATAGGCAGCTTCCAGTCCAAAGGTTGACGTGATTTGCCGTTGTATCGTCAAATTCCAATCCTGGGCATACATGTTATTGAAATTCGGATTGATCGACGATGGGCCCAGACTGGTGGCGAAAGTGCCGCCGGAGGGCGCCGGATTCTCAATGTTTGTCGCGCTTACGGAAATGGGGAGCGCAAACAACGGGTTGGAGCTTAATCCAGTCACAGTATTCGTTGTCGGCGCTTGGGTGAGAATCGCGTAGGCCGCGCGAACTGAGGTCTTGCCATCCTTGAAAGGATCCCACGCGATGCCGATGCGCGGCTGGAAATTCTTGTTGCTTTGCTTGTACGGCTGCGTCGCAGAGACAAGCGTTCCTGTCGCGGGATCAAAGTTTGTGAAGCGGCCGCGTGCCTCCGAGGGCGTGGCATTCCATGCATAGCGCAAGCCAATGTTGATGGTGAAGTTGGGTCTCCACTTGAAGCTATCCTGAGCGAAGACGTCGTAGGAGGGTTGAAGGATCCGGTCGTTCCCTGAACCGAGTTGCGTCGTGAATGAACTCGCTTGATCTGCAAGGAAAAAGGACACGGAACTGAATGTAAACGTTCCGATGTTGAAGGCAATATTGTTGTTATAGGAGCGCCGAACCTCACCGCCGAAAACGAAGGTGTGCCTGCCCTTCAGCCAGCTCAAACCGTCGTTGAGGACAACAGTAGTGTCACCGCGGCCCTGCGGTTCGCCAGTTGGTCCGCCAAAGCCCAAGCCGCCGCCAACGTTGAAAAAGGGAAGCCCGGTTGCTGTTGGAGAGCCGGCCGGCATGGAGATTTTGAAGGCCGCTGGGTCCAGCAGTGCGTTTGGAAGGAACGTCAGATGGATGCGGTTGAAACCGAGACGGACAGTGTTGGCCAGGGAAGCGCCAAATGTGTGGTCCTCGCTGAACGTCATCAAGTGCCGGAAACCACTGCGGGTGTCGCCATACCCCGGAAGGTTTGCGCCGATCGCTCCGCCGGCTGTTGGCTCTTGTCGCAGGTCCTTTTGGACCACATAGTATCCGTGCATCCGATCCTTCTCGGTCAACTCCACGTCAATGTCCGCAGAGCCCTGGTTCAGCGATACGTTAGCCAACGTGCCGCCCGTAAACCCGGTCCAGGTTGCTGGATTGCTTGGGTTGTCGGTGACACCCGCGCCTGAACGAGCAAAGTTCGCCGCCGGGATCAGTGCAAGCAGGCTGTGAACCGCCGGTACCGCAGGGGCCGCCGGAACCGCGGCGATCTGGTTCTGGCTGGGTACGACGCTAGTTACGGTCAAACTCTGATGCTGGCGGAGGCCTTCATATGCGAGGAAGAAGAACACCTTATTCTTGACAATGGGACCGCCGAAATCCGCTCCGAAATCGTTGCGTTTGAATGGAGCCTGGGGCAGCGCGGTACCGCTCGTGTTCTTGGCCAAGTTAAAGAAGTTCCTCGCGTCCAGATCGTTGTTGCGAAAAAACTCGAAAACTTCGCCGTGATATTCGCTCGTGCCAGAGCGCGTAGCGAGGTTCACAATGGCGCCAGAATTCCGGCCATACTCTGCCGGAAAGGACGAATTGTCGATTTTGTATTCCGCGAGCGTGTCAATCGGCGGCTGAAACGTGATCTGGTTCTGGACGTTGTCATTGAGGTTGATGCCATTGACCAGCCAGTTTGTCGTGTCTTCTCGCTGGCCGGCCGTGTTGATTCCGAAAGAGCCTTGGCCGCGCAGCGGTGCCGAGAGAAACCCATTGGCGGGCGGTGTCATCGTTCCGGGTGTCAGCAGGCTGAGGTCCGTGAAGTGCCGGCCGTTCAGTGGAATTTCCTGCACCGTCTTGTCGTTGATCACTTGGCTCATGCCTGTCGCGGCGGTTTCAACGACCGCGGCATCGGCCATAATCTCGATTCTTTCCGTGGTTTGCCCGACGCTTAGTTGAATGTTTTGCGTGACAGCAGTTGCCACGTCAAGCTTGAGGTTTGCAACGATCGCGGATTGAAAACCGGGAGCGATCACCTGGATGCGATAAATTCCAATCGGCAACGAGGAGAAGAGATACGCCCCGGCAGTGTCCGTCTGGGTGGCGGATTCGACTCCGGTGGCCTGGTTCGTAGCGACGACCTTGGCGCCCGCAACGACGGCGCCAGTCGCGTCGCTCACCGTGCCGCTCAAAGCGGCCGTGGACTGCGCGAGCGCGTTGGCTCCCAAGAAGGCCGAAAGAACGACCAAAACGAAGGCGCGTAGGGAAAAATTGCGATTGCTCATCAAATTTTTTGATGCAACTTCCATATTTCGACTCCTCCTGTTTAGAACCCACTTGGACTGCTCGATCCCCGCAGTCAATCGTTTCGCAATCGCGGTGCCAGAATGGGATCACCTCAAAACCACATGAAAACAAGCCATATCAATGGCTTATAGGTTTATCTCGGTTTATAAGCAGCGAAAACGGGCAGCTCGCTCCCAAAAACAGAAGGCACTTCCCAAATACCGAAGGGTTTATATGAAATTTAGCGGACTGCAGATGCGGGGCGAGCCAGGAAATCTACGGCTTGCAGCTGGCGGGAAGGAGGAGCACTTGGCCCTCGAAGATCACGTTTGCGTCGCGGATGGTTGGGTTTGCCTGAGCGACGCAGGACCAGTAGGAGGCGTGGCCAAGTTGGACTTGAGCGATTGCCGTCAGCGTGTCGCCCTTCTTCACGGTGAACTTCGTTGCGGCGCGCGCCGAAGAAACCGCCGCCGGCAGATAAATCTGCGAGCCTACTACGATGTGGTTGGCGTCACGAATCGTGGGATTGACAGAGAGCAGTTCGTGCCAACGGAGCCCTTTTCCCAAAGTTTGTTCCGCGATTTTCCAGAGCGAATCGCCAGGCCGAACGATCACCGCGTTGAGTTTTGCCGTCCCCTTTGGTACCACCGGAACGACAGGTGCCACGGGCGCGACCGGAGAGGGAGCGGCCGGCTTCGAAGGCGTCACTCGAACGGCCGGCGGGCGCGAAGGCATCACGAGCGCTGGAGCCGAGAAAAAAACCCTTGGGCGCTCGAAAGGCGAGCGCTTCACCGGTGGTTGGTAAGGAGCAAAGCGTGGCGGAGCCGGCTTGGAAACCGGCGGACGCAGCGGCATCACCGGAGGTTTTGGTGAAGCGAGCGCCGGCGCATTTGCGAACGGAAGGTGGAACTCCGCGGACTGCTGAAGTTTCTGCGAGTGCTTCTGTTTGCGGAAACGGCGCGCGACGTCACCGAGGGGAGCATCAGGGGGAAGTGATTGCGCGTCGACAGCTTCCTGGGATTTTTCAGCCGCAGGAGCAGCCAACTGATTTTTCTTCGCCTCTACCTGAGCGCGATCTTCCGGCGTGAGGATCTGATCGCGCTTTAGATCCTGCTCGGTATAAACGTGCTTGGATTTTTTCTGCTTGCTTTCCTTCAGGGCGCGTTCCTGACGAGCGGCTTCGGCGACATCCTGAGCCGAGCATTGCGTGGCGCCAAAAACGGCGCAGGATACAAATACAATTCCGGGGAAGCACAAACTAAGGCACCGGCGCGAGAGCCTTGCGGCTGTCGAGGGGCCAGTCACGAGAGAGGTGTCGAGATCAGTTCGTAGCATGTCAAACCGACCACGGGGGAACAACCGCTTAAGAAGAATTATACAGAAAGAGGCCGCATTTGAGCACCGTATTTTTTGGGAGTTGCCCTAAGGGTTGCCTGAGAAGAAACCCTCCGATTTTCCCTGCACCGCCAGACAGTTCCCTGTCTTTTTGAAGAACTTGTTCAGCAGACCTCGCGAATCATTCTCCAGAAAGTCTGCATTCGTTCTTTATTTCAATTGAGGACTGACGGACATCTGTTGCGTTATGATTTGCACCCGGGTGATTCCGCGCGGCGGCCAGCTGCGTTTCCGCAGTGCCCGGCGCTCTGTTTACTCACAGCTGGGGCGCGGCAAGGTGTAGGGGAACAATGAGTAGCACTCAGGGCTTTTCACGCCGACAGTTCGTTTCCTCGGCGATCTCTGCCGCCGCGGTTTCTTGCTTGCCGAACGGACGGGACCTCTTTACAGATCTTGCGACTCCCAACAGGGGAACACGTGAAATCGCTCACGATTCCTCTGCTGTTCTGACCACTACTCCATCTTGGCGGGACCAGGGCATTCTAAACCTCGCAAAGTCGCCGTATGCCAAACTGAGGAACGTACCGGTGCATGCCGTAACGATCGAAAATGGTTTTTGGGCGCAGCGCCGCGAAGTCAACGTCAACAAGAGCATTCCTTCCATGGGCAAGTTGCTGGAAGCCAACGGCCGGATGGACAATTTCCGCCGCCTCATCGGCAAGAGCACTGCGGCGCAGCGCGGGCCGGTGTACTCCGATTCCGATGTTTACAAGTGGATGGAGGCCGCCGGCTTTGTTTTGCAATCCGGCGAGCGTCCCGAGCTCCGCGGCGCGGTGGACAAGATCGCGAAGGACGTCGTAGCCGCGCAGCAGCCGAACGGATACTTGAACACCTATTTCGTCCGCGAACACGCCGCTGAACGAATGGAGCCGAAGACTCAGGAGTGGGGCCACGAGCTTTACAACATGGGCCATTTCCTGCAGGGCGCCACGGCCTACTACCGGGCTACAGGCGACCGGACTTTACTCAACGCCGGAATCCGCTTCGTAAATGACTTCCTGCTGCCCGATTTCGGTCCCGGCCCGGATAAGAAACCCCTGTACTCAGGCCATCCAGAAATGGAGTTGGCCTTGGTCGAGCTATATCGAATGACCGGCGACAGACAGCATCTCGGCCTCGCGGGCTATCTTCTCGCCGGCGACTCGCGGATTCATGGGAAGCCGCCTTGGGATGATGTCTATCATTTTTGCGGGACTCCTTTCACTTCGCGAACGCGTCTCGAGGGTCACGCCGTGCGCGCCATGTACGCTTGCTGCGGCGCGGCCGACTATTACCTGGAAACCGGAGATCCCGCGTATTGGAACACACTCAATGTTTTGTGGAAGGATCTCGTCACATCGCAAATGTACGTCACCGGTGGTGTAGGCGCGCGCAGCGATGGCGAAGCTTTCGGTGATCCTTATGAGTTGCCCAATGCCCGGGCCTACGGAGAAAGTTGCGCGGCCATTGGAAACATGATGTGGAACTGGCGCATGCTCGCCGCGACCGGCGAAGCCAAATTCGCAGATGTGATCGAACGCGCGCTCTACAACGGCATCAATTCCGGCATGTCGTTGGACGGCACGCTCTATTGCTATCGCAATCCGCTGGCGTTTGATCCTTCCCACGGCGACAAAATTCGCAACGATTGGTACGACACGACCTGTTGCCCGCCGAACCTGGAACGCACCTTGGCCTCGCTGCCCGGATATTTTTACAGCACCAACGGCGACGGCATTCATCTCCACCTCTATGACAATTCTGAACTCGACTGGCACCTCGAGAGCGGCATCGGCTTGAAAGTCCGCCAGAAAACAAATTATCCCTGGGATGGCAGCGTGGAGATTCTCCTCACCCCCGCTGAACCAACCGAGTTCACATTTTTCCTGCGTATCCCCGGATGGACTGACAGCGCACAAGTCGGCGTCAACGGAAAGGCGGTCTCAGGCGTCACTCCCGGCCAGTATCTTCCAATTCGCCGCCGCTGGTCCGCTGCCGACGTCATCCGCGTGCAATTTAATATAAGACCCCAGCTTCTCGAGGCCAACGCGCAAATCGCCGAGAACAACGGGCGCGTGGCGGTCCAGCGCGGACCGCTCGTGTACTGTTTGGAGCAAATCGATCAGCCGGAAGGTGTGGCTCTGAAGGACATGGCGTTGAACCTGGGCCCGAAATCGCACGCGCAGTTCCAGGAGGAATTTCAGAAGGACCTGCTTGGTGGAATCATCGTGCTGCGCCATGCAGGCGCGGATTATGGAGAGTCCGCGGAGCGCAGCCTCCTGTACTTCCGCCATTCGAACGAGGCTCGAAAATCCAAGCCTCTCTCTCTAACTTTCATTCCCTATTACGCCTGGGCCAACCGCACCGCGACCCCCATGCAGGTTTGGACGCCCATATCGAAAACGTGAACCTTGAGCTGCAGCATATTTCCTGAGCCGGTAAAAGGTCGGCATAAAGCGGCGCCGAGGGCCCTTCGCTTCCCAAAAACCCGTTCACAAGGCGGACGGTTGGCGAGGCCAGTTCAGCAAAGTTACACGAATCCGATAAACCGTCCTGCCGCAACAATCCCAATCCATAACAGGATCGAAACGAAACCCGCAACCTTCGCCCCCGCAGGCAAGATGCCGCTGTCATCCCAGGACGCCACATCCCGATAGACGCTCCAATGGAAAATCAGCGCATGCACGCCAGCCAAAAATATCAATAACATCTTCACTCGAAACGCGGGATTGGTATATACCTTAACCGCTTCCGACGTAAACAGCAGTGCTCCCGTGACCACCTGCACCGCAAATCCCGCCCAAGACCAGGGAAGCAGCCGCCCCGCCAGCTCCGAAACCCGCTCCCGCCGCAACATCCACCCCAGAAGACGCAAATCAAAAACTGCGGTAGTCCCCACCAGTGCCGCCATCCCAAGCAAATGCAGGGTCTCAATCGCCGGAAACAGCCACAGCGATTCCCGCACACCGGCGCCCACCGAAGTCTGTTCCAGCCACCTACAGAATGACAGCATGTCGGGCGTTTCTATGGAGACCCCCGCATTGACTGACCATTGGGAAGATCGATGCTTACCAAACACATATAAGCCGAGCCGTCTTTAGCCCGAAAGCCCTCAGCAGTCACCTGGTCCCCGCGCTTCACCGTATTCCGGCTCCATCCAAACCGACTTAGCATCCCCAGACTTCCTAACTCCAGCTTCCAGTTCGCGACCTTACCCTTCTCGTCTTTCAGGTCCGCATGAATTAAGGCATGTGGGTTGATCCACTGGAAATCCGTAACCGTCCCTTGCATCCTCACGGTATGCGTCATATCAAAAGGTGCGTTTCCATGGTGCGCCCAAAGGGAAGCCGCGCCCAACAAAAATCCTACCACCATCAGAACGGCCCCCACCTTACGATTCATCCCCGTCCTCGACGACGGTCGATGAAGGCATCGCATCAGTTGCATATCTGCTTGCTCCTCTGGGCCGGAATCCTTGATTTCAAAATGACATTTTACCACTGGCAGGAACAGGCAGCACTGGTTTAAGTTCGTGTGCTTGCTTGTAGAAGAGCGTTTTCGCATAGTGAGCGATGGGCAATTGGTCTCCAGTTCGTGCTATAACTTCACAACATGACGGACAAATGGGGAAGGCGGCTGTTCAAAGCGGGCGTGGTGGCGCTTCTGATCATTGGATTGGTGCATTCGATCTCTTTCTTCCAAAAACTCGTTCCTGCAAATGATACCGAGAAGCAGTTGTTGGACTTAATGTCCAACTACAAGTTCGATCTCGCCGGATCTCTTCGCAGCATGGGCGATCTCATGACCGGGTTTAGTGTGTGTTTCATGCTGGCGGCGCTTGCCTTCGGAGCCTTTGACCTCTTGCTTTCGGGTGAACGGACAGGCCTGCTGAAGCGCGTGGCGTTCATGAATATTCTCTGGCTGGCTGCCATGACCGCCGTTTCTCTTCATTATTTTTTTGTTGTCCCCACTTCGTTTCTGGTCGCCACGCTGCTCATTTTTGTGCTGGCATGGTGGAAACTTCCCGCCGAAGGGGCTACTTAGGCAGGTTTGCACGGCGCAGTTCGTAAGAACTCTTCGTTGACAAAGGTGAGGGCAAACCCTAAGATTAGAGTTTGTCTCTACGGGGAAAGGTGTGACTGAGCGCAATGAGGACGTACGTAGCCAAGGGTGAGGAAGCCGAAGCGCTGAAGGTGGGCGCGAACTGGTTTGTGGTGGA
>Ga0137415_10005707_pt1 | contig 12319 bp, 12 predicted proteins | sample CZODoug3_1_1_16f_FD_183082 | JGI IMG/M metagenome (GOLD analysis project Ga0137415, IMG submission 183082) | Vadose zone soil fungal communities from Angelo Coast Range Reserve, California, USA - CZODoug3_1_1_16fungal (Hybrid Assembly) | ecosystem: Environmental > Terrestrial > Soil > Vadose...
CGTGACTTCGGCGTCGCGGACGCCGACCTTCAGGCCGCTATTCGAACTGAGGAATGGCTCGCCGCGCCCCCGCTACAGGAGGAAAAAGCGCGGACCGACGCCGAAGTGCTCGCCGCGGAGGGTCGTGTGCGAACCGCACGAGAAAGGATCAAGAAGTGCGCAATCTTGGCCCCGATTGCGGGGACAGTTCTGAGAGTCTACGCGAGAGCTGGGGAAGCCTTTAGCACAGTCACTCCCCGCCCGCTATTCACGCTCGCCGATGCCTCGGGACGACGTGTTAAAGCTGAAGTGGACGAAAGAGATCTTGGTAAAGTCGTGGTTGGTCAGAGCGTCATCATCCAAGCCGACGGGCTTGGCGGGAAAAAGTTCGCCGGCAGGGTGGCGAGCATACCCGCTGTCATGGGGAGAAAGAGTGTTTATACGGGCGATCCATCTGACAAGCTGGACCGCGACGTTCTCGAAGTGGAGATCGACCTAAGCGGTGACCCGCGCTCTATGCCCATTGGACTTAGAGTTACCGTGCAATTCTTAGCCAATAGTTCACCAGGACAGTAAATGGCCCCGAAAGCCGCTGGGGGCGACAACCACGGCGGACACGCAAACATGGATTCTCCGCTTCCGCTCTCCTCAACAGTCCCGAGGGTAACAATCTCGGCGTTTCCCCGAACATAAAGCCGCCCCGGACACCTCCGGCGGCAGGTTTTGTGCTAGAGCCCGACCCGGTTTACTCCGCAGCTCCACAACCTAATCTCTTAATGAAAGTAACCGTCACTGGAGGAAGGGAAATCGAGTGCGCTATCAGCAGGGATATCTTTGGCTTGGCCGCAGGAAGGCCGGATCTGACTGTTGGGAACCCTTATGGTAGGACACTGAACCACGGGCCAGCGTGCGCGCCGCAGGGCAGTGATCGAGACGCTTCCAGCAATATCCAATCCAAAGACGCCTGGCAGGCCAGCAAGGGACTACGTGTGTCAATCTGTCAATCAACGAAACTCGGGACTGCCAGCGCGAGCGGGTGATCGCAGTTGCGGGGCTTGTCGATCCTTACAGCCAGACAGAGCTCGCCGTAGAGCTGGCGGACAGAGGAAAGTCGTAACGCAATCAGAGTTGTATATAAAACCTTGCTAGCCAGATGGGTGCGGGCCGGAATGGGGAAGCCTTGGGAAGCCTAAACATTTCGGGTTTGATGCTTTGGACCATCGCGATCAACGTTTTGCCGGAACTGGTGCATTCGTGAATTCGCAGTTTAGCGACGAACCACCCGACCAGGGCTTGTGCGTTGGTAACGGCTTCGTTGTTGAAGCTGTAAACCTTGCGCTGGCGGTGTATGACAAGTCCGGCAACCTCCTCTCCGGGCCAACCGCGCTTAACCAATTCTTTGACCTGCACCCTTCGGTAGTGCGCTCCACCCCACCCGTATTCGGTGAATCGCTGAGCGATCCACGTTGCCTCTACGATGCCCAGACCAACCGGTTCTTCATCACGATTCTCGAACTTGATGTTGATCCGCCCACCGGTAACTTGACGGGAAACACCAATCTCTTGCTCGCGGTTTCGAACGCAGGCGATCCCACTGGCGCCTGGAATCTTTTCGAACTCTCTACCACGGCAGATGGTTCGGCCGACTGTCCCTGTTTTGGGGACCAGCCGCTGATCGGCACTGATGCGAATGGACTGTACGTAAGCACAAATTCGTTTTCACTTGTGACAGGTGGGTTTCGTGGAGTTCAGATCTATGCCGCGTCCAAGTTGTTTCTGGCGGCAGGCGTCCCTCCACCTTTTGTTCTCCATGCCAGCTTGTCACCGGCGACGAATGCGGATGGCAGTCGAGCTTTCAGTCTTCAGCCCTCCGTTCGTGCTCACCGGCAAGAGTTCGAAGACTTCGGGTCCGAGTATTTCCTCAGCTCGTTCAACACCCGCTTGCTACTTGAGAACAATGTGATCGTCTGGGCGTTTCGCAACACGGCTCTGCTGCAATCGCCGCCCGGACCAAATACCAAGTTTGTCCTGCTCAGGAAAGTGGTCGGCAGTGAGGTCTACGCTGTGCCGCCCGACGCAACTCAGAAGATGGGGACGTTGTTCCTGGGTCCAATGGCTGACCCGGGGCGTCTTCGAGTTGCTGTCCACGAACGAGCATCGCATGCGCAAGTGACGTTTGCGGAAGGACAGCTCTGGAGTTCTGTCACCACGGGCCTGCAGTCGCCCGATGAGGCGTCTTTGAAAGCGGGGGTTGCCTGGTTTGCTGTTCATGTTGAGGTGGACGACGGCGAACTCGATGCCATGATCCACCGGCAGGGATACGTCGCTGTGGAGAACGGCAATGTATTCTTTCCCGCCGTGGGTGTCGGCGGCGAGGGCAAGGCGGCGATCGGGTTCTCCATTTCGGGCCCCGATGTCTTCCCCAGCACCGGGTATGTCCAAATAAGGAGCAATGGCAAGACTGGCCCCATTCACTTTGCGGGTATCGGCGCGGGATCGGAGGATGGGTTTTTCGGCTATCCGAACCAGTCGCCGGTACCGCCACCGTGCGATCCGAGCGGGAAGCTTTGCTCAGCCCGTTGGGGTGACTACGGAGCAGCTACCGTAGATGCTGATGGTTCGATCTGGCTTGCCAACGAGTACATAGGGCCTCGACCACGATCATTTTTCGCCAACTGGGGCACGTTCATTACTCGCCTGTCGAGGGACGAGTAGGCAGGGTGAAGGACCACTCGTCTCCGCGAGAATGGGTTGAGATCGTGCCGAGAATGAAGCGCTGCCCTCCACAATGCAGCGTGGAAAGGGAGTTTACGTTCTCTGGAACAGGAGCGCCCGTGCCGCCGGGGAAGATTTCGTTGGACGTAAACTACGACTCGCTGGCGCCCATCGGTGACCCCGAGGAGGTGGAAGTAACCGGGGCGGAACGCGCGACGTTTGTTCTTGTTCATGCGCACCCCCCTCTTGAGTGAAGCGTGCTTGTCATTCGACTCTATAACACTTCGATTGACGAAATGTCGCGCACGGCCAGGGGAAGGGGCTTGAAGTTTGCGGCCGCGTCATCATAACCGGCGCGCGCGATCCTGATGTTTTCCGACACTACAGCTTCGCCCTTCTTCTTAAGTTGCTCGGCGAGGACTCCTCCAGAGACTGGTAGCCGATCCCCAACATGCTGAGAGCGGAGCCTCGAGCGTGTTCTGGGCAACTTTGTTCCGGATGATGTCAGCCAACTTCGAAACCGGTAGCGAGCAGAGCGCTGAGCCCTCCGCCGCGGCGCCCGGGCTGATTTCGAGATCTCAAGAAGCCATCAATTTTTTCCAAATTTCGTTGATTTGGGCTTTACCTTGTAGGTCATTACGTTTCTTGATCTGTAGCTTTGAAAATATGTTCGAGAGGTGGAACTTCACCGTGCCTTCTGTGATATTCAACATTGTCCCGATTTCCTTGTTTGAAAGCCGACGCTTCACCAATTCGATGATTTGACTTTCTCGCTGAGTGACGTTTTGACCGGGAACGGATTCATTGGCGATCTTCAGCGACGAAATGGATTGTCGCGCATAGGCCTCCAATACACTAGCCGAAATCCACATTTTGCCTTCGACCACAGAATGCACGGCTTTTATCAGCTGGTCATGGATGTGCGGGTATGCCACAAACCCATGAATTCCGAGCGGTAGTAACTGAGATATTTCTGCAGGAGCGTGCTCCTCGTCTAGAACAACGAACTTCGCTTCCGGGTATCGCTTCCTCAAGAACCGGAGACATTCGGCCAAGGGCAGGTCGATTCCGAACTGATCCAAGATAAAGGCAGCCGGTGTTCGTTCTATAGACTTGTGTTCAACCATGTCTTGGAGAAGGGTCCCATGAAGCGCCTTATCCTTCGCTAATACCGAGAGTAGATACTGTGCAGCAAGACCGTTCTGCTCAGCAACATAGACGTAATGGCGCCTTTCCTCCTGCGCAGTCCTGTGCAGACGAGCAGTCTTGGCTTCCTTCGTCGAGAAATTGGATCGCACAACCCGAAGGGACATCTCACACCCTAAAATCGGCCTGTCGGGGTGGAACAGCTACCTTCGAAAGGACTCGTTCCTACCCCGATCTTTCAAGTGCAAGAGTACAGACTACTTGACCGCCGCAAGCTGGAGATGTTACGAAAGTTCTATATGCGTTCCGAAAACAGAACAGAGTTGACCTGCTTTGTCTCGGCAGAAATACGACTCTGCACAACAATCGGTAAGCAAGTCCAATCTAAACGGCCTTTGGAAGGTGACGTTTTTGCTCTTGAGGCGTGCCCGAATGGCCCGCTTCTCACCAAAATGGGCAGAATCCATAAGTTCGGTGTGAAAATGACGCGCCGGGCCAACCGTGGAGAGTCCCAAACAGGACCGTCCCCGGCGCTTGGAAACCCGCATCCCCGTTAAAATCGGGGCCTCTTACAGATTCCTGCACGGAACCGGAAATACAGGGCGAACTATTAGCCCATAAATAGTCCAAAGAACCAAGCGGGCTAAACCAATCGACTGGGAGCTCCTCCCGGACCAATGGCCTAGGCTGAGCCCCTTCCCAAAGACAGGGCACCCCCTCTATCTTTCGTCCGTTGTCCGGAGACGTGAAATGGGGGCATTCTTTGGGGCCTCCACAGGGAGCCCTGGTGAGAACACCAAACAATCTTTCGATCATAAGACCGACCGAGCCATCCGGCATCAAATCCAAACTACCCGAACTTCGCCTTCTGTGGGAAGTATCGCTGAGTGGTGCCGAGACACGCATCGCTGTTCTCGATGGGCCTGTCGACCTGTCTCAACCCTGCTTCCGGGGTGCCAACCTGATTCGTCTTCACAGTTTGATGTCAGATAGTTTGTCAAGGCTGCCATGCAGGCTCACAACGACGTTCCAACGAGTTCCTGACGACGCTTGCACGGGGCGCCTCACGGTGTGCGCTTGACCTGAATATCCAGTCGAACGAGTGCGCTTGGGAGGAACTCCCCTATGATTCGGATACGGCCCTCCTGCGACAGACACAAGAACTTGCAGATGATCCCATTTTCGATCAAACACCCGACTGGCAAGATTTCACATGCTTGCCCGGTTCCCAGTTGTAATCGTCACCATGACAACGAAGGTTACTTCGACATGGTCGACGATAAACCTGTCCGGGAAGAGGAAACCTCGAGAAATAGGATAGCCTCAGCAAGGGACGAAATCATGAGGGCGATCGGCGCGAAAAACAGGAGTGTGCCCGCCGTCGGACCCCACGATGACCGCGTGAGAGGTTCGTAGGAAGATTCCACCTGGACAGTCCAGGCGAAGCCTGACCGAAGGTACATGTACTACTGGACACTGGCCGACTGGACAAACCGATACCCGTGAGCGCCCTGTGCACTGACACGCGGGCTTAGGGAGGAGACAATGGGGAGCTTGGAAGTTTGGCAGTCTGGCCGAGCTACTTGCCGTTCATCAACTTTGCGTTCGTAGGTATGATCACGTGCCACGCTGAGGGGACAAGCACGCAGGCTCACCTCTGCAATGGTCGGCTCCTCATTGCGATACCCACTCAAAGGAGAGTCTTCAGATGCTACTGTGCAAAGCACGCGTTACTAACTTCAAGATTGTCGAGGATTCGAACGAGTTCACCCTTGACCGCGTTACGTGCCTAATTGGCAAAAATGAGTCGGGGAAGACTGCACTCTTGCACGCGCTTTATCGTTTGAACCCTTACGACGCGGACGCAGCCGAATATGACAAGGTTGAAGAATATCCCCGCCGCTACTTGTTGGAGTACGACGATCGCCATCGAGGCCGTGAGGCGTGTGTTGTTTTGACGACCTGGGAACTCGACGATGCGGACGTGAATGCTATTGAGAAGATTTTAGGTTCTGACACCGTAACCTCGCGCGAAGTTCAAGTGTACAAGAGGTATCATGACAAGGGGACCGTCTGGATTATCTCCATCGATGAAGCGAGGGTCATCGACCACATCATTGATGCGGCGGGCCTCTATCCGGAAGAAGCCGAACGGGCGCGCAGGTATGGAACGGTCGCCGAACTCAGGAAGTATCTCCATACGAAAATTGCCGCGGCCTCAACCTCAGAGCGGGAAAATAGGGCACTCGAGAAGATTCACAGCTTTCGGGACCAAGACCCGAGAAAAGCAGCCGTCAGCGCGCTCAGGTTACCCACGTTTCTCTATTTTAGCGACTATGATTTAATGCGCGGAACGGTCGCACTTGAGGATCTGCTACAGCGGAAGACCAACAACCCAAGTTATCTGTTGCCAGGCGAGAAAGTGTTTCTCGCTTTCTTGGCCTTCGTGGGTACCAGCTTGGAAGAGATCAGTTCGATCGAAAAGTTTGAGCCTCTTAAGGCCCGACTGGAGGCCGCTTCCAACAAAATTACTCGCGACATGTTCGAGTTTTGGTCCCAGAACCGTTGTCTTCGGGTGCTCTTCAGTCTGGATGCTGCGCAGCCTGCAGATCCTCCTCCGTTGAACCTTGGCAGAATCTTGCATACTCGCATTTACAATCCTCTCCACGAAGTTTCAGTGAACTTCGACGACCGAAGCCGCGGTTTCGTCTGGTTTTTCTCTTTTCTGGTGCTTTTCTCGCAAGTGCGGAAGAGCTACGGCAAGGACGTCATCATCCTTTTAGACGAGCCAGGCCTTAGTTTGCATGCTAAAGCACAAGCAGACTTGCTCCGCTACATCGACGAGAGGCTGAAGCGAGACTATCAAGTCATCTATACTACGCACTCTCCCTTTATGGTTGACTCGGCAAATCTCACGAATGTGCGCACCGTCGAAGACGTTATCGTTGATAATGGCACAGGTTGCGTGCAGATTGTGGGTTCGAAAGTCAGTGATTTTGTCTGCACTTCGGATCGAGATACACTGTTTCCTCTGCAAGGTGCTCTCGGTTACGAGATCAGTAAGAGGCTATCTGTTGCGGAATATAGCCTCATCGTCCGGTCGCCATCCGATTTGCTTTATCTGACCGGGTTTTCCGAAGCGCTGAAGAACAGAGGCCGGATTCATCTTAGCCCTCGATGGACCCTCTGCCCGGTCGGGGGCGTGGATAACGTCGCCGCGTTCGCTAAGCTGTTCGGCATTAATAACCTCCAGGTCGCTGTGTTGCTCGATTACAGTCTAGGAGAGAAGAACAACACAACGGATCTTAGAAGATCCAAGTTGCTGCGGGACGGCCACGTCCTTACGTTACCTCTGTACGTCAACAAGCCCGAAGCTGACGTCGAGGATGTAATTGGCTGGCGAAACTACCTCACCCTGGTGAACAAGGCGTACGGTTTGGTGGGTGCAACAGAATTGAAGGACGAGGAGCAGACCGAAGAACGCGTGGCTAAGGTCGTGGAAGACAAATTTCGCACGATGCCCTCCTTCAAAGCGGGATTCAGCCGATACACAGCGTCCGAGTACTTCATTAAGCACCGGGATGCTGTATTCAACGCACTCCCCGACGTGCCTCAAGCCTTGGACAGATTCGAAGGCATTTTTAAAGATCTCAATAACATGTTGGGTGAGCGCGTTTCGCAATCAGTTGTGAGGTCAAGCAGCCGCAGTGTCGCATAATAGAGCCTGGTAAGCTGGAGGGGAAGCTATCGAATCGTTCACGGCGGTGCATGAACCCGAAAACCGAGCTAGCCCACAGCGATTTATGCAGGAAGTATGCGAGGTTCAAGTCTAGCATCGTGAGCAGATCGAGCAATGGAGTCCCTGTCGCGCTAGCGCAAACCACGACGCGAGCACAGTGACCCAGTGCTTTCGCCTAAAATAGACGAGAGGTGCGACCGAACGCGACCCTCTGGAGGCAGGGGTTTTTCGCCTAGGGTGCGGTACTTGCGCTGGCAAACTTCGGCTTCTTCAGCCACCACCTGCTGATTGACAATGCCTGGAGTGGGCAAATCGCTGTTTATGATGTCGACAGCGGTCGCTTCGATGGCCTCCTTCGCGACACAACGGACATACGATCCAAAACGACCGCCGGTTGGCGCTCCGACTTTGTGACGACCATGCCGCGGACCGAGCAATTGGCTGTTGTTGGCTCACCAAAATGTTGTCCGGCCTTGAAATCAACGGTTTGCGCAGATTCGCAGATTCCACAATCCGCAGATTTGATATGACTGCCGCCGATGTTCCGGTTTTTTTCGGCTGGGCAACATGGAGAAAGGCGCAGAACAAGCGCTCAACGCTCGCGGCCTCGGCGTAGGACCAGCGTGAGAATCTTGCTGATTGATGATGCGGAACCCATACGAGCAACCGTCGGGGAAATGCTTGCGCACTTTGACCCTGAGGTCCGTATTGACGAAGCACGGGATGGCGATGAAGCACTCCTACGCTATCGAGAGTGCGGTCCCTACGATATCGTTGTGACTGACTACGACCATCCGGGTCTGAATGGGTACCTTTTGGCTGAGGCAATACGCAAGGAGAATCCAGGACAGCCTATAGCGTGCGTGACAGCCACATGGGAAGCGGGAAAGGTACTGTGGCAGAAGTTGAAGATTCCTACACTTGCGAAGCCATTTGAGACATGGCAGCTTGAGCAACTGTTGGAGGTTGCGGCTAAGCTGGTCGAGCACGCAAAGTAAAACTTCACGCGCGGCGCAAGGATTGGATTTGGTAGAAAGCTGCGAAGGTCAGACAGGATGACGCGCTGTCTCTACTCATGCAGCACACAGAAGAGCGCACATTTTGTTTGCTGCTCTGGTCACTTCCTCTCACTCGGTTGCCAGAGTCTTGGGGAACATCCTCCTTTCCAGCATCGAAGGTAGCGACCCTGCTCCCTCAGCGGTCACCCAAACCGGCCAACGAGAATGAGGCCCGGGACGTTGATTCCGGTGGGAGGCGCATTCGTCGGCATACGCAACGTCTTGAGCGAAGAAAAAAGACAACAAATGAGAGCCCTGGGACGGCTGCGCTGGCCTTTGCGGCGTATCGAGCAGGAGACCGCGGTGCGCCGGGAGACAGCCGGTGGCTACCTGAAGGCGGCCGGGATCGGAGTGCGGCCGCCGGGTGGGTGGGGCCCCGGCGACCACCGGCAAAGCCGGCCAATGAGGCCACCAGGTTTGGCGCGAACCTGAGAGGTCGGTGAGCGGGAACTCCTGAGCCCATTCCGTGCGAGAACGGAACAGAGTTGACCCGCTTTGTCTCGGCGGAAATACAGGGCGAACTACTAGCCCATAAATAGTCCAAAGAACCAAACGGGCTAAACCAATCGACTGGGAACTCCTCCCGGACCAATGGCCTAGGCTGAGCCCCCTCCCAAAGACAGGGCACCCCCTCTATCTTTCGTCCGTTGTCCGGAGACGTGAAATGGGGGCATTCTTTGGGGCCGCCACAGGGAGCCCTGGTGAGAACACCAAACATAAGACCGACCGAGCCATCCGGCATCAAATCCAAACTACCCGAAATTCGCCTTCTGTGGGAAGTATCGCTGAGTAGTGCCGAGACACGCATCGCTGTTCTCGATGGGCCTGTCGACCTGTCTCAATCCTGCTTCCGGAGTGCCAACCTGATTCGTCTTCAGAGTTTGATGTCAGATAGTTTGTCAAGGCTGCCATGCAGGCTCACAACGACGTTCCAACGGTCTCCTGACGACGCCTGCACGGGGCGCCTCACGGTGTGCGTTTGACCTGAATATCTAATCGAACGAGTGCGCTTGGGAGGAACGCCCCTATGATTCAGATACGGCCCTCCTGCGACAGACACAAGAACTTGCAGATGATCCCATTTTCGATCAAACACTCGACTGGCAAGATTTCACATGCCTGCCTGGTTCTCAGTTGTAATCGTCACCATGACGACAAAGGTTACTTCGACATGGTCGACGATAAACCTGTCCGGCAAGAGAAAGCCGCTACGGGCGGAAGGACATCTGACGCGGTGGCGGTTCGGGGCGATGCTGGGCCGGATTTCGCTGTTACTGGTACGGACGGGATAGAGATGATGGTGGCCAAGTCAGCAGCGAAATCTGTCTACAGCGGGTTAGGGGTAAGGAGAAGTGTTGCAAAAGTGGGCTGGAATCTGGAGCAGTTTTGGGCTGGCGGGTTCGGACCGCAGACCGTTTGGGGGTGCTCCAGATGAAAATCGTCTCAACATCCTAGGAGCAGGCAAGATGGGGGTAAAATACTCGCCGTTTTCCTCTGGATTTGTTCGGCCTCCCAATCCGGGAGAACCCGAAATCGGCTCGCGTCCTGTCACGAGGAATCTTGAAGCGGTCGCGATGCCGCCTCGCCGGTTCCCTGTTGCAGAGGGAATAGCTGCATTACGGGAAAAGTCGGAAGCCGACGATCTGGATCTCGAAGCCTTTCTAGACCAAGTCGTCGAACGCGCGCAAACTCTCACGGGTGCAAGCGGAGCTGCCATCGCCGTGCGTCAAGGGCAGATTATTCTGTGCCGGGCACGGTGCGGCGAGATGGCCCCCCCACGGGGTACCCAGCTAGAGGCAGATTCCGGGATCTCGGCGGAGTGCTTGCGCACTGGCAAGGTTCTGCGCTGTGAGGACTCGGAACAAGACATCCGTGTAGACCCGCAAGTCTGCCGCCGACTGGGATTGCGCTCGATTGCGGTCGTACCTGTATTCGGAAGGACCAGAGTGGCGGGCATCCTAGAAGCATTTTCGCCGTACCCTCATGCCTTTGACGATCAGGACTTGCAGACCCTGGAGCTATTGGGCGCGTTGGTGACGACTGCCAGGCAACGATCAAGTGAAGCAAAAAGTCACGGCTTGACCTGCACGGGGTCTGCCGCCTTGCCGACTGAGGTGGAAGGACGGGTTTCCGCCTATACACCTGCTCGTGGCCGATGTCATATTGTCGGGGAAGAATGGCCGGGCGCCCCTCACTTGAGCGCGGGGAAGGACTTTAGCCCTCCGGCACCACCTGCTGCTCAGCGCACGTTTCCGGCTTGCGGACAATACGTTCGAAATCCCGTTCATCGCTTCCACAAAACTACGTATCTCGGGGCGTCATGCATGCGCCTCGCCAGCTTAGTCCACATGCTCGCGCTCCTGAAACTTCCCATCGGCAGCGGGTATTTCACCTCCATGGTGTGACGATTGGTGGAGGAGAAGAGCTCTTCCTGGTTCCAATAAACGGCTCCGGCTTCTTTCTCACGTCTGATGGGAAGAAGCTGTGAAGCAGCAAGCAGGTCGTGCGGATGATCCGAGTTCCTTGATTCGCCGCGAGATCCATCGCGTCTTCCGATTTACAGTTTCACCTGCAAAGTATTTGTTTTGCCTTGAACTCAGTTGTGCCTCCGATTTCCACGCCATTGAGGGTCTGTCTGGAGACAAGTATCGGCTGCCCAGGGCCGTTCGTCGGCGCTGCATTTTTAGGGTTCGTTGTAAGCAAAACGCAACAATAATAGTGCCGCCGAGGAGCAACGCTAGGTCGCCGACGCTAAACAGTCCGAGCCGCGCCTGGTCTGCCAGCAAGGGAAACCGAGTGTTCGACGTTGCAACCCGCCACATCGGACTCACTGGACGCAGTGTCGATGGCATTCCGACAACCGGCATCGCTCCGGCGTTTGCCTCCGTCACTAGAGCGTTCAGGACTAATCCGCAGAGCATCAGCAAAACGCCGATCCGAACGCAGGGGGATCGAACTGCCCGCATCACTAGCCACAGGATCGCACACGACTCGCACAGCCAGATCGCTGGGTATTGCGTCCACGCCAACTCATGTGCCGCTGAGAGAAGATTCACCGTCCACCTCGCCACAATGCCCAAAAGATTCTGCGCCAGGACAAGCTGGGAGGACACAAGAAGAGCCCACACAACCACAAACTGCAAACGCCTATGGATCGAGGGCCTGGGCACAAGTGCCTCCTTTTCTCCGCGTGCGGTGTTGTTTGCGTGTCGGTTGCTACCACGAACAACGACGTCCACGCACAGCCACTGCGAATTCTGGGATTTTCCCGAGGATGGCTCCGGTTTCTGGCCGCTGGCTACAGTGGGCACCTCGAACTTTGTAAAGAACCAGGGCTAGGAGTCCAGGATTGGGTGCCCCTCGTTCCCCTAAAAGTGTGTGTAACATCCTTCGATCTGCAGCGTACTGCTTAATGGACGCCAAGAGGAACATGGCGAAAGGACCGCAGCTCCGCGAGGGCGAAACTAGGCAGATGGAGGGGCTGGATTTGGAGAGCGTAGTAGAGCGCGCACGGAGTCAGGATGCCGAGGCCCTTGGGGAGATCTATCGCCGCTATGCTCGGCGCGTATTCGGATTGTGCCGTTACTTGCTGGACTCACGGGAGAGCGCAGAAGATGCCACCAGCGAAGTCTTCCTCAAGCTGCAGCGCTCCATCGAGAGCTACGACGGTTCGATACCGTTC
>Ga0137415_10005708_pt1 | contig 12319 bp, 6 predicted proteins | sample CZODoug3_1_1_16f_FD_183082 | JGI IMG/M metagenome (GOLD analysis project Ga0137415, IMG submission 183082) | Vadose zone soil fungal communities from Angelo Coast Range Reserve, California, USA - CZODoug3_1_1_16fungal (Hybrid Assembly) | ecosystem: Environmental > Terrestrial > Soil > Vadose...
TCTCGTCGGCGTCCACCCGGTAGGTGTTCACCCCGATCACCGGCTGGCGGCCGGAGTCGATCCGGGCCTGGGTCCGGGCGGCGGCCTCCTCGACGCGCAGCTTCGGGATGCCCTCGTCGATCGCCTTGGCCATGCCGCCGGCCGCCTCGACCTCCTCGATGTGCTCCCAGGCGCGCCGGGCCAGGTCGTTGGTGAGCTTCTCGATGTAGTAGCTGCCGCCCCAGGGGTCGATCACCCGGGTGGTGCCGGACTCCTGCTGCAGCAGCAGCTGGGTGTTCCGGGCGATCCGGGCGGAGAAGTCGGTGGGCAGCGCGAGCGCCTCGTCCAACGCGTTCGTGTGCAGCGACTGGGTGTGGCCCTGGGTGGCCGCCATCGCCTCGACGCAGGTGCGGACCACGTTGTTGTAGACGTCCTGCGCGGTCAGCGACCAGCCGGAGGTCTGGCAGTGCGTGCGCAGGCTCAGCGACTTGGCGCTCTTCGGGTCGAACTGGCGGACCAGCTTGGCCCACAGCAGCCGGCCGGCCCGCATCTTGGCGACCTCCATGAAGAAGTTCATCCCGATCGCCCAGAAGAACGACAGCCGGGGCGCGAACGTGTCGATGTCCAGCCCGGCGCCCACGCCCGCGCGCAGGTACTCCACCCCGTCGGCCAGCGTGTAGGCCAGCTCCAGGTCGGCCGTCGCGCCGGCCTCCTGGATGTGGTAGCCCGAGATGGAGATCGAGTTGAACTTCGGCATCTTCTGCGAGGTGTAGGTGAAGATGTCCGAGATGATCCGCATCGACGGTGCCGGCGGGTAGATGTACGTGTTGCGGACCATGAACTCTTTGAGGATGTCGTTCTGGATGGTCCCGGCCAGCTTCTCCGGCGGCACGCCCTGCTCCTCGGCGGCCACGATGTACAGCGCGAGCACCGGCAGCACGGCGCCGTTCATCGTCATCGACACGCTCATCTTGTCCAGCGGGATGCCGTCGAACAGCTGGCGCATGTCGTAGATCGAGTCGATGGCCACGCCGGCCATGCCCACGTCACCGGGCACCCGGGGATGGTCGGAGTCGTAGCCGCGGTGAGTGGGCAGGTCGAACGCAACGGAGAGCCCCTTCTGCCCGGCCGCCAGGTTGCGCCGGTAGAACGCGTTGGACTCCGACGCGGTGGAGAAGCCGGCGTACTGCCGGACGGTCCACGGCTGCGTCACGTACATCGTCGGGTAGGGGCCGCGCAGGTACGGCGCGATGCCCGGGTAGGTGCCCAGGAAGTCCAGGCCCTCGGTGTCGGCCGCCGTGTACAGCGGCGGCACCGCGATGCCCTCCGGAGTGGCCCAGGCCAGCTCCTCGGGGTCCTTGCCGGTGCTCTCCCGGACCAGCTCGGCCCACTGCTTGCCGGCCGCCGAGTCGCTGCTGGCGTCCGCCGCGGGCTCCTCGAACGGCAGCTCGCCGAAGTTCGGAATCATGCCTGCACCCCCAGTTGATCCAGCGCGCCGGTGAGCACCTCGATGGCGTCGCAGCCGGCGTACACGTAGCCGTCGATCGTGGAGTTCTCGGTGCCAACCTCGGTGTCAACCTCAGTGCCGACGGCGGTGCCGGGCTTGCCGGCCAGCAGCACGGTGCTCGCGCCGGCCTCGCGCAGTGCGCCGGCGGCCGCTTCGGCCCGCTCAGCATAGGTCTGATCGGTGCCGCACAGGCAGGCCAACGGGGTGTCGGCGGCGCGGAACGCCTCGGTGAGCTCGCCCAGCTCGCCGCCGCCGGTCGGCGTGCCCAGCCCGCCGGCCTGGAACAGGTTCGCCGCAAAGCCCGCCCTGGCGCTGGCTGAGGCCGCTGAGCCGAGCATGGCCAGGAACACCGAGGGGCGCCGACCGGTCTGTTCGGTGTGCGCGTCGGTCCGGTCCCGCAGCGCCTCGAAGGCGGCCGCCCTGCGGACCCGGGGCAGCACGCCCCGCCCGGCCGGCCGGGCGTCCGGGGTCCGCCGGGGCAGCTTCTCGCCGGGGTTCGGGAACTCGCTGACACCGAGGATGGGCTCCCGGCGGGTGGCCAGTCGCTTCGCGCGCTTCGCCCAGGTGGCGGCCAGCGTCTCGGCCAGCGAGCCGTCGCGCAGGGCGGCGGCCAGCCCGCCGGCCCGCTCCAGGCCGGTGAACACCTCCCAGGCACGCCGGGAGAGTGAGTCGGTGAGCTGCTCGACGTACCAGGAGCCGCCGGCCGAGTCGACCACCCTGGCCACGTGCGACTCGGAGATCAGCAGCGACTGGGTGTTGCGCGCGATCCGCCGGGAGAACGGGTCCGGCAGGCCGAGGCCGGCGTCGAACGGCAGCACGGTCACCGCGTTCGCGCCGCCCACCCCTGCCGCGAAGCAGGCCAGCGTGCCGCGCAGCATGTTCACCCACGGGTCCCGGGCGGTGATCATCGTCTCGGCGCTCACGGCGTGCTGGCGCTGCGCCGACTCCGGGCCGGCCGCGCCGCACTCCTTGGCCACCCGCGCCCACAGGCCACGGGCGGCGCGCAGCTTGGCGATCGTGGCGAACTGGTCGGCGGTGGCCGCGTAGCGGAACTCCAGCTGGCTCAGCGCCTCGGGCACGGTCAGCCCGGCGCCGGTCAGCGCGCGCAGGTAGGCCACTCCGGCGGCCAGCGAGCAACCCAGCTCCTGGGCGTCGTCGGCGCCGGAGCCGTGGTAGGCGGTGGCGTCCACGGTCACCGCGCGCAGGTTCGGCCGGCTCGCCACGCACCGGGTGGCCAGCGCGGCGGCCAGCGCCAGGCCGGCGTCGACGTCGGTGTCCGCGGCCACGGCGGCCAGCTGGCCGAGCGGGTCGGCGCCCAGCGTGCCGGCCAGCGCCTCGGCGCTCAGCCCGCGCTCGGCGGCCAGCCGGAACAGCGCGTCGGCGGCCTGCTCGGTGTGCGGCCCGGCATCCAGCGCGACCGGGGCCACGTCGAGCAGCACGTGCTCCAGCACCGAGGGCAGCGCGTCGACCGGCAGCGCGCCCTCACCGAGCACCAGCCAGAGCGAGGTGACGCCGTTCTCCAGGTCGGCCAGCACGGCCTCGGCGGTGGCGGCCACGTCCGGGTCGGTGTGCCGTTGTCGCAGGTCCCAGCCGTCCGGGCTGGCGCCCATCGGGCGGGCACCTCGGACGAACGGGGCCAGGCCGGGCGCGCCGGGCCGGGCCACCGCGTCCTCGGCGGTGTACAGCGGCGCGATCGTCACGCCCTCGGCCAGGGTCGTGGTGATCAGGTCCTCCACTGGCCCGGCGTAGTCCTGTGGCAGCCGGCCGGCCTTGCGCAGCACGCCGCTCACGAGCTCGCGCCATTGCTCCCGGGTGGCGGCCGGGAACTCGCCGGCCAGCGTCAGCGTCGATTCGGACGCCTGCGTCGGCGGCACTGTCATGGGGGCACTTTAGAGCCACTGATGTTAGGGGAAACCCCTTCTGTGGCGCGCTCAACTCCGGAGCGTGGCCAATCCACACCGTCGGGTCACCGGACCGCCGGTTCAGAGCTCCACGACGGCGAACGACTCGCCCGCCAGGGTCAACTCGGTGTCGGAGACCGTCGGCTCCGCGCCGGCCAGCAGGATCTTGCACACCGGCCCGTCCAGCGCCACGGTGGCCGGCCGGTCGCTCAGGTTCACCGCCACCCGCAGCCGGCCGCGGTGCAGCACCACGGTCCTGGCCGACTCGTGTACCTCCACCCGCAGCCGGTCCAGCCACGGGTCGGCCAGCTCGGGGCGGGCCCGGCGCAGCGCGATCAGCTCGCGGTACGTGCGCAGCAGCCCGGCGTGCGGCTCCCGGGTCGGTTCGGACCAGTCCAGCTTGGAGTCGAGAAAGGTGGACTCCGCGTTCGGGTCCGGCACCGCGGCGGCCGCGTCCCAGCCGTGCTCGGCGAACTCCCTGGTCCGCCCGACCCGGACCTTCTCCCGCAGCTCCGGGTCGGGGAAGTGGGAGAAGAACTGCCACGGGGTGCGCGCGCCCCACTCCTCGCCCATGAACAGCATCGGGGTGTACGGCGAGCAGAGCACCAGCGCGGCGCCGCAGGCCAGCAGCCCGGGGCACAGGGTGGCGGAGATCCGGTCGCCGGTGGCCCGGTTGCCGATCTGGTCGTGGTTCTGCAGGTACGCCAGAAAGCGGTGGCCCGGGATGACGTGGGTGTTCACCGGCCGGCCGTGCAGGCGGCGGCGGAACGCGGATTTCGTGTCGCTGTGGAAGAAGGCCTGGCGCAGCGTGGTGGCCAGCCCGGGCAGCGAGCCGAAGTCCACGTAGTAGCCCTGCCGCTCGCCGGTCAGCGCGGCGTGCAGCTGGTGGTGGATGTCGTCGTCCCACTGCGCCTGCAGCCCGTAGCCGCCGCCCTCCCGCGCGGTGACCAGCTTCGGGTCGTTCAGGTCCGACTCGGCGATCAGCGTGAGCGGCCGCCGCACGTGCGCGGACAGCGCCTCGACCTCGACGGACAGCTCCTCGAGCAGGTGCACGGCCCTGGCGTCGCGCAGCGCGTGCACCGCGTCGAGACGCAGCCCGTCGACGTGGAAGTCGCGCAGCCACATCAGCGAGTTCTCGATCACGTACCGGCGCACCGCGTCCGAGCCGGGGCCGTCCAGGTTGAGCGACGGGCCCCAGATGTTGCTGCCGGCGAAGTACGGCCCGAACCGGTCCAGGTAGGCGCCGGACGGCCCGAGGTGGTTGTGCACGACGTCCAGGATCACACCGAGGCCGCGGTGGTGGCAGGAGTCCACGAACCGCTGGAACGCCTCTGGCCCGCCGTAGTTCTCCGTCGTCGCGTACCAGAGCACGCCGTCGTAGCCCCAGTTGCGCGGCCCGTCCACGGCGTTGACCGGCAGCACCTCGACCAGGTCCACACCCAGCTGCACCAGGTGGTCCAGCCGCTCGATGGCCGCGTCGAAGGTGCCGGCGGGGGTGAAGGTGCCGATGTGTAACTCGTAGATCACGCTGCCGGGCAGCGCGCGCCCGGTCCAGCTGTGGTCGGTCCAGGCGAACGCCTCAGGGCGGTAGACCTGCGACGGGCCGTGCACGCCGCTGCGCTGGCGGCGCGAGCGCGGGTCCGGCAGCGGGGTCGGGTCGCCGTCGAGCAGGTAGGCGTAGTCGGTGCCGGGCCCCGCTGTCGGCACGCTGACCCGCCACCAGCCGGCGCCGACCGGGCTCAGCTCGTGCACCTCGCCGGCCACGTCGACCCGCACCCGGTCCCGCTCGGGCGCCCACACCTCGAAGTCCGTCACGTGGCGCCATCATGCCGCCCCCCACCGAGCTCCGCGAACCGAGCCCACCACCACACAAGCTGGGTGCGGGCAGCACGGTGTTACCGAGCTGCACAGGAGACAGGTTTCTCGGCCGAAAATCCTGCCTGGTGTGCAGCTCGGTAACAACAGGCCGGGCGGCACTCCGGGGGACGGCGGCCAGCGGGGCCGGCCAGCGGTGGTCCCGTTTAGGACGGCCGTCAGCCGCGGTGTGCTCAGGCGGGGCGGACCAGGAGGGCTACCGGGTAGCGGGCGAGCAGGTCGGCGAGCTTCGGCGTCGAGCCCGGCACGGACTCGCCGGTGACCACGTCGGTCCAGTCGTCGGCGCCGTCCGGCAGGGCGAGCACGGTATCCGCCCAGCCGCCCCGGGCGGCCAGCCCGACGGGCAGCCGGGTGGCCACCGCGACCAGGCCGGGGTCGCGGGCGAAGGCCACCGCGTGCGCCGCCGCCGGGCCGTCGGCCACCAGCGACCGGTAGCCGGTGAACAGCTCGGGCCGGTACCGGCGCAGCCGCAGCGCCGACGTGGTGACCAGCAGCTTCGCCGCGCCCGACGAGTCCACCGGCGGCAGCCAGTGCTCGTCGAGGCGGGCCAGCAACGCGCGCCTGGTGGCGAAGTCCACCGGCCGTCGGTTGTCGGGGTCGACCAGCGAGTACTCGAAGCACTCGGTGCCCTGGTAGACGTCCGGCACCCCGGGCCCGGCCAGCTGCAGCAGCTTCTGGCCCAGTGAGTTGGACCAGCCGGCCGGGGCGATCCTGGCGACGAACTCCTCGATCGAGGCGACCAGCTCGGCGTCGGCCAGCACGGCGGCCGGCCACGCGGCGATCGCCTCGTCCACCTCCGGCACGGCGTGCACGTGGCTGGTCGCGAGCTTCGCCTCCTTCGCCGCCTTGAGCAGGTACGCCGCCATCCGGTCGGCGGGGATCGGCCACGCCCCGACCAGGCACTGCCAGGCCAACAGCTCCAGGGAGCGCTCCGGCAGCGGGTGCGCCGCCGCCCAGCCGCGCATCGCGGTCGCCCATTCGCCGGGCAGCTCGGCCAGCACGGCCAGCCGGGCCCTGACGTCCTCGGAGCGCTTGGTGTCGTGGGTGGACAGCGTGGTCATGGTGGCCGGTGTGCTGGCCTCCCGGGTGGCCGCCGCCGCGTGCAGCTCGGCCACCGATACCCCGAACCGGGCCGGCTCGCCACCCACCTCGTTCAGCGCGACCAGCCGGTTCCACCGGTAGAAGGCGGTGTCCTCGACGCCCTTCGCGGTGACCATGCCTGAGGTCTGCTGCACCCGCCGCGCCAGCTCGCCGTCCGGTTCGGCCAGCATCCGCCCGTACAGCTGATCCAGCGGTTCGGCCAGGTCGGGGCGGTTGGTCCGGGCCACCGACACCGCCACGTCCAACGCGCGGCGGCCCTCCGGCAGGTAGGACCGGTACACCGGGAACGAGCAGAGCAGCTCGGCCACCGCATCGGCCGCCTTGCCCGGGTCCAGCTGGGTGAGCAGCCCGGCGATCCGGCGCACTTCGGCGACCAGGAGGCTGTCGGCCACCTCCCGGCGGGCCACCCGCTCGACGGTGTGCGCGGCCAGCCGTTGCCCGGTGTGCTCGGCGGCGAACTGGGTGAGCAGGCCCGCGCCGGCCGGGTCCACGAAGACGCCGCTGATCTCCCGCAGCGCCTCGTAGCCGGTCGTGCCGTCCACCGGCCAGGACGCCGGCATGGTCTCGCCGACGCCGAGGATCTTCTCCACCAGCAGCCAGCGGTCCGGGCCGAGCGCGGCGCGCAGCCGGCGCAGGTAGCCGCCCGGGTCGGTGAGCCCGTCGGGGTGGTCGACCCGCAGCCCGTCCACCTCGCCGGCGGCCACCCAGCGCAGTACCTCACGGTGCGCCGCCTCGAACACGACCGGGTCCTCCACCCGCACCGCGGCCAGCGTGGACACGTCGAAGAACCGTCGGTAGGTCAGCTCGGCGGCGCCCCGGCGCCAGGCCACCAGCCGGTAGTGCTGGCGTTCGTGTACCTCGCGGGGGCTGCCGTGGTCAGCACTGCCGTAGGCCACCGGGAACAGGTGCTCGTAGTAGCGCAGCCCGGGGTAACCGTGCTCGTCGCGGACCAGCTCGAGCTTGTCCAGCTCGGGGTCCTCGTCGGCCTCGGCGTCCGCGCCGAGCACCGGCAGCAGCAGCGGCCCGGCGTCCCAGTCGACGTCGAAGTAGCTCGCGTGCGCCGAGTGCCGCCCGTGCACCAGCACGTCCGACCACCACGGGTTGAGGGTCGGCACCGCGACGCCGACGTGGTTCGGCACGATGTCCACGATCAGCCCGAGCCCGGCCCGGCGCAGCGCCCCGACCAGCTGTTGGCGGCCCGCCTCGCCGCCGCGCTCGGTGGACGGCTTGGTCGGGTCGACGACGTCGTAGCCGTGGTTGGACCCGGGGGTGGACTCCAACATCGGTGAGGCATACAGCGCCCCGGCCCCGAGCTCGGCCAGGTAGTCGGTGAGCTCGGCCGCCTGGCCGAAGGTGAGGCCGGCGTGCAGCTGCAGCCGGTAGGTCGAGCTCGGCACCGCGCGGCGCCGGCCCGGCTGGTTCGTCGGCATCTCTCAGTCCGTCCGCTGGAGCGCGAGCAGGGAACGGGACGGCACGGTGATCGTGCTGCCCTCGGGCAGGGTGGCCGGCTCGTGCGCCACAACACCGGGCGCGTCGGAGAGCGTGAGCACCTCCCCGGTGGCGGTGTTGACCACCACCGCCCACGGCCCGCCGTACCGCTCACCGGGCAACTTCACCTCGATGTCCTCCGAGGAGGCGTTGAAGCAGAGCAGGAACGAGTCGTCCAGCATCCGGTCGCCGCGCTCGTCCACGTCCGGGATGCCGTCGCCGTTGAGGAACACGGTGACGCACTGCCCGAAGCCGCTAGACCAGTCGCGGTCGGTCATCTCCTCGCCGGACGGGGTGAACCAGGCGATGTCGTTGAGCTCGTCGGTGTCCGCGGCGCCCCGGACCAGCGAGCGCCCGGAGAAGAACCGGCGCCGCCGGAAGATCGGGTGCGCGGCCCGGACCGCGGCCACCCCGGCGCTGAAGCCGAGCAGCCCGGCGTGCTTGTCGGCCAGCTCCCAGTCCATCCAGGACACCTCGTTGTCCTGGCAGTAGACGTTGTTGTTGCCGCCCTGGGTGCGGCCCAGCTCGTCGCCGTGCAGCAGCATCGGCACGCCCTGGCTGAACAGCAGGGTGGCGATGAAGTTGCGCTGCTGGCGGGCGCGCAGCTCCAGGATCGACTGGTCGTCGGTGGGGCCCTCCACGCCGCAGTTCCAGGACCGGTTGTGGCTCTCCCCGTCGTTGCCGCCCTCGCCGTTGGCGTCGTTGTGCTTCTCGTTGTAGGAGACCAGGTCAGCCATCGTGAAGCCGTCGTGCGCGGTGACGAAGTTGATCGAGGCGTAGGGTCGCCGGCCGTCGTGCTGATACAGGTCGGAGGACCCGGTCAGTCGGGAGGCGAACTCGCCAAGGGTGCCCGGCTCGCCGCGCCAGAAGTCCCGCACGGTGTCCCGGTACTGGCCGTTCCACTCGCTCCACAGCGGCGGGAAGTTGCCGACCTGGTAGCCACCGGGGCCGATGTCCCACGGCTCGGCGATCAGCTTCACCTGGCTGATCACCGGGTCCTGCTGGATCAGGTCGAAGAACGTGCTCAGCCGGTCCACGTCGTAGAACTCCCTGGCCAGCGTCGAGGCCAGGTCGAACCGGAAGCCGTCCACATGCATGTCCAGCACCCAGTAGCGCAGCGAGTCCATGATCAGCTGCAGGGTGTGCGGGTTCCGCACGTTGAGCGAGTTCCCGGTGCCGGTGTAGTCCAGGTAGTACTGCTTGGTGTCCTCGACCAGGCGGTAGTAGGCCGGGTTGTCGATGCCCCGCATGGACAGCGTCGGGCCCATGTGGTTGCCCTCGGCGGTGTGGTTGTAGACCACATCGAGGATCACCTCGATGCCGGCCTGGTGCAGCGCGCGGACCATCGACTTGAACTCGCGGACCTGGCCGCCGGGGCGGGTGTCCGAGGCGTAGCCGTGGAAGGGCGCCAGGAAGGCCACGGTGTTGTAGCCCCAGTAGTTGGCCAGGCCCTTCTCCTGCAGGTGGTGGTCGTTCAGGAACTCGTGCACCGGCATCAGCTCGACGGCGGTCACCCCGAGCCGCTGCAGGTGCTCGATCATCGTCGGGTGGGCGATCCCGGCGTAGCTGCCGCGCTCCTCCTCCGGGATGTCCGGGTGCTCGATGGTCAGGCCCTTGACGTGCGCCTCGTAGATCAGCGTCTCGTGGTAGGGCGTCTTCGGTGGCCGGTCCGAGCCCCAGTCGAAGTACGGGTTGACCACGACCGACTTGGGCACGTGCAGCGCGGAGTCATTGTCGTTGCGCTCGTCGGGGGCGGCGAACTGGTAGCCGAACACCGACTCGTCCCAGTTCACCCCGCCGTCCACGGCCTTCGCGTACGGGTCGATCAGCAGCTTGTTCGGGTTGCACCGGTCGCCCGCGTTCGGGTCGTACGGGCCGTGCACGCGGTAGCCGTAGCGCTGCCCCGGCTCGACGCTGGGCAGATAGCCGTGCCAGACGAACCCGTCGACCTCGCGGAGCCGGATCGTCTGCTCGTTGCCCGCCTCGTCGAAAAGGCACAGGTCGACCCGGTCGGCGATCTCGGAGAACACCGCGAAGTTGGTACCCGCGCCGTCGTAGCTCGCGCCGAGCGGATACGCGCTTCCCGGCCAGGGCTGCATTGCGTCTCTCCTTGCTAGGAACTGACCAGGGCGGTCACTGACCCGGGTCGGTTTGGGGGGTACAGGCTATCGGGGGGCGATCTGGCGGGACGACGCGCGCGCGGTTCGGGCGAGCCCTGTCGGTTAGGGTCGAGCGGACCCTTCGAGGTGGGGCACGGGGGAAGGAAAGCCGATGGCGACGCTGTTTACCAAGATCATCGAAGGTGAGTTGCCGGGACGGTTCGTCTGGCGGGACGACGTTTCAGTGGGATTTCTCTCGATCAACCCGATGGGCGCGGGGCACACCCTGGTCGTGCCGCGCGCCGAGGTGGACCACTGGGTGGACGCCGACGACGAGCTGCTCGGCCACCTGCACCGGGTCAGCCACCGGATCTCCGAGGCGATCATGACGGTCTGGCAGCCGCCCCGGGTGGCGATGATCATTGCCGGCTTCGAGGTACCGCACCTGCACCTGCACCTGTTCCCGGCCTACCGGCTGGACGATTTCGACTTCCGCAACGCCGAGACCAGCCCGGACCCGGCCGAGCTGGACAAGAACGCGGACGCGCTGCGGGCCGCGCTGCGCGACGCCGGGCACGGCGACCAGGTATCGGGCTGAGGGCGCGGTGCGACTGATTCTGGTCCGGCACGCGCTGCCGTTGCGGGCGCTGCCCGGGGGAGCGGGCGACAACCCGGGAGCCGGGAACGGCGCGGCGGCCCAGGCCAACGGCGCGGACCCGGGGCTGACCGAGCTGGGCCACCGGCAGGCCGCCCGGGTGGTCGACGCGCTGGCCGGCGAGCCGGTCGCGGCGATCTACAGCAGCCCGATGCGCCGGGCGCGGGAGACGGCCGAGCCGCTGGTCCGGGCGCGCGGGCTGGCGCCGGTGGTGCTGCCGGGGCTGGCCGAGTACGACTCCGGCATGTCGCACTACATCCCGGTGCACGAGATGGCCCGGCTGGACCCGGCGGCCTGGCAGCGCATGCTCGCCGGCCAGCTGCCCGAACAGGTCGACGTGCCCGCCTTCACCGACCGGGTGGAGCGCGCCGTCGCCATGGTCACCGAGGCCCACCCTGGCACCGCAACCGTGGCCTGCTTCGCGCACGCCGGCACTATCAACGTCTACCTGGCGGCTCTGCTCGGGCTGGCCCGGCCGCTGACCTTCCCACTGGACTACACCGGGATCACCCGGGTCACCGTGTCCCGCGAGGGGCGCCGCACGGTGCGCACGGTGAACGAGTTCGCCCACGTGGCCGACCTGCTCGATCCGGCGAACGCGGGCGTCGCGACCGACCCGAGTCAGTAACCTGGCAGAACGTCACTGGTCGTCGGCGCCGGGTCATCGGGCGCGCGGTCGGTCGACAGTTCCCGGGGGGTGGGTCGGATGTCGCCGCCGCACGGCCTGAGCCAGGTCTTCCGGCACGCGGAGTTCCGTGCGCTGTGGGCGGCCGAGCTGCTCTCGATCGTGGGCGACCAGCTGGCCAGGGTCGGCCTCGCGGTGCTGGTCTACGGGCGGACCGGGTCGGCCGCCTGGGCGGCGCTGACCTACGCGTTGACGTTCCTGCCCGCGATGGCCGGCGGCGTACTGCTGGGCCGGTTGGCCGACCGGTACCGCCGCCGCGAGCTGATGGTGCTTGTCGACCTGCTGCGGGCCGCGCTGGTCGGGCTGATGGCGCTGCCCGGGATGCCGCTGTGGCTGCTCTGCGCCCTGCTCGTGGTGGTGGTCGCGGCCGGCCCGCCGCACGCCGCCGCGCAGGGCGCGCTGCTGCCGGAGGTGCTCGGGCCCCGGTTCGAGGCCGGGCTCGCGGTCCGGCAGATCACCAGCCAGACCGGCCAGCTGGCCGGCTTCGGGCTGGGCGGCGCGGCGCTCGCCGTCGTGTCGCCCTCGGTGGCCCTGGCCGCCGACGCGCTCACCTTCGCCGTCTCGGCCGTGCTGCTGCGGTACGGCCTGCGGGACCGCCCGGTCGCGGAGCCGGGTGCCGGCGCCGGTCCGGAACCCGCGGCCGGCCCGGCGGGGGAGTCGGGCCCGGCGAGCGGCGGGCGGCCGGGTCGGTCGAGCGGGGCGGCGCGGCGGGGCGGCGTGCTCGCCGAGTGGTCCGCCGACACCCGCGCCGGGCTGCGCGCGGTGGCGTCCGACCCGAGCCGTCGGGTGCTGGCCGGGTTGGTGTGGCTGGTCGGCTGCTACGTGGTGCCGGAGGGCCTGGCCGCCCCGTACGCCGCCCAGTTGGAGGGCGGGCCGGCCGTGGTCGGCGTGCTGATGGCGGCCGATCCGGCGGGCAGCGTGCTGGGCGCCTGGCTGATCACGCGGCTGGTGCCGGCCCGGCTGCGGCCGAGGCTGGTCGGGGGGTGCGCGGTGGCCGGTGGGCTGGTGCTGGGGGGTTGCCTGGCCGGC
>Ga0137415_10005709_pt1 | contig 12318 bp, 7 predicted proteins | sample CZODoug3_1_1_16f_FD_183082 | JGI IMG/M metagenome (GOLD analysis project Ga0137415, IMG submission 183082) | Vadose zone soil fungal communities from Angelo Coast Range Reserve, California, USA - CZODoug3_1_1_16fungal (Hybrid Assembly) | ecosystem: Environmental > Terrestrial > Soil > Vadose...
CAAGCAAGCGGATCCGCACGTACGTGACGATGGACACGACCGGCGCAACCATCACCGCCCGAATCGTTCAGAACGGCCGGGTGACCGTCTCCAGGGATGCGGCGTCGGCGAGCACGACCTCGACCCTGATCGGCGTGCTCTCCGATCAGCCCACGGCGCTCGACGGTTTCGCCGCGGTTCACCCGGCGAGCGTCGCCGCCCGCGTCGTCCACCTGCGCGCCGACGACATCGCGGATTCGGCAATCCCATTGCGGGCGTTCGACATTCTGGCCATCGACGACTTCGCGACCGACAGCCTCACATTGGGCCAGCGGACCGCCATCAGCGACTTCGTCCGCTCCGGCGGCGATCTCCTGCTTGGCACCGGTGCCGCCTGGCGCAAGACGCTGGCCGGGCTGTCGCCCGCGATCCTGCCGATGACCGTCAGCGGCACGACCAGCGTGACCACGGCCCAGCTGGGCGGCGCCCCCGTCGAGGTGGCGACCGGCACCCGGACCACCGGGTCGGCCTGGCTCGGAGCGGGTGCCCAGCCCCTCTTGCTCGAGCGCCAGCTGGGCGCGGGAGTCGTCACGCTGGCCACCTTCGACTGGAACCAGGAACCCGTCGCCGGCTGGGGTGGCACCGCCCCTCTCCTGCGTCAGCTCATCGCGCGCGCCGTCTTTGGCTCCGGCAGCTCGGGCCAGACCGTCCTGTACGCGGCGGGGATGGGCCCCGTGCCGTTCGGCGGTCAGTCGACGATCGGCTCCCGGAGCGGGGCCCTTATCTCCACGCTGGGGAACCTCCCGGGACTCGACCTTCCCTCCCTGCAGCTGACCGGCGCGCTCGTGCTGCTCTACGTGCTGCTCGTCGGTCCGGTGAATTATCTCGTGTTGGGAGCGATGCGGCGACGCGCCCTCGCCTGGGTGACGGTGCCCCTTATCGCCGTGATCGCCGCCGGCGGCGCCTATGGAGCGGGGGTCTTCACGAAGGGCCGGTCCGTGCAAGCCAACCAGGTGACGATCCTGCACCTGCAGCCGGGCTGGGACCGTGGCTACCAGGAGACCTACACGGGGATCATGGCGCCGAGTCGTGGTGATTACCAGGCCACCATCACCGGCAGCCGGCTGCTGGTCAGCCCGATCGTCAACAACGGTGCATTCGACGTGTCGGGCTTCGGGACGGGATCGCGCTCGGGCAGCATCCGGATCGATGTCGACAACAACAACGTCACGCTGCCCGGGATGACCGCCTTTGCCTTGAGCGGCTTCGCCACCGAGTCGCTGACCTCGGCTCCGCAACTGGCCGCGCACATCCAGCTCGTAAACGGGAAGCTCACCGGCACGATCGAGAATCACTCCAACCTGCCCTTCACGGATGCCGTCCTCATCATGGGCGACAATTTTCAGACCTTTGGCGCGATACGACCTGGGGCCACGACGACCGTCAGCCTCGAAATAAAGCCGGCGAACCAGACCGGGCAGCCGGTCTACACGCGCATCTATGGCAGCGCATTCTTCAACGGCCCGCAGACAAGCCAGCCGACCGAAGCCCAGCGCGAAGACTACGCGAAGACGCAGATTCTCTCCCTGTTGACCGCCGGTGGAACCGTGAGCGGCGTTTCGCTCGCGAGCACGCCGCTGCTGGTCGCCTGGACCCATCAGCCGTTCCAGGACGTAACCGTCAATGGCAGTCATCCGCGATCCACAAGCGAATCTGCCGTGGCCCTGTCGCTGCCACTGGACGAGATTGGTACGGGCTCGTTGCCGTCCGGCATCGTGAGCGGCCGCATCGTGGATGTCGTGGGCGACTCGCAAGGCCAGGGACCGCCGGGCATGGTCTTGCTGCAGAGTGGCAGCGTGACCTATGAATTTTCGCCGTCGCTTGCCGCCGGCCGGCACCTTCTCAGCGCCGCGCTGACCGCCTCCAATCCGTACGCGGGCAAAATCATCCCCGCGCCGGGCGGCGGGACAGCCGCGACGGTCCAGGGCGAGGTATGGGACTGGTCACGGTCGGCATGGAGCGAGGTGGCCTACCAGGACAACGGCACGACCACGCTGCCGGACAGCGCCGTCAATCCGGACACCGGGCTGGTCCGCCTGCGGCTCAGCACGACCGGCGGCTTCGCGGCCGGCGCCATCACGCTCTCGGGGACGGTCCAGTGATCGCCGTCGAGCAACTCACCAAGATCTACGGGCGGCGGACCGCACTGGACGCCGTCTCATTCGAGGTACCGCGGGGAGAGATCTTCGGCTTTGTCGGCCCGAACGGAGCCGGAAAAACGACGACACTCCGGATTCTCGCGGCCCTGATGGAACCAACCACGGGACGCGCGTTCGTCGACGGAGCCGACGTCACGAGGCAGCCGGACCGCGTGCACGAGCGCCTCGGGTACATGCCGGACTTCTTCGGCGTCTACGATCAGCTCACCGCGGCGGAGTACCTGGATTTCTACGCCGCCTGCTACCGGCAGCCCAAGGCGCGGCGCAAGAAGATCGCCGACGACCTTCTGGAGCTGGTGGGCCTTACCGACCGCCGGGATCAAGCCGTTGACACGCTGTCGCGCGGGCTCAAGCAGCGCCTCTGCCTGGCGCGCGCCCTCGTGCACGACCCCGCCGTGTTGCTCCTCGACGAGCCTGCCTCCGGACTCGATCCGCGCGCCCGGGTCGAGATGCGCGAGATCTTGAAAGAGCTTCAGAAAATGGGCAAGACGATCGTGATTTCGAGTCACATTCTCCCGGAGTTGACCGAGCTCTGCACCATGGTCGGGATCATCGACCAGGGTCGGATGCGGGCGACCGGGTCTGTCCAGGATGTCATCCGGCAGCTGACCAGCGGGCGGCGGCTCCGCATCACCGTCCTTGGTCAGCGCGAAGAGGCTCTTGCCGTGCTCAAGCCTTTGCCGATGATCCACGCGGTCAGCGCGCTCAACGGCGCGATCGAGGCCGAGTACGAAGGCGACGATGCAACGGCGGCTGCCATTTTGCAGACACTGACGGCAGGCGGAATCAAAGTCTCCGGTTTCAGTCAGCTCGAGGGCGGTCTCGAGGACGCGTTCATGCGAGCGACGGAGGACCAGCAATGAACCCGGTCGCCACGGCGCTCTGGAATCCGATCGTCGCCAAGGAGTATCGCTCCCGGATGCGCACCTGGCGCTCACCGGTCGCCATGACGGTCTATATCCTGCTGCTGGGTGGCCTGGGCTGGGCGATCTTCTCGTCGATGACGTTTGCCGCGCGCAACTCCTTCAACGCGGGTCAGGCGGCGAACTACGGCCAGGGTCTCTTTCTCTATCTCGTGCTGTTCCAGATGGTCCTGCTCGCCTTCATCACCCCGGCGTTGACGGCCGGCGCGATCAGCAGTGAACGCGAGCGGCAGACGATCGATCTGTTGTTTGTGACCAAGCTGCCATCGTTCTCGATCCTGTGGGGCAAGCTGCTGGCCTCCATGTCATTCGTGCTCCTGCTGTTGTTGCTGTCGGTGCCGATTTTCAGCCTGGTCTTCCTGTTCGGCGGCATCGAGCTGGACCAGCTCGCGGCAGCCTTCCTGGTGACGGCCGTCAGCGCCCTGACACTGGGCATTATCGGCATCGCCTGCTCGACGGCGTTCCGCCGCACGCTCCCGGCGACCGTGAGCGCCTACGGAGCAGCTTTCGTCCTGCTCGCCGGCAGCCTGCTCTTTGGACTGCTCTTCCCGACCGATGCCGACCCGAACGCAACGTCCGCGCCGGCTCCCCCCGCGGTGACCTACCTGAGCCCGATCATTCCACTTATCACCATCGGCACGAACGGACCCATCAGCAATTACGGTGTCCGCAACGGCAACAACAATATCTATCCGACGGCCGGTGGCGGGATGGCGTGCTCGACCACACCCGGCGGGGTCCAGAGCTGCTACCCGATCGGCCCGAACGGCGCAGTCAGCAAGGCCATCCTCGGACGGTCGTATAACCCCGTGCAGGCGCGCGGGACGACCATTCCGAGCGGGCTCTTCAGCGGCTGGCAATACTGGCAGGCGACGGTGACGATGCAGCTCGTGCTCTCCCTCATCGCGCTCATCGCGGGCGCCCTGCTGCTTTCACCCATCCGGCACCTGCCCTGGCGGAGGCGCGCCGCGGCGCCGTCAACGACGTGAATTCTCTCGATGCGATCATCCGCGAACTCGGCCGGGCCGCCGCACGAGCTCGGGGCGCGCGCTACGCGGTGCACGCGTTGGTGGCGGCGCTCGCCTGGATCACCCTGGTGCTGGTCATTGCCCGACTTACGCCATTTGAGGGGCGCGCGCTCGCGGCCGCCGTCGGCATCCCGATCGTGCTGGTCATCGCGCTTGGCGCCTGGCTGCTACGAACGCCAAATGCCTCGGTGCTGATGCGGCTCGCGGATTTCCGCCTGGGCCTCAAGGAGCGGCTCTCCACGGCCTGGGAGCGGCGAAGCGAGTCTGCCCCCATGGATGCCATTCAGTTGCGCGACGCGCTTTCGCGGGCGGCGGACGCCCGGCTGGCAACGGCGTTTCCCGTTCGGGTCAACCGCGGCGAAGCCTCGGTCGTCGCCGTGTTGGCGATTTTCTCCTTGGCGCTCGCGCTGCTCCCCAACCCGATCGACCAGGTCCTGGCGCAACGCCAGGCGGATCGACAGAGCCAGGCCCGTGCCGCGAAGGCCGTGCAGGACGCGAAGAAGAAAATTGCCGACAGCCCGAAGCCGACGCCGGTGGACCCTCAGGTGCAGAAGATCCTGCAGGACGCGGCGGCGAAGATCCGAGAGGCGGACAGCCCGCGCAAGGCCCTCGAATCGATCACCCCGGCTGAGCAGCAGCTCCAGACCCTGACCGACCCGGGTACGCCGGCCCTGAGCAGCAGCGCGCAGAACCTCGCCAATGCGCTCAGTGCAACAGCGGCCGGGAAGAGCGCCGCCCAGGCGATCAGTAGCAGCCCGGCGAAGGGGGCGCAGGCCGTGCGCGACCTCGCCGCGCAGCTACAGAGCCTCTCGCCCAAGGATCGCGAGGAGCTGGCCAAGGCGCTCGCCAAGGCCTCGCAGCAAGCGCAGAACAGCAAGATGCGCGACTCGCTGAGCAAGGCGTCGTCCGCGATAAAGAACGGCGACACGAGCGCAGCGGCCCAGTCCCTCAATGACGTCGCCAGCCAGCTCGACTCCCTGCAGGAGCAAGAAAACACCGACCAGGCGGTCGCCTCGGCGATCAACGGGCTGGAGGCGGCCCGGCAGGAGCTCGCCGCGCAAGCGGATCGGGACGCCAGGGGTCAGGGCGCGCAGGCCAACGCCAGCGGCAGCGCATCGCCGGGCGCGAGTCCCGGCGCCGGCGCGAGCGGCAATGGCAACGGGAACGGCAACGGCACCGGGACTGACACTGGCAGCGGCACAGGCACTGGTAGTGGCAACGGCGGGACCGGCGGCAACGGTGGGAACGGCTCAGGAAGCGGCAGCGGATCGGCCGCGCAGAGCACCGAGCGGGTCTACGTCCCGGGCCAGCCCGTCCCGGGTCAGTCGCAGAACGATCCCACGCCGCTCGGACCGGGGCAGGACGTGCCGACGAGTCCGTACAGCCAGGTGATCCAGGCGTACCAGCAAGCGGCGCTCGACGCCACCGACCAGAGCCTCATCCCCGGCAGTGAACGCGACCTCGTGCGCCAGTATTTCTCGCAACTCGGTGAGCAGAGTGCAGCCGGCCCGAAGTAACGTCACACGCCAGGGAGGATCATGATCGCCGAAGAACCGCGCGTCGACGCCGCCAAGGTCACCGAGCTGGCTAAATCTCTCGAGACCGAGCTCGCCCGTCTGATCGTCGGACAGAAGGCCCTCGTCCGTGACACGGTCATTTCGCTCATTGCCGGCGGGCACGTGCTGCTCGAAGGCGTGCCCGGGCTGGGCAAGACCGTGCTGGTTCGATCCCTCGGCCAGGCGCTGTCGATGAGCTTCTCCCGTATCCAGTTCACGCCGGACCTGATGCCCGCGGACATCGTGGGCACGAATGTCATCGGCGACGAGGGCGGCCGGCGCGAATTCCACTACCAGGCCGGTCCGATCTTTGCGAATCTCGTCCTGGCCGACGAGATCAACCGCGCGACTCCCAAGACGCAGAGCGCCTTGCTGGAGGCGATGCAGGAGCGCACGGTCACCGTCGGCACGCAGACGCGGCCGCTGCCGTCGCCGTTCTTCGTCCTTGCGACCCAGAACCCCATCGAGCTCGAGGGCACCTACCCGCTGCCCGAGGCCCAGCTGGATCGATTTTTCTTTAAAGTCCTGGTGCCGTTCCCCGGCGAGAAGGACTTGCTGGAGATCGCGCGGCGGACCACGGGCGAGTCGACGCCGCAGCTGCGAGCCGTCGCCGACGCGCAAACCGTCCTGGCCGCGCAGCTGGTCGCCCGCGAGGTGCCGATCGCGGAGCACGTACTGCTCTATGCGGCTCGCCTGATCGGCGCGACCCATCCTGATCGCACAGAACTCGACGGGGTGCGCCGCTACGTCCGATGGGGCGCCAGCCCACGCGGCCTCCAGACCCTGGTGCTCGGCGCAAAAGTCCGGGCGCTGCTCGAGGGACGGTACAACGTCGCCTTCGACGACCTCAGTGCCGTCGCCCCGCCGGCGTTACGCCATCGCATCTTCCTGCAGTTCGAGGCCGAGGCCGACGGGATGACCGCCGACCGGCTTATCACGGAGATCCTGGAGCACACCGTCAAGGAATCCGCCAGGGCTTAGTCATGACGCCGGCCGCATTGCTGGAGCCCGCCCTGCTCCGCCGGCTCGAAAGGCTGGCGCTGCAGGTTCGGCGCGCCGTCAGCGGACAGATGGGCGGCGAGCGGCGGTCACGCCGCCGCGGTCAGTCCGTCGAGTTCGCGGACTTTCGGAATTACACACCGGGGGACGACTTTCGGCTGATTGACTGGAACGCCTATGCGCGCCTGGATCGTTTCATGCTGCGGCTGTTCGTCGCCGAAGAAGAACTGCCCCTGAGTCTCTTCGTCGACCTCAGTGGCTCGATGGACTGGGGAAAGCCGAACAAAGCCGAAACGGCGAGGCGGCTCGCCGGCGCCATCGCCTACGTCGCGCTGGCCGCCCTCGACCGGGTGCGGCTGACCGTATTTGCCGACGGACCGACCTCCGGTGGCGCGCCCTACCGAGGACGGCGCGCCGCGGCGGAGCTATTTGCGCGGCTGCAATCACTTCCGACCGGTGGCGTGACGAACTACCAAAAGCTGGTCTGGCCGATCGGGCGTCAACGGCCCGGTATGACCGTCTTGATCACCGACGGCCTGGGCGAGCCGTCGATCGACCCGGCGCTCGCCGCGCTGCAGCGGGCTCAGCAAGAGGGCGCCGTCCTGCAACTCCTCGCCCCGCAGGAGATTGCTCCCGACTGGTCCGGCGATGCCCGCCTCAAGGACGCTGAAACGGGGCTGGAACGTGAGTTCACGGCAACGCCACTGACCCAGGGCAGCTATCTGCGGGCGCTGGCCCAGCGGACGGATGACATTCAGCGCGCGACGCATCGTCGCGGCCTCCGCTTCGCGCGGTTGTCGACCAGCGAACCCGTCGACGAAATGGTGCAGATCACGCTGAGCCGCCTCGGACTGCTCGGATGAGCTTCCTCGCCCCGGCAGCCGCCATCCTGGCATTGACTCTGCCGGCGATCGTCGCCCTCTATTTCCTGAAAATTCGCCGGCCGACGCGCATCGTGCCCGCGCTGCACCTGTGGCCGAATCAGATCCGCGACCGGCAGGCGAACGTCCCCTGGCAACGGCTTCGGCCCAGCTGGTTGCTGTTTCTGCAATTGCTGGCGGCGGCCGTTCTCGTCGCGGCGGCGGTGCAGCCGGCGCTGCCGGCCGGCGCGGCGCTGGCGCGCCACAGCATCGTGCTGATCGATGCTTCGGCGTCGATGCAGGCGATGGACGTTGTACCGTCTCGCCTCGACGTGGCGAAGCGCCAGGCCAATGCGATCATCGACCAGCTCGGCCCGCAGGACCGCATGACGGTGATCGCCGTCGGGCCCGTCGCCCGGATCGTCGCGTCCGTGACCGGCGACCGCGACACGTTGCATCGCGCGGTCAACGGGGTCACCGCGAGCAACGGCTCGGCGGATCTTTCCGCCGCGTTGGCAATGGCGGCCGGCCTGGTCCGAGCGGGCGATGACGCGCGCGCTTACCTGTTTACCGACGGGATCGTGCAACCGCTGCGCGCCTCATTCGCGGCCGGGTTGCCGTTTCCCGTTGAGTATCACCGCGTGGGCACCTCTGGGGAGAACGTCGGGCTGACGTCACTGACCGTCCGGACCAGCGCCCAATCGCGTGCCGCCTATCTGCACGTGCAGAACTTCGGCCAGCAGCCGCGCTCGGTCAGCCTCGAGTGGCGCGCCGACAGCCATCTGCTCGATGTGCGGCCGCTGACGCTGACTGCCGGCCAGGCCCAGGACCTCGTTCTCCCGGTCCCCGGCGACGCGACTGCCGTGTCTGCCCATCTCGCCGGCAGCGACATCTTCGCGCTCGACGACAGTGCCACCGCCGTTGCGCGCACGCCGCGCGCCTTCCGCGTTCTGCTCGTGACTCCCGGGAATGTCTTCCTCGAGCAGGCCCTTCGGTTGCGGACCGACTTGCAGATCGACGTCATCGCGCCGGCGGCGTACCGCGCGAGCGCTGCCTACGCCCTCACGGTCTTCGATCAATTCTCTCCAGCCGTCTTGCCCGATGGCCCGTTCGTCATGGTCGATCCGCCGGCGGGGTCTGCGCTAGCCGGCGGCCAACCCGTCGGGATCGGGCGCGTCCGTGCCGTCGACGCCGGCGATCCGTTGCTGGCCAATGTCGATTTGCAAGACGTCCACGTGGCCCGCAGCCAGGACCTGAGAAACTCAATCTTTGGCAGGCCGCTCATCAGCAGCCTGCAGACGCCCCTCGTGCTGGTCCGCGATGAGCCGTTCCGGCAGGTGCTGGTCGGGTTCGATCTGCACGAGTCCGACCTGCCGCTGCGGATCGCCTTCCCCATCCTCGTTCAGAACCTGAGTGAGTGGCTGCTGCCGCCCAGCGTCCCCAGCCACAGCTTCCATCCGGACGAGCCTGTCACGATCGTGCCCGAAGCCGGTGCAACGGCAGTATCCGTCGTCCGGCCGGACGGCAGCCGCCGCGCGCTCGCCACTGCGTCGATCGCGACGTTTGCCGATACAGATCCCACCGGCCTCTACACCGTGGAGCAGACCATCGCAGGCAAGCTCGAGCGCTCCTGGTTCAGCGTGAATTTGTTCTCGGACCCCATCTCGCAACTCAAACCACCCGATCGGCTCACGCTGCCGCCAACAAGAACGACCACCACGCAGGCGACCCACCACGGCCAGCTCGAGATCTGGCCATGGATCGCGCTCGCCGCGCTCGCCGTCGTGACGGCCGAGTGGCTGGCCTTCCACCGTGGGCTTTGAGCTCACCCGTCCCCTCCTTCTGGGGGCGGGCGCCCTGGCGCTGGTGGTTATCGTCGCCATCTGGCGGTTCTTTCCGCCGCCATTAGCACCACGGCGCGCGCGGATCTCGCTCGGCCTGCGCGCCGTGATCGTGCTGCTCTTGAGCGCCGCGCTCGCGGGGTTCCAGGTGCAGACAACGCCGTCAGCCCAGTCGTTGCTGGTTGTCGCTGATCTTTCGGCCAGCGTGCAGAGCGCGCTGGACAGCGAAGCCGCTGCCGTCCGACGGATCTTGCAGCAACGCCAGGGTGACAACCGCGCGGGCGTGCTCAGCTTCGGGCGCGACCCCCAGGTCGAAGTCAACATCGGCAAGGACCCGCAGTTCGGCGAGTTCCAGAGCCAGCCGAACCCGCATTACACGGATATCGCCTCCGCCCTACAGCTCGGCGGGTCGATTCTTCCCGACGACAGCCGGAAGCACATCGTGTTGATCTCCGACGGGCGCGCGAACCTCGGCGACGCGGTCGGTGAGGCGCGCCTGCTGCGCGCCGAAGGCGTGCGGGTGGACACGGTCGCGCTGCCGGTGCCACAGGGGGCCGAGGCTTATGTCGACCGCCTCGACGCACCGCGGACGCTCACCCAGGGTCAGCAGGCCAGCGCGCAGGCGTTGGTCGTCAGCAACACGCCCACCCAGGCAACCGTCCGCTGGTATCTCGACCGGACCCTGGTGAATACCGTGCAGCTCGAGCTGCCAGTAGGTGAGACCACCGTCAAGCAAACCGTCAAGCCGCAGGACCCCGGATTCCATGCCGTACGGGTCGTCATCGACGCGGTGCGCGACACGTACGCCGAAAACAACCTGGGTGAAGCGTTGATTCAGGTCGTCGGGCCGCCGCGGGTGCTGCTGGTCGAAAACACGGTCGGCGAAGCGGCCAGCCTCGAGTCGGCGCTGCACTCGACGGGCATCGGCACATCGGCCATCACGCCCGACCAGCTACCGCGATCGGCAGCCGACCTCGCCGCCTATCAAGCGGTCGTTCTCGTGAACATCCCGGCCGCGAGCCTGGGCGCCGACAGCATGAACTTACTGCAAGCATCGGTGCGGGACCTCGGGACCGGCCTGGTCGTCATCGGTGGCACCGAGAGCTACGGTCCGGGCGGCTATGCGGGCACGCCGCTGGAAACGACACTCCCCGTCCAGATCCAGATCCCGCAGGACATGCAGAAGCCGCCGGTGGCGGTTGTCCTCGTCCTCGAGTCCACTGAAACCGGTCAGGGCGACCAGATCCTGCGCGGTGCCGCCGAGGCGGTCGTCGACCAGTTGACGTCACGCGACATGGTCGGCGTCACCGACGGCGCCATGGGCATGGTCGTGCCGCTCGCCGCACTGACGGACAAGGCAGCCATCAAACGCAAGATCGAGGCCATCGGCCTGGGCGACCCGGGGAGCTACGCGCCCGATCTGAATGCGGCCGACCAGGCCCTCAGCAAGACGAAAGCCGCCATCAAGCACGTGATCTTGTTTGGCGACGGCGACACCATGGACCGCAACTACCAGCCCGTGATCACGGCGATGCACGGCCGCGGCATCACCCTGTCCACGGTCGCGATCGCAGCCACGTCGCCTGACGTCGCCTTGATGCAGGCGATGGCGGGATGGGGACACGGCCGCGCCTATCAGAGCAACAGCCTGCAGGACGTCCCCCAGATCTTCCTGAAGGAAACGCGCGAGGCCCTCAAGCCCTGGATCGTCGAGGGTCGCATCGCGCCGCAGCTCGCATCGCTGGCGGACGTCATCCCGGGCGTGCCTCTCGACACTTTTCCGGCGCTGTCGGGCTATGTGGCGACGACGCCGAGGGCCGCCGCGGACATCGTACTGAAGAGCCCACAGGGCGATCCGCTGCTCGCCACCTGGCAATACGGGCTGGGCCGGGTGGTGGCGTGGACCAGCGACGCGCAAGGTCGATGGACGGCGGACCTGCTGCATTGGCCGTCGGCGAATCGATTCTTTGGCGACATCGTGCACGCGAGCCTGCCACAGGCGGGGGACCCCGCCTTGCAGATCGAGACCCGGGTCCAGGGCGACCACACGCACTTGCTGGTGACCGCGCCCACGACGTCGGGCGCAACCATCACGGTCAACGCCGTCACCCCCGATCTTGCCGGCGCCAGCCTGGTGCTCTCCCCCACCGGCCCCGGCCGGTTCGAGGGCGACCTGCCCACCGACCAGGTGGGGAGCTACCTGCTGCATGTCAGCGAGTCGGCCGGCGGTGTCGTTCGACACACGACGACGAGCGGGCTGGTCGTTCCGTACTCACCCGAGTATCGCGAGCTCGGTACCAACGTCGCCACGCTCAAAGCGATCGCCCAGGCCGGCGGCGGGGTGATGCTTTCAGACGTCTCGGAGGCTTTCCGTGTCCCCGTGCCGGCCGTGCATGCCGCGCGGCCGATCAGCGAGATCCTCCTGGTGATCGCGATCCTGCTCTTCCCCATCGACGTGGCGCTGCGGCGGCTCATCTTCCGGGTCGAGGACCTGCCGGCCTGGCGTAAGGCCCTGCAACGAGCCCCGGCATCGGCCGTTCCCGCCGAGGCGACCGTAACCCGGCTCCGCGAGCGCGTCGAGGGCGTCCGGGCCGCGCGGGCCGCGCAACCGCGAACGCCGAAAAAGCCTCCCGAGGATCCGACGGGCGAGCTGCTATCCCGCCGGCGCCGTCGCTGATTCTTAGGCTGCGCTTATGAGCAGACCGTAAACTAGGCGGCGATGTTCCCCGGCGCCGGCTTCATCCAGATCCTGATCAACATCTTGATCCTGCTCTTGATCGTTCGCGCGGTCTTCTCCTGGTTCCCCCAGATGCTGTACTCGGAGGCCGGCCGGATCATCGTCCTCGCCACTGAGTGGTACCTGGCGCCGATCCGCCGCGTCATCCCGGCGGCGGGTGGCCTCGATCTGTCGTT
>Ga0137415_10005710_pt1 | contig 12318 bp, 12 predicted proteins | sample CZODoug3_1_1_16f_FD_183082 | JGI IMG/M metagenome (GOLD analysis project Ga0137415, IMG submission 183082) | Vadose zone soil fungal communities from Angelo Coast Range Reserve, California, USA - CZODoug3_1_1_16fungal (Hybrid Assembly) | ecosystem: Environmental > Terrestrial > Soil > Vadose...
GGCGAGATCGACATCACGCGCTTGCAGATGCTGTATTTCACGATGATCACCGCGGCCTTCGTGGTGATGCGCGTGTTGACGACCTACGTCATTCCGGAAATTCCGCAAGGCTTCCAGATCCTGATGGGGATCAGCAACGCGGTGTATTTCGGTTCCAAGGTGGCGCAGCCGGTCGTGGGCGCCGCTACCGCGCCGGACCAGCCGCCGGCGGCGCCGGCGGAGTAAGGCTTGCAGTGATAGAAGGTCGGCGCTTTGATCCCATGCTGGCGGCATACGCCCGCCATCTTCGAACCAGCCTCATACTCGCGCAAAATCCGGATGATCTTTTCTTCGTTGAGCCGATGGCGGAGAGAGAGCCGGCTCTGGAAATCCGGACAGGACGCCAAGTGGAATTTCTGCCTGACGGCGGGCATGATGAGCCCGCGAATCGGGAGAGACCATGAGCAGCCGCGCACGCCCGGAGATCCCATGAAGATCTGCCGTTTCGATGATTTCAAAATCGGAACAGTTGAGGGCGACACTGTTCGTGACGTGAGCGAGATCGTCTTGGCCGCGCTGCCCACTCGGCTAGTGAGCAAGGACGCGTGAAGCTCAAACAGAATACAGGCAGAACAACAGAATGACGCCCGACGAAATCAAGCAGACGATGATCTGGGCCGGCCGTGTGCTGGTCAATGAAGGCCAGGACGACTTCACCCGCGGCCACATCTCCATGCGCCTGCCCGACGACCCCGGCCTGTTCTTCATGAAGCCGCACAGCGTCGGCCTCGACGAAATCACGATGGAGAACATCGTCACGGTCAACCTGGAGGGCGTCAAAATTGGTGGCGAAGGGAAACGTCATAGCGAGGTTTTCATCCATTCGGAGATTTTCAAGGCGCGCAGCGACGTCCGATGCGTACTCCACACCCACCCGACCTATGCGATCGCGCTGTCGTCGAGCGGCGGAAAGCTTCGCGCCTATAGCCAGCCGGCGGCGCTGTTCTACGAAAGGCTTGGCCTTTATGACGACACCATCAATCTGATACGCACCACGGATAGGGGAGCGGGTGTCGCCAAAGCGCTGGGCAACGGGCGCGCTGTTTTGCTCAAGAACCACGGCATCGTGGTCACCGCGACTCCGCCCGCCTTGATGACGGCGAACCAGCTCGCGACAAGCCATGGGTTGTTTGGGCCACGCAGCAGCACGCGGTTGCCGGGCGCCAGGCCCATTCCCTCGACGAGTGCGTGCGCGACCTGGTTGGCCTTGGTCAGAAGGTCCGTATAAGACCATTCCTCGGTGTCCGTCACGATGCAGCGCCTGGCGCCCATCCCCGCCTCGACGTGGCGGTCGAGAAGCTCCGCGGCGCAGTTCAGAACGTCCGGGTATTCGAGCTCGGGGAGCGTGAACAGGAACTCTGGCCACTGTGCGCGCGGAGGGAGGTTCTCCCGGGTAAAGGCGTCGACATGAGCGGATCGTGAGACCTGCTTCACATCCCCTGCCTCGACATACTACCTTCATGCAGCCGGCCGGCCGCCCTCGAAACATCAACCCCGACGAGCTCGCGCCGGCACGTGGTTACTCGCACGCCACCGTCGCCGGTGACGCTGTATGGATCGGCGGTCAAGTCGGGTCGGACGCCACCGGGAAGATCGTCGAGCCGGGCGACATCGTGGCCCAATACGCCAGGGCCATTCGCAACGTGGCGGTCGCTTTGCGTGCGGCCGGCTTCACGCCGGAGGACACCGTGAAGCTCACCTACTACGTGACCGACATGAAGGCTTACCGAGACAGTCGAGGCGGACTCGGAGCTGCGTACCGGGAGTTTTTCCGCAGTGATTACCCGGCATCGACGCTGGTCGAGGTGCGCTCACTCGTCGACCCAGAGGCGTTGATCGAGATCGACGCGGTCGCGGTGCGCCCTTTGTGAAACGCTGGGATCACTTCGATTACGAGGAGCGGGACGGAGTCGCGACGCTGACCTTCTCGAGGCCGGAGCGTCTGAACTCGCTGACCTTCGACGTGTACGCGGACATGCGTGACCTGACCGATTCGCTGCGGCAGCGCCAGGACGTACGAGTGCTGGTGATCCGCGGCCGGGGCCGCGGGTTTTGCTCCGGCGGGGACGTCGACGAGATCATCGCCGAGCTGCTGAAGATGGGCACGCGCGACGTCTACGAGTTCGCCCGGATGACAGGCGCCTGCGTGCGCAACCTTCGCGAGATGCCTCAGCCGGTGATCGCGGCGGTCAACGGCGTCGCCGCCGGCGCGGGCGCGGTCCTCGCGGCGGCGGCCGACATCCGCGTGCTGGCGGAGTCGGCGAGCTTCCGGTTTCTCTTCACCAGCGTGGGGCTGTCGGGCGGGGACATGGGCATCTGCTGGCTGCTCCCGCGCATCGTCGGTCTCGGCCGGGCGACCGAGGCTCTTCTGCTTGGGGGCAAGATCACAAGCCAGCAGGCCTTTGACTGGGGACTGGCCTCCAAGGTCGTCGCTGACGATGATCTCGACGCGGCGGTGGCCGAGCAGGTCATCCGGTTGAAGGAGCTTGCACCGTGGGGCCTGGCGATGACGAAGGAGATGCTCAACCGCGCTGCCTCGAGCGACTACTCGAGCGCGATCGAGATGGAGGCCTTCACCCAGACGCTCCTGATGACGGCCGAGGACTTCCGTGAGTTCCACGCAGGCTTCGCCGGCAAGCGCAAGCCCGAGTATCGCGGTCAATGAGTCCAGGTCGATCTCTTAACCTCTGGATAGCGATCTTTTAACCAGAAGGTTCAGCCTTCGAGCCTCAGTTCCGGAGCAATTTCGTATTCAACCTGCCGTGTTCCCTGTCTCACAACGAAACATCGACCGCCCAGCGGACGTTATAGGTCTGTGATGCTGCAAACAATTGTGCTGATTGCTGCGATCGGAGCGGGCGTGCTGGCTGCGAATCGATGGTTGCCTGGCTTCGCGTCGAAGGACGATCGGGAGCTGTGTTGGTCGTGCGGCCTGCGCGCCAACCACAAGCTGTGGTGCCCAAACCGCTGACCGGCGCCCCGGCTGCCTGAGCTTCAACAAGCCCGTCTTGTTTTCTTAAACCTCTTCGTCTATTTTGTGATCGTCGCGGCTCTCTGCAAGTCGAGGAGGCTCGGGCATGGGTGGGGTTGGACGGAATCTGACTGGCGTCAAATCGGCGGTTGCCGCGATCGCGGCCCTGGTCGCGCTATGGCCGGGATCAATGGCCGCGGGGGGAGCCCCGACTGTCATGAACATCGTGGTGAGCAGCCCGACCAGCGGAGGCGGTTACCCCCAGATGCCGCCGGTCGCGGGTGGCTGCGCCGGACCCCGCGCCAACAACTTCAACGCCAACCACTCCGAGTCTGAGCTCGCGGTGCAGCCGGGGACGGAGCACATCGTCGGGTCGTCGAAGTTCTTCTTCGACAAGTACTCGACCGGCTACAACTTCTACCTGGGCAGCTACGACATCAACGGAATGGCCCACACCAACAACATCGTCCAGGGCTATGACTGCTCCACGACCAGAACAACCACTGGTGCGCTGAACCAGAACATGCCCCCGAGCTGGACCAACACGACCGACCCCAACGTCGCCTTCGACACCAACCACCGCGTCTACCAGACGGTCCTTCCCTTCAACGCGTTCTGGACGAACCTCCACCCCGACGGTGAGATCACCGTCTCGTACAGCGACGACTTCGGCGCGCACTGGAAGACGGGCAACGGGGGACAGGCACTCGAGCAGGTGCCCAACGCCAGCTCGCTCCAGTTCGGACACGTCGAGGACAAGCAGTGGACGGCGGTCAACAACTTTGTTGGCAATCGGTTCCAGGACCACGTTTACTCGACCTGGGACATCGTCGACGGCAACGTCGGCAGCACCGTCAAGCTCCGCATGGCGGTCTCGCGAGACCGCGGCCTGACCTTCTCGCGGGCCACGACCATTATCTCGGCCTCTTCCGATCAGCAGCGGAATCAGTTCAGCCAACCGGCGGTCGACCCCTCTGGTGACGTATACGTCGCCTACACGAACATCGGGGTCAAGACCAACCTCACCGACTTCTTCGTCACGAGGTCGACCGACGACGGCAATACCTTCACCACTCCGGTCAAGGCCGGGAGCGGCCGTCTGATCGGTACGACGAGGCTGACCAACACCACCTTCCGCGACGGCATCAACTTTGCATTTGCGGTGTCACAGGATTTTCCCGGCCACCTTTACCTGGCCTACAACGACTTCAATGGGGCGCAGTACAACGTGTACCTGGTCCAGTCGACGGACCACGGCAAGACCTGGAGCGCGCCAGAGTCGGTGAACGATGACATCACCGCACCCAAGGTCGCCGACCACTTCCAGCCGGCGGTCGCCGCGGGATCGAACGGCGCGGTCGCGGTTGCCTTCTATGACCGCCGGAGGGATTGCCCGAACGACCCGAGCATCATCCCCCAGGACGTCGGTCGCTCGAATTTCTGCATCGATGTATCGGTCCAGCCTTACAAAGACAGCGGTTCAGGCGCGGTGGCGGCCGGCTCGAACATCCGGGCCTCGAACGACACCTGGGACCCGCAGCAGCCGGGACTTCTGGTCAACAAGGTTGACGGCACGACGTCGGACCTCCAGACGCTGGGCGGCCTCGGTCAGATCGCCTGCGCTTCGCACAACGATCCGTGCCGGAACTCTTTCATCGGCGACTACTTCGGCCTGGCCATCTCCGGCGCCAACATCTACACGCTGTCCGTCTCGACGCACTTTTCGTCCCATGTGATTGCCGACGACGGCGTCTCGACCCTTTACTACCAGCAGCAGGTGCTTGGCGTGATCAGCCGTTCGAGTGTGCCCGGCCTCTGATGACCTACTTCTGCTGTTCGCGCCCCAGCGTCACGTCTCCCCGGATGTAAAAGTCTCGCGGGTCGGTTGCCGCCGTCTGGAAAGGCACTGGCGCGTAGTCTGGCATGTCGATTTCCACCCTCGCGGTTCGTCGTCTGGGCAGGGGTCACGAACGATGCAGTTGCCCCGAATTGAGGAGGACAGGCGATGAAGATGCGATTTTGGTCAAGAGCAAGCAGCGGACTTGTGATTGTTCTGGGCACCATGGCGCTCGGCCCAGGAATCGGCTCCGCGCGCGCCACTGAGACAACCACCGACCCCGCGATCGGCGACACGACGGTCTTCGCGAGCGCGCCAGCGCCTGGGCACCTGTTTGGGGTTGCCGTCGACAAGAACCGGGTCTACGTCTCCACCAGCGCCGGCGATTTCTTCGCGGATCCGGCAACTGGTGGTCATCTCAATTCCGACGGCGAGCGCGTCTTCGCCTATGACAAGGGTGGCAATCTTGTCAGGACGACGACCATTGCAACGAGCCCGAACTCAAACATGGGGCTGTTCGGCCTCGCCCTGGATGGGAATCCGACCCCGGACCACCAGCTTTACGTGGCTGACATGAACGGGCGGATCCTCCGCCTGAACCTTGACCACCAGAACTCTGCGCCCCAACTGTTCGCCCAAGCCCCTCCGGAGTTGGCCGGCGGCTGGATGGTGACGATGTGGAACGACCTCGTGTTCGACAGCGCCGGCAACCTGTTCATGACCGACGACAAGCCGCGCCTGTGGCGAGTTACGCCAGACGGGAAGGCATCGATCTGGTTCACGGACCCGAGTCTGACTGGACTCTTCGTCATTGCGGGCGGGCCCCTGGGTGGCAGAATCGACCCCACAGGCAAGTTCCTGTACTTCACGATCACCGTTTCGAGGGATTTTCCAGGTGAGGCGGCCGTTTACCGACTTCCACTTGTCGAGCACCCGTCGTTATCCGACCTACAGCTGGTCCACCGATTTCCGGTTAGTCCCGACGGGACCTTTCCGCAGGCCACCGGCATCGCGTTCGCGGAGTCCGGCAACATCTACGTCGCCCTGATCGGCACCAATCAGATCGCGGTCCTGGATCCAGCCGGCAACGAGATACGACGAATTTCGAGTCCGCTCTTTGACTCGCCTTGGGGCCTGGCCTTCATGGGGAAGTCGCTGCTCGTGACCAACGCCGACATCCGGCTACAAGAGAGTCCGGATCGATGGAAAGTGTTGAAGGTCTTTGTGGGCGAGAGCGGATTGGCTCTCAACCGGCCGAAGACCTCATAACCGCTGCCGAGGGGTGAGGCTAAACCTCACCCCTTCCGCTACTGCAGCGGGAAGGGCGCCTGCCACCAGTGAGGCATCTCGTCGACCTCGATCGATCTGACCCATTTGACCCACCAGAAGCCGCGCCCATCAGGCACCACCAGGCGCGCCGGAAACCCGTGGCCTGGATCCAGCGTTTGGCCGCCGAATCGGGTCGCCAGCAGCAGAGAGCTCGCGCGCTCGATGGGGAATCGCCGATCGTAGCCACTGACTGAGCGAACGCGAATGCTCGAGCCTGTTGCCTTACCGATCAGACGATCCAGCCGGGCACCCGCCCACTCCTGGGTGGAGAAGAAACCGCCGGTGCAATCCAGGGTCGCCGTCAGCCGATCATCGAAGGCAAAGAGCTCGCCATACGACCACGGGCGCCCGCCCGCTGACAGCTGCCAGGACATCGCTTCGATGTGCGGGATCGCGTCCAGCATCCACGAGCTCACCGGCATCCGGTCCGGCATGAACGAGCCCGCTTCATACGAGCCGGTGAATCGGCGCGCCGCGCCTGGCATTCCGGTTGCCTTGACCAGCAGCTCGGTTCCGGCATAAGCCGCGGCCGCGCTGGCGATGAGCGCCCCGGCGCGAAGCATCTGGCGCCGCGAGAGGTCGGTGGGGCGGACGCGAATGCGCCGCGCCACCACGTGCCACACGACCAGCGGCACGGCGGCGATCGCCGCGCCAACGTGAAAGTCCATCGCGGTCAACGGACCCCAATAGACGAGTAGACCCGTGGAGTGAAGAACGCCCGCGCCGAGCGAGATGACCACGAGGATGCCTAAGAGAACGGAGGCCCACCGCCCGGGCCGTGGTCGTTCGAGTCCGCGCCGGGCGATCATCGACTTCCACGGCAGCAGGGCGACGATCGCAAAGCCACCCGCGGCATGAATCGCAAGCGACCATCGGGCGGGCGCGGTCGCGAAAGCGAATGCCAGCCAGCCCGTGAGGAATGCGATCCCCAGCAACGCCAGCAGCGCAACGTTGGTGCGCGCTCCGCGAGCGATCGCCACCTTCCGCGCTAGGGTTCGCATTGCTTCCTTATGTACGTAGGTTGCCACGTATGAGCGAAGAGCAGACGGCGCCCCTCGAGCTGACCGCCTGATTCCGCACCGCTGACGCCAACGGACCCGAATCCCCGCGCTCCATGAGCGCCGGTGGATACAGCGAGGCGAAATAGATCGGCTTTCAGCCCAATGGATCCCGATCCCGGCTGAGGTACAGAAAAACCGCTCCCAGGACGACGGCGATCAGACCTGGACCGTAATCCGCCACCGGGCCGCTCGGAAAGGCGAAGCGAATCACCAGGGAGGCGAAGACCCAGATGCCTCCGAGCACCAGCGCGATGCGGAATCGGCGGGCGGCAAAGCCGAGCTGACGCCTCAACCCTCCAGGCCGGATGGAGAGGATGGTCAGGCTGAGACCGACGATCGCGATGAGGCCGATCACGAAGCCGCGCACGGCGGCAAGTCTGTCAGGAGGGGAGGAGCGGGTGCTCGACCCGCCCCTCCTTGAAAGCGTTACTCCTGGCCTTCGAACTGATGGTCGGCGGTGCCGTTGGGGTCGGCGTGTCCAACCTGAGGAGGGGCCGGGTCTGCGGGCGGAGTATCACGGGGACCTGTTCAGCCGGTTCGCCCGGCCGGATACCGCCCGTTCACACGAAAGATGGCGGCGCCGGCCTCGGCCTGGCTTTGAGCGCAGCCATCGCCCGCGCGCACGGCGGCCCTCTTGAGCTGTTCGGCAGCTCGGCTGCGGGATCGAGGTTCCGCCTTCATCTGCCCTGACCTTGTTCTAATGCTCCGATTAGGGCGTCGGCTGCCGCCTCTCGCGTCCTTATATATGTAGGTGGTTCCGGCACCCGCGTAACGTGCTCTCGTGGCGTTTCGGCGACAGGGACCTCTCATCGGCAGGACGATCCTCGTCACGGGTGCCACCCGGGGAACTGGCCTGGCGGGAGCGCTCGCGTGGCATGGCCTGGGTGCGGACATCGTGCTTGGCGCCAGAAGCAAGGCGCGCTACGAGGAGGTCTGTGGATCTTTCGCGGGCGGTCGCGTCTCTCCCTTTATCGCCGACCTGTCCGATCCCGCATCGATCCCGGCCGCGATTGACGGTCTCAAAGCGTCCGGCATCCAGGTCACTGACGTCGTCCACTGCGCGGCCGCAGGCCTCGAGCCCCAGCTGAGGCCGCTGATGCGCGCGGTGATCGCCCTCCGAGGCGTGGCACCCGGGCCTGACCTTGATCTCGCGATGGAGGATCACCGCGGCCGCCTTGCGGCACTGGCCACGACCGCCACCCAAGATGCGTGGAGCGTCAACTTCGAGGCGCCCCGCGAAGTGACGCGCTTGCTTGCGCCATCGCTGCCGACCGGCGCGCGAGTCATCGCGTACTCGAGCGTGTGGTCGGCGGGGTTCCCTTCTGGGCAGTGCCCCGGCTTCTACAGCGCCGTGGCGGAGAGCAAGCTGGCTCTTGAAGCCTGGCTCGCTGAGCAAACGAAGACCGCCTGGCGCGGAGGTCGGATCCGTCCGACAGTCCTCGTCGGGCACGTGATCCGAGACACCGCCAGTGGGCAGTTCATCGATCGGCACCTAACCGGGCTGATGACTCCACCTGACCAGCTGGCATTTCGAGCGGCGTACATCTCGATGGCGGAGATGACACAGGCCGCCTCGGCCATCCTGATGGAGAGCGGGACGGTTCCTGACGGCCTCAGCCGCCTCTACGTCATCGGCGGCCGCGGGGTCAGCGACTCAATCGAGCCGGAGGTGCAGGCGACCGCGGGTCGAATGCCGCTCTAGACCCCGACCGGTTCCCGGACGAGAATCACGGTCATCCGGCCGTCGACCCACTCTCGCCGGATGATCAGGATCTTGCCGATGAATGTGCTGATGTTCATGCGCTCCCGGACCAGGGCGTCTTCGTAGGGAAAGACTTCTTCCTCGATCCTGCGCATCGCTTGATCGAGGTCGCGCACGATCTTCTGGCTGCCGGCGACCAGGATTAGACGACCCGCGCCGCTGGCATAGGGTCCGAGCTGGCTCGAGGAGGCGGAGACGACCACCAGGTCGCCTGCCTCGGTGATCGCCTGGACGCTGCCCAGCATGTAGTCGGGCGCCGCAATCAACTTCCGAATCTCGCGGCCCTGCGTCTGGCGGTCCATCTTGGAGGATCGAACGCGGACCGAGTCGTAGCGGCCGGACTCGAACAGTTCCTGGAAAAGACCGATGTCCTGGAGCGTCTTCGACTTACCTGAGTGAACTTCGGCCCCCTCAGGAATCAGATCGAGAACAAGGCGCCTCGCTTCGTCACCGGTATCAACCACGCGCGCGTCGATGTTGTTGGCGCGAAGCGCCTCGGCCACCTTCTGAATCGTTGCCTCAGAGGCTTCGCCGGCGCGGCGCCGGCTCAGGTCTTTGCTGCTTCCGCCGGCTCGCTGGCGAGGACCTCGATGATCTCGCCCTCGATGTTGATCGAGATTTCGTTGCTCACGATGAACTTGCCGTCCAGCATCGCCTCGAATCGCATGCCGAACTCCTTGCGGTTGATCTGAGTCTCCGCCGCGTAGCCGATGCGGTGGCCCATGGCCGGGTCGTTGAACTCGCCGTACCTGACGACGTTGAGCGTCACAGGGTGCGTCGTGCCCTTGATGGTCAGGTCGCCCGTCACCTTGTAGCGGTCGCGGCCGGCATGCTCGACCTTCGTGCTTTTGAAGTGCATGGTCGGGTACTTGTCGACTTCGAGGAAGCTGGAAGAGCGCAGATCGTTGTCGCGCTGTTCGTTGTGAGTGCGGATGCTCGCCGTGTTGATGGTCGCCTCGATGGACGAACGCTCCGGGTGATCGGGGTGGATATCGCCTGTCGCGGTGACCTCCGCAAAGTGACCGCGCACGGTCATCATGCCGAGATGCTTGGCCGAGAACTCGACCTGTGTATGCAGCGGGTCAAATTTCCAGGTAGCCAACTAAAACCTCCTTCAGCTAGGGGCTAACTCGTCTACTACCAAACCGGTTGGGTACTCCACTTATTTCTACTACAGTCGAGCTCACGGACGCGGCGTACACTGCCGACCGTGAGCGACGCCATCGTTCCGGGCTACCGCTACACATCGCGCGCCCAGGAGCTGTGGGCCCTCCTGATCGAGTCGTACGTCGACTGGGAGGAACGGATCAACGCGGTGGCGGCTGGCGCGGGCTTGTCGCCAGTGTCAGCCTGGGCGCTGGTTCAGCTCGACCCCGAACACCCGATCTCCCAGAAGGAGCTGGCGGCGCGGCTCCGGTGCAACCCATCGACGGTCGTCGACCCTACCGATCGGCTCGAAGACTCAGGCTTGGTTGTGCGCCATGCGAACCCGGCCGACCGCCGCGTCAACGTGCTGATGGTGACCTCCAAAGGCAAAAAGGTCCGAGACGGTTTGATCGAGCGCCTGCTCGAGCCACCAGAGGCGTTTCGGAGACTGCCGGCGGCTGAGCTGACCCGGTTCCGCGACGTCATGCGGGACGCGGTGCTCGCCGCCAGACCCGCGGTCAAATAGAAAAAGACGGGACCCGCCGGGGCCCCGTCTCTTACTTCCTAGTCGATCAAGCAGTCGCTGGGCGCCGCTGCAGCGCAAACAGGCTTCCGACCGCTAGCACGATCAGGATCGCGATGATCCACGCGGAGTAGGCCAGCGCTGTCACCGCGGTGAAGCCGAAGGCCCACGGGCTCACGAACAGGATCACGGCCAGCACGGCCGGGATGATCTCGAGTCCACCCGCTTCGCGCATCGCGGCGTTCAGCAGTCCCCCCAGCACGATCAGCACGCCCAGGGCGTACGCGGCGGACGCGGCAACCGTCTCCGACGTTTGCCCGAACACGAATGGAGTCACGAAGAGAACTACTCCCAAAGCGACAACGACCCAGTCTTGCCAACGCCTCCATGTAGTCATGGCTGCAACCTCCTGGGCACGACCTCGGATCTTTGGAGCTACGGTGGGCGCGCCCTCCGGGGGCCCGCAGTCCAGGCCTGGCAAAAAGTCAAGCGGTACATCTTCTCGACGTCCCGCGAAAGCCACCAACAAGTACCTCTGCGAGGATGGCAAATATTCCCATGACTCGGGGCCCTTACGATTCGACAAATGGCCGACCCAGTCGACCTTGTCGTGTTTGGCGCGTCGGGAGACCTGACCCGGCGCAAGATCCTGCCGTCGTTGGGCCGCCTGATCTCGCGCGAAGGACAGTCAGTGCGCTTCATCGGCGTGGGGCGCAGTCAGAAGTCGACGAATGATTTTCGAGCGCTCGTCAAGGAAACAAGCGCCAGCGACCGCTTGAGCGCGACGGCTGAGTGGGTGCAGCTCGACTACTCAGACCCCACAACGTTCAACCAGCTGAAAGAGGTGGTGAGCGGTTCGTCTTGCGTCATCTTCTATCTGGCAACACCGCCCGAGACATTCATCGACATCCTTGCGGGCATCACCTTGTCCGGCCTCACAACCAGGACCGATGCAACGAGGCGCATCGTCGTCGAGAAGCCGCTGGGCCACGACCTGGAGTCGGCGCACAAGATCAACGCTCAGCTGGCCGAGGCGTTTGACGAGGAACAGATTTTTCGCATCGACCACTACCTCGCCAAGGACACCGTGCAAAACGTGCTCGCCCTGCGCTTTTCAAACTCACTGTTCGAACCCGTCTGGAATCGCACCCTCATTGAGTCGATCCTCATCACAGTGGCGGAGGAGGAGGGCATCGGTCAGCGCGCGGGGTACTACGACCAGACCGGCGCCGTGCGGGACATCATCCAGAACCACGTGCTGCAGCTCCTGGCCTTGATCACCATGGAGCCGCCCACAACGTTCGACGCCGACTACGTCCGAAGGGCGAAACGCGCCGCGCTTCGTGCGACCTCACCAATCGATCCGAGCATGGCGGTGCGGGGACAGTACGAGGGCTACCTCGACGAGAAGGGCGTGGCGCCTGACTCGCGCCGCGAGACCTACGCGGCCATGCGCGTTTCCATTGACAACTGGCGCTGGGACGGGGTGCCAATCTTCGTTCGCACCGGCAAGGCGCTCCGGCGACGCGTGACAGAGGTGGTGATCAAGCTGCGCGACGCACCGATGCTGCGGATCGGCGGGCGGCGGCAGCGCGGCATTCCAACTCTGATCGTGATCCGCATCCAACCGGACGAGGGCATCACGCTCCG
>Ga0137415_10005711_pt1 | contig 12318 bp, 12 predicted proteins | sample CZODoug3_1_1_16f_FD_183082 | JGI IMG/M metagenome (GOLD analysis project Ga0137415, IMG submission 183082) | Vadose zone soil fungal communities from Angelo Coast Range Reserve, California, USA - CZODoug3_1_1_16fungal (Hybrid Assembly) | ecosystem: Environmental > Terrestrial > Soil > Vadose...
CATCTGAGTCTCCTGGGCTGAGGAAGTAGTGGCTCCAGACTGACACTCCTTTAATGACATGTCAATAGTGGAATGTCCGCGCTGGTCCGCTGCTCGCCCGTCGCCCGGAGCGGAAACGTAGGAAGATCGCTGGATGCCGGCCCGTCGCCACTCAGCGCTGCTGTTCAAGCTCGCGGTGAACGGCGACGGCACCTCACAGCAGACCATCGTCGACGAACTGCGCCGGGTGATCCTCGACGGCGGAGTGCCGCCGGGCACCTCGATCCCCGTCGGCGACGTCGCCGAACTGTTCGGGGTCAGCGCCATCCCGGTGCGCGAGAGCCTCAAGACCCTCAGCGCCGAGGGACTCGTGCAGCATCAGCCCAACGTCGGCTACACCGTCGCGCAACTAACCGCCGGCGAACTGGCCGAGATGTACATCGTCCGCGAGACGCTCGAATCCGCGGCGCTGACAGCGGCGGTGAACCTCGCCACCGACGCCGACCGCGCGCACGTCGTCGAAGTCCATCGGCTCCTGGAAGTCGCAGTGCGCCAAGACGACCCGCAGACCTACCACCGGCAGAGCCGTGAATTCCACATCGGCCTCACCCGGCCATCCCGCATGCTTCGCCTCATGCACATGCTCGAATCAGCTTGGAACATAACCGAACCCGTCCAAGCCATGGTGCACGTCGAGACCGCCGACCGAGCACGACTGCACCAGGACCACCAAGTCATGCTCGATGCGTTCACGAGCCGCGACGTCGACCGACTGCTGGCCGCAGCAACGGTGCACCATCACAACCTCAACCGAGTGGTCGCGACCCTTCCCCCAGGTAGCGGCCTCATCGAGCCCGATCGATAGCTGACGAAAATATATTCTTGAGGCAACGGCTACGAAATATGCCGTGGCTAGGTTTCCTGCATCCACTGCACTGTGATGACAGGAAGCCGTCGACATGACCGAACTCAAGGATCAACCGCCGGGCGCCAAGATCGGCGCCGGCGACGTCGTCGAAGCCGCAGGGCATCCCGTGGGCGCCGGAGTCATCAAGCCCGACTACGACCCTCGGCTGACCAACGAGGATCTCGCGCCGCTCGGCAAGCAGACCTGGTCGTCCTACAACATCTTCGCGTTCTGGATGTCGGACGTACACAGCGTCGGTGGCTACGTCACCGCCGGTAGCCTTTTCGCGCTCGGCCTTGCCAGCTGGCAGGTACTCATTGCATTGCTGGTGGGCATCACGATCGTCTACTTCCTGTGCAACCTGGTCGCCAAGCCCAGCCAGCAGGCCGGGGTGCCCTATCCCGTGGTGTGCCGCAGCCCATTCGGCGTGCTCGGGGCCAATATCCCGGCGATCATCCGCGGTCTGATCGCCGTGGCGTGGTACGGCATCCAGACCTACCTGGCCTCGGCGGCGCTCGACATCGTGCTGCTCAAGCTGTTCCCCGGGCTGGCCCCCTACGCCGACGTCGAGCAGTACGGCTTCACCGGCCTGTCGCTGCTCGGTTGGGGCAGCTTCACACTGCTGTGGATCCTGCAGGCCGCCGTGTTCTGGCGCGGCATGGAGTCGATCCGCAAGTTCATCGACTTCTGTGGTCCCGCCGTCTACGTCGTGATGTTCATCCTGTGCGGCTACCTGCTGTGGAAGTCCGGTTGGCACGTCAGCCTGAACCTCGGTGGCGAGAAGAAGGGCAACTCGCTGGTCATCATGCTCGGCGCCATCGCACTGGTGGTGTCCTACTTCTCCGGCCCGATGCTCAACTTCGGCGACTTCGCCCGCTACGGCAAGAGCTTCAAGGCCGTCAAGAAGGGCAACTTCCTCGGCCTGCCGGTCAACTTCCTGGTGTTCTCGCTGCTGGTGGTCATCACGGCGGCCGCGACGGTCCCGGTATTTGGTGAGCTGCTCACCGACCCGGTGCAGACCGTCGCACGCATCGACAGCGTGACCGCAATCGTGCTGGGCGCCTTGACGTTCTCCATCGCCACCATCGGCATCAACATCGTCGCCAACTTCATCTCGCCCGCATTCGACTTCTCCAACGTCAGCCCGCAGAAGATCAGCTGGCGGATGGGCGGCATGATCGCCGCCGTCGGTTCGGTGCTCCTCACGCCGTGGAATCTGTACAGCAACCCGGAGGTCATCCACTACACACTGGAGACCCTCGGCGCGTTCATCGGGCCGCTGTTCGGCGTCCTCCTTGCGGACTTCTACCTGATCCGCAAGCAGAAGATCGTCGTCGACGACCTGTTCACCATGTCGAAGACCGCCAACTACTGGTACAAGAATGGCTACAACCCGGCCGCGGTGGCCGCGACGCTGGTAGGCGCGATTCTGGCCATGGCACCCGTGTTGCTCGGCGGCATCGTGTTCGGCATGGCCGGTGCGTCGCAGTACAGCTGGTTCATCGGCTGCGGTGTGGCCTTCGCCCTGTACTACGTGCTGGCAACGCGCGGCCCGTGGAAGATGTCGCCGCTGACCGAGCGCGAAGCGGCCGTGGCAACCGTCTGATCCGACACGCGCTACGGCCCGACCTTCCACAATTGGAGGGTCGGGCCGTACGCTTGTCCGGTGAGCCTTCGCATCGCAGCACTCGGAATGCTGACACAGCACCCCGGCAGTGGCTATGACCTGCTCAAACGCTTCGAGAAGTCGATGGCGAACGTATGGCCTGCCACACAGAGTCAGCTCTACGGCGAGCTCAACAAGCTTGCCGCCAGCGGTCTGATCGAGGTCTCCGACGTCGGCCCGCGCGGCCGTAAGGAGTATCGCGTCACCGACGCGGGCCGGGCCGAACTGGTGCGCTGGATCACCAGCCCGCAGGACGATCCGGCCTCGCGCAGGCCGGACCTGTTACGCGTCTTCCTGCTCGACGAGATCCCGGTCGAGGACGCCCGCACGTACGTCACGGCCTTCGCCGAGCACGCCGACTCCGAGCTGAAACGACTTGAACACCTTCGTGATTCGATCGATTGGTGCGAAAGTGGCGGAGACTTCTATGGCCGCGCAGCGCTGGAGTACGGCCTCCAAAACGCCGTCATGGAGGCGCAGTGGGCGCGCTGGCTGATCACGGCGATCGACGAGCGGGCCGACGACTGAGTTCAGAGTAGTAGTTGCATCGCGATAGTTTCCGATATATCGTCAACGTATCGGAAGCGCATTTCGGCGTTTCCAGTCGAAAGAAGGACAGACATGAGCACCCCATTCAATGAAGGACCCCCAGAGGGTCAGTTCGAGGGCCCATTCGTGGGCCGTCCAGGATTCGGATTCGGTCCCACTGACCGCCGCGTCCAGCACGAACAACGCAGACAAGCCCGTCGCGACTTCCGCGACCACGTCCGTGAACACCGCGGCGGCGGCGACGCCAACTTCGGTTTCGGACCGGCCTTCGGCCCAGGAGGCTTCGGCCCGGGTCGTGGCTTCGGCTTCGGTCCCGGTGGCTTCGGCCCAGGTGGACCCGGTGGACCTCGCGGAGGCCGCCGTGGCGGACCCCGTGGCGGCGGACGCAGCAGGCGCGGTGACGTGCGTGCCGCGATCCTCAAGCTGCTCACCGACCGGCCGATGCACGGCTACGAGATGATCCAGGAGATCGCCGAGCGCAGCCAGCAACTGTGGAAGCCGAGCCCCGGTTCGGTTTATCCAACGCTGCAGCTGCTCGTCGACGAGGGCCTAATCGTCGCGACCGAGTCCGACGGCAGCAAGAAGCTCTTCGAGCTCACCGACGACGGCCGCGCCGCCGTCGAAAAGATCGAAACGGCACCGTGGGACGAGATCACCGAAGGCGCCGACCCCGGCGCGGTGAGCCTGCGCGCAGCCGTCGGCCAGCTGATGGGCGCAGTCGCCCAGTCGGCACACGCCGCCACGGCCGAGCAGCAGCAGCGCATCGTCGACATCGTCAACAATGCGCGCCGCGAGATCTATCAGATCCTCGGCGAGGAATGATCGCGTCGAAAAAAGTGTAAGAGAACTGGAGAGCGTGGCTCTCATGTGTGCAAGCGGCCCAATCGGGCGGCGACCACACATAGGAGCACGACGTGAAGCCTCTGCCGGTGTACAACGTTCCGTTCTACCTTCAGGCGAACCAGACCAACAAGCTGTGGTTTCCGGGCATCCAGACCGGCACCACGTGGAAGGCGAAGGTCGAGTGCCCGGTCGGTGGCGTTGACGTCTTCAACCCCACCTACTGAGCCGTACGTGATTTCGGCGTGATCGGTTGCGCTCTCAACGCGACCGATCACGCCGAAGTCGCGACGTCGATAGCCTGACCTCATGACGACCTTTCAGCTGGGCCAGTACACGGTCAACCGCGTCGGGTTCGGCGCCATGCAGCTCCCCGGACCCGGTGTCTTCGGGCCACCGCGCGACCACGATCAGGCGATCGCGGTACTCAAGCGGGCCGTCGAGTTGGGCGTCGACCACATCGACACCGCACAGTTCTACGGCCCCGACGTCGCCAACCAACTCATCCGCGAAGCACTGCACCCGTATCCGGAGAACCTGGCGCTGGTCAGCAAGGTCGGGGCGCGGCGCGACGACACCGGCGCGTGGGTTCCTGCGCACCAGCCCGACGATCTGCGTGCCGACATCGAGACGAACCTCCAAACCCTTGGTGTCGATCAGCTCGCCGCGGTCAACCTCCGCGTGATGAGTGAGGATCCCAGCAGCCCCGGCGATCTCGACAGCGAGTTGTTCGATCGTCAGCTGACGGCCATGATCACGGCCCGTGACGAAGGGCTGATCGCCGGAATCGGACTCAGCAGCATAAGTCTCGAACATCTGCGGATTGCGTTGCAGCGCACGGAGATCGTCACCGTGCAGAACGCCTACAACCTCGTCGACCGGACCTCTCAGCCGGTGCTCGACACCTGCCTCGAACACGACATCTCGTTCGTGCCGTTCTTCCCGCTGGGCTCCGCCTTCAATGCCGACAACCCGGTGCTTGGCAATCCCGCCGTCAAGCAGGCTGCCGCCGATCTGGGACGCACCCCGGCACAGATCGCGCTCGCGTGGACGCTGTCGATGGCGCCCAACGTGCTGCTGATCCCAGGCACGTCGTCGGTGCAGCACCTCGAGGAGAACCTCGCCGTCGCCGACATCGAACTGCCCGCCGACTTCACTCCCTAGCTGCGATTTGTGCACACGCAGTTGCGCTGAGGCCAACTGCGTGTGCACAAATCACTGGACGTCGACCCAGTCGAGGGTGCGCTGCACCGCCTTCTGCCAGCCTGCGTAGCCGGCGGCGCGCTGGTCCTCGCTCCACGTCGGAGTCCAGCGCTTGCCCTCCTGCCAGTTGGCCCGCAGATCGTCGGGGTTCTCCCAGAACCCGACGGCCAGCCCGGCGGCGTACGCCGCACCGAGCGCGGTGGTCTCGGCGACGACGGGCTTGACCACGTCGACGCCGATCACGTCGGCCTGAATCTGCATGCACAGGTCGTTGGCGGTTATGCCGCCGTCGACCTTGAGCACCTCGAGGTGCACGCTGGAGTCGGCCTCCATGGCATCGACGACGTCACGGCTCTGGTAGCAGATCGCCTCCAGCGTCGCGCGGGCCACGTGCGCGTTGGTGTTGAACCGCGATAGCCCCACGATCGCGCCGCGCGCGTCCGATCGCCAGTACGGCGCGAACAGCCCGGAGAACGCTGGCACGAAGTACACACCGCCGTTGTCCTCGACCTGTCGTGCCAGCGCCTCGCTCTGGGCGGCGCCGCTGATGATGCCCAGCTGATCGCGCAGCCACTGCACGGCCGATCCGGTGACGGCGATCGAACCCTCAAGCGCGTAAACGGGTTTCGCGTCCCCGAACTGATAGCACACCGTAGTCAACAGCCCGTTCTGCGACCGCACGATCTTCTCGCCGGTATTCAGCAGCAGGAAATTGCCTGTGCCATAGGTGTTCTTGGCCTCCCCCGCGCTCAGGCACACCTGCCCGACCATCGCGGCCTGCTGATCGCCGACGATCCCGGTGACCGCCACCTCACCGCCGAGCGGCCCGTCCGCGAGCGTGGTGCCGTGCGCCTCCGGTAACGACGACGGCTTGATCTCGGGCAGCATCTGCCGCGGAATCCCGAAGAACGACAACAGTTCGTCGTCCCAGTCGAGCGTCTCCAGGTTCATCAGCATGGTCCGGCTCGCATTCGTCACGTCGGTGACGTGCACGCCGCCACGCGGCCCGCCGGTGAGGTTCCACAGCACCCAGGTGTCGGGAGTACCGAAGATCGCGTCGCCCTTCTCGGCGTCGGTGCGCACGCCGTCGACGTTCTCCAGGATCCACTGCACCTTGCCCGCGGAGAAATACGTCGCGGGCGGTAGCCCGGCCTTTTGGCGGATCACGTCACCGCGGCCGTCGCGGTCCAGCGCGGAGGCGATCCGGTCGGTGCGGGTGTCCTGCCAGACGATGGCGTTGTAATACGGTCGGCCGGTCCTTCTGTTCCAGACCAGCGCGGTCTCACGCTGATTGGTGATGCCGAGGGCGGCCAGATCACCCGCGGACAGCTTGGTCTTGTTGAGCGCCGACGTCGTCACCGACGCGGTGCGCTCCCAGATCTCCACCGGGTTGTGCTCGACCCAGCCGGCCCTCGGCAGGATCTGCTCGTGTTCGAGCTGATGGCGGCCCACCTCGGCGCCGTCGTGGTCGAAGATCATGCACCTGGTGCTCGTAGTGCCCTGGTCGATTGCTGCGACGAAGTCGGCCATTCGACCATGATGGACTATGTGACCAAAGCGCCCGCCGACATTGACCGCATGCCGCGTGGCGGCCCGGACGCGTCGTGCCTTGACCGCATCTTGCAGACCGACCGGCTGGAGTACCTCGACCGCGACTCTGGCGGAGACCCCCACAAAGAGGCGCGGAAGCGGAGTGTCGTCCGGGCGCTCGAGCTCACGGGACAGTGGTTTGGCAACCACGAGAAGTTCGCACACATCGCACTCGACGAAGTGGCCGACGTGCCCGACCCGAAGATCCTCGAACTGGGATCGGGCCACGGCGGTCTGTCGGCCAAGTTGCTGGAGATGCACCCGACCGCCCAACTCACGGTCACCGACGTCGAACCCGATTCGGTGGCGGCCATCGCGGCAGGCGACCTTGGCGACGATCCCCGCGTGTTGGTGCGCGAGATGGACGCCACCGACATCGACGCCGACGACGGCCAGTTCGACCTCGCGGTCTTCGCGCTGTCGTTCCATCACTTGCCGCCCGCTGCTGCATCCCGGGTGTTCGCCGAGGGCACCCGCGCCGCCGACAAGCTGCTGATCATCGACCTGCCGCGGCCGCCGACGCCGCTGCACCTGCTGCGGCTGGCGACGATGCTGCCGTTCGCGCCGTTCGTCCCGTTCGTGCACGACGGCGTGATCAGCTCACTGCGCGCCTACAGCCCGTCGGCGCTGCGCGCGCTGGCCGACCACGCCGACCCCGCGATCACACTCGAATTACGCGGCGGCCTGGCCAACCCGCAAGTGGTGGTGGCCACCCGCGGCTAGGCTCGGCCCGTGGGCGAAGAGGTCACCCAGGCCGAATACAGCCGTGCACAACGCCGCGACTACCGGCGCAAGGTGCAGTTGTGCCTCGACGTGTTCGAGACGATGCTCGCCCAATCGAGTTTCGACGTCGAACGCCCGATGACCGGCATGGAGATCGAGTGCAACCTGGTCGACGCCGACTACCAGCCGGTGATGAACAACTCCGAAGTCCTTGCGTCGATCGCCGATCCGGCCTACCAAACCGAATTGGGCGCCTACAACATCGAATTCAACGTTCCGCCGCGGCCCCTGCCCGGGCGTGCCGCCCTCGAGCTCGAGGGTGAGGTGCGTGCCAGCTTGAACGCCGCCGAGGTCAAGGCGAACGAGGACGGCGCCCACATCGTCATGGTCGGCATCCTGCCGACGCTGCTACCCGAGCACCTCGCGGGCGACTGGATGAGCGAGTCGACGCGCTATCAGGCGCTCAACGACTCGATCTTCACCGCGCGCGGCGAGGACATCCACATCGACATCTCCGGGCCTGAGCGGCTGAGCCTGGAATCGGCCTCGATCGCACCCGAATCCGCTTGCACCAGCATGCAATTGCATCTCCAGGTGTCTCCCGCCGACTTCGCGAGGAACTGGAATGCCGCGCAGGTACTGGCGGGTCCGCAGCTGGCGCTCGGTGCCAACTCGCCGTACTTCTTCGGCCACCAGTTGTGGGCGGAGACCCGCATCGAACTGTTCGCCCAGGCCACCGACACCCGACCCGACGAGCTCAAGACCCAGGGCGTGCGGCCGCGGGTCTGGTTCGGCGAACGCTGGATCACGTCGATCTTCGATCTGTTCGAGGAGAACGTCCGCTACTTCCCAACGCTGTTGCCTGAAATCTCCGACGAGGACCCGGTCGCCGAACTCGCGGCGGGCCGCACGCCCAAGCTGTCCGAATTGCGGCTGCACAACGGCACCGTCTACCGGTGGAATCGTCCGGTGTACGACGTCGTCGGCACCGAAGCGGGCGGCCGGCCGCACCTTCGGGTGGAGAACCGGGTGCTGCCCGCCGGGCCAACAGTGGTGGACATGCTGGCGAACTCCGCGTTCTACTACGGGCTGTTGCGCACGTTGGCCGACGACGATCGGCCCATCTGGACGAAGCTGAGTTTCGCTGCAGCAGAACACAACTTCCTCGCCGCTGCACAACACGGCATGGACGCCCGCCTGTACTGGCCAGGGATCGGCGAGGTGACACCCGATGAGCTGGTGCTGCGCCAGCTGCTGCCGATGGCCGAGGAGGGATTGCGCCGGTGGGGTGTCGCGGTCGAGGTGCGCGACCGCTTCCTCGGCGTCATCGAAGGCCGCGCGAAGACGGGCCGCAACGGGTCGGAATGGCAAGTCGCGACGGTCCACGCGTTGCAGGAACGGGGGCTGGCCAGGCCGCAGGCACTGGCCGAGATGCTGCGCCTCTACTGCGAGCGCATGCACAACAACGAGCCCGTGCACACCTGGGACGGGCCCGGGTAGCTTGGAAACATGAGTGATGCGATGAACTCCGAAGTGATGGGTTGGGACGACGTGTACCGCGGCGAAGGCGGATTCGAGGGCCCGCCGCCGTGGAACATCGGTGAGCCGCAACCCGAATTGGCCGCACTCATCAAGGCCGGCAAGGTACGCAGCGAGGTTCTCGACGCCGGCTGCGGACATGCGGAGTTGTCGCTGACGCTGGCCGCCGACGGCTACACGGTGGTCGGCATCGAGCTCACGCCGACCGCCGTCGCCGCGGCGACCAAGGCTGCCCAGGAACGCAATCTCCCCAATGCGACGTTCGTGCAGGACGACATCACGACGTTCACCGGGTTCGACGGCCGGTTCAGCACGATCATCGACTCGACGCTGTTCCATTCGCTGCCCGTCGAGGGCCGCGACGGTTATCAGCAGTCGGTGTTCCGCGCCGCCGCCCCTGGTGCGACGTACTACATCCTGGTGTTCGCGAAGGGCGCGTTCCCGGCCGAACTCGAGACCAAGCCCAACGAGGTCGACGAGGCCGAATTGCGGGCGGCGGTCGGAAAGTACTGGGAGATCGACGAAGTCCGGCCTGCGTTCATCCACACCAACCCGGTCGCCATGCGGGACGCGCCGTTCGAGATGCCACCCCACGACCTCGACGACAAGGGCCGAATCAAGTGCCCGGCGTTCCTCTTGACCGCACACAAGGCCTAACCGGAGCCGGTCACGGCCAGCAGCGCCGCAGCGAACGTCTCGAGGTCCTCGGCGCTGGCGTCGACGTGAGGTGACAGCCGCAACGCGGGGCGGGTCATCTCGTGCGGTGCACGCTCGGTTCCCGCGTAGGTGGTGACGATCCGGTGTTCAGCGATCAGCCTGGCCCGCACGGCCTGGGGGTCGACGCCGTCGGGTGGGCTCAGCGTGGTGATGGCACTGGGCTCGTCGGTGGGTTCGACCACCTGCCATCCCGCCACACCGGCCAGCGCGGTGCGGGTCATGGCACCGAGTTCCACCAGCCGGGCCCGGATCCGCGCTGGCCCGGCAGCCAGATGCTCGCCGAGCGCGATCGAAAGACCCACCTGCGCAGCGCAGTTCACCTCGGTGTGGCCGAACCACCCGAGCCTCGACTCGCTCAACAGGCCGCCGCGGGCGGCCAGCACGCCGAGCCCTCGCGGCCCAGCGGTCCACTTCCGCGACGCCGAGTACACCGCGTCGGCCCCGAAATCGGCGCAGTCGAGGTGGGCGAAGGCCTGGGCGGCGTCGACGATCAGCGGGATGCCCACCTCGCGGCACACCGCGGCGATCGCCTCTACGGGCTGAACGATGCCGCGGTGACTGCCCAGCGGCGTGAAGTGCACCAGCGCAGGCGGATCGGCCCTCAACGCACCTGCAGCGGCGTCGACGTCGAGACGGCCCGCGCCGTCGACCGGCAGCAGCCGCACGTCAAATCCATGCTGCGCCATGATGACCAGGTTCGGCCCGAACTCGCCTGGCAGGCACGCCAGGGTCTTGGCGCCACGCCAGTCGCCGAGCAGGATGTCGAGGGCGTGGTTGGCGCCCGTGGTGAAGACGACGTCGGCGGCGGTGAATCCCGTGAGCACCGCGACGGCAGCCCGCCCCGCCTCGAGCACGGGCTCAGCGGCTTCGGCCGCGACGTACCCGCCGACCTCGGCCTCGTGCCGCGCATGCTGGGCCACGGCGTCGATCACCGCGAACGTCTGCCGAGAGCATGCGGCACTGTCGAGGTGCACGCCCGCCACCGGCGGTCTGGCGTCGCGCCAGGCGGTCGCCAGGCTCACTTGACCGCGAGTGACAGCCCGAAGTCCCCGGCCTGATCGGTCCACCAGTTGGTCCGGCGCAGACCGACGGCGGCAAGCTCGTCGGCGACGGCGTCGCCCCGGAACTTGCAGGACACCTCGGTGAGCATCTCCTCGCCGGCGGCGAAGTCGACGGTCATGTCGAGCCCGCCGACGCGTACGCGTTGCGGAGTGCTTGCCCGCAGCCACATTTCGATGCGCTCCTCGTCGGCGTTCCAGCGTGCGACGTGGTCGAAGGCATCGAGGTCGAAGCCGGCGTCGAGTTCCCGGTTCACGACCGCAAGCACGTTCTTGTTGAACTGAGCGGTCACCCCCGCACTGTCGTCATAGGCGTGCACTATCCGGTCGACGTCCTTGACCAAGTCGGTACCCAACAGCAGACCATCCCCCGGTTCCAGGTTGTCCGCCAGTGCGGCAAGGAATTCCGCGCGGGGCCCGGTGGTGAGGTTGCCGATGGTCGATCCGAGGAAGATCACCAGCCGGCGGCCGACATGGGGAATCTTGCCGAGGTGCTCTTCGAAGTCCCCACAGACGGCGTCGATCTCGATGCCCGGGTACTCCTCGCCGATGGCGGCACCGGCAGACTCCAGCACGGACGCATCGACGTCGAACGGGATGAACCGTCGCAGCGATCCGCCATCGCGCAGGGCGTCCAGCAGGATCCGGGTCTTCTCCGATGTACCACTGCCGAGTTCGACCAGCGTGTCGGCGCCGGAGGCTGCGGCGATGTCTGCGGCGCGGGCCCGCAGGATCTCGGCCTCGGCACGCGTCGGGTAGTACTCGGGCAGCCGGGTGATCTGGTCGAACAGGTCACTGCCGACAGAGTCGTAGAACCACTTCGGCGGCAACGATTTCGGAGTGCGGGTCAGGCCGTCGCGTACGTCTCGCCGCAGCGCGTCCGCCGCGGAGTCGGCGGCGAGATAGTTGGACAACGACAAGGTCATGACGATCCTTTCAGGGGAACGAGTTCGATGTGCGTACCGGAGACGTCGACGAGATGGCGGTCGGGGATCTCCTGCCAGTCGGGGTCGTCGTCGTAGGGTTCGCTGGCCAACACCACGCCGTCGTCGCGCCGCAGCACCGACAGGGTGTCACCCCATGTCGTGGCCAGCAGTCGAGATCCGTTGGCGGCCAGTATGTTCAATCGGGCGTTGGGGTCGGCGGTTCCGACCTCAGCGATGGTGTCGCCAAGCCGGTCGAGTCCCCGGTCGAAGATCAGCGCCGCGAGAAGTGCGCTGTCGACGGTGGATTCAGCCGCCGCCGACGGTGGCAACACCGCCCTCTCCACCACCCCGTTGTGCGACAGCAGCCATTCACCGTCGGTGAAGGGCGCCGTGGCCGACGCCTCGATGGGCATGCCGACGGTGGCCGAGCGGACCGCCGCGACGACGCATTCACTGCGCAGGGCAGGCGCCACCGATGCGAACGATGCGTCACCCCACAGCGGGGTCGCGCTACGCCACCGTCGCGGGGCCTGCTGATCGAAGAATCCGACACCCCAGCCGTCGGCGTTGACCAGGCCGTGCTTCTGACGCCGCGGCGAATACGACTGCACCAGAAGGCCG
>Ga0137415_10005713_pt1 | contig 12317 bp, 10 predicted proteins | sample CZODoug3_1_1_16f_FD_183082 | JGI IMG/M metagenome (GOLD analysis project Ga0137415, IMG submission 183082) | Vadose zone soil fungal communities from Angelo Coast Range Reserve, California, USA - CZODoug3_1_1_16fungal (Hybrid Assembly) | ecosystem: Environmental > Terrestrial > Soil > Vadose...
CTCTATTTGGCGGCGCACCACATGACCGGCAAGGAGGGGAATTCGGCGATTTATGAGGCGAGCATTGATGGTGGGAATCCGAAACTGATCGTTCATGCTAACGGCAGCGCCTTCTACTCCTCCGGAAACATCCTCTACTTCCGAGATGGCAGTCTCATGGCCCAGGAGTTTGACATCGGTCGTATGGAATTGCGTGGCGACCCCAGACCTATCGGCCAGGTGCTTCGCGAGGTTGGTAACTGGGGGGTGATCGCGTCCGCATCGGACAATGGCGTTCTCCTCTTCCAAAGCTCGGGAGAAGTGAAATATGCAGTTTCGTGGTGGCATAGAAGCGGCCATCTTCTCGGACCCGCGCCAATCTCGGGGCAACTGCAGGATTTGCGCCTGTCGCCCGACCAGAGTCGTGCCGCGGTCGTCAAGTTTGAAGGAACGACCGGGACCCTGTTTGTCTACGATCTCAAGACGGGTGGGAAGACGAGGCTCACATTTCAGGACAACGTTTGGTTCGTTGCCTGGTCGCCGGATGGAACAAGAATCGCCTACTCAGCTCAGAAACTAGGTGCGGATAACACCGAGCTCCTCTTGAAGCGCACCGACGGAGCCGGCGAGCGAGAGCTTCTGTTTTCTTCGGGCAACATTGACCACCCCACCGATTGGACGCGAGACGGCAAGTACATGGTGTTCAATCGCGGGCAGGTAGGGTCGCAACGAATGTGGATCCTCCCTATGTTTGGTGATCGAAAGCCGTTCCCATTGTTTCCCGATGCCACTTATGACCACAACGATGGCCGGATTTCCCCAGACGGGAAGTGGATTGCCTATTGGTCGGCGGAATCAGGCCCTGGCGAAATTTACATTACGTCGTTTCCGAAAGGGATTGGCAAGTGGCAAGTCGGCTCCGGTGCAGTTGTTCCCGCGGCGCTGTGGCGAGCGGACGGAAAGGAACTCTACTTCGTCACGCTAGAGGGAAGTTTAATGGTTGCTTCGATTCGGGAGTCTGCCGGGAGCATCACGGTGGAGGGAGTGCACCGGCTATCTCGCTCTCCGTTTCTTGCTGGCCTCACGCATACGGTATATGACGTTGATCCCAAAGATGGCCAGCGCTTTATTGGAAGCACGGCGCCGGATACTAGCTCACTGCCTCTGAATGTCATCACCAACTGGACTTCCGAACTGAAAAAGAAGTGAATCTGAATGTCATTAACCTCAGCCCGTCTGAATTATGCGCAAAGTTAAGCGGTGGCCTACACGCTGGTGGGTGCTTACCAAACGGCGCCCCGGCATTTGAGGGACGAGTTGTCGGCAACCCTTACCTAATCGCGTTACGTCAGCGTTCCCGTCATCCTCCCAGAATCGCCGGCAGACATTCATGGAACTTCCTGCGCCAATAATCGGTGGAAAGTGAACGACGTGGAAGAACTGTTTCCCGCCACAGCCACCGCAGGTTCGCATACTCTGTGCGCAAGCGCTGTATGCGTCAAGGCTTTGGTTTCGCGTCCCAGTTGATTACCACGGTTAACGACGCGTTATCTCCAGCGACTTGAGCGGGCACGAGTGCGAGAATCCTCTGCCCATCAGGCGCCACGTCGTAAGCATAGGAGAACTGTCCCTGTGGCTCCGAGACTCGGAAAAGGGCCGCTGGCGTCCCGAATTCCAGGCCGCGCGCAACATTTCGAATCGAGGCGACCATCAATTTTCCGTCGAGCGCGCGGTAGAACAGCTCTTTCCCATCTTTTCGCCAGCGCGCGAAATTGCCGCCGCTGTTTGAAACTAGCCATTTGGCGCCGGTCGCCGGAAAGCTTTGAACATAAATTTCGTTGCGGCCTGATTCATCCGAGGTGTAAGCGATCCATTTACTGTCGGGCGAAACTTGCCCTTGGAATTCGTTAAACGCACTCTTCAAGAATGGCGCAGGTTTGTGATCGCCGGCCAGTGGCAGCAACCACAACTCAGACTGCCCCTCCGGACTCAGCTGTGTGTACACCAGAAAACGGCCATCGGGAGACCAGTCGTTCAAATAGACTGTATATTGCGATTGCAGCACCGTCTCTTCGTGGCCAGCACCACTCGCGCTCTTCTCCAGAAGCTTTGTGTTATTGAGAAGGTGGTAGGCAATCCGCTGGCCGTCAGGAGACCACACCCCAGTTCCGAACGACCCGCTAAAAGTAAGGCGGCTTGGAATTCCGCGTGCCAATTCCAGAACCCAGGTATCCGGGTTTGCGGAAGAATCCGCAAGCACGACGACAATCCGCTTCCCGTCCGGTGAGATACGCAGAGCCGCATAACGGTCGGGCTCGCCGACCGTGCTGAGCAATTTGCCTTCGCGGTCCAACCAACTTAATTGATACCGATCGCTCCCTGTACCAAAAAAAATTGTGCCATCGCTGGAAACCGAGGTACTAGAGCGACCGTATCCCGGCGCCAAAGCGACTATGTGTGCGCCTGGCACCGGCACAGCATCACCGGAAAATTGTGCGTGCTCGGTATCGAAAGGCTGCGCCAGTAGTGTTTGCTGGCGGACCCAATAAAGGTACGCCGGGTGGTTTCCGTGTGAGGGTGAGTAAGCAGCGGCCGTCGAAGTCTCGAGTACCTGGGTTTTCTCCTGCGGCCGTTCGAGAGAACTGAGGTAGATCCCACTGATATGGGGCCTGTCGCCGCGGACAAGGTAAAGAAGGCGCCGGCCATCTGGCAAAAACAGGGGCCAGCGGTGCGTGTTTTCACCCCGAGCCGGATCCAGAGTGGTCAAAGCTGCCACCAAGCCTCCGGTGGCAGCAACCCGCAGAAGACTACTAGCAGCCGAGGGGGTAAACACAATGATTCCCTGCGAGCTCCACGCTCCCCCACGGCCGTTAGGAGCGTCGGCGAGGGTCACAGGAGGACTGCCTGCAAGATCGATTCGCTGGAGCTTGCCATTCGCAAAAAAACCGACCGACCGGCAGTCCGGAGACCAGAATGGGAACTGTGCTCCCCCCGTGCCGGGTAACTCGCGCGCGACGGTCGAGTCGAGTGGCCGGACCCATAGCTTCGGGTTGCCCGCGGAGGCGGCCACGAAAGCCAGCGTGCGTCCGTCAGGCGAGATTGCGTTGCCGCCGCCAGCGCCAAGGAGAAACTCGGTTCCCGGCGGCGGGGCGATCTTGAATTGAAGTGGTCGTTCTTGAATCTGGGGTTGGCGCCAAAGTAACAAGAGCGCTACAACCGCGACGATTGCCGCAGATGCGGCGACAATCCACGGCAAAGGTGTAGTGCTTTTTGGTCGCGCGGTAACCTGTGGCTCAACCGCTAATTCCAGGGCCGATTTCAAATCGCGCGCGGATTGCCAGCGCTGCTCCGAATCTTTGGCGAGGCAGCGGCGCAACACACGGTCGAGCGCCAGCGGTGCAACTCCAGCAATCGACGGCGCTTCTCGTTCCAGAATCGCTGCGATCACGCTGGCTGCGCTCGATCCCCCGAACGCGAGCTTTCCAGTCAGCATCTCATAGAGCACAACGCCGAAAGAGAAGATGTCACCTCGCGCGTCGGCTTCTTTGCCCTGCAACTGCTCTGGCGACATATAATTTAGCGTTCCGACAATCTGACCTTGCTGGGTAATGGATTGAGTGACGTCTGCATCCTTCGACGGACCGGACTCCTTGGCTAGGCCAAAATCGAGGAGCTTAATTCCTTGTTTGGTCACAAGAATATTGCCGGGCTTGAGGTCGCGATGGACAATTCCTTTGCCGTGCGCGGCGTCTAGCGCATCGAGGATTTGCGCCGCGTATTCCAGCACTTTCTTGAGCGGTAGAGGCCCTTTCAGCGGCACGCCTTCGAGGTACTCCATCACAAGGTAGTTCAGCCCAACGTCATACAAACGGCAAATATTGGAATGGTTCAGAGCTGCGATTGCGTGAGCCTCGCGGCCGAAGCGTTCGCTGAAACGTTCTGCGCAAACTTTGATGGCCACGTCGCGGCCCAGCCGCGTATCCCGTGCGCGATAGACTTCCCCCATCCCGCCCGCGCCGAGCGGCGCCATGATCTCATAGGGGCCAAGCTGTGTGCCTGGAGCGAGAGGCATAAAGGCCGTGATTATAACCTTAGAAACCTCGCCCGCCACCTTCTGCCCTCACCGGATGTGTAACACACTATCCCTAGAAGTAGCCACCATCGGCATTTCCACTTGAGTCACCAAGTGATAACTGCTGGATGGTCCGCAACTTTTACCTTGGGATTACTTCGTTCTTGCCGACCATCCGTCAAGAGTTCACGTCAGCTTCCCAGAACGCGTTTGTGAACAATAACCGGCAAGTGTGCGGATTGCCTCCCCGCGGCCAAGTCCTGTGAGTCCAATGATCCAAGGGCCAGGCGCTAGCCTATGAAGCGCTTGTTTCGTGTGAGTGCATCGGATAGCATCCTGGCCACTGATATGCGAAAGAGATTCGTCCAGCTTCTGCTCCTAACGCTTTTCGTGACCTTGATTGGTTCGACTGCTGACGCTCAGAACAGTGCAACCGTCCTCGTCTTAGTGCATGCGAATTTGATCGATGGCGTGTCTCCTGACGTTCTCCACGATGCCACTGTTGTTGTGCGAGATGGTCGTATCGAGAGCGTCGGGGGAAATGTGTCGGCTCCCACGGGAGCGCAGGTAATCGACATTAAAGGACGATGGCTCCTACCTGGATTTGTAGACGCCCATGTCCACCTTCGGGATCTTGCCGCCGCTCGACATGCCGTGCAATCCGGAGCGACGACCGTACGCGCATTAGGAAGTAGCTACTTCACTGATGTTGGCATGCGGGAATTGCATCGCGCCGGTTTAACCGATATTCCCGAGGTTGTCGCTGCCGGGTACCAGATTCGTCCCGACCTTTCCCAGGGGAACGGCGACTTCTTCCTTGATTTTCCGGGTATGAACCCGTTCATGTCCGGGCTTCGGGGGTCGGAGAATCTGCGAAGCGTAGTACGGCTCCTGGCGGAGCACCATGTGGACTTGATCAAGATCCTGGCGACCGAGCGCGCGGGCACGCCCCAAACGGACCCGCGCAAACGAACCTTCACCGATGAAGAAATGGTAGCGATTGTGGACGAGGCTCGTAAGGCTGGCCTGCCTGTCGCAGCGCATGCCCACGGCGATGAAGGCGCGCGCGGCGCGGTCCTGGCGGGAGTGCACTCGGTCGAGCATGGTACCTACTTAAGCGACGATACTCTGGCACTGATGAAAACCCACGGAACCTACTTCGTCCCCACGCTCAGTGCGGTAAGCCATATGAGCAAACTTGAGAATCCCGTACTGCAACTGCGGGGCCGTGCCATGCTGCCCAGGGCGCGCGACACCGCGACCCGCGCATGGAAAATGGGCATAAAAATTGTCGCCGCGACCGACAGCACCTACGAAGGCGATCGCCCCGTAGCCGCCGACGAGATCATCGCGCTGGTGGGGATCGGTATCCCTCCTATGGAAGCCATCAAAGCAGGAACTTCGGTTTCCGCCGAGTGCCTCGGCGTTGGAAAACGGATGGGCACGATTAAGCCAGGAATGGTAGCGGATTTCGTCACGGTTGACGCCAACCCGTTGGCGGATATCGCCGCTCTACAAGATCTCGTTCTTGTAGTTCATGACGGAAGAGTAGTTATGAACCGGCTAAACCCATAGGCTGTCTGCCCGTCTTGCCATGCGTGGACAGACCGGACCGTCTTATCACCTGTCTCAGGGTCGTTGACACGCGTCGTTTCGATTCCACCGCCTCGTCATTTGTTAGAGACCTGGAACCACGGCCCAATCGCCTTGACAGGGGCTGCTAACCATTCGAGACTGACATAGTCTAACTATGTCAGGAGACGAGGACATGCCTCGAGACGAAATCCCTCCTGGAACACTCTATCTGCTGATCCTGAAAACTCTGGCGCGCTTTGGCGAGATGCATGGATATGAAATCGCTAATTCCATTCAGCGGATATCGGATGACGTTCTTCAAGTCGAAGAAGGTTCGTTGTATCCCGCGTTGCAGCGGATGCTCATCAAGGGATGGGTAACAGCGAAGTGGAGCACGACGGCTGGAAACCGCCGCGCTCGCTATTATCAGCTGACTACCGTGGGCCGCAAACAATTGTTGGTCGAAATGTCACAGTTCGAACGCGTCATCGGGGCGATCACGCGTGTCATTCGAGCGGTTTGAAAGGAGTTCTGACATGAACTGGCTGCGCGAACTCGCAAGACGACTCAGGATGCTGATGCATCGCCGGCAATTCGACGCGGACCTGGAAGAGGAGATGCTCCTGCATCTGGAGATGCGCCAGCATGAACATTTGCAGTCGGGCATGGAGGCAGATGACGCTCGGTCCGCAGCCCGGCGTCGGTTTGGCAACGTGACCGCGCTGAAGGAGATAAGTCACATGGCGTGGGGCTGGGAATGGTTCGAGCACCTTGCGCAGGACGTTCGCTACAGCCTGCGCATGCTCCGCAAAAATCCCGGCTTCACCGCCGTTTGCGTCCTCACGCTTGCGCTTGGAATTGGCGTGAACACCGCCATTTTCAGCGTCGTCTATGCGGTGGTGCTCAAGCCGCTCCCCTATCCCGATTCGCAGCACCTCTACACCATCTTCCAGCAGCGCACGCAGGACGCCAGCGTCCAAGCCGGTTTCTCCTACCTCGACCTGCAGGACGTGATCGCGCAGGACACGGCTTTTAGCGGCATGACCGGAGTCTCGGCCCATGAGCTCACTCTCACCGGACATGGCGATCCCTTCATCGTCAGGGTGGCCGATGTCACTCCTGAGCTCTTCTCCGTCTTCGAGCAGCAGCCCCTTGTCGGCCGCGTGTTCCGGCACGAAGACGGCAAACCCGGCGCGGCGCATGTCGTCATCCTCAACGAAAGTGTGTGGCGCAGCGTCTTCTCGGCGGACCCCAACATCATCGGCGCCTCGATCAACCTCGATAAGCGCGCCTTCACCGTCGTAGGCGTCATGCCGTCAAGATTCAGCTTTCCGCTGTTGTCCGGCACGCGCGAAGTTTGGGTACCTGTGGGCCAGGATCCCCTGTTCGAGTCGTGGATGAACCTCCGCGCCAGGCACTGGCTGCTCACCACCGGCCGGCTCAAGCCCGGCGTTTCCCTCGCCGAGGCGCAAGCGGAGCTCGATGTGATCGGACAGCGTCTCGCAAAGCAATTTCCGGCCGAGAACGCTGGCTGGGAGATTCACCTGTTCCCGCTCCAACGCTTGATTGTCGGGGACGTTCGCTCTCCGCTCCTGGTCCTCCTGGGCGCCGTCGCGCTCGTGCTCGTCATCGCCTGCGCGAACCTCGCGAACCTGCTTCTCACGCGCGCCACTTCCCGAACCCGCGAAATCGCCGTCCGCACCGCGCTCGGCGCAGGCCGCGGCCGCATCGTACGCCAATTGCTCAGCGAAACCGCCGTCCTCGGAGTGCTCGGAGGAGCTGCTGGCATCCTCCTGGCCTATTGGGGCGTAAACGCGCTTGGCTCGCTCGTTCCGAAAAGCGTTCCGCAATTGAATCCGATTCGCGTGGATCACGTGGTGCTTCTCTTCGCGCTGGCCATTTCCGCGCTCGCGATTTTTCTTTTCGGTTTGGCGCCCGCATTTCTGGCTGCCAAGTCCGATCCTCAAGCGAGCCTTCGCGAAGGCGGCACGCGTTCGGGCGAGAGCGCCGGTGGCCGCCGCGCCCGAGCCATTTTTGCCGGGGCGGAAATCGCGCTCGCGATGGTGCTACTGGTCGCTGCGGGTTTGCTGATCCGCAGCTTTTCGAAACTCACCGCGGTCAGCCCCGGCTTCGATACCGCGCATATCGTCAAAGCCAACGTCTCATTGCCGCGCGACCTGTACAAAACGCCGCAGCAGTGGCTCGCGTTCACGGACGATCTTCTCGCGCGGGTTCAAGCCGAGCCGGGAATGCAGGATTCGGCTCTCGTCGTTCCCACTCCTCTCGCGGATACCGGCGCGCGTGTTCCCTTCGAAATCGTTGACCAGCCGCCCGCCACCGCGGCGGAATCGCGCACGGGGGACTACGTCGCCGCCACTCCGAACTATCTTCGCGTGATGGGTATTCCGCTCATTGCGGGCCGTTTCTTCACTGCAGACGACGTGATGTCCGCGCCGCGCGTCACTGTCATCAGCGCCGCGATGGCGCGCGTCTATTTCCCCAATCAAAATCCCATCGGCAAGCGAATTTCCTTCTCTTTCCCGCCCGATCCCGGCGTCTCCCGCGAAATCGTCGGTATCGTCGCCGATGTGCGCGATTCGGCCCTGGGCGAAGACCCGAAGCCCATGATGTACGTGCCTTTTGCGCAAGCTCCGTTCTGGGGTTCGGACCTGGTCGTCAACTCCACGCTCTCCACCGCCAGCGTCGCCGCCGCGATCCGCAAGGACGCCATGGCGATCGACAAAGACTTGCCCGTCGGCGACATCGCGAAAATGACGGACGTTCTTGCCACAAACGTCGCTCAACCGAAATTCCGCACGGAATTGCTCGTTCTCTTCGCCGCCATGGCTCTTGTCCTCGCCGCCACGGGAATTTTCGGCGTGATCTCCTACTCCGTCTCACGCCGCACGCGCGAAATCGGCATTCGCATAGCGCTCGGCGCTTCGCGCAACACAATCTCGCATATGGTTTTGCGCGAGACGTTGCTTCTCGCGCTTGCCGGGCTTGCCGTCGGGGTTCCGTGCACGTTCGCGGCTTCTCGTTTGCTTGGCCATATGCTCTTCGGCGTCTCGGCAAACGATCCCATCACCTTAATCGCCGTAGCCTTCACCCTCATCGCGGTCGCGGTGATCGCCGGCTTCGTTCCTCTGCGCCGCGCCATGCGAGTCGATCCGATGGTCGCATTGCGCTACGAATAAGTCATGGCTCTTCGAACCACAACGAACCATGAAAGAAGTGTCAAAGGGTTGCTGAAAACCAAGGGTTTACGCCTTCTTTCTAAGGAATAGTTCGCCTCCCCCTTATCAGCATTCCGCTGTACTCACACGACCAGCATCTCACCTCGCTGAAAATCTCGAAGTCCGCTCGGCGGAAGAGGGAAACTCCAGCTTGCATCCGGGTGACGGGCTTAACCGGCCAATCTCTGCCCGCCTGCGTGTGTTCACTTAGGATTGAAGTTTCGTGAGGTGACCAGCAAATCGTGCACAAGGGAAGATCTCCAATGAGCTACGATTCTTTTCCTCCCACTTTCCGACCCGCTTGACCACTCAGATCTTAGCCGGACTGGGAGCTCTTCCTTCTAAGAGAAAAATCCAACTAGAAAAGAATAACACCTCACACTTAAATCTACTTTAGAAATATGATCAAAAATATTGGCCGGTAATAATAGGCTACCCGGAAGTAATGGCGTGAGCGGGTCGCCTGGGATCACTTCCGAATTCACCGGGCCAGAGATCGCCATACGTGCTAAACCCTGTCGTGAGTATGAACGCCTGTTAAAAATATCTATCGCCGCGATCCCGAAGGCAAATTGCAGAACGCCGTTGAGCGCGATTTTGGCTAGTATTCCCCGCATGCTAGGACTAGCATCAACACTACCGCTAGAGGCAGAAGGAGAGCCCTGATGCACAAACGCTTCCTGCCATTGCTCGTTTTGTCGTTTTTGTTAGCCGGGACCGTGGCTGTCGCGCAGACCACGAATGCTTTGCCCGGTGATGTGCTTGCCGCAAATCAGGAACTGGACCACCAACTTCTTGAAGGGCATAGGCTGCTCGACACGGCAAAAGTAATGGGCCTGTTTACAAGCAGCCCCGAAGTTTTCTTCATTTCTCCGGGCCGTGCCGACTTGTTTAGGGGCCGCGACGAAGTCCGCCGGTCCTGGGAACAGTTCTTCGCAACCTTGCAGTCGATCCATGGAGAGATCGACCATATTAAATATCTTCCCGCTGGCGATGGAGTGATTGCAGTTGGGCAAGTTACCTACTACCGCCAACTAAAAGGCTACGAGCCCGACCAGCGCGTCGTTGTGTGGACCGATTTCCGGCGCAAGGAAAACGGAAAGTGGGTCTACGTTTTTCGCCACGCTCATTTGGTGAATAGCTTTTATGTTGACAGTAAGCAGTCTACGAAGAGTCTAAACTCCGAACACCGATAGCTTCCTCCGCACGGTTGCCGATTCAGCTGTAACCCGTGGCCGAACACGAGCTTTTCCGGTGCTGTGGGCAAGTCGCTAAGGATAACTGGCGTAAGCTCGCCATTACACTCACAACCCCAGAATCCAACTTAGTGAGTTGTCGGCAAGCCGGAAGTAATGGTGCGGTCGAGTTTATTGGAATAACTTCCGCATGGCTCGTGACTCGGGAGCAACGCGGAAGTGTCAGGCGCGTACGAAGGCTAATGAGCGCATTGGCGATTTCCACTTTTCGAGGAGTCGCACACGAAGTCACCCGCTTTCCGCCTTGCGCAATTCTTTCGGCACGGGATGCAGAGACTTGATAGACTGCTCGACGCCGCGGGTTGTACATATGCTTCAGACGAAAATGGCGCCATCGAGTGCGGTGTTGCGGCCGTACGTCTGGGCGTACGGGATGACTACAGGGAAGGTCGGCTCCGTCCCGCTCGTTATTTCGCTGCCGGCGCGACCGAAGCAGCTCCTGACGTTCTCTTTCGAAGACACTTACCGCATCCGCCGTCCTGATTCTGATCACAGTGATGCCTCGCCGCGTGTCGCCGTGGTGGGTCCTCAGACGCACGCTGGGGCTGGCCTTTCAGTCTGCGGAAGTATTGACAACTTCACCATTCATTTCCAACCATCTGGCTTCAACCGGCTGTTCGGCATCCCCATGACGGAACTGACGGATGCCGCGTACGACGCGTACGCCGTCATCGGACCACAGATTCCGAGCTTCGAACATCAGCTTGGCGACGTTTCTGGCCTTGGCGAGCGAATCAAGCTTGTCGAAGAACGCCTCATCCGCATGCTCGTTTGTCGCAACACGCCGGACCAGGTCGCCATCGCAGCAAACAACCTGTTTGCGAGCAACGGCATTCACAGCGTCTCAGCAATGGCGGCCGAATCCGGGCTGTCACCGCGGCAGTTCGAGAGGCGTTTCCTCGCTCAGGTCGGCGTGCCGCCGAAACTCTACGCTCGGATCATCAGATTCAACGCCGCCTTGGATCACAAGCTCCGATTGCCCTGCCGGGCGTGGACGCAGATCGCCAACGATCACGACTTCTACGATCAGATGCATTTGGTCCACGACTGTCGTGCCTTCACGGGCGAGTCCCCTTCGCGGTTCCTGGCGCACCTCGCGGGCGTGCCCGAGTTCCATACCTTCTTCGCGACTGAAAACCGTCTACGACATCAGTAAAAGTTCGCTAGGTGTCGCGTTCTTACTATCCAGCTATGCTGGGATTCTCTATGATCCTGGACGTGACGCCACGTTTCCATCACATCTCCATGATAGAGCGTGCGGGCGGGTCCGAGTACATTAGGTTCGGCGGCCGTGCAAGCCTCACATCTGCATCCTAAGGAGAATTGACCATGAGGCGAACTGTTTTGGCGATGCTTGCTGTGATTGCCCTGTCAGGATGGACCATACGGGATTCTGCAATGACGAACACACCGCAGGCATTCAGTGCCGAGGATGAATCGGCAGTACGGGCACTCGTGAATGAGTTCTCGAACACCTGGAATCGGCATGACATGAAAGCGATGCACGACCTGGACACAGAGGACGTGGAGTGGATAAACGTGGTGGGCCATTATTGGCAGGGAAAGCCTACCGTATACAAGGGCCACGTTGCGATTCACAAGGGCATGGTTGCGACGACCACGGCGAGCGTCGAATCCGCGACAATCCGATCGATTGCTCCCACCGTGGCGATCGCCGTTGCAACCATGCATTTTGTACCGGCCCCCGACCCTCGCTATCCGTGGTTGACTCCGGCGAAGTCAAGAGCTTCATTTACGATGGTCAAACGCGATGGCATCTGGAAGATTGCGCACTTCCAGAACACGGTGATCGACCCTAAGGCGGAGAATGAGGATCTTCCCAAGTTTGACACCACCGGTTTTCCACCTCCCGGCCATCCTTTGTATAACCCCACTCCTCGATGACCCCGGGATAATTCAAATATTCGTGTCATGTGGTTCTGTGATTGTGCGATGCGTTCACCGAGGAGCCATTGGTTCGTGTTCCTGGTGTATTGTCGGCTATTCGGAAGTTATCACTTTGCATCGCTCGCCACTTCCATTACATTTGGCCGCGCCAAATGTCCTTCACTCACAAAGTCGACGTAGTCGGTGTCGGCCTCAACGCCACCGACACCCTAATTCCCGTCCACCACTACCCGCCAGCCGGCTCCAAGGTCGAATTCCGCTCCGCCAACGTCCTCCCCGGCGGACAAGTCG
>Ga0137415_10005714_pt1 | contig 12317 bp, 7 predicted proteins | sample CZODoug3_1_1_16f_FD_183082 | JGI IMG/M metagenome (GOLD analysis project Ga0137415, IMG submission 183082) | Vadose zone soil fungal communities from Angelo Coast Range Reserve, California, USA - CZODoug3_1_1_16fungal (Hybrid Assembly) | ecosystem: Environmental > Terrestrial > Soil > Vadose...
TGGCTGATGAATGTTTCGGTCTGGAAGAAGTACAACCCCTTCTCGCTGAATTGGCCCAGGTTCGCTTGGCGGCTGAGGCAGCTTCGCGGGCGAAACTTCGACCTGGCGTTTCCGGGCGGCAGGAGCGACGTGCGGTACAACCTGGTTCTGTGGTTGACCGGGGCTCGACGACGAGTCGGATACGGATTCGCAGGTGGCGGATTTCTTTTGACTGACGTTGCTGTGCCGGACATGGAGCGTCCTCACCAGACGGAGCTATCTTTGCAATTGCTCGAGCATCTAGATATATCAGCCGTCCGGAATGGCCAATTGCTGAATCTCTCGCCGAGCGACGAAGCGTTTTCCGCGAAGTTTCTAAGGGAACACGGAGTCGAGATAGATGATCTTATTGTGGGGGTTCATCCAGGGTCTAGAGTACCGACTCGACAGTGGGGTGAGGGCCGCTTTCAAGAGGTCGCCCGACAAATCGTAGAACGCTGGGGCGCTAAGGTGATTTGGTTCGCCGAACCGAAGGGTACGGCGGCTGCATATGCGTGCCAAAATGTCATCTCGGCCTCGCTTCCTCTTCGGGAGTTTCTTGCTGCACTGTCCCGGTGTCAATTCCTCGTCTGCAATGAAAGTGGCCCGATGCACTTGGCCGCAGCGGTGGGCGTACCCGTCGTTTCCGTCTTTGGGTCTGGTTTTCCCGAGTGGTTCAAACCGCTCGGGGAGGGACATCGGATAGTGATCCGGCGGGACATGTGGTGCCGGCCTTGCGCGGACCGCTGCATTTTCGGGGAGCCATATTGTTTGAGGTTGATTTCTGTCGAGCAAGTGATGGAGGCAGTCACGGAGACGGTTAAAGGATTGCGCCGAATGAGCAGCACAGCGGAGGCGAGATAGTGGAACACATCAATCGGCTGTTGGGGGCTATCTCCAATTGTCGGGTCTTAGTCGTCGGTGACCTGATGCTGGACGAGTACCTGTGCGGGCACGTGGAGCGAATTTCGCCGGAGGCCCCGGTGCCGATACTGAACGTGGTCGGCCGCGAAGCAACACTGGGAGGGGCAGGCAACGTTGTGCGGAACCTGAGGAGCCTTGGAGTGCGCGTGTCGTTTGTTGGCGTAACAGGGGAGGATGAAACGGGAGAGCAGATCCTTGAAATGCTTGGCGGCTTGGGGACGGAAGAGGGCGGTGTTGTCCGCGACGGGCAGCGCAAGTCCACTCGCAAGGTCCGGTTTGTGTCGCTGGAGCATGGCCAGCAAGTGTTCCGAATGGATGAGGAAACGCCCGAGCCGGTCTGCAAGCAAGTCGAAGAGCGGATCATTCGTCTAATTCAGGAGAAGGGCGACGACGTCCAAGTCCTCGTTTGCTCAGACTACCTCAAGGGCGTATTGACCGAACGCGTCCTGAACGCGGCGTTCAAGACAGGGCGCGAGCGCAGCACGCCTGTGGTTGTTGCGCCAAAGGACTCCAACGCGCAGAAGTACAAAGGCGCAAGCATCCTTATGCCGAACGCGCGGGAGCTGTCCAGGCTAGCGGGGACGCCGATGGATGGGCTGCCGTGGCTGATGGAATCCGCGGGACGGTTGACGAAGAGCCTTGGACTGGAGGCGATGCTGGTCACAAGAGGGAAGGAAGGGATGTCGCTGTTCGAAAAGTCACCGAGCGGTTTGCACCGAATGGACATCCCCACAGTGGCCCGCAACGTGTATGACGTGACGGGAGCGGGGGATACGGCGATAGCGGCTTTCGCTGCGGCGCTTGGCGGGGGCGCCGAGCTGCGGAGCGCCGCTCATCTGGCCAACGCGGCCGCGGGAGTGGCGGTTGGCAAGCGCGGCACAGCAACCGTGACGACCGAAGAGATCCTTGAACACCTCGAAGAGAAAAATTCGCAACCACAGTGGGCGGAAGAAGCGCTGCGCTGATTGAATTCATTTCGCACTGATCTCAGCAAATACATCGTAAAGAGATGACAGGACTACGTGGAAGTCCCCTATTGCACCTTCTGGATCGCTATTTGGGAATTCCTACAATCGCGATATTGGGGCGGTTGAGACGCAAGCGGCGGCTGCCCGCCAAGATCGAAACCATCGGTCTGCTCCGGACGGTGGCCATCGGCGATACCGTGCTAATGAGCGGAATAATCGCTGATTTGCGCCGCGCTTTTCCACGAGCTTCGTTCCTCTTTTTTGCGGGACCAAGCAATTTCGAGATTGCCGGCATGCTCGATGGGCTTGACCGCGTCGTTAAGGTGCCCATTCCCAATCTCGCCGCTGGATTGAGAGCCGTTCGATCGGTCCCGGTCGACATCATGATCGATTTCGGGCAGTGGCCGCGCTTGGAGGCGCTGCTCACACTTTTTTCTAGGGCTTCCTTCACAGTTGGATTCCGCACACCGGGGCAGTACCGGCACTACGGATATGATGTGGCCGTCGAGCATTCTTCCCGGGTGCACGAGCTCGAGAACTACCGCCGATTGGTGCGCGCACTCGGAGTGCATACCAGAAGCCTCCCTTTTCTGAAGGCATCACAAAAAAGTGCCCTCCCGGAAGCCGATTATGCAGTGTTTCACCTCTGGCCAGGTGGAAGGCGAAGGAAGCTGAAAGAGTGGCCGAGGGAACGGTGGCTTCGCCTTATCGAGGAGGCAATAGGGTGGGGGCTACAAATTGTGCTCACCGGGGCGCCATCGGATCGGGATAGCAACGATGAGTTGATTTCGAATGTTGCGCCCGCCGCCCGCCGTTTTGTGAGGAACGCAGCGGGCCAGAGTCTTCAGGCGACCGCGGCGACCTTGGCGAACTCTCGCCTCGTCGTCAGCGTAAATACGGGCGTGATGCACATGGCCGCAACACTCGGAGTGCCGCTCGTAGCTTTGCATGGACCAACTTCTTCGAAAAGATGGGGGCCTGTCAGCGAGAGGGCGATTGTGGTGGATTCTCCGCTGAATGGCTGTGGTTATCTTAACCTTGGGTGGGAATATCCCACGCGGCCGCCACAGTGTATGGAGTGCATACGATACGGCGATGTACGCGAAGCGTGCCGCAGGCTTCTGGAAAAACAGAATAGTTTTGCGCAGGACAAGTTGACAAACGTACCCTGCGCTCCGGTTTTGGAGAAGAGCACGCATGAGACAGTTGGCAACGATTGATCAGAGGATTGTAAGCAGCCTTCAGGAAAGCCTCTCGGTCAAACAGGCAATTCTCGAGAGCCGAGAGTTAATCGAGACGGTCGCCTCCGTGGGAGAAGTTCTGGCCGGAGCACTCCGACGCGGTCGAAAGGTCATCTTCTTCGGCAACGGGGGCAGCGCAGCCGACGCCCAACACCTAGCCGCGGAGCTGGTGGGACGATTCGAAAGCGAGCGGCGAGCTTTGCCCGCCTTAGCCCTGGCGACGAACATTTCGACGTTAACGGCTATTGGAAACGATTATTCCTATGAAGCGGTATTCGCCCGGGAGTTGGAAGGACTGAGCTCGCCCGGAGACGTCGCGGTGGGCATCTCGACGAGCGGCAGGTCGCCGAATGTGATTAACGCGATGCGCACCGCGAAAAAGATTGGAGTAATCACGGTCGGGATGACCGGTCTCCGCGGCGACGAACTGGCCGCTGTGGCCGATTACTGTATACGCGTGCCGTCCCAGCGGACCTCACGCATTCAGGAAGCGCACATTTTGATCGGACACATACTTTGCGAAATCGTTGATGAGAGTTTTGTCGGCGGCGCTGATGTCTCTTAATAGCCCATATCGAGGAGTTTAGTAGCGGCAATCAGCGCCGGCTTGAATCCGTGTTCCGCTAATCTTACGTGTGCGGCCCGCAGGGTCTCTTCCCTTTTGAACGCAATTCTCCATTAGTATACTTATAAGTTATATATTTATTATTGTCATAAATTGGCGATTATTTTTAATAGAAAGTGCTTTCAGGGGTCGCGCCGTCATGTTGCTTCGGTTGAGGCTGTACAGTTTTTTACTGAAACTGGCAATCTATCTTCTCCCCTTTCCCGCATTTGAGATCGGCTGGCGGATTTGGGCTCTTTGCATGGGTTTCCTCGGCCGGGCAAATGAATACGCCCACCATGGACACTTCACGCTCGTGCTATTCAGCTCTTTTCTGTGGGCGTTCATAGCGGAACATTACAGGGTAACCAAGGTCGACGAACTCTTTCGCGAACGAACTGGCGCAAGGGCTGCCTCGGCGGCAAGCGTGGCAACGGCCGTGATTTTGCTGGGGGTCCTTTATTTTGGGCACAATGCCATTTTCCCCCGGGGCCTGTTCGTCAGTTGCCTAATTACATTGCTGCTCTTGACGCTGCTTTCGCATGCCGCTTTTCGGTTTCTGTGCCGGAGAGAGCGGCAACTCGGGAGGCCCACGCGGCTTCTGATTGTGGGAGCGGACCAGTTTGCCCGCGATGCCGCAGTTCGGCTGCAACGCCTTTCGTTCGCCCCCTGCCAGGTGGTTGCCTACGTGCGGCTTCCGGATCAGGAAGTGGCCGTGCAGGGCACCCGGGTTTATGATCTGCAGCACCTCAACGAATTGCACTCGGGGAATGGAATTGATGAAGCGGTGATGGCCATTCATCCGGCACAGTTCTCGCAAATTCCGCGGCTTATCAAGGCTCTGGAAAAAATGAACGTTCCGGCACGCGCAATCGTCGACCTCGGAGAAGGTATCGTGGTACGCGAAAGGTTGTTCCAGGTGGGGCGCATGCAGATGCTCGATTTGACCACTACGCCTGCGGATTTGCTCGATTACGCATTGCTAAAGAGAGCCTTCGACATTTGTTTTTCGTTGTTTGCGCTGCTGGTGACTTCGCCCATCATGAGTTTGATCGCGGTGCTGATTCGGTTGACCTCGCCGGGGCCAATTTTCTTTACTCAGGAGCGGGTAGGACTGAATGGCCAGCCCTTCCGCATGTATAAATTTCGCTCCATGAGGACGAGTTCTTCCTCCGATAGCGATACCCTCTGGACGCGCGAGGCGGATCCTCGCCGGACGGCTCTCGGGAGCTTCCTGCGCAAGACGAGCCTGGATGAGTTGCCGCAGTTCATTAATGTCTTGAAGGGGGATATGAGCGTCGTAGGTCCTCGCCCCGAGCGGCCTCATTTCGTGCAAAAATTCCGGGAGGAAGTCGGCCGGTACAACCTCCGCCACTGCCTCAAGGTGGGAATCACGGGCTGGGCCCAGGTCAATGGCTGGCGCGGCGATACCTCCATCGAAAAGCGGGCCGAGTGCGACCTATACTACCTCCAGAATTGGTCCTTCCTTCTTGACTTGCGGATCATCGTCATGACGATCTTTTCGGCATTGATTGGGAAAAACGCATACTAATACAAGGCTTCTTGTTTGGGCATTACTTGACCGAAACCGAGTGGCGTAGCATGGGCGTGTTTCGTTATGACGCGCTTCTGTCTGCTCGTTGCGCCTTCTCGAGAAGCTCCAGCGGCACCTCCACAGTGATCTTCCGCGCTGTCTCCGTAATCCCTCCCTTATACCGTACTCAAGGCCAGCATTGAGTACGGTATTTCCTACGAATCAACCAACAGACTTGTACCAGAACCTGTGACTGGGAAGGCCACCGAATTCTCCGTCTCCACGTTTCGAGGCTGAAGCTGAGGGCTTGGTCGATTGAAATTATCATGCTATCGCGCGAAATCCGCGGGACCTCGCGAGGGTGTGGCTATTGTGAAAAGGAGGCTCTCGGTTCCACAAGTGGCCGGAGGAGCCAGTATCCAGCAAATAGATAATCTGGAAGAATAGAGTGGCGTTGCTGCCCTGGTCCGCTCCTAGTTCGGCGGCTTGAAATGGGCTTCTAACGCAGAACGGATCGACGCTTCAAGATTGTTGTTTGATTCCAATTCCCAGTATTCACGCGGCTGCGCAAACTGATCCTCATTTTGACCATAGCCGCGGAAACTGGCATGAATCACCGTGCGCGCGAACCCCTCCGCCACTTGCACCGTGGAGATCTGCACCAGGGCTTCTCCTCCTGACCAGTTTACCCTCGTAAGATTTGCGTTCTTCTTGGTGAAACGGAGCAGTTCATCCTTGCTTAGCTCACGCGAGAACGACCAGGATTCTTCCGTCAGATGTTCCTCCCCGATTTTCCATTGCTGGTTCCGAACGTAAGACTGCAAGTATTCTTGAACTTCCAACGGCGGAAATGCCAGTTCAACGCACCCCGCCGTCTTCTTTAGGGCATCTTCCTTTGCATTCTTTGGCCGTTTTTTCTTGGCTTCAGGTCCAGTCCTGTCCCACCCCGCTGCACACGGCCTCGCGACGACCCTCGTGCCTGGGTCTTGGCTAGGTAAAGCTGCTGACCCTGACAGCAACAAAGAAAACAAGAGATAAAGCATCATGAGCCGTAGTGTACCGAAGAATTGCCTTCCATTCAGGCTGACTTCGTCCCCAAAGGATACCCATTCAAAAGGATCGCCGAAACTAGACCACTTGGTCAGCGCGCCTTGGATGGGCTTCAAGGTAGCGGCCTAAGGCAATCAGACTTGCGCAATCAGAAGGATAAGTAGGATAAGTCATGGAACGTCGAGGCCAAATGTGGTTCAACCTCTATACCACTTTCCCCTCAGGAGTGGCCTAAATCACTCTTTCCAATACACCCAATTAAGGAATTGCTTGACAGCTTCCATCGTATGGTGGTACAGCGGCTATACCTATTCTGTGGGGGAGGTTCTCATGCAGTCCAATGTTCAGCGGAAAGCAACGCCGGGGTGTGTCACCTTGGCCCATCTGGTTCGAGTTCTGGCGGTGGTCAGTGTGGCCCTGCTCGTCAGTGTCACAGCCCACCCGCAAGGCAGTACGGGCAGAATTCTGGGTGTCGTCACTGACCAGTCCGGCGGCAACGTCGCGGGCGCGACCGTGACCATCACCGACGTCGCGCGTGGCCTCTCACAAACTCTGGCCACGGACTCCGACGGCGCCTATGTTGCCGTCAACCTCTTGCCCGGCACGTATACTGTCCGAGCCGAATTCAAGGGTTTCAAGACTTTCGAGCGCAAAAACATCTTGATAGAAGTCGGCAAGGACGTGCGCATTGACCCCGTGCTACAGACTGGTTCGGCAACCGAGACGATCACCATTACAGAAGAAGTTCCCATGCTGGACACCACCTCCACCACTTTGGGCGGGACGATCAGCAATGAAATTATCAACGACCTGCCATTGAACGGGCGCAACTACCAGAACCTCCTCACCCTGCGCCCCGGCACGGCCATTTACCCGGGCGGCGGCTCTTGGACGCAGAGCACCAACGGCATTCGCCCTGAGGACACCAGTTTCATCGTAGACGGCATCACGAATGACGAAGCCTTCATGGGCCTCAGCGTTACCAACGCAGCCGCAGTTCTAGGCGACGCCGCAACGCTCATCCCGATTGACGCGATTCAGGAATTCAACACGCAGGTCAATCCCAAGGCTGAATTCGGCTGGAAGCCCGGTGCGGTCACCAGCGTCGGCCTCAAGTCCGGTACCAACGACATTCACGGTACCGCATATGCCTTCGGTCGATCAGACTCCTTCGATGCCCGCAACTATTTCAACCCGGCAAAAGATCCGAATTCGGGTGCTCCCGTTGCCAAAACGCCTCTCGCGCTCGAGCAGTTCGGTGGTACCATGGGCGGGCACATCATCAAGGACAAGCTCTTCTATTTTGGCGGTTATGAGGGCCAGATGTATACCGTCGGCAATTCGCTTGCCGGGAATGTCCCGACAACTGCTTCTGTCGGCGACCCGTCCAAGAGCATCCCTGACGCGACAGCGGCTATCGGCGGGCCAAGTAAAGTGAATCCTCTCAGCGCCTACCTGTTGACCTTTTTTCCTGCTAATTCCTCGTCGGGCAAGGGTGTTGCGCTCAACTATCCCAACGAGAACAGTTCCAAGAACGCCCTCGGCAAAGTCGATTACCACGTCAGCGACCATCATTCCCTGGGCGGCTCCTATTTCTTCGGCAACGACACCATTGTGGGCATGGACTCCAACGAACTGCTTGCGCAATTCCGCACCAAAGTCCATTCCCGCGCTCAGGACGTCTCCGGCGCTTGGGCTTGGACGCCGAGTTCGACGTGGGCCAACGAACTCCGCGCGGGTCTCACCCACTACACACTCCAGATCATCCCGAGCGATACCGGCTTCCCATATGTCATCAACACGGGCATTTCCAATCCACTCTTGCACGGAATTCCCGACGTCAGCATCAGCGGCTTCACAACACTGGGCGGCTACAAAAACTTCCCGAAGATTGTTGGGCCCGACAAGGTCTATGACTTCATTGACCAGGTTTCTTATTTGCGTGGTAAGCACGCCTTCAAGTTTGGTGGCGAAATCCGTGATGACTCCGTTCATCAGGGCACCTACCGCGGCGGACGAGGCTTAGTCAATTTTTCCAGCTTGGAAGCGTTCCTCCAAGGCACTCCCAGCAACGCCAATTTCTTGGGCGGCAGCCCTATCCGAAACATCCGGCAGTGGCTCTACGCAGGCTTCCTACAGGACGACTGGCGCATCACTCCCCACGTTACTCTCAACCTTGGTCTGCGCTACGAGTACCAGGGAGTTCCCACGGAAGCCAACAATCTCCTCGGTAATTTCGAGCCTTCCGTTGGCTTTGAACAGGTCGGCAAGAACATTCCTTCGATCTACAACGGCGACCATAGAAACTTCGCTCCCCGTTTGGGCGTTGCTTGGGACGTGACCGGCAAGGGCACCACTATCGTTCGCGTCGGCGGCAGCATCATTTACAGCCTCCTGCCCATGAGCACCTTTCTCTCCGAGCAGGGCACGCAAAATGGCATTGCTCTCGGTTTGAGCACAATCCCGACAGGAGCCACCATCATTGACGCCGCATGTCCGACCGGTTGCCCCGGTATCGGAACCATCACCAGCACCGGCATCAAGATCCCCGGACCAAGCCTTGCCTGGACGAATCAAACCACCCAGATTTATCCGTCCAACGTTACGAATTTTATCCAGTGCGGCGACGGTGGCCCGGGCAATCCCAGCCCTTGCAACATCACCGCCTTTGATCGCCACTACCGCACTCCTTACGTCGAGAACTGGACCCTGGGTATTCAGCATGCATTCTCCAGCAAGCTTTCCTTGGACATGTCCTACGTCGGCAATCACGGCGTGAAGCTGGTTGGTATCCGCGACCTCAACCAGGCTCATGCAGGCGGGGCGCCCTCGGCGATTGCCGCTCAGTACCCCTATCTCGGGTTTATCAACTTCGTGTCCAATCTCTACGGATCCACATACAACGGGTTGCAAGGCACTCTCACCGCTCGCAATTATCATGGCCTTGAGTTCGTGGCCGGATACACCTATTCGCATGCCTTGGACTATATGTCCTCGAACTGGAATGAGTTCCTTCCCCAGGACAGTTACGATCCGGCTGCGGAACATGCCAGCAGCGACTACGACATCCGTCACCGCTTTACTCTCTCTGTGACCTACACCCTCCCGGAGAAGAAGACCAGGAGCCAGATGCTCGAAAACTGGCAGGTCAATAGCATCATCACCCTCCAAAGCGGGCAGCCCTGGGGTGTGAATGACCAGTCGAACAATTTTGCCGGTGTCGGCGACAACACCGACCGCTGGGATTTCTATGGCAATCCTGCCGACTTCAAGGCAGGCGGGCCCAACTCACTCCCCCTCTGCACTGGCACTGGCGTTGGGGGTTGCTCATACACGACCGCGGGTGCCTTGGTCCCAGTCCTTTTGTCCGCCGCACAGTCCAATTCCCTTTGGGCCGGCTGCTTGGCCCATGCCAATCCAGGTGAAGTCACTTCGTTAAACACGGCCATCGCGAACGGTACCGGCGGCTGTTATGCTAGCCTCAACGGTAAGTCTTTTCTGATTCCTAACGCCACCGGCTCGTTTGGCACGATGGGCCGCAATATCTTCCGGGATACCGGTTTCCGCAACGTTGATTTGTCCATCACCAAAGGCTTCAAATTCGGCGAACAGGTCAGGGCGCAGTTCCGCGCCGAGGCGTTCAATGTGCTCAACCACCCCATCTTCGCCAATCCGTACGGCGGCACCAGCAACTATGGCCAGGCGGCTTTCGCCGATCCGTCCGTGGTTGGAACCTTCGGCTGCGGCTGCGCCACTCCGGACGCCGCTGCCTTCAATCCCGTGCTCGGCTCCGGCGGCAATCGCGCCATCCAGTTGGGACTGAAGTTCATCTTCTAACCGCCGATGGGCGGATAGAAATCGAGCAGGGCCGGACATTTTTCCGGCCCCTATTTTATGTATAAGGGAATACGAAGCTTCCTGGGAGGCTACAGGATCCTTGAGACGCATCCCCTTCGTCACCAATGGTTTTGTTATCGGCATTGGGTTCTGCTTCAGCTTGGCTTTCATGTCCCTCAGCCCAGCCGTTCTTGCCGCTGACCAATCCGTTCTTCAAGCCGACCACGAATTTGTCCAAGCCGCTGCAAAAGGTGACGCCGCCGCGGTCGGCAAAGTCCTCGACGCGGATTTTACGTGGACCGACGCTGATGGAGAAACCCGCACCAGAGCGGAAGTCCTCGACTCTCTTCCCAGCCCCGCGCTCGGCAACGAGAGCGGGGCGCAAGTGAAGCAACAAACTCATAGTCAAGTCGGGGCAGTGATGTCCGCGCGCGACAAGACCCATGTCCTGCGCCTTTGGGTGCATCGTCCCGCAGGCTGGCGTTTGCTCGTCTATCACGAAGTCGCTCTCGGTCGACAGGCTTCGGCCCCCGCTGGGCCCGGGGAGAAGGATTGCGAGAATCCTTGCAAGACTGTGCCCTTCAAGCCGAAAAACGAATCCGAGCAAGCCATCATCGCTTCTTGGCAGGCCCTCGAAACCGGCGTCACCAACCACGACTCCGCAGCCTGGTCGCCGCATATCGCTGATGAGTTCGTCATGCTCGGCTCGAGCAACGATCATCCTCTCAGCAAGGCCGACCGTATTGCGACTCTCAATCTGCAGAAGCAGACTGGCTTCGGTTCCGCGCCGGCCCCGCTTGTTTCCGCGCAGATGTTCGATTTCGGAGACGCCATTGTAATGACTTCCCTGCATCAGCCCTACACTGGCAAGCCGGTTCACGTGAGCCGTCTGTGGATCAAGCGGAATGGCCAGTGGATTATGGCCATCAGCTACCAGACGACCATGCAGGCTGCTCCAGCCAAAGCCGGCTAGAATTCCGAAATCCCCACGTTCGGTTTACAATGCTTGTGATGCAGGTGTCTCCCTCCACCTGAATCGCATCACTCTTTGCAGGAGGCCCCGTGCAAGCCACGCTTCTCGATCGCCGCAGTTTTCTCCGCGTTTCCGCTGTCGCCGGAGGAGGCATCCTCCTCGCTCTCCATCTCGATCCCGTCGCCGAAATCTTTGCCCAGGCGCCGCAGCTCCCGCCCGCCGCTTTCGTGCCCAGCGCCTTCCTGCGCGTCACTGCTGACGGCATCGTCACCATCATGGGTAAGAATCCGGAGATCGGCCAGGGCGTAAGAACCAGTCTGCCCATGATTATCGCCGACGAACTCGACGTCGACTGGAAAGATGTCCGCATCGAGCAGGCCGACCTTGACGAAACAAAATATGGTCCGCAGCGCGCCGGTGGCAGCACTTCCACTCCCACCAATTGGGATCCGCTGCGCCGCGTCGGCGCCGCCTGCCGCCAGATGTTCGTTACCGCCGCCGCGCAAACCTGGTCCGTCCCCGAATCCGAATGCGCAACCTCTTCCGGCCGCGTGACTCACCCGCCTACAAATCGCACCCTCACCTATGGTGCGTTGGCCGAGAAGGCCGCCGCCTTGCCGCCGCCCGATCTCAAATCCGTCAAGCTCAAGGATCCCAAAGACTACAAAATCATCGGCCAGCCCATTCACGGCGTCGAAAACGTTTCCATCGTCACCGGAAAAAATCTTTACAGCATCGACTACAAAGTTCCGGGAATGCTGTACGCCGTCTACGAAAAGTGCCCCGTCTACGCCGGCAAATTCCTCAGCGCCAATTTCGACGAAATCAAGGCCCTGCCCGGCGTCCGCCATGCTTTTTCCGTCGATGGAACTTCCGATCTGCTCGGCTTGCATTGCGGCGTCGCCATCGTCGCTGACACCTGGTGGCAAGCCAACGTGGCGCGCAGGAAGCTTCAAGCCAAATGGAAAGAAGGCCCCACCGCCCAGCAAAGCAGCGCAGGCTTCGCCCTCCGCGCCGATGAACTTTCCAAACAAGCGCCCGCCATCACTGTCCGCAACGACGGTGACGCGGAAAAGGCCCTTCAGTCCGCCGCGAAAACCGTCGAGGCCGCCTACTCCTATCCCTTCCTCGCGCACGCCCCCATGGAGCCCGAAAATTGCCTCGCGCA
>Ga0137415_10005715_pt1 | contig 12317 bp, 8 predicted proteins | sample CZODoug3_1_1_16f_FD_183082 | JGI IMG/M metagenome (GOLD analysis project Ga0137415, IMG submission 183082) | Vadose zone soil fungal communities from Angelo Coast Range Reserve, California, USA - CZODoug3_1_1_16fungal (Hybrid Assembly) | ecosystem: Environmental > Terrestrial > Soil > Vadose...
CGACCCCGAAGGCCGCAAGCGTCAGGCCGACGCCGGCCGGGGTCAGCCCGAGCGAATGGATGGCATAGGGCACGTAGACCGCCTGGATCACGAACAGCGCGGTGTTGAAGATGAATTGCGTCACGAAAATCGGCCGTAGCAGCGGATGGTGGAACACGAACGCGGCGCCGTCGCGCAAGGCGTGCAGGGGATGCTGCGGCACGCCCCGCTTGCGTGCAGGCTCCACGATGCCGGCGAGCAGAAGCACCGCGCCGAGCGAGAGCGCCGCGGCGACACCGAAGGCCGCCCCGCCGCCGACCGAGCCTACCAAGGCGCCGCCGAGCGCAGGACCGGCGGCGAAGGCGGCCGTGCGCGCGAGCTCGATGCGTCCGTTCGCTACCGGCAAGGCACCGGGCTGAACCAGTGCCGGCACCAGCGCAGGCGCGGCGACGCCAAAGGCGACCGTTCCGCAGGCACCGATGAAGCCGAGCAGCGCAAGCAGCGGCAGGCTCAAGGCGCCGAACACCACCAGCAGCAGCACGGCAAAGAGCGCGAGCACACGCAACGTTTCCGCGGCGGTCATGAGGCGCGCGCGCGACATCCGATCCGCCAGCACGCCGGCCGGGATAGCCATGAGCAGGAACGGCAGCGTCTGCGCGGTCTGCAGCATGCCGGTCGCGCCCTCGCCGGCGCCGAGCGCCAGGACCGCGATGATCGGCGTCGCCGCCAAGGCGACCTGCTCGGCCGACTGCGCCGCCAGGTTGGACCAGGCGAGCCGGTTGAACGCGTTGGGGAGATGATCGGGTTGGGCGGACGACATCGACGTCACACACAACGCGCTATTTGGCGTCGTGAAAGATCACGCCGAGCGTATGTCGTCGGCCGCTGCGCAGCCGGCTCACGCCGTGGCGCATGTTGACGCGATAGATGTTCTTCGCGCCCTGCACCGGGCGGTGGTGCACCGGGAAGATCACGGCTTCGCCCTGCCGCAGCGACACCACCTCGGCGCGCGACTGCATGCGCGGCCGCTGCTCCGTCAGCACGAACTCGCCGCCGGTGAAATCGCGGCCGGGCTCGGAAAGGAGGACTGTCGCCTGCAACGGGAACACATGCTCGCCGTAGAGGTCCTGGTGCAGGCAGTTGAAGTCGCCTTCGCCGTATTGCAGCAACAGCGGCGTCGGCTTGGACTGGCCGGCCGCCTTGCAGCGCCCGAGATAGACGGCGTGCTCCGCAGGATAAGCGCGGTCGATGGCGAGCAACCCGTTCCAACAGTTCGCGATCGCCGCCAGCGGCGGATAGAGCGCGGCGCGCAAGGCCGCGACCAGTTCCGGCAGCGGATAGGCGAAATACTTGTACTCGCCCCGCCCGAAGCCGTGTCGCGCCATGATCACGCGGCTGCGGAACGGCGCGTCCTCGCCATAGGTCTGCGCGAGCGCGGCGCATTGCTCCGCCGAGAGCAAGGGGCCGGTGGTGGCGCAGCCATGGGCGGCGAGGTCGTCGCCGATGCGCGCCCAATCAAGCTCTTTGATGCGCGCGGCCGGCGTGCCGGCGGGCGCCGAGGCAGAGCCGGCGCGGATGTGCGTGAGCGTGCTCATGCCGCGGCCTCCTTGGTGAGCAGCGCCTGCTTGCGCGCGACGCCCCAGCGGTAGCCCGACAGCGCGCCGTCCCGGCGCACGACGCGGTGACAGGGAATGGCCACCGCCACCGGATTGGCGCCGCAGGCCTGCGCCACTGCGCGCACCGCTTTCGGCTTGCCGATCTTCTCGGCGATCTCGGCGTAACTCGCGGTCGCACCCGCCGGGATGGCGCGCAACGCCCGCCAGACCCGCTGCTGGAACGCAGTGCCACGCACATGCAGCGGCAGGCCGAGACCTTGCTGCGGCGCTTCGACAAAGCCGATGACTCCGGCAACGAGCTGCTCGAACGCCTTGTCGGCGCCGACGAGCTTGGCCTTGGGAAAGGCGTCCTGCAGATCGCGCACGAGCGCGTCGGGATCATCGCCGAACTGGATCCTGCAGACGCCCTTGTCGGTCGCCGCCACCAGGATCGAGCCCAGCGAGCATTCGCCGACGGCGAAACGGATGGTGGCGCCGGCGCCGCCGCCGCGAAACGCGCTCGCCGTCATGCCGAGGAGATCGTCCGCGCTCTCGTAGAAGCGGGCGTTGGAGTTGAAGCCCGCGCCGTAGATCGCCTCCGTCACCGAGCCGGCGGCCTTGAGCTCGTCGCGAACGCGCTGGCCGCGGTGGGCATCGGCATAGGCCTTCGGCGTCACTCCGGCCACCGACTTGAACACCCGGTGGAAGTGGAAGGGGCTCATGCCGGAAGATCGCGCCAGGTCATCGAGGCGCGGAAGCTCCTCCGCCGTTTCAATCAGCCGGCAGGCCTTTGCCACCGCCGCCGCCTGGCGCTCGGCCGCGCCTTGTGCCGTCGGCTTGCAGCGCTTGCACGGACGGAACCCGGCGCGCTCGGCCGCGGCGGGATCGGCGTAGAACGCGACGTTCTCGCGACGCGGCAAACGTGAGCCGCACGCGGGGCGGCAATAGATGCCGGTCGTGCGCACCGCGTAGTAGAACGCGCCGTTGGCATTGCGGTCGCGCCGGCGGACCGCATCCCAGCGTGCGTCATCATCCGGTAAAGACGGCGTGGGCCGATTGGTTGCTTTCGATACCATGGCAGACCTCCTCTGCAATCGATACTTCTGTCGTGTTGATGCCGATATAGGGCCGACCAGTGCCGCAAGCACTCCGATCCTTGCTGTCAAATTCCCGGGGTGCCGGCCACCCGAAATGCTGCTTGCGGCCTTGCCGACGGCGCCATGGTCACGAAGGCCGGTGATGGCGACGGAAAGCTCGCCGTCGAATGCCCTGAGGTCGATGGCGCGAACGGCCTGATGACGTTTCAGATGGGGCCGCGTCAGGTCGTGGCAGCACTCATGCGCAAACATCCGGCGCAGGGGCGCTCGCAACGGCCCAGCTGGCGTGTGTCACCGACGCGAGCAGATGAAGTTCAGGCCGCCACTGCCTGCGGCAGGATGAAGGCGTCGGCATCGTAGCGCTTGCCGGCGCGCAGGCAGAACTGCGGCTGCAGCAGCCGCTCCGCCACCACCTGCGTCTTCTCGTTGTCCTGCAGGACGAAGCGGCCGCGCTCGTCCGACAGCACCGACACGTCGGCGACCATGCCGGGACGCAGCGCGCCGATCTCGTCGGTGAGGCCGAGCATGGCGGCGGCGTTGGTGGTGACCATCGGCACCACCTGCTCGATCGACAAGCCGAGCGCCAGCATGGAGCTCATCGCCTGCGTCAGGCTGAATTTCGCCTGGCCCGCGAACGGATGGGCTTCGTCGTCGGGATGCTCGGAGGGCGTGCCGGGCGGCGGCGGGACGTAGGTATTGTAGCCGTGCATGTCGGCGCCGAGCGTATCCGGCACGATGCCGGCGTCGAGCGCCTTGCGCGCAAGGCGATAGGAGAAGTGGCTGCCGTGGCCGACGTCGACCTTGAGCCCGCGGTCGAGCGCGGCGCGGATCACTTCGTGCACCTCGCCCTCACGGTTCACGAACCCGCCGGGATGGCGCGTGAAAGGATGGGCCAGGATATCTCCGGGCTGCAGCACGGGGATCACGCGCTCCAGGATGGTGTCGGCGTCCTCGCCGTTGGCACCGCTCTTGGGCAGACCCCAGAGCTGGCCGAAATGGACGTAGACGGGCATCGACGTCTGGCGCCCGATCTCGGCCGACATCTGGATGACCTTGATCCCCCAGCGCGCGAAGCCGCCGATCTCCGCGTGACCTTTGATGCCGCGCACGAGATCGCGGTTGGCATTGGCGGCCCGCACCGTCGCATCGATGTCGATGCCCTCGGGGCTGTAGAGGTTCGGATAGTAGTGCCCCTCGAGACCGCCAACGAGATAGGAGGAGAGAAAGGCATAGACCCGCGTCTTCGCCGGCTCCGCGACGAAGTGGCGAAAGCCCGGGAAGGTCATGCAGGAGGGACCGCCCTGGTCGATGATGGTGGTGACGCCGGACTGCACGCCCACCAAATCGGCGTCGAGACCGAAGCGGCCGCTGACATATTTGTAGACGTGGGCATGGGTGTCGATCATTCCCGGCAGCACCAGCCGGCCGCGCACATCGATTACCTCTTTGCCGCTAGAGGGCAGGATGTCCGGCTGCACGGCGGCGATCTTGCCGTCGCGGATCGCCACGTCCATCACGCCGTTGAGCCCGGATGCTGGACAAATGACCTGGCCACCGCGCAGCAGCAGGTCGAAGGACTGGTTCTCGGGCATGGAAATCTCCGTCGTCGGCAGTCGGCTGATTTTGTCTACTGAGTATACGTGATGATCCCAGGTGTTTTCCAGCACGGCAATGTTGCGGCTGGTGCCCGATTCGCGGGCACCGCCGTGGTGGCACCGGTCAGCGCCCCAGCAACCTCCCGAAGAATGCGCGCATGCGGGTGAGGAACGCCGAGCGCGCGATGGCAGCGGCGTCCAGAACCTCAGCCGAGGCGGCCGGGGCCGGCGCGCCCGCAAGACTGGCTTCGAGGTTGCGGGCAAACACGCGCGTGAGATGGTCGGCGACGTCCCGGACGAGGCCGGAACGGCTGAACTGCGCAAGCGGTCCCGACAGCAGGAACTTCACCGACACATCGACCCGCGATGCGGCCGTCTCCAACGCGTGAAGTTCGTAGCCGATGATGGCGCGCGCGCTCGATGGACTTTTTGCGTCGCGGCCGGCGCCGCGTACCACGCCGCGGAAGGCGTCGTCGTTGCGCTCGATGTCGAGGACCCCGCGGAATGCGCTGACGATCGGGCCGAGCTTCACGCTGACCTCGCCCTCGGCGCGGCCGTTGTGCGGAGGCTTGGTCAGGCGTGCGCCGGGCATGCAGCGTGCCACCCGGTCGAGGTCGGAGAAGAAGCGCCAGACCGCGGTGCGATCGAACGGAACGGAAAAAGATTGCCTGATCTCGACGCCCTCGCGCTCGACCGCCGCCCAATCGGTCGCGAGGCCATCGAGAACTTGACCCGGCGTCGCAGCCTTCGGCGGCTGCGAAAAATCGCGCTTCGAAAAATCTTGTTGCGAGAAGCTTTGCGGTGTCGCCGGCGGGTGCGATCCGACCGGGCCGAACCGGCTGCGCGCGGCGACGGCCGCTTGTCCCGATTGCTGCGACAGGACGCTCTGGACCGCGGCCACGATCCCGGCATAGCCGGTACAGCGGCAAAGATTGCCGGACAGTTCCAGGCGGATGCGCCGCTCGTCGGGCGACGGCACGCGCAAGACGATGTCGCGGGCGGTCACCAGCATCCCGGGCGTGCAGTAGCCGCATTGCAGCGCGTGATGCTCGGAGAATGCCTCGCGCAGGTCCGCCATCACGGGGTCGCGCTCCAGCCCCTCGATGGTGGTGATCGCGGCGCCGTCGCAGGCGACGGCATAGGTGATGCAGGAACGCGCGGGCGCGCCATCGAGCAGCACGGTGCAGGCGCCGCAGACGCCGTGCTCGCACCCGACGTGGGTGCCGGTGAGGAACTGGTGCTCGCGCAGGAAATCCGCGAGGTTGAGCCGCGGCTCGATCTCGGCCTTGACCTTGCGCCCGTTGATATCGAGAAAGATCGTCTTCACGTTGCGCTCGCCTGCATTGCGGCCCGCTTGAGGGCGACCACCGCGAGGCGGCGGGTGTATTCGTCAGCGACGTTCCTGCCGTCGAGCAGTCGCAGCACTTCGGGATCGGCCAGGCGTTCCGCGAGGCCAGCGCCGAAGCCGCCGCCGAACAAAGATGTCGCATCGTGCACGACGATCGGCGCGGTCTCGATCGCTCCGACCACCGCGCGGAAGACGTTGCGGGCGGGATCGTGGAGAACGCCGCCGATGACATGGGCGAACTCGCCGGCCTTCTGGCTGAATTTGTAGAATCCCCAGCGCGCGCCGGCCGAGAGCTTGGGCACGCGAAGAGCCTGGATCAGCTCGTCGGGCCGCAGCAGCGTGGTGAACGACGACACGATCAGGTCGGCCACCGCAACCGTGCGGCTGCCGCGCGGCGTCCATAGGACGGCGCGCGCGTCGACGAGCGCGAGCGCCGAGATCCAGTCGGCGGCAGGATCGGCGTGCGCAATGCTTCCGCCGATGGTGCCGCGGTTGCGCACGGCACGATAGGCGATGCGGCCGGCGACCTGCCGCAGCAGGCCGCGCGCATGGTCGGGAACGCGTCCGTCCTCGATATCGGCATGGGTGACGCAGGCGCCGATCTCGAGCTCGTCGCCGCGATCCGTGACCGCCGTCAGCTCGGGGATCGACGTGATATCGACCAGGAGATCGGGCTGGGCCAGGCGCAGGTTCAGCATCGGCCCGAGCGACTGGCCGCCCGCCAGGGCCTTCGAGAACACCTCACGCTGGCCGAGCAACGCTGCCGCATCGGCGAGCGTGGTCGGGCGCTCGTACGCGAATGCGACCGGCTTCATTTCGATTTCGCTATTGGATTCATGTCGGGTTCATGAGCATGGATTCGGATGATCTAGAGCGTTTCTTTGTGCGACAAGGTGCCCGTGATCAGGTCGCGCAGGACCGGAAGGTTCGGCAGCGGGTCGAGCTGGATGGTGCCGGGCTTGAGCTTGGCGATGCAGGCGTATTCGACGTTGCCGTCGATCAGCATCGTGCATTCCTTGCAGACGTTCGCGTTGAAGCAGCTGAAGCGGAAGGCGAGATCGGGATCGGCCTCGAGCCGGATGCGAACGAGCCCGTCGAGCACGGAGTCGCCGTCCTCGAAGCGGACGTCGAATTCCTCGTAGCGGCCGTGATCGCGTTCGCTCCCGCGCCAGATGCGCAGGCGCGCGGTGTTGGCCGCATTGGCACTATGGTTCGCGGAAGCGCTCACGCGTCGAGCCTCCTGAAAACGGATTGAAGCTCGCCGTCGACGAGCGACAGGCGCTGATTGGCGAGAAACCGATCGTCCGCTTGCGGGAAGTCGTCACGCTGGTGGGCGCCCCGGCTCTCTTCGCGGCCGAGCGCGGCGGTGGCAACGGCCTCGGCCGCCATGAGCCCGTTGCGCAATTCGAACCACTCGACCAGGCTGGTGTTGTGCACGGCATGCGGCGAGACGCTGAGATCACCGAGGTCGTGCTGCCGCATGGCGCGGATGCGCTCGCGCGCGGCCGCGAGATCGCTCCCGTTGCGGAAGGCGCCGACCTTGCCCCACATCAATGTCTTGAGCTCGCCCATCAGGCGCGCCGGTGACGCACCGCCGCCGGGCGTCTTCCCGATGATGCCGCGAATGAGATCGAGGTGAGGCTCGGCAGCCTTGTCCTCCCATTTCGCGGCCTTGCTCTGCGCGGCGAACTGCGCCGCCTTCTCGCCGGCGCGCTCGCCGAACACCACGGCTTCCGGCAGCGCATTGCCGGAAAGCCGGTTGGCGCCGTTGGCGCCGCCGGCGAGCTCGCCAGCGGAATAGAGGCCGGGAACGCAGGACGCCATGTCGGTGTCCACCTCGACGCCGCCCATCTGATAATGCGCGATCGGGAACACCTCGACCGGCTGCCGCGCAAGATCGATATTGTTGCGCTCGAAGATCTCGACGACCGGACCGAGCGCGTTCCTGAGCTTCTGTGCGTCGATGTGCTGAAAGGAAAGATAGACGCCGCCGTGGGGCGACCCGCGTCCCGCCTCGACCTCCTTGTAGATGGCGAGGGTCAAGGTATCGCGCGCCGTGTCGTAGGCGCCGCCGCCCTCCTCTCCGTAGCGGTGCAGGAATTCCTCGCCGAGACCGTTGATGAGGCGGCCGCCGAGCTTCACGCGGGTCGGCTCCCACGTGGTCGGATCAAGCCCCACCATGCGTGGGGCAAGATGGCCGTTCGGATAGAACTGCAGAAATTCGATGTCGATGACGCGCGCGCCGGCGCGCAGCGCCAGGCCCACGCCCTCGCCGGCAAGATTGTTCGACGCCGTCGTGCGCTGGAACATCTTGGTCATGCCGCCGGTGCAAAGAACCACCGCTTTGCACTTGATCTTGACCGGACGCGAGGTCGCCACATCGAAGCCGACTGCGCCGACCGTTTCGCCGTCGCGCACCACGATATCGGTCACGCTGACATTGCTCAGGCGGCGGATGTTCGCATCGCGGCTGATCTTGTTGCGCAGCGCCGCGCAGATCGCCGCGCCCGTACTGAGGAAATCGACGTAGACGCAGCGTTGCCGGCTGTGGCCGGGCGCCTTGACCTGGTTGATCTTGCCGTCGTCGCGCCGCGCCCAGTTGACCTTCCACGAGGCAAGCTCGCGGATGCGCCTGGGGCTTCCTTCGCACAGCAAGGCCGAGAGCTTTTCGTTGCAAAGGCCGCGCCCGGCCTTGAGGGTATCTTCAAGATGGAGCTCGGGCCCATCAGCCTCGACCTCGCCCAGCGCGGAGGCGCAGGTCATCTGCGCCATGATGCTCGCGCCGCCGCGGCCGATCACGTTCTTGTCGAGGAGCAGAACGCGCGCGCCGTTGCGCGCGGCCGCGACCGCGGCGAACATTCCGGCGCCGCCGCCGCCAACCACCAGAACATCGCCTTCGAGAGTGATCACGTCAGTCATGTTACCTCGCTGGTCACGCGGCCTGCTGCCGCTTGGACAGCGCCTCGACGAGCCGGCGCGGCGTGATCGGTATCTCGCATATCTCGACGCCGAGCTTCTGCAATGCGTCATTGACCGCGTTGGCGATCGCGGCGGCGGGGCCGATCGCGCCGCCCTCGCCCACGCCCTTCTGCCCGAACTCGGTATAGGGCGACGGCGTCTTCATGTGGAGGATGCGAATGCTGGGAACCTCGGGGCACCCCGGCAGCAGGTAGTCGGCGAGCGTCGATGCCAGCGGCTGACCCTGCTTGTCGAACGGCATTTCCTCGAACAAGGCCGAACCGATGCCCTGCGCGGCGCCGCCCTGCACCTGGCCGTCGACGATCATCGGATTGACCAGGACGCCGGCATCCTCGGCCACGACGTAGTCGAGAATCTCGACCCCGCCGGTGCCGGGATCGACGGCGACGACGGTGGCATGGACCGAACCGGTATGGACGCCGGTCAGGCGCGTGGGCGCGTAGCCGCCGGTGACCTCGAGCCCATGCGGATCGATGTCGCCCGGCAGATCGGCGGGCATCAGATAGAACGCCTTGGCGATGTCGGCGAGCGAAACGCTGCCTTGCGGACCGAACACGCCGCCGTCGCGCACCGAAACCTGATCGGCAGTCGTCTGCAGCATGGCGGCGCCGATCTTCGCCACCCGCTCGGCCAATTCCTTGCAGGCGCGCGCAGTGGCCCCGCCCGCCCAGACGATGCCGCGCGAGCCCCAGGCGCCGCTCGAATAGGGCGAGATCTCGGTATCGCCGAGCTTGACGTGCACGTCGGCCGCATCGATCCCGAGATATTCGCTCGCGATCTGCGCCAAGGTCGTCTCGAGCCCCTGCCCGATGTTCTGAATTCCGACCCTGACCTCGAGCCGCCCGTCGGGGGTGATCCTCGCGAAGGCCTGCTCGTAGAGCGCGCGCCGCTTGCCGTCGGCGGTGGTGCCATGCGCGGTCTGCTCGGAAAACACCGATATGCCGAGCCCGATCAGACGACCGTCCGGCTCGCCGCGCTGCTGCCGCTCGCGCACGGATTTGAGCCCGATCGCCTCGACCGCCATGCGCAGGAGCTGCGGATAGTCGCCGCTGTCGAAATGCTTGTCGGTCACGTTGTCGTAGGGCATCTGCTCGGGACGGACGAGATTGGCGAGGCGCACCTCGTAGGGCTCCTTGCCGATCCGCCGGGCGATGGCATCGATCATCAGCTCCATCGCGTAGCAGGCGTTCGGCCGGGCGACGCCGCGATACGGCAGCTGCGGGCATTTGTTGGTCACCACCGCCACCGTCTTGCAGCGGTAGACCGGAATGACGTAGGGGCCCGGCAGGATCGCGCTCACCTGCGAGGGCTCGATCGCCGCAGTGAACGGATAGGCCGAATAGGCGCCGGAATCGACCGCCGCCTTGGCTTCGAACGCCAACAACTTTCCCGTCTCGTCGGCATAGGCCGAGATCGCGTAGTGGTGCTCGCGGCAGTTCGCGTTGGCGGTGAGCTGCTCGCGCCGGTCCTCGAGCCAGCGGACGGGATGGCCGCAACGCATGGCGAGCCAGCACAGGCAGATTTCTTCCGCAGCCATGATCGCCTTGTAGCCGAAGCCGCCGCCCACATCGGGGGAGACGACACGAATCTGGATCTCGGGAAGGCCGAGCACCTGCGCAAGGCCGGTGCGCACGACATGGGGAAACTGCGTCGCGCCGTGGAGGATGAGCTGACTAAGCCGTGTGTCCCATTGCGCGATGAAGCCGCGACATTCGATCGGCGACATGACCTGGCGCGAGGTGCGCAGCTCGCGCGTGACCGTGACCGGCGCGGCCTTCGCGACCTGCTCGATCGGACCATCGAAGCCGACCTCGAGAAAGACGTTGCGCTTGACCTGGTCATGCACCAGCACGCAGCCCGGCTTCTGCGCCTCGAGCATGTCGACGACGGCCGGCAGCTCCTCGTATTCGACCACGATCTCGGCCGCGATATCTTCCGCTTGCGCCCGCGTGTCGGCGATGCACATGGCAACGAGCTCGCCGACATGGCGAAGCTTGTCGATGGCCAAGGGCGGCTGCTCCGAGGCCTGGAAGCCGGGCAGCGGAGAGACCGCACGGATCGGGCGCACATCGGCGAGGTCCGTCGCGGTGAACACCGACGATCGCAGATGCTCGGGGATGCGAACGCCGATCAGCCGCGCATGGGCGACCGGGCTGCGGACGAAGGCCACCTCGCGCATCTGCGCAAAGCGCAGATCCCCGATATATTGGCCACGGCCATGGAGAAAGCGGTCATCCTCCTTGCGCCGCAGCCGGGCGCCGATTCCGGTTTTTGTGCCGGTCTTGGTGCCGGTTTCAGTCAAGGTCGAGACCTCCTCTTCTCTTCGTTCGACGGGCGCAGATCGCCGGCGCCGTCATTTTGGCGGCAGGCGCAACTCTAATCAGCAAACCGGGCGCAAGTACCGCTCTTTTCCTGGACATTTTTGCCACCGGCTTGCCTAAACCTTACTCAATCAGGCGCCCGCCGCCTATCGAGGTGCGATAAGCTGACGCTGGTGGCCGGGACGGCGGGGCAGGTCTTTGGCTCGGCTATTGCTTGTGAACCTCCGAAGAAATTGATCTCTCACCGGAGGCAGTCATGCAGCTCAGGACCACCCGGCATCCCGGCGCGCTCATCCTCGCCGCCGGCATCGCGATGACGGGAATTTCGGCTTCCGCCGCGAAGGCCGCCGACGTGATCAAGCTCGGCGCCCCGCTGGCGCTGACCGGCTCACTTGCGGACGAGGCCAAGAAGCAGAACGTGATCTGGAAGATGTGGCTGGAGAAAATCAATGCCGCCGGCGGCATCAATGTCGCGGGCAAGAAGATGAAGGCCGAGTTCGTCGTCTACGACTACCAGTCCGACGGACAGCGCGCCGGCCAGCTCGCCGAGAAACTGATCGCCGACGACAAGATCGATGTGCTGCTCGCGCCGTTCGGCTCCGGCCATACCAAGATCGTCGCCACCATCGCGGCACGCTACGAGACGCCGGTCGTGGCTTGCGTGTCCTCTTCCGAATCGGTCTTCGACCAGACCCAGAAATATTTGTTCGGAACGCTCTCGCCCAATTCCGGCATGTTCGGTCCGATGGTGAAATACTTCAAGGAGCAGCTGCCGCAGCTCAAACGCGTGGCGGTGCTCGGCCGCGACGACATCTTTCCGAAAGCGATGGCGCAGGGCATCTCCGCTGCCGCCAAGGCCGGCGGGCTCGACGTGGTCTACGATCAGCTCTACGCCGTCGGCACCATGGACCATTCAGCTTCGATGTCGGCCATCAAGGCGGCCAACCCCGATTGGATCTACGTCACCGGATATACCCAGGACCTGATTCTCGTGCGCAAGCAGATGGCTGATCTCGGGGTGAAGGCGCCGATCGTCTCCATGGTCGCCGGTCCGGCCTACAAGGAATACGTCGACGGGCTGGGCCCGCTCGCCAATGGGGTGACCAGCTCGAGCTGGTGGCACCACGCCACCAGCTACAAGGGCATCGGCGTGTGGCCGACGACCGCGGACTTCTACAAGGAGTTCGTGGCCAAGGAGAAAGAGGACCCCGACTATATCCACGCCTCATGTGGGGCGGCGATGGACGTCATCGTGGCCGCGATCGAACGGGCGGGATCCACCGACAAGAACAAGGTGCGCGACGAGCTTGCGAAGACCGACGTCATGACGTTCTACGGGCCGATCAAGTTCAGCGCCAACGGCATGAACCTCGCCCGCGACCTGCCGCTCATCCAGGTGCAGG
>Ga0137415_10005717_pt1 | contig 12314 bp, 11 predicted proteins | sample CZODoug3_1_1_16f_FD_183082 | JGI IMG/M metagenome (GOLD analysis project Ga0137415, IMG submission 183082) | Vadose zone soil fungal communities from Angelo Coast Range Reserve, California, USA - CZODoug3_1_1_16fungal (Hybrid Assembly) | ecosystem: Environmental > Terrestrial > Soil > Vadose...
CACGCACGGCAACACCGTCACCATCATCGATGGCACGAACAATTCGGTAATCGGAACGGCGGAGACTGGTAACGGTCCCTATGCTATCGCGGTGGATCCATCAACCAATAAGGCATACGTCTCCAACCTGGGAAAAAATCATTTAACCGTGATCGTTGGGCAACAAACAACTACCATAGGTCGCCCCGCAGGGCGTTGAGACAAGATTGTCAATGAAGCGCTGCTCGATAAATCTGCGGCCAGAGGGCGTCCCAGCGAAGCAAACCTCCGCCATGCCTCGTTCAAACGATAAGCACAAAATCATCGAGCACTACGACGCCGTCAGCCCCTACTATCGCTCTCTTTGGGGCGAGCATTTGCATCACGGATATTGGATTCGTGGGGATGAATCAAAGGAAAAAGCGCAGCTGCAACTTATCGAGTATCTCGCTCAAATGGCCAACGTAAAGCCCGGCTCAGATATTCTTGACATTGGCTGCGGTTTCGGTGCCAGCAGTCTTTACTTGGCCAAACACTATTCCGCCATCGTCACAGGCATAACCATTTCTCCCGTTCAGGTCGAGATGGCAACCAACGCCGCGGCAAAGGAACAGCTCGATGGGAAGTTTCTCCTTATGGACGCCGAAACGATGGACTTCCAGAAACAATTCGACCTTCTCTGGGCCGTCGAATCCATTTCCCACTTTGAGCACCCAGCCGAGTTCTTCGCTTCTGCCGCTAAACTCCTGAAACCCGGCGGCATCTTCGCGATCACAGACTGGTTTAGAAAAAAGAATCTCAGCTCCGAAGAGGCCAAGAAATTTATCGATCCCATCCAAAAAGGCATGCTCGTGGAATTGCAGTGCATGGATGACTATGAGCATTTCCTCATTTCGAACGGTCTGCAAGTCCTGCACCGCGAAATCTTGAACAAGTACTGCGCCAAAACCTGGGAGCTGTGCCTCGACATCATTAGAGACAAAGCGTTTTGGGCGCTCGCGGCCAAATACGGCACCGAGTTTGTCTCTTATCTGCAGGCGTTCCAGGCAATGCGCGCCGGCTTCGCTTCCGGTAACTTCCTCTATGGCCTCTTCGTCGCGTCGACCGGTTCAAATGCCTGATCGACGCACTTTTTTCGGACAATTGTCTCGGCCAGTGCTCAAGACGTCCGCTATACCTGATATCCGATTTTCGTAATACGATGGTCTTGTCATGGCCTTAGGACACTCATCCGCCGCTCGCCTAAGCCGCATCCCCAGCCTATTACACTCGCGTTTTCCTTCCCCGAATTCGAGGTGCATCCATGTCTCGCTACACCAGACGTGAATTCCTGAAAACTGGGCTCGCCGCTGGCACACTTGCCGCCGCTGGCAGCCTCCCGCTGTTCGCCACGCGGCAGACCGCGACAGACTGGGTAACGTTAGGAAAGTCTGGAGTGAAGGTGACGCGCCTCGCCTTCGGCACAGGCAGCTTCAGCGGCCAGGTGCAGCGCGACCTGGGACAAGACGGGTTTACGCGACTGGTGCGCTACGCCTACGACAACGGCATTCGCTTCTTCGAGACTGCCGAATCTTACGGCGACATGCACAGGATGCTCGGAGTCGCCCTAAAAGGTCTTCCGCGTGATAGTTATCGCCTGATGTCCAAGGTGACCACGCACCAGGGCGTGAATCCGCAAGAAAAATTCGACGAGCTGCGCAAGCTCGCGAATACCGAATACTTCGACGTCATGCTCTTGCACTGGCAACATACCGCGACCTGGCCCGCGGACACCAGCAGGTGGCAGGATGGAATTCTCGAGGCTCAGTCAAAGAAAGCGATAGTAAGTCATGGCGCGTCGGTTCACGGCCTTCCCGCCTTGCGTCAAGTCCCCGGAAACAAATGGCTCGACATCGCCATGATCCGCATGAATCACAAGGGCGCCAGTATGGACGCCGAGGATTACAACACTCACGGACCGGGCAACGTCGCCGAAGTCGTCACCCACGTCCACCAGGTCCGCAAAGAAGGCATGGGCGTAATCAGCATGAAACTCGTGGGAGAGGGTACGTTTAACCGTGAAGACCGCAAGGCGGCAATGAAATTCGCCTTCAAGAACGCCGGCGTCGATTCCGTCACAGTCGGCTACAAGAACACTGCAGAGATCGACGAAGCGCTCGACAATCTGAATCTGGCACTAGCCTAGTAGGGCGGGGCATTGGTCGATTTCGCGTAGACCGCAGACTCCTTGAGGATTCTCAGCGCAATCCCAGCCGAGAACCTCATCTTACGACTCTCGTATCCTAATATACGGGCAATTCGACAGCCAGGTTGCGATCGGTTGTGTGGCCTCGCGGCAAGTGCCGCAAAACAAGTGCAATGACCAATGGGATCGCCACCAGCCGAAGTGACTTGATCGGATGTTGCGCGTAGTCTGCAGCAAGAATTAGCCAGGTTATGTACAGCAAGACCCGATGGGCGGCATGATGGATGCCTGATGGAGCGCGTGGTCGTGCCGTGATCCCGGCTCCAAGCACGATCGAAAAACCAACCAAAATAATGGCGATCTGGGGAGCGCCCAATTGCAGCGGCTCAGTAGCGAACTTCGTATGCAGCGCGATTACGGAACAAAAATGCACCATCTGGGCCGCGACGAATGCCTGTATTAGGTTTGCGCCCTCGGGATACCATGGCAGCCATTTGCCAAGTCCCGGAGCGGCGAACCCCGCCAAAAAGAAGCAGATTGCGAACCTTGCGGTGCTGCGCGTGGCAACACCTGCGCCTTCCGCGTCCATGCCGTAAGTGGCAAAACAAAGCCCAATGATCAGGACATTGCTGACTGCGACAGCTAGCAGAAGCTTGGGATTCGACAAGAAAACCCTCGAGTTGAGCCGCGGAAGCATAGCAAACTTCACGCCGCGACGCTCAAGAAGGAAATTCGGGTGAAGACGCCTCAGATTAAATAACTCATTGGAATAGGAGCGACCCGCCGTCGTTGACCCCTGCCGGAAGCGCCCCGATCATCGAAGTATCGCTATCTCGTCGAAAGGCAGGTCATGAAACGCTCCCTATCCCTGATCTTGGTGTTACTCGCGTCCTCTTGCTCAGCGCTGCCACAGCCCAATTTGGTCAAAGTTCGAGTCCGGGTCATCCTGGTGGACCAGGAACTCAGTCAGAAGCCGGTACCGTTTTTCATCGTATCGCTCAAGAGCGGGGCAAAGACCGTGGAGGTTAAGACCAGTCTGGATGGAATCGCGGAAGCACAGCTTCCGCTGGGCCGCTATACGGTTTCTTCGCCGAAGCCCGCCGAGCTAGGCGGTCGGCGCTTTTCTTGGAATACCCAGGTATCGCTTTCCGTCGCAGACCATAACATTGATTTGACCAATGACAACGCTAAGGTGGAAGAGATTGCCGCACCGGCATCGTCGGCCAAGGCCGGCAGCAATGATCTCACCGAACAGTTCAAGCGACTGAAGAACACCGTCGTGACGGTGAGGAGCGAATCCGGGCACGGCACGGGATTTTTCGTGGACGGGAAGGGGCTCATTCTCACCAATCAGCACGTCGTGGGTAATTCGGAGTATTTGGCCGTGCAGTTTGATCGCACCCACAAAGTGACAGCCAAGTTGATCGCCGCCGATCCCAAGAAGGACGTGGCATTGTTGTCAGTAAGTATAGCTGCTCTGCCAAACGCTTCACCCGCTCCGCTGTATCGCGCCGGCGCGGGCAAGACCCCGGTTCAGGAAGGTGAGCGAGTGTTCACCATCGGCAGCCCGCTGAGCCTCGATAAGATGATCACCACCGGCATCGTTAGCAAGGTCGAGTTGCACACCATCATGTCGGATATCAACATTAACCCCGGAAATTCAGGCGGGCCGTTGTTCAACGGCGCAGGCCAGGTCATCGGCCTGACAACCTTCGGCACACGCGGAGAAGACGGGCCGGGCGTGTCGGGTATCGTGCGTATCGAGGAGGCGCTGGCGCTGCTCGAGCAGAATCGCGCTAGAGCCACGGGCACTCTGCCGCCGGGTGCGCTCCTTCCGGTCGAGCCTCTCACCCCTTATCCCATCGAAGGGCTCAAGGAAGCGTTGCGCGCGGAAAAATATGATCCCCGCCCGTATTATTTCGCCGCCGGAGATTTCAATATCGCTTTGTCCACTCCTCCATTGGATTACCGCGAGCAGGAGGACAGGCGTCTGCAGGCCGAGCGCGAGCATAAAAAGCGTAACAAGAAACAACAAAGTGCTGACGAGAACACCAGCAGTTCCGATGAGCCTAAGGAGTGGGAAGAGGAGGCTGGCGCGCATCCAGCAGTATTCGCGATATATGCGATGCCAAAGGCCAAGGAAGGGTTTGGATCGGCATTGGGCCGCTCGTTCAACGTAAACTCGGCTGCAAAACTAAAGTTCAAGACCGATTTCCAGGCCATGAAACTCTTTTGTGGAGACAAGGAAATACTGCCGATTCATCCTGGCAGGGTTCCGGTGACGGTCTCGGTCCGTAACCGGGCGCTGAAAATGGAAGACTCCACCTACAAAGGCGTCTACCTGTATTCCCCAGACGCCGTGAATCCGGGCTGCGGCCAGGTGAAGCTGGAAATCTATTCCTCAAAGGGCGGAGATGCTACGGTCAAGACTTTTGACGAGAAGACCGTGCAGCATGTCTGGGCCGATTTCGACGCCTTCCGCAGGGTGGCAACGCAGGCGGCGTCGGCCGCCAGACCCTAGCAGTGATCCGGCAAGATACCTTCGACCGTTCTTGCTAATGCGCCGTCGTTTCCCGGCGCGTCCTTTCGTGCAACAGGACTGCTGCCTTTGGACTTTCCCGTCTGGTGAAGTCGAGTCTCTTCGTTCAGTAGCAACTCATAAGTGTATGGATTGAATCGTTTGCACTCATCATCTAGCGACGTTGTTGCGCTCATTCGACGTGCCTAGGCCAAAAACCCTTCCACCCGGTAAAGCTGCACAATATCCAGCCGGTCTTCCGCACCGGTCTTGTGCTTCATGCGATACAAATGATTCTTCACCGTCTGCTCAGAAAGCGAAAAATGATTGGCAATCTCTTTGTTGGTCAGCCCCTTCGCAATCAGTGGCACCAACTGCTGCTCCCGCCTCGTCAACCCCAACCTGCGCCGCGCGCTTGCGCACGGCAGCGAGGCTGCCTCGCTCTCAAAATATCGAAACAGCGCCGTGCACAACATCCCAGGACAAACTGCCTCCCCGGCGTGCACCGCCCGTACTCCCTCCAATACCTCATCTGCAGACGCGTCATGCAAAAGGTATCCGCTGATCCCCGCTCGCACGCAGCGCAGGAATTCTCCCTCGCTCTTCGCCATCCCCAGCAGCAGTATGCGCACTCCCGGCGCAGCGGCGCGCACTTGCTGTATCGCCGCCAAATCATCGTTCAGCGCCCCTCGTGAAGTCAGCAGCAAAACGTCCGCGCCCGCTTCCGCCACGCATTCCGGGCTCAGCGGTGAAGGTGACTCCATCCCGACTACCTCGACGTTCCCCTTTTTCGCAAGCATGTGCGCCAGCGCTTCGCGCAGCAGCCGATTGTCCGCCGCCACAAACACGCTAGGCCTCGCCGACGGCACCCGGTCGCCATTCGGTCGGGCCTTTGCCTCGGATTCACTTCGTGTTAAAGGCACCCCTCCATTGCGCCACACACTGCCCGCCATCGCTCGATCTGACGCCAGAATTCTGCGTGCGCTCGCACTCATAAATTCGCCCCCAGAAATATTTTGGTTTTCCGACCTTAGCCCCGAACACAATCCCGTACCACTTGTGGAAAACTACGCTGCAATTCCGCAGCCGCATCGGGTAAGGCGATTCTCATCTAACAATGGCGGTATCTCATCTTCGTTGCTATCACTTAGCAGGGGCGCTCCAGTTCATCATTCCGCTGCCAGTGCCGTTACGGTACCAACCCGCGCCACGATTTCAGTTCGGTACTCATGTCAAATCACAAAATTCCTTCGTTAATTTTTCGCCGCCACTCCTTCCTTTCTCGGTACCTCCGTACTACCATGGCCAGGTAACGTTCCATCCGCATGGGTACGTTTCCTCTATAGGCTTTCGCGCGCGCTTGCGCTACTTTTATTGAACACGGAGCCCCGCTCCGCGCGAGCGACTGAGGACCCAGCAAACCATGCCGTTGCGCAATTGGCCCGTTCAGGTACAAATGGATAAGCCGCCACAGAACACAGTTTCCGCAAAACGCGCAAAGGCCGAGCGCCGCTCCAGCCGTCGCTGCAAAATCACCCAACTCATGCGCATTCGTCCTTCCGATCCCCAGCGCACTCATTTCGACGACATGCGCGGCAGCATCAGCGTCTCGCGCACCGGCGTCTACTTCCAGACCAGCGAAACCGGCTACGAACTTGGCATGCGCCTGTTTCTCATCATGCCGTACTCGCAAGATCCCGTCTCCAGCAACCGCGAATATCTGGCCGAAGTCGTTCGCAAGGATCCTCTGCCTAACGGCCTCACCGGAATCGGCGTCAAGCTTCTCCTGGAAACCGGCCCGCAGCACACTTACTCATTCGAGCCGCCAGCGCCGCGCCGATAAATCCGCCCCTCAAGCCGAAGCCAATTTTCTCGCGGAAGAGTTTTCGCGCCAAAAAAGAGAAGACGTTCCGGCAGAGCCGAAACGCCTTCCCTTCGTGTTTGGGGGTGGAGGAAAATCTAGAATTCTGCTTTAGTAGTGTCTCCGGAATTTAGGCTTGCCCAAAAGCCTGCAGCGCCCGATGCCGTATTTTCCCCAGCTGGCGGTTAAACGGATGCCGCCGTGACAAGAACGCAATCACCGGAGTCTTCCGTGGCACCAATCGATTCTTCGCAATGGTCAGGCGAATGTCCCGCCGCGCATATTTCAGTCCGGCGTCGAGCGCCTCCAGCGCCTCTTCGCGCCGCCCCGCCGCCGTATACACTTCCGCAAGATTCAAATAGAGCTGGGCCTGGTTGCGCTTCATGCGCACCGCCGCATCGCACAATCTTTCCGCTTCTCCCCACTTCTCCTCCGAGCGCGCCAGCACCACGCCCAGGTAGGACATATAATAGGGATTGTTTTTGTCCAGCTCCGCGGCCCGCCGCATGTGCGGCAGCGCCTTTACCGCGTAATCATCGCGCAAAAACGCCAACCCTTGCTTGAACTCGCGGAACGCTTCCGTATCTAGCATCAGTTCACCTCCCGGGACTTAGAGGAATTTTGGAACCGTGCGACCCGCCGCAACCGCCAATCGGATTCCGCTGCGGCACAAGCATGCATTCCGGCCGCTCCGCTAATACTCGCACCGGCCATCGCAGCGGCTCGTCCAGTCGCAATCTCGTTCCGTCCCACAGCTTCGGAAGCTACGCCCAATCCCCGCGGCAATCTACTGACCCCTCGTCCAGTCTTGGGACAGCGGAAAATCCTGTAGAAAATCAGTGAGTTGCCTGGTAGGTCAGGCCATCCGCACAGGCCTATTTAGGCCTGTTTTCCTGTGTTTCGTGGGTTTTCGTGATGCGACCAACCGTGCGCAAATCCTGGGAAGCCAATCTCCGTTTTGGTGTCTTGGCCTTACGCAATTTCATGGATTCCAATTCACCAGCTGAACCTGTCCCCCAATCCTTCTAAAACTAAAACGCGCGTTTCCACCCCGCACGCCAGTCTTCCCAATCAGCCATGGTCGCCTTCACCATGGCCTTTGCCGCCTTCTGCAGCCAACGCCCCCGCCGCGCGCCTAGGTCGCGTTTTACCTGCGGAATGGCGCTCCGGCTCGCGAAATGCATGTTCGCTGTCTCCCAACCCATGCAATAAAGCAAACGCGCTTCGTCCCGCTCCGCCGGCAGGGAAGCCATCTCAATCCGCGAGCAATCCGGCGCCAGCCGCCGCACCAGCCACTGACCGTGAAATCGTACGCATGGATCCTGCACCCGAATCGCATTCGTCACCAGCTTCGGCCCGTACATATCTACTGACGCATCTCCCCGATACCACGCCCACGCCGACGTACGAATCGCCTTCGCTTCCCGCGCCACATACGCGCCCTCCCAAGCCGATAGCGCCAGAATCCGCGGATGCCCCAGGCTGCTTAGCCCCGCAATCCGCCGCTTCAGCACATACGCTGGCCGCGGTCTCGGAAACGACTCCTCCAACAGCCGCCGCACCTCGCCAGGTGCCTTCGCGGTATAAGGCGGATTTTGCTCCATCTTCGCCCAGAAGCGCACTGGATCGCGCAGCTTGCTCAGCGCCATCATGCGCAGCCACTGGTGATGCTCCGCCAACACGAACGCTCGCCCTCCTGCACTCAGCGCGTCGCGATATCCTTCTTCAATCGCCTCCGCGGCCTCCCGCTTGGTCAGACCCAGATGCTCCCCAGAAATCGCGATGAACGCGCTGGTGGTCAGCCGTATGAGATCGAGCGTGTACGGACCCGGCCAGGCTTCGTCTAGGTCATTCACGCCCCAGATCAGCCGCCCTTGCTGGTCGCGCCAAGTCCCGAAGTTTTCGATGTGCAGGTCGCCGACAGCTAGCAGCCTCGGCGCTTTGGCGAAGTCCTCGCAGGCTTTGTGCCACAGTTGCAGCCAGCGGTAAAACGTAGCGCGGAAAAACGCAAACGGAGATTCCGCCATGTGCCGATGCTTCAGCGCCACGTCGCTCCGCACCAGCGGAATCTGCTTCGCGATCCACCGCTCAAAATCGCGAGTCGCCTTTATGACATTCATCGGTTGCAGTTCATTTGAGGAGATTGATCAGCAGGCACGCGCTAAACGTGCGCGAACCCAGCCCGGCTAGGCGAGCCCTTCAGCCGCGCTTCATAGATCGGAAACCGCCCCGCCAGCTCCGCCACCTGCTTGCGCACGCGCTGCTCCACTGCCGCATCACCCATGTGCAGCAGCACCTCGGCGATCCACGCGCCGATTTGTTCCATTTCTGCCTCGCGCATTCCGCGCGTGGTGATCGACGGGCTGCCGACCCGTATCCCTCCCGCCTTCATAGGCGGCAGCGGATCAAACGGAATCGCGTTCTTGTTCACCGTAATCCCTGCCCGGTCCAGCGCCTTTTCCGCATCCGCCCCAGTCAACCCGCGCGAGTGCAGCTCGATCAAAAACAGGTGATTGTCCGTTCCCCCGGTAACGATCCGAAATCCCTGCTTGGCGATCGCTGCCGCCAGGGCCCGCGCATTTACTACCACCTGCTTCTGATACTCGCGGAACGAAGCCTCCTTGGCCTCCGCAAAGCACACCGCTTTCGCCGCAATCATGTGCACCAGCGGCCCGCCCTGCATCCCCGGAAACGTCAGCCGGTCGATCTCCTTCGCATATCCCCGCGCGGCACAGCACCATGCCCGCCCGCGGCCCGCGCAGCGTCTTGTGCGTGGTGGTCGACACAATGTCTGCATGTGGTACCGGACTAGGATGCACCCCCGCCGCCACCAATCCCGCGATGTGCGCCATGTCCACAAAAAACAGCGCGTCCACCGCCTTAGCCACTTTCCCGATCCGCTCGAAATCGATCACCCGCGAATACGCGCTCGCTCCCGCCACAATCATCCGCGGCTTGTGCTCATGCGCCAGCTTCTCGATTTCGTCGTAATCGATCCGCTCGTCTTCCTGCCGCACCCCATAAGCCACAAATTTGTACATCCGCCCGGAAAAATTCAGTGGATGCCCATGCGTCAAATGTCCGCCATGCGCCAAATTCATCCCCAGCACCGTATCGCCCGGCTTCAGCGTAGCCATGTACACCGCCACATTCGCCGACGTCCCCGAATGCGCCTGCACATTGGCATGCTCCGCTCCAAACAATTCCTTGGCCCGATCAATCGCCAGTTGCTCAACCTTGTCAGCATATTCGCAGCCGCCGTAATACCGCTTCCCCGGATACCCCTCCGCATACTTATTAGTGAAAATCGACCCCATAGCCTCCAGCACCGCCTCAGAAACCAAATTCTCCGAAGGAATCAGCTCCAGCCCAGTAGCCTGCCGCCGCGCCTCATCGCGCAGCAACTCCGCAATCGCCGGATCAACTGTATCGAGCGGCCGGTTCATCCGATTATTAGCATCAGTAGTAGTCGTCATCGTCTCGTCCCCAAAATTGAAGGACACCATCTTACACCGCAAACCGCCACCCAGCGGCCGGTTCACGTTGCTATCCCGCCGTTGTAGTGGTGTCGCCTCAGCGCGCCCAAGTGGACACATCTTTCCCCTGTAGCCGCGCAGCATGCCGCGCGCATCATATTTTTTGCGTTGAATTTAGATTTACGTAGCGCCGACCAGCGACTTTCGAGCCGTCCGCTAGTCCAGTTCGCCTAGTGCAGTCCTGCGGCCATAGCTTTCACTATAGTCCCGCCAGCGTCGTCGTCTTTTAGCGCCCACACAAAGGCGCCACCTAGCCCGCCCCGCACACGTTCGCGCACGTAACCTGTCTTCAGCCCCACCGTCACCGGATCGTCGTAAGACCAGAATGTTTGCGAGACCGGGTCATAGAGCCATACTGCAATTCTTCGCGAATCAAAATGCCGAGTGTATCCGCTCAGCCCGGTGAGCGTAAGATATGTGATGACCCCGGGAGTTTGCAGATAGTCCGCGGCCGGAAAAGGAGCAGGCCCCGCGGAGTTCTGGTACAGCCCGTTATTGATGTTCGGGACGCCGGTCCACCCGCGAGCATAGATAGGAATACCCAACACGAGTTTGCTTGCCGGTACGCCCGCACGCAGGTAAGAGCTGATCGTGTAATCGATAAAGAAATTTTGGTCGCGAACCGGATCCTGCTCATCGTCCAGCAGAGGAGAAGCGTGGTTGGTAGTGCTCTCCCACGTTCCATGAAAATCGTATCCCTGCACATTGTAATAATCGATTTGCTTGCCTACGGCGGCTAGTTCGATGTTCGAGAAATTCTGCTCGCCCGCCGGACCGAACATCGTCAGCAAGTAATGTTTCTTGTTTTTCTTGCCCAATGCGTCGAGCTGCCTCCGGAATTCCTGCATCAGCAGGGTGACGTTTGCTGTATCCGATGGCAAAGGAAACTCCCAATCGATGTCGATCCCATCGAAAACGCCCGCCGCGGAAACGCCCCCGCCCAGATTCCCGTTAATAAAAAGGTCGATGCAGTTCGCCACCATCGTTTGCCTGCCCGCTTCTGTGCTCGCTGCCGCCGAAAAAGCAGGAGCCCCGATAAGAGAAATCAGCACCTTCAGATTGGAATGAAGCTGCTTCAATTGCTGCAGCGCCGCAAAGTTGCCGTAGAGCGGCCCGGCATACGGGTCGCCATTGACGCTAGGGAGGTACGGCGTTTGATAGTCGGCCCAGGAGTCCGCAATAGCGCACCCCGTCGGCGTAGCATTGCCGAACGCATAGCTCAGGTGCGTAAGCCTGTCGGCAACCCCATTCGCTTGCAGATTGGCGATATTGTAGCCCGCGAAATAAATGCTCCATTCCTCGAAATATCCGCCAACAATTTTCGCTCGCTGATGTTCCTCATGGTTCTGCTCCGCTGCAAAAAGTGGAGATGCCAGCAGCAGGGGAAGGAGCAGGCTAGCAAGCAAGGTCGAAAGCACAACTCGGACAACACGCCCACAAAAACGGATCGTCATAAGCGTCACCTCGACACAAAAGATTCAAAGCGCGCCCGACTATAGACCTATATAGCAGCCTCCGCAACATCATAATTTACAGGGAGAAAGCGGAGTGTCGCGCTCGCAGCTCTATATAGCGCGCCTCAAAGCGCCGCCCAGCCCCGACAACTGATGGCAGGGCCATGAACAGGACAACTGACGAGGTGAGGTGGCGAACCCTAGCACTGCGTTGTCCACCGCGAAATACAGCCTTCAATGTAGGTGCCTCACAATTGTGAAAAAAAATTCTTAATGTCGCACCAGCCGATCAGGATGATGTGATTCTCGGCCGGTCCCAGTCGTCAACAGATTGTCAACATTCCGCCAGCTTGTCTAACCGCTGACATCCCGCCCTCTCCTGACCACATCTAAATCATTTGCGTCGCCTACTGCCTCTGGCACAGCGATTGCTCCCCTAGAGTTGACTAGGCGAGACTCGGACAAGCGTCTTCAACGACAGGTACATATAATGCTGCGTCATTCTTATTTTCTCGGGCTGTTACTGCTGCTGAGCCCCATCGCCGCTCTTGCGCGCGAAGCACCAGATATCCCCTCCCCGGCTTTCAGAACGGTGCCAGAGCTGAGCGCCGGATTCGATCTCCTCTACCAGCAGAAATTCGCGGAAGCGCGCGAAAGTTTCGCGGACTGGGAGTCCCGCAATCCCCAACAGCCTTTTGGTCAGGTAGCCGTCGCGGCCAGCTACCTCTTTGAGGAGCTGTCCCGCCAAGGCGTGCTGACCAGCGATTTTTTCCTCAACGAA
>Ga0137415_10005718_pt1 | contig 12311 bp, 12 predicted proteins | sample CZODoug3_1_1_16f_FD_183082 | JGI IMG/M metagenome (GOLD analysis project Ga0137415, IMG submission 183082) | Vadose zone soil fungal communities from Angelo Coast Range Reserve, California, USA - CZODoug3_1_1_16fungal (Hybrid Assembly) | ecosystem: Environmental > Terrestrial > Soil > Vadose...
AACCAGGTGTGGACCAACCTCATCGACAACGCCGTCGCCGCCATGGACGGGCACGGCACCCTGACCATCCGCACCGCGCTGGACAACGACTTCCTGCTCGTCGAGATCGGCGACACCGGCTCCGGCGTCTCGGCCGAGATCCGCGATCGCATCTTCGAGCCGTTCTTCACCACCAAGCCGGTGGGCGAGGGCACCGGCCTGGGTCTGGACATCTCCTGGCGGATCGTCGTCAACAAGCACCACGGCGACCTGCGGGTCGAGTCAGTGCCCGGCGACACCCGGTTCCAGGTCCGGCTACCCCTCGTCGCGCCGCCTGAGGACTAGGACGGCGGGTCGGCAAGAATCATCGGGTGACCGCCGCCGGGCTCTTCTCCGCGCGCACCGCGTGGACGCGCAACCTGCAGACGCCGCTGCGCCGGTTCCTGCGCACCGAGACCGGCAGCGCGGCGATCCTGCTCGCGGCGACGGTCGCCGCGCTGGTGTGGGCGAACGCGGACGACGGCTCCTACGAGCGCGCCTGGCAGACCGAGCTCTCGATCCAGCTGGGCCACCACGCGCTCAGCCAGCCGCTGCGCGACTGGGTCAGTACCGGGCTGATGACGCTGTTCTGGTTCGTCGTCGGGCTGGAGGCCCGTCGCGAGTTCGACATGGGCGAACTGCGCGAGCGCCGACGGGTGGCGCTGCCGGTCGTGGCCGGGCTCGGCGGCCTGGCCGTCCCCATCGTGATCTACCTGATCGCCAACGCCGGCGATGGCGCAGCGCACGGCTGGGGGGCGGCGATGTCCACCGACACCGCCTTCGCGCTCGGCGTGCTGGCGCTGGTCGGCCGCGGCCTGCCCGGGCGGCTGCGGTCGTTCCTTTTGACGGTCTCGGTGGTCGACGACATCGTGGCGCTGACCGTCATCGCCTTCGCGTACACGAAGAATCTCGAGGTCGTGCCCCTGATCATCGGATTGGCGATCCTGCTGCTCGTGGCCGTGGTGCGGACGAGCCGGATCCATCGCGGACCGGTGTACGCGCTGCTCGGCGTCGCCGCCTGGGTCGCGTTCTTCGAGTCCGGCGTCGACCCGGTCGCGGTCGGCATGGTCATGGGGCTGCTCACCTACGCCAACCCCCCGACCCGCAGCGATCTGGAACGCGCGAGTGACCTGTTCCGGCTGTTCCGCGAGCAACCGACACCCGAGCTCGCGCGATCGGCCCGGGTCGGCGTCGCCTCGGCGATCTCACCCAACGAGCGGCTGCAGCAGCTCTACCACCCGGCGACGAGCTACGTCATCGTGCCGCTGTTCGCGCTGGCCAACGCCGGGATCGCGATCGACGGCCACTTCCTGGCCCACGCGTACGGGTCGGCGATCACGCTCGGGATCATGCTGGGTTACCTGCTGGGCAAGCCGATCGGCATCACCGGAGCCACCTGGCTGGTGACCTGGGCCAGCCGGGGGCGGCTGCGCCCTCCGGTCGGCTGGGCGGCCGTCGGCGCGGTCGGCGTTATCGGCGCCATGGGATTTACAGTCTCGCTGCAGATATCGGCGCTGGCCTTCTCCGGGTCCGACCTGGAAGAGGCGAAGCTGGGCGTGCTGACCGCCGCGCTCATCGCGGCGATCGCCGCCGGGGGGCTGTTCCGGACGATCGCGCTGCTGCCCTCGCGGGTACGGGCGCGCGCCGTGCTGGGCCGCAGCGAGACGATCATCGACCTGGCCGCCGACGTCGACCCCGATCGCGACCACTACCGCGGCCCGGTCGACGCTCCGGTCACCGTCGTCGAGTACGGCGACTTCGAGTGCCCGTACTGCGGGCAGGCCGAGCCGGCCGTGCGCGAGCTGCTCGCCGGGCACGGCGACGTCCGCTACGTGTGGCGGCACCTACCGCTCAACGACGTCCACCCGCACGCCCAGGTCGCGGCCACCGCCGCCGAGGCGGCCCACAAGCAGGGGGCGTTCTGGGAGATGCACGATCTGCTGCTGACCAATCAGGGCGCGCTCGAACTGGACGACCTGACCGGCTACGCGTCGGCCCTCGGCCTGGACGCCGAGCGGTTCGCCGCGGACGTCGGCCGCAACCTGGGCGCGGCCCGGATCGCCGAGGACGTCGATTCCGCCGAGCTGAGCGGGGTCTCCGGGACGCCGACGTTCTTCGTCAACGGCAAGCGCCACCAGGGCGCGTACGACATCGACACGCTCTCCGCGGCGGTCCGGCTGGCCAAGACGCAGGCCGCCCTCAAGCAGGGAGCGCCAGCTCGACCAGTACCGGACGGTGGTCGCTCGCGATCCTGACGTCGGGCGAGTCGAGCACCTCGGCCGAGACGACACGCAGGCCCGGATCGGCAAAGACACCGTCGATACGGCGACGGGGGTTGGTCGCGCTGAACGTGAACCCGTCGCCGGGCGGTTTGGCGTCGACTCGCCGCTGCGCGAGCAGCTGCCAGGCCGGCGACCCGGGGACATCGTTCACGTCTCCGGCGACCACGGTGGGCACGCCCGGGGCGTACCCGGCCAGCGCCCGGTCCAGCTCGGCGATGTGGCGCAGCCGCGGGGCCTCGAGCAGGTCCAGATGCGTGCCGGCCACCGCGAAGCGCACGCCGCCCAGGCGCAATACCGCCAGCGCGGCCCCCCGCTGGTGCAGCCCGCGGTCCGGGCTGAACAGCACGTCGCGCGTCGACTCGACCTCGACGGCCAACGTGGACAGCAGCAGGTTCGCCGCGGCCGGGCGTCCACCACCGACGATCACCAGGCCGCTGCGCCGGGCGAGCGCCGCGCACTTCGAGCGCCAGCGCAGGAATCGCGGTGCCTCCTGGATACACACCACGTCGGGCGCGCAGCTGCGGATGACCCGGGCCACGGCGGCCTCGTCGTCGCGCAGCGAGCGGACGTTGTAGGACAGCAGCCGCATCAGACGCGGCGGCGCGCGAGATCCGCGGCACCGACGAGGCCGGCCTCCGGGCCGAGGTGGGCGAGCTTGACGTCGGCGGCCGGGCGGAAGCCGCGCCCGGTGAGTGAGCGCTTGAACGTCTCCCGGGCCGGCACGATCAGCAGATCGCCGGCCTCGGACACCCCGCCGCCGATGACGAACACCACCGGGTCGATGATCGCGGCCAGATTGGCCAGGCCCCGCCCCAGCCACTGGCCCATCGTCGTGTAGATCTCGACCGCCGCCGGATCGCCCTCACGCGCGGCCTGCGTGACGAGGGGGCCGGTGAGCGCATCGTGGTCACCACCAGCCAACTCGAGTAGCCGGTGCGCCGCCACCGGCGAGATGTCGGCCAGTTCCTGGGCGTCGCGAGCGAGCGCCGTGCCCGAGGCGTACATCTCCCAGCAGCCGCGGTTGCCGCAGGCGCAGCGCCGCCCGTCCGGCACGACGGTCATGTGGCCGTACTCGGTGCCGACCCCGTAGGCGCCGCGATACAGCACGCCGCTGACGACCAGACCGCCGCCGATGCCGGTGCCGAGCGTCACGCAGACGACGACCCGGGCGTCGCGGGCCGCGCCGAAGCGGTACTCGGCCCAGGCCGCGGCGTTGGCGTCGTTCTCGACCGTGACCGGCGAGCCGATCCGGTCGGCCAGCGCGTCGCGCAGCGGTTCGTTGCGCCACGCGAGGTGCGGTGAGAACAGCACGGTCGCCCGGTCGTTGGCGATCCAGCCGGCGGCGCCGATACCGACGGCAACGACCTCGTGCCGCTTGGCCAGCTCGCTGACCACCTCGGCGATCACTCGCTCGGTCTGCTCGATGTCGTTGCCGGGGGTCGAGCGGCGTTCGGTGTCGATCACCCGGCCGGCATCGTCGACCACACCGGCGGCCACCTTCGTCCCGCCGATGTCGACCCCGATGGCCAGCGGCATCAGGCGTCGCCTTCGCCGAGGTCGATGCGCTGCACCCGCGGCTGCTCTCCTGCTGGCTGGTGCGGGCTGGCCGCCGCATCGACCACGGCCCGCAGGGCGGCGACCATCGACACGGTGGCCTCGGCGATCTTGTCGCTGATCTCGGGTCGATCACCACGCAACACCGCGATGAACTGGCAGATCGGGCACCAGGTGCACTCGGGCGCGCCGGTCGCGATGTGCGCGCCCTCACCGAGGTTGCGGCGGGCCCAGTCCTGGACGGCGTCGAGCAGCTTGACCGCCTCGTCGCCGATGGTGCCGTGATTGGCCGACTCAGTCACGAGCTCTCCCCCGCCGTCCGGCCCGGGCCGGATCCGACGCCGGCTGCGGCCACATCGCCGGGTTCGGCCGGAACCGGACGCGCAGTTCCCGGTCGGCGAACTCGCCGCCCACGACGTCGCAGCGACGCAGCACGCTCGGCAGGGTGAGCACCCGGCGATGCCCGGCGACGGTCAGCACCAGGTCGTCGCCGGATCGGGCGGCGTCGACCGACGCGCGCTCGACGAGCGGCAGCCACATCCGCAGCACGTATTCATCGCCCTCCGTATCAACCGTCATCAACTCGACCGTCTCACCGGAGCGCGCCGGATCCTCGCCGGGTAGCGCACCGTAGAGCGAGTCGGCGATGCCCCGCAGCGCATCGGCCCCGACCGGCTCGGCGTGTCCATAGGGCAGTTCGCGCACCGGCAGTCCGGCGAAGGACTCACGCAACTGCGCCAGCTGAACCTGCTGCGCGCTCACCCATGCGGTCCGGAACGCGTCGCGGCCGGGTGGGAACACCCGATTGGCGATCACCAGGTCGACGCAGTAGCCGTACAACGCCAGCGCGGTGAACGTCCGCCGCGCCTCGGCCGCGACGACGGACTCCGGGGTGAGCACCAGGCGGACGCTGGTCACCGCCGGGTCGGCGAGCAGTTCGCGCACCGAGGCCAGGTCGTCGGACAGGCGCAGCAGCGCGTCGAACAGGCTGTCCGGCGGGATCACGTCGCTGCGTCCCATCATCGCCGCGAGGGGACGCATGCCCTTGGCCAGCCGGCGATGCGCCGGGAACACCTTCTGCAGGTACCAGCCCAGCGCCTCGGGCAACGCGAGCAGCCGCAGCGTCTCGGCGGTCGGGGCGCAGTCGACGACCAGGACGTCCCAGCTCCCGTTCACGGCGAAGTCGCGCACCGCGAGCAGGGCCAGGACCTCCTCGACGCCGGGCAGCACGGTGAGCTCCTCGGCGGTGATCGGGTCGACGCCGCCGCGGGCCAGCAGGTCGAGCAGGAAACGCTGCACCTCGTGCCACGCCGCCTCGAAGCGCCGCTGGGTGTCGATCTGGGCGGCCCACAAACCCTCGACCACCTCGGTCGGCTCGTTGCCGAGGGGTGCACCCAGCGCGTCACCCAGCGAGTGCGCGGAGTCGGTCGAGAGCAGCAGCGTCTTCACCCCGCGGTCGGCGAGCCGCAACGCGGTGGCCGAGGCGGTCGTCGTCTTGCCGACGCCACCCTTGCCGGTGAACAGGACGATGCGCATCAGGCGCTCATCCGCCAGCGCCGGCCTCGACGCGCTTCTTCAACTCTTTCAACGCGGTGTCCATGATCACCCGCTCCGCCTTGCGCTTGAGCATCCCCAGCATCGGTATGGCCAGGTCGATCGTCAGCGAATAGGTGACCTCCGTCGAGTCGCCCTGGACCAGCAACACGTAGGTGCCGTGCTGCATCTTCTGCATCTGGCCCTTCACCAGATTCCACTCGACCCGCTCGTCGCCGGTCCAGATGTACTCGAGGTCGTACTGGTCCTTCACGACGCCGGCGTCCAGCGTGAAGTGCACGCGCTTGGCCCGCCCGTCGGCGCCTTCCTCGAGCACCTCGGCCGACTTCAGCGAACCGGTCCATTCCGGGTAGGCCGGGAAGTCGGCGATCACCGCCATGATGGCCGCAGGCGGCGCGTCGATAGTGATGGACTGCGTGGACTGATCAGCCATGAGCGAGAGGTTACCGCCGCCACGTTTCGCCTCGCGGGCGCGGCACGTCGGTCATCTGCCGCGTCTGCGCCATCGCCGCCACGACAGCATCACGACAGCCGCGATAAGTGCCCACCCGGCGAGTGCCGCAGATACGCCCAGCAGGTGCGACGCGCGGCGCCCGATTGCCGCGGCGACGGCGTCGAGGCCATCCCATCGTCGACGAACATCGGCGCGGCCACGTCGCCCACCTGCTGCTCGGCGGCCCGCCAGTCGAATCCGCTCGCCGGCGCGGCGCCCTGGGGCTCGCCGGCCAGCGCGCGGGCCATCAATCGCTGCGCGGCGATGTTGCCGGGCTCACGTTGCAGTGCGCCGGCCGCCTGCATGACGGCCTCGTCACGACCACCCGCCGCCAACAGCTGCTCGGCGAGGTGGATACGTAACTCGACGTCGTTCGGGGCGGCTTCCACCGCCCGGCGAAGGGACTCGATCAACGGCGATGTCACCGCGCGAGGCTACCTCGCCTCAAGCTCGTCCTTGAGGCCCCAGAAGATCTGCTTGGCGCGCTTGCGGTGCGCGAATGCGAGGCGCTCGGCCCGGCGTGGCGGGAACTGTCGCCCGTCGAGGCGGTCGAGCCGCAGGAAGTAGTGCACCCGGACGCCGTCCCGGTCCGGCTGCAGCCACACTTCCATCGACCCGGCGCCGTCGCGGGAGTTCCCCACGAACCACCGCACGCCTTGCAAACCGCGTAGTTCGTCCACTGCAAGATCAAGATCGGGCCACCAACGACGCCAGTTCATCGGATTGGCGAGCCGAATCGCAACTTGCTCCACGGGGGCCGCGATCCACGTCTCGTCGGCAACATCCACCTGTGCCATGGCGTTACGATTTCATGACAGGCCGGTGAGGTCTGTCACCTCGCTGCCTGGGCATGGACGGGCTAGCGTGGCGCAGCACACACAAGGCTCGGACCCTCGTGGAGAGGACGCGGACGAGTGCGCGAACTGACGGTTCCCAGCAAGGCCCCCAATCCCGGTCAGCACAACACGGCCGACTACGTCTACGAGAACGCCGCCACGTCCCCAGACCGCGTCACGATCCGGCGCCGGGTCGACGGCCAATGGCGCGACGTCACGTCCAGTCAGTTCGCCGACGAGGTGCTCGGCTGCGCCAAGGGCCTGATCGCCGCGGGCATCGAGGCCGGCGATCGCGTCGCGTTGATGAGCAAGACCCGCTACGAGTGGACGCTCATCGACTTCGCCGTGCTGAGCATCGGCGCGGTGGTGGTGCCGATCTATGAGACCTCCAGCGCCGAGCAGGTCGAGTGGATCCTGTCCGACTCCCAGGCCAAGGCGATCTTCGTCGAGACCGCCGGACACCAGGCGATCGCCGAGTCGGTGCTCGGGTCGGCCGTCGACGGCTTGCAGGTCTGGACCATCGATACGGGCGCCGTTGCCACCGTGACCGCGGGCGGCACGGACGTCGCCGACGAGCAGGTACACAAGCGGCGCGAGGCAGTAGCGGTCAACGACCTCGCCTCGATCCTCTACACCTCGGGCACGACCGGCCGACCCAAGGGCTGCCAACTGCTGCACCTGAACTTCATCACCGAGGTCAGCGAGGTCACCACCGAGCTCGACGACCTGTTCAACCAGGACACCTCGACGCTGCTGTTCCTGCCCATCGCGCACGTCTTCGGACGGGTGATCGAGATCGGCGCCATCGCCAGTGGCTGCACGCTGGGCCACACCGCCGACGTCAAGAACCTGCTCGAGGATCTGGCCGGGTTCAAGCCGACGTTCGTGCTCAGCGTCCCGCGCGTGTTCGAGAAGGTCTACAACACGGCCAAGCAGCGGGCGCACGCCGACGGCAAGGGCAAGATCTTCGACCTCGCCGAGCGGGTCGCGATCCGGTACTCCGAGGCCAGTGAGCGTGGTTCGGTGTCGCTGCCGCTCAAGGCCCAGCACGCGCTGTTCGACAAGCTCGTATACGGCAAGCTGCGTGCCGCTCTCGGCGGACAGTGCATCGGCGCGATCTCCGGCGGCGCCCCGCTGGGCGCCCGGCTGGGCCACTTCTTCCACGGTGTCGGCGTCACGATCTACGAGGGATACGGACTCACCGAGACGACGGCCGGCATCTGCGTCAACCGTCCCGACAAGCTGCGCATCGGCACCGTCGGACCGCCCGTGGGTGGCGTCACCGTGCACGTTGCCGAGGACGGCGAGCTGCTGTTCAAGTCGAACCTCATCTTCGGCGGCTACTGGAACAACGAGGCCGCTACGTCGGAGGCCATCGACGCCGAAGGCTGGTTCCACACCGGCGACATCGGCGAGATCGACGACGAGGGATTCGTGAAGATCACCGGCCGCAAGAAGGAGCTGATCGTGACCGCGGGCGGCAAGAACGTCGCGCCCGCCGTGCTCGAGGACCGGGTCCGGGCGCACTGGCTGGTCAGCCAGTGCCTGGTCGTAGGCGATGCGCAACCGTTCATCGCGGCGCTGATCACGATCGACCCGGAGTCCTTCCCAACCTGGCTGGAGCAGGCGGGACGCCCGGCCGACACGGCGCTCGCCGACGTCGTCGACGATCCGGCGCTGCACGCCGTGATCCAGACGGCGATCGACGACGCGAACAAGGCCGTGAGCAAGGCGGAATCCATCCGCAAGTTCACGATCCTGCCGTTCGACTGGACCGAGGCTACGGGCCAGCTCACCCCCTCGATGAAGCTCAAGCGCAACGTCGTCCAAAAAGAGTGCGCCGACGACATAGCCGCCCTGTATAGCTAGAGGCACTTCTGGATCTTGATATCTATGTCTCGTTATCGCGAGACATGGATATCAAGATCCACGAGCGGGGTCGGCCCGGTCCACTCGCCTAGTCGTCCAGCATCTCGCGGAGTTGGGCGGCGATGATGTCCCAGCGCCAGTCGTCCTGGACCCATTGCCGGCCGGCCTCGCCGAACTTGGCCCGCAACGGTGCGTCGTCGAGCAGCTCGGCGCTACGCGCGGCGATCGCCGCGATGTCACGCCCGTCGACGAGGTAGCCGGTCTCGCCGTCACGAACCGCCTCCGGCGCTCCGCCCGAGTCGCCCACCAACACGGGCAGGCCCAGCGCCGACGCCTCGAGATAGACGATGCCCAAGCCCTCGACGTCCAGGCCCCGGCGACGGGTCCGGCAGGGCATCGCGAAGACGTCGCCCGCGGCGTAGTGCGCCGCGAGCTCGCCGGCCGGGACGCCGCCGGTGAGCACCACGTGCTCGGCGACGCCGTGCTCCCGAGCCAACTGCAGGAGTTCGTCGTGGTAGGGCCCCTTGCCGACGAGCAGCAGCGCCGCTTCGGGCACCATCGCCCGGATGGCCGGCAGGGCGCGGATCAGCGCGTCCTGCCCCTTGCGGCGCACCAGTCGCGACACGCACACCACGACGGGCCGGTCGCGCAGGTCGTAGCGCTGGCGCACGTCGGTGCCGTCGACCCCGGGGTGGAACGTCTCGACGTCCACTCCAGGTGTGAGCCGACGCAGCGTCGCCCGTGGCCCCAGCGCCGGCGCGAGGCGGCGGCGGAAGTACTCGCTCAGGTAGGTCACGACGTCGCACTGGCTGCCGATGCGCCGCAGCGCCTGGCGGGCGCCGGGCAGCATCGCCCACCCGGCCTCGTGGCCGTGCGTGGTGGCGACGATGCGCTCGACGCCGGCCCCGCGCAGGGCGGGGGCCAGCAAGGCCAGCGGCGCGGCGGCACCGAACCACACCGCGGTGCACCCGTGCTCACGCGCAGCGGCCACGACGCGACGGCGGGCGCCCGGCGTCGGCACCAGCAGCCCGGTGGGGTGCCGGATCACCGGAAACGGCTGCGCTGCGTCGAACTCGGCCGACCCGTCGTGATCGGACGCGTAGACGACGACCGACCCGGCCGGTTGCCGGATCGCTACCTCGTGCACGAACGACTGGATACCGCCCTGTCGAGGTGGGAAGTCGTTGGTGACGATCAAGGTCCGGCGCGGGCTCATCCCAGTTCAGCCCGCAGGTACTGACGCCACCGGGCGGTGAACTGCGCCGAGGTCATGTGGACGACGGTACGCAGGGCACTGTCGAGCGCCCCGACGGGCGTTCCCGTCGATGCCGCGACCGCGCGATACACCCGCACGAGGCCGGCCGTCCCGGCCAGCGCCGCGATCAGTCGGCACGCGAGCCACGCCTGCTCATAGATCTGCGGCAGCTGCGCACCGCCATTGCCGAAGTCGTTGGTGGTGGGCAGCGCCGCCGGCACCTGGCCGGCGCGTACCAGCCCGCGCAGCTCGGTGGCGGCGACCGTGACCGGCTGGCCGCTGTCGAGGTTTCCGACGTAGTCGGCGAATCCCTCGACCAGCCAGGTAGGCATCACATCGCTGGTCACCGACCAGGCCGCTATGTGCGCGATCTCGTGGCGTAGCACGATGCGCAGCCCGGCTGCGGACAGGCGCGTCTGCCCATCCGGGTCCAACACGACCCGCAGGCCGGTATGCGGATTGGTCGAATCGCCGAGCGCCTGCGCGGCGAGGTCGGGGCCCGCCGGGCCGCCGAGTACAGCCTGCAGCTCGTCCTGGGTGTCCGGCACGAACACCGCGACCTGCCGCGCCCAGCCGGCGCCCCACACGTCCGTGACTGCGTGGGCGGCCGCATCGACCGCCGCGGCCAGTTCGGGGAGCCGCGTCGCGTACGTGGAGTGCGCGAGGATAAGGCAAGCCGCGCCCCGGTAGGCGCTGACCGGTCCGAAGTCCCACGGGCCGTGCCAGCTCTGCCCACCCTGGTCGGTGAGGTCGGAATCGCTGACGATGCGCACCTTTCCGGAACGGCGCACGAACGTGAGCCAGACGTCGTGCGTGGTGGGCGCCGGGTCGATGCCGCGCAGTTGGTAGCCCAGCGCGATCCGGGCGATCAGGACCGGCGCGTGGTAGCGCGCGGCCGCATCGTGCAGCTCGCTGCCCCCGGTGACCGGCACCGACACCTGGTACGACCACGCGGTCAGCGGCACGTCGGCGAGGTTGTCGAACATCGCCGACTGGGCGGCGCGGTACGGCACCGCCGGCCCGCTGCCGTCGATGTCGGCGAGGAACGCGCGGCGGTCGCGGCGGGTCACGTCGGCGCCATGGCGGTCGAGCATCGCCTGCACGGCCGCGACGGAGGGCGCGCCAGGCCCGGAGCCGACCGGCGTCGATCCCGCCGAGGACGGGCTCGCGCTCGTTGCCCGGTCACCGGACGAGGACGTCGACACGACGACCAGCGCGACGGCGGCCGCAGCCGCCAGAGCGACGCACAGCGCCGGAATCATCAGGCGGCGCAGACGTGCCAGCGGGGCGGGCCCGTTTCCGGAACCCGCCCCGCTGGCATCGTTGGGAGCAGCGCTCACGCGAGCCGCGTCGCGCCCGCCCAGTTACTCATGTCCTGGGACGGATGCACGTACCGGACGCCCAGGGCCTCATCCGCGGCCGACACCGCCAGATCGTCGCCGACGTAGATCTCGACGTGCGAGATACCCGGCGGATACAGGAAGATCAGGTCGCCCGGCCGCAATTCGTTGAAGGACACGTGCCGGCCGTAGTTGTACTGCGAGGCGGCGAGGTGGGGCAGGGCCACGCCACTCTGGGCCCACGCCATCATCGTCAGCCCCGAGCAGTCGTAGTCGTCGGGCCCGGAAGCGGCGAAGACGTAGCCCTTGCCGACCTGCGCGACCGCGTAGTCGACGGCCTTCTGCGCTGCCGCGGTCGGGGCCTTGCCGACGCCGATCCTTCCTATCGCCGGCGGCACGGTGCCGCTGTTGGTGTACGTCGCCTGCTGCGTCGCGGTCAACGTGGCGAGCAGGTCCGTGAACTTCCTGGTGTCGGACTCGATCTTCTTCTTCTGTTTGTCGAGCGCAGTCGCCTTCGCCTGAGCAGCCGCGAGCAACTCCGTGGCCGTCCTCTGCGCCGTCTCGGCGCGGGTGTGCACGTCCTTGATCTGCGACACGATCTCGGCCCGGTGCGAGGAGATGAGGCTCATCGTGCTCAGCGCATCGAGATAGGTCTGCCCGTCGCTGCTCGTGAGCAGCGCGCCGGCGTGACTGAACGCCGCCGACTCGTACTCGGCGGTGACGGTCCGGCTCAAGCGCGCGCGAGCTTTGTCGAAGTCAGTGGCCGCGCTCAACGCTTCCCGCTGCGCGGCATCTCCTGCCTTCTGCTGAGCCTTTACGTCGGCCGTGGCCTTGTTGTACTGCTCAGCCAGAACCTCGTTCTGCTGGGACAGCTTGTCGAGTTTCGCCATCACCTCAGCGACGGTCGGCTGCCCGGGGGTCGCGCCCGCAACGTGCGGAAGCACGACAGCGCCGGCCCCGACAAGGGCGGCCAGCGCTACACCGGCTAGGAGCGATCGAACACGGCTGGGGGTCCGAGTCAACGCCACGGTCGGCGGAACTCCGTTTCTTCCTCGTACCGCCTACCGAGTTAGCTGACGGGTTCGGGCCGGAAGATGCCCTACGGTGCGG
>Ga0137415_10005719_pt1 | contig 12311 bp, 14 predicted proteins | sample CZODoug3_1_1_16f_FD_183082 | JGI IMG/M metagenome (GOLD analysis project Ga0137415, IMG submission 183082) | Vadose zone soil fungal communities from Angelo Coast Range Reserve, California, USA - CZODoug3_1_1_16fungal (Hybrid Assembly) | ecosystem: Environmental > Terrestrial > Soil > Vadose...
GCCGGGCCCGGTTTCCCCCAGGGGGCAGAGCCCGTGGCGGTGGTCGCCGGTGACGATCTCGCTGATGCGGGCTTCGACTCCGGCGGAGAAGGGGTCGCCGCGGTTGACGGCGCGTTGGTTGACGGCGCGGCGGGTGTCTTCGGAGATCAGGTCCGCGTTGATCGCCGCGGCGGCGTTGACCCCGGCGGCCGCGGCGCCGACGAGCTTGGCGGTGAGGTCGGTGAGGTTGCCGGCCACCCAGACCCCGGGGGCGGAGGTGAGACCGGTCGCGTCGGCCTCGATGTGGCGGCCGAGTCCGCGGGGGTCCTCGATGGTGGTGAGGCCGAGGTCGGTGAGCACGTCGCCGCGGGCGACGAAACGCGGCATGATCACCAGCACCTGGAACGACACGACGTGTCCGGACGCCAACCGGGCGCCGGTGAGCTGATCACCGGTGACGTCCAGGGCGGTGACCTCACCGTCGACGACGCTGATGTCGCGGGCGGCGAGCTGCTCCCACTCCTCGTCGGTGGGCTTGGGCGCGGCGTGCGACAACAGGGTCACCTGGGGGCTCCACTGCCGCCACAGCAACGCTTGTTGCACCGCTGACGGCCCGGTGCCCAGGACCGCGATCGGCTGGTCGCGGCTCTCCCAGCCGTGGCAGTAGGGGCAGTGCAGGACGTCGCGGCCCCAGCGTTGCCGCAGGCCCGGGATGTCGGGGAGCTCGTCGACGAGCCCGGTCGTGACGAGTAGCCGCCGCGCGGTGTACGTCTGCCCGTCGTCGGTGACCACGAAGCCGTGCTCGTCGTGGGTGCTGTGGTGTTCGCGGTGTAGTGAGGTGACACGGGTGTGCCGGACCTGCCCGCCGTAGCGGGTGACCTCGGCGGCGCCCAGGCCGAGCAGGTCGGTCGGAGTGATGCCGTCGCGGGACAGGAACCCGTGGGCTTCTGAGGCGGGGGCGTTGCGGGGTTGGCCGGAGTCGAGGACCAGGACCGAGCGGCGAGCCCGGGCCAGCGTCACGGCGCCGCTGAGGCCGGCGGCGCCGCCGCCGATCACGATGACCTCGAAGCTGTGCTCACTCATGGCGTCACTCCTGGGCGCTGGGCTGGTTTGCGGGCGGTGAGGCGTTCGACGATGCCGGCGGTGAAGCGTTGCTGTTGTTCGATCTCGAATCCCGCGGCGGGGAGGTGTTGGCTGGGGCGGCGCAGGAAGTGTTCTCCGCCCAGGGGGATGGTGATCAGTTCCAGGCCGCGTTGGACGATCCGCAGGCCCCACGCGGTGCTGGCCACGTGGTCGGCCAGCAGCAGCAGCCCACCTGGGCGCAGCACTCGGTGCATTACGCTGACGGCCCGCTCGACGTCGGGGATCTCGCATAGCGAGAAGGTGCACACCACGGTGTCGAAAGAGGCGTCGGTGAACGGCAGAGCCAACGCGTCTCCCAGCAACAAATCCACCGCCACGCCCATTTCCTCAGCGCGGCGGTGTGCGAGCTCCAGCATGGCCGGGCTTTGTTCGATTCCGGTCAATGTGATCTCGAGCGGATAGTGCTCGAGGTTGAGGCCAGTGCCGATGGCGACTTCGAGCACCGCTGTTTCGGCTTGCTGGCAGATCCAGGCGCGGGTGTCGGCGAACAGGACTCGGTCGAAGAAGCCCATCTGTTTGTCGTAGCTGGCGGCGTGTTTGTTCCAGTAGCGAAGAGAGCGTCGCTGGTGGTCGGTGTCAGTCATGGGGTCGATCACGGTCCTTCCTCTGGGTGTTGGCTGGGCTCCGCTGGGCGCGCGCGTTCGCACGCGCGGCGGATCCCTGGGGTGGGTTTTGGCGGGTGGTTAGCTTTGCAGCCCGGTGAGGCGGTGGCCGTACTCCTCGTCGCTGATCTCACCGGCCGCGTAGCGTCGGCGCAGCACCTCTTCCGGGCGCTCGACCGCCTCCGGGCCCGGTGGCCGGCGCAGGCCGCGGACCAGCCACACGATGCCCAGCACCGCCAGCACCAGCAAGATCAGATAGAACACTCCGGAGGAGACCATCATCGCGGTCGTCCATCCGTTCAGTCCGTGCATCATCGTTGATCGTCCTTTCCCTTTGTTGAGTTCGTGGGTGGGTGGCTGGCTGGCGAACGCCTCGCGCTGTGGGGTCACCCCCTTTCAGGCGGACGCGTCGCTCGTTTCCTCGTCGGTTGTTTGGGTGACCAAGACCGAAGCTAGGGGCGGGCGATGAAGGATCTATGAAGGCGCCGCGTGGAGGATCTGTTTTGCATTTCCGCGGCGGGTCGGCGTTTGGCGACGACGGCGAGAACCAGGATCGGGGCGGTACCCTCTAGCCATCAGAAGCACCAGCCCGCACGTTGCCGCCGCGTGATCGCACCGCCGGCACGAGTTCCGTGAAGGGAAGCAGCGGGTGAGCAGGACCGTGCTCGTCGTGGACGACGAGGCCAAGTTGCGCCGGCTGGCGACGAACAGCTTGAGTCGTATGGCGGCGGCGCGGTGCGCATCGACACCGAGCGCCGCGAGGTGCGCCGGGACGGCGAACCGGTGTCGCTGACTCGGACCGAGTTCGATCTGCTCGCCGCGCTGGCTTCTCGCCCTGGCCGCGCCTGGACCGGCTGGAACTGGTGACCCGCGTCCAGGGCTACGACTTCGAAGGCTATGAGCGCACCACCGATGTGCATGTGAAGAACCTGCGCCGCAAGCTGGGTGACGCCCCGCCGTTCCGGTTGGTCATCACTATGCCCGGGGTCGGCTACAAATTCGGGGTCGAGTGCGATGCCTAGGCTGTTGTCCGGCCGCTATGCCCGCCGGTTGGCCCTGGCGTTCGCCATCATCGGGATCGGCGGGGCGGTGCTCACCGCGGTCCTGGTCAACACCGCGTTCCAGGCTCGTTTCACCGACTATCTCGCCAAGAATCGTAGCGACCCCGAGGCCGTTCTACTACCTCCGTACAGAGACAGGAGTTTGAGCCTCGGCCGGCGCGGACCGGTCGATGTCCTCGAGGCGGAAGGCGTCGACGTGTGAGGGGTCAAAGCCCATGCCAAGCATCACGGTGCGTACGTGCGCGCGGTAGAGGTGGTCGGTGTCGGCGACGAGGTGGTCGAGGCTTCCAAAGATTTCGCCGACGAGGTGGCCGAGCAGGCTGACCCAGGCGCTCAGGGCGATCGCGGCCTGTTGGGGCGGGCAGTCCGACACGCTGTCGCCGATCAGCACGGCCAGCAGCTCGCCGGGCTGGATGCAGGGCGGGACTTGGGTTCGGCCGGGGTCGGCGGCACCGGCCCGGACGGCGGCGACGTAGGTGTCGATCAGGATTGCCATGGAGCGCCCGGCCGCCGGGCCGGTGATCTGGTCGGGTGCCTGGTAGCCGGGCACCGGGGTGCCGAAGATGAGCGCGAAGTCGGCCCGATTGGCCAGCGCCCAGCGGCGGTAGGCGTGACTGATCGCCCACCACTGACGTGCCGGATCGTCGTTGGGTGCGCCGTCGCGGGCGGCTGACACGGTGTCGGCGAGCGAGGTGTATGCGTCGATGACCAGGGCGCTGACCAGTTCTTCGTGGCTGGCGAAGTACCGGTACAGCGCCGAGGACGCGGTGCGCATGTCCCGTGCGATCCCCCGCAGCGACAACGCGCCGAGACCCCGCTCGACCAGTTGGCGGCGGGCCAGCGCTTTGATCTCCGCGATCGTGGCCGTTCGGTTCTCGGCACGCCGTGACACCGGCGCCTCCCCCTGCCGTGGCGCTGACTGTGGCGCTGACTGTGGCGATGCGGTCATGTCCGCGATCCTCGCACTCTTCGTGACCTAGTGCAAACTTCGAGAGCATCTGCTCTTGACGCAAGCATCCCGTTTGGTGATACTGACGAGAGCAGCTGCTCACTAAGTGGTTGTCCGCTCGCATCTAGGGAGATGGTGATGAACCAAACACGACGGTGGTGGGTACTGGCGGCGGTCTCGCTGGCGACGTTCATATCCGGGTTGGACAACAGCGTGGTCAACGTGGCGCTGCCGACGATTCAACGTGAGCTCGGGTTGACGATCTCGGGGCTGGAGTGGGTGGTCAGCGGCTATGTCCTGGCCTTTGCCGGTCTGATGCTGGTGGGCGGGCGGTTGGCCGACGTGTACGGCTACCGTCGGGTGTTCCGGGCCGGGCTGGCGGTGTTCACCGCGGCGTCGTTGCTGGCTGGTCTGTCGCCGAGCGGATCGGTGCTGATCGCCAGCCGGGGCCTGCAGGGGCTCGGCGCCGCGCTGCTGACACCGGCGGCGCTGGCGATCCTGCCGGCCGCGTTTGTTGACAAGCGCGAGCGGGACCGGGCGATCGGGCTGTGGAGCGCCGTCGGGGCGCTCGCGTTGGCCGTGGGTCCGGTGACCGGCGGGTACCTCGCCGAGCGGTGGGGCTGGGCGTGGATCTTCTTCATCAACGTGCCACTCGGGTTGATCGCCTACCTCGTGGTCGGATGGGCGGTCCCGAAAACCGGCGTGGCCCACGCCGGGCGGCGGCTCGACATACCCGGCCTGGCGACCTCCGCGCTGGCTCTGATCGGGCTGACCTACGCCCTGATCGAGGGCGCGAGCAAGGGGTGGACCAATCCGGTGATCCTCGCGTCGCTGAGCGCGGCCGTCGTGGGCGCGTGCGCGTTTATCGTCGTCGAAGTCCGCCGCCCCGACCCGATGATCGATCTGTCCCTGTTCACCAACCGTGTCTTCGTGGGTGGCACCCTGACCCTGGGGCTGTGGGCGTTCGGGGTGTTCGGGGTCTACTTCTTCACCGCGCTCTACCTGCAGGACGTCCTGGGGCTCTCCCCGACCGCGGCCGGTGCCGCGTTCGTCCCGCTGGCCGCCGTCACCGCGGTCGCCGCGGTCGCCGCGGGACCGATCACCCACAGGTTCGGCACCGCCCGCGTGGTGTCCGCCGCCTTAGCGATCATGGCCGCCGCCATGCTCGGGGTGGCGTCGGTGGGAGGCAATGGCTCCCTCGCTGCCCTGATGCCGTGGCTGCTGGCCTACGGCGCCGGCGCGGGGCTGCTGGTCCCGCTGAACTCCGCGGTGTTGGGGGCGTTGCCCTCCACACGCGCGGGCGCCGCCTCCGGCGTGCTCAACGCCTCCCGCGAGGTGTTCGGGCTGTTCGGCGTCACCGTGCTCGGCGCGATCCTGGGCGCCCGCCAAACCGCGCTCGCCCATCTCGGATACCAGCCGCTGCCGGCATTCGTGGCCGGCTACCAACTTGCCTTGGTAGTCGCGGCGATCATCGTCGCCGCCGGGATCCCCCTGAGCCTCTACACCCTCCGCCGCCGCCCCACTCACACAACCACACCATCCCTCGTGGGTCGTCGCAACGCAGCTGCACCGGAACCGTCCGTGCAGGCCGCTTGAGGGCCCGACAACACCGCCGTTCCGCACACCACCACCCCGAAGGAGAGACGACATGGACGACATGACGGAGAACTTGTCACGATTCCAACATCCGCGGTTCGCCCGGTTGTGGGAACGGATCAGCGTCGAGTCCGAGAGGCGCGGCACCGCCGCGCATCGAGCGCGCGCGCTGGCCGGGCTGTCCGGACGCGTGATCGAGGTCGGCGCGGGTAACGGCACGAACTTCGCGCACTACCCGCGCACGGTCACCGAGGTGATCGCGGTCGAACCGGAGAACCAGCTACGGGCGGCGGCCGAAGAGGCCGCCACCAAGGCGCCGATACCAGTGCGGGTGGTGGCCGGGCACGCGCACGCCCTGCCGGTGGAGAACGCGAGCGCCGATGCAGTGGTGGCCTCGCTCGTGTTGTGCTCGGTACCCGACGTCGCAGGCGCGCTCGCCGAGCTGGGCCGGGTCCTCAAAACCGGCGGCGAGCTGCGCTTTTTCGAGCACGTACGGTCACAGACACCGCTAATCGGCCGATTCCAGGACGCCATCACCCCACTGTGGTCACTCGCCGGCGGTGGCTGCCACCTCAACCGCGACACCGCCGCCGCGATCCGCGCGGCCGGATTCCACATCGACGAACTCGACCGGTTCCACTACGCCCCGCTGCGGTTCATACCCAAACACGCGCACATCATCGGCCGGGCCCACTCGCGCTGAACCGATACCGAGGCAGGCGTTTTCCATGACGCCCCCAAACACGAGCTCTCGAAGAGAACCACTGTGAATCCAGGAGATGGAAGGTCACATGATGACAATCACGGCGAACACCAGCTACGCCGAACTCAACGCGATCCTCGACCAGGCCCGCGACCCGGCGACCGCCCCGATCAGGGTGACCGACGCACAGCTCCTCGGACTGCAGCACCGCTGGAGCACCACGCTGGCCGCCCGGCTCGACGCGGCCATCGAGTTCGCCGGCTCACAGCCCCTCGGTGACGCGGTGGCCGACACGTGGCGCGCGTTAGCCGCCCACCAGCACACCCTGCGGCAGGTGCTCGACGCCGGCGAGACCTACTCGACGGCGCTCGTTCATGCACAGCGCGGCGAGTTCCGGACGCTCGCCCTCGCTGCCGGCCTGGCCACCCTCGACGACCCGGCCGAGCACGCCGTCCAGCTGGGCCGCGCCTACCGCGACTCGATCCTCCCCGGCCACGTGCATGTGACCCCGGACCTGGCCCGGGTCTCCTCTCCAACACCCCGCGCCACCGACCACGCCGATACGCACGGGATCGGCAGAGTCGCGGCATTTCTAGGTTGACCTGGGATTGAGCGACACGCTGTGCGTCGCACCCGCCGATCGACGGCCGGCGCTGGGTCACCGAGGGATAAGCCAGCGCACCATAGCCTCGCGGGAGCCTGGTCGCCCGGGTCGAGCAGGACGATTAGGCTCTTCGGCGTGGAAGGGCATGAACTCGATCGGGTACGCGAGATTGCCCTCGCGCTGCCTGAGATGAGCGAGCGACTCAGCCACGGTGCTCGGTGTTTCTTTGTCCGCGACCGGCGGCCTGTCTGCTACTACCACGACCATCACCACGGCGATGGCCGGATCTCGCTGTGGTGCCCTGCTCCCCGTGGTGTGCCGGAGGAGCTGGTCAGCGCCGAACCTCAACGGTTCTTCGAGCCGCCGGTGTCGGCGGCGGGAACCTTCTCGGGCTGGCTGGGGGTGTACCTCGACACGACAGGTGAGATCAGCGTTGATTGGACCGAGATCGCCGCCATTCTCGAGGACGCGTTTCGTACGGTGGCGCCCAAGAAGCTCATCGCCGAACTCGACCACAGATGACCAGTGGCTTCGGCGACCGTGGTGTCAACGGCAGCCTGCTCGGCGCCCGATCGCCGCCGCGCCGGTCGTATGAGGCGAAGAACGCGCCGTGCAGGCGCAGGCCCATCATGGTGGAGCGGGTAACACTGGGCCGGGTGAGCAGGGGCTCAGCGAGTTGCCAGAAAAGTTCCTCGGCGTCGGGTTCAGCGGTCACGGCATTGGGTCTCCGCGGGCGAGACGCGCGGGAAACCTCACTGCTGCCCGTGTGGTGTCGAGAGTGCTCACGGGTGGCGTCCCAGGAAGCCGACCAGGCGGTCGAGCGCCGGGGCGTCCTCGGGTATCGGCACGAGCGGGGCGAAGAACGCGGCCCGCAGCTCGTCGCTGATCGTCTGGTGGTGCAGCGCGAGCATGGTTTGGGTGAGCGCGGAGTCGAACGTCGCGTCGATGCCGAGTGCGCGTGCGATGTCCCAGGCGTGGACGAATACGTCCTGTGCGTGGAACGTGACCAGTCCAGCCGCCGGCATCGGCCCGAGTGGAGTCACGCACTGTTGTTCGAGGCTCGCCTCGCGCCACGCCGCGGCGGCGTCGGCGAGCCGCCCCAGCACGCTGGCCCCGGCATCCGGACCGAGTAGATCACCGGCTGCCTCCGGGAACTCGGTGACGGCGATGCCGCGAGCGGCGTGCTCGGACAGGATCGCCCGCCCCGCCAGGTGGTTGAGCAAGGCCCGCAGGTCCCACGCGCTACACGGGGTTGGTACGTGCAGATCGGCCTGCCCGATGGCGGCGAGTACCGGGCGGGCCTGGACGATCGCGGCGTCGAGCAGGCCCACGGGGGTCGAGACGGTCATCGACATCCTCCATCACCTCACGGATCGAGTATCGAGACAGTACCTTGATACTGAAGTAGTATCAAACTCTCGTCGGTGAAGACCAGCCCTAGGATGGTGGCGTGCCGAAATGGGAAGGCTACGGCCGCTTCTGCTCACTAGCCCGCGGGCTTGATCTGGTCGGCGAGCGATGGACGCTGGTGATCATCCAGGAGCTCCTGCACGCCGCGCGTCGCTACAGCGAACTGCGGAGTCTGCTGCCCGGCATCGGCTCCAACGTGCTCAGCGAACGACTCCGCCGCCTGGAGACCGCCCACCTCGTCCAGCGGGTCCCCGGGCCCATCGGCGAAGGTGTCCGGTACGCCCTGACCGACCGCGGCCGGGCACTCGGACCCGCCCTGGCGATGTTGCGCCAATGGGGCCTGGATGAACTACTGCCCGCCGCGGCTGGCACCGAACCGGTGACCTACGACCTGTCCTACGCCGTGCCCGCCCGCGCTGAGCTGCGGGAAACCTACCAATGGCGCATTGATCAGGACACCTACCGCCTCGACATCGACGGCACCCGCCTGACCGTCACACCCGCGGCGGCGGCCGGCGCCACCCCGGCCGTCACGGTCCGCACCTCACGCAAGTTCATGCGCCGCTGGGTCGCCGGCGAGGTCTCCTGGGAGCAAGGACGAGCCGATGGCCAGGTCCATGTCCACGGCAGCGACACGGCGTGGAACCGCATGCTGCTGGCCACCGGCTACCCCGGACGCCCCCACGACCTCGCACGCCGCCTTTTCCCAGCAGACCCAGCCCTAGCCGATATTTCACTCGACGGATCACCGCACGGAAATGGTGACTCGTAGTTAGCCGGTTGGGTCGGTCCAGGTCGGCGACATCCAGTAGCAGGGACCTGCCAGCGGGCGGTGGCTCGGCGCCAGGGGTTTACCAGACGGTGAGGAGCAGGTGGTTGACCAGAAGCGCCAGCAGGGCTTGTCCGCATAGCCAGACCCGGCGGTGGGAGGTGCGCAGCTGCGCGGTGGCGATGATCAGCCAGATGGCGAAGGGGAGCCAGATCCGTTCGACTTCGCCTTTGCTCAGGCCGGTGATGTCGGCGACGGCTATGGCGGCGAGCCCGGCGGTGGGGAGTAGTAGCGCTGGGGTCGGTAGCGTGCGGGGGTGGCGGGCCAGCCGGCGCAGCCCGACGAGCACGGCGGGGCCGAGGACGAACAGCAGCGCGGCCAGGTTGGCCCAGATGAAGTACTCGTAGGGGCGGGTCTTGGTGATGGATGCGGCGTAGAGCACCCGCACCAGCTCGTACCCGCGCAGCCACCAGAACCCGGAGGCGGTGAACGCAACCGCCACCGCGAGCACACTGACCCCGGCCAGCAGGACCGGTCGCAGCCCGCGGGTCGCCGCGATGACAGCCGCCACCGGCAACCCGCCGAGCACCAGGCCATAAGACAGGTAGAGGACCTCACCGAGCAACACGCCAGCCGCGAGCGCGGCCGCGTCGGCACGCCAGCCACGGTAGGCGACACCGACCGCGAGCAGCGCCACCCCCCAAGCGAGGACCGCGGCGTACAGGCCGTCGGCGGACACCCCGACCCACACCGCGCCGGGGCTCAGCACCCCGAACGGCAGCATCCGCCGGGCGACGTCCTCGGCACCCACGGCGCGCAGGGTGACCGCCACGGCGGCGACCGCGGAGGCGCCGACCAGAATGACGACCAACCCGGCGGGCCCGCCACCGCCCAGCCCGAGCCGGTCAAGCCAGACGAACAGCAGCAGCGCGCCGGGTGGGTGGCCGGCCACATGGGTCGACCACGGCATCGGGTCGTCAACGAACAGGTGTGAGGTGAACTCGCGCAGGGTCGCGGGGATGTCGGTGACCCGGGGGACGTCGTGCAAATATTCCTGGTCGCTGGTCAACCTGCCCGCGACGCCGACCGACCAGCCGTCGACCAGGGCAAGCGCGAGCGTCCACCCGACGGCGCTCAGCCAGCCGACCGTCAATAGCGTGTACCACCGCAGCCGAGCGGCCAAGCCCGGACCCCAGACGACCACTATGGCCGCGATGGCGATCGCCGCCGGTGTGCCGGGGCCTAGGTGCGGTGACCAGAGGGCCAGCAGCGGCGGAAACCCGAGGAAGATGTCGACGCCGGCGTCCAGTAGGCGCCGTCCCTGCAGGGCCGAGGCGACCACGAGCCCCACCCCGGCCAGCACCGCGAGCAGGTCCCAGCGCAGTTCCCGCCCGGCTCGCGCCGTCGGGCGCGTGGCCGGGTCCGCCGGGTCGGCGGTCACCGGGGTGGTCATGGTCGGGCACGCTAACCGGCCTTCCGGCCCCGAGTGGGCCGCTCCCACGCGTCGTGCCTGGTGGAGGAGTAGCCCGTAAGTATTTCGTGAGATCCTGGGGCGCGGGACCGGGCCTAGGGTCACGGTCGTGACCTCTGGCCCGCCCGATGCCGAGGGGATGCTGATCGGGGACGGTCAGGTCCCGCTGCTGGCGCGGCCGTACTACGCCGAGGGGGATCCGGGGCCGATCGTGGCGGCGTTGGCGCAGGTGCCGGAGCTGTTGGAGGTGGCGCTGCCGTTCATCGGCGCGGCGCTCGGACCGTCCGCGATCGACTGGCGGGTCAAGGAGATCGTGATCGTGCGAACCTCCGCGCTGGCGGGGTGCCGCTACTGCGTGGCGGCCCACACGGTGGTGGCCTTGGACGCCGGGCTGGGTCTGCTGGAGGTACGCGCGCTGCGCGCGGAGTGCGACATCGCGCGGGTGTTCACCGATCCGCGTGAGTTGGCGCTGCTGGCCTGGGTCGACGCGGTCGCCGGTGGTGGCCCGATCGAGGACGCCCCGCGGGATCGACTCCGGGGATATTGGGCTGTTCACGAGGTGGTGGAGCTGACCGTGGTGATCGCGGCAACGTTGATGCTCAACCGGTTCGCGACCGCGCTGGGGCTGCCGAGCAGCACCGCCACCCTGGACCGCCTCGCCGAGGCGGGGCTGTCATGACGGCCACCACGCTGGCCGCCGCCGTGGCCGAGGGCACCGTGCCCGGGCGGGTGTGGATGTACGCCAACTACCACTGCAACATCACCTGCACCTACTGCCTGAGCGAATCCGGGCCGAAGGTGCGCCGCCGCGAGCTCGGCGCGGACGCGATGCTCAAGGTCGCGCGGCAGGCCGCCGAGCTGGGTTTCACCGATCTCGGAGTGACCGGCGGAGAGATCTTCCTGCTGCCGTATATGCCGGAGTTGCTCGCGGAGCTCTCGCGGCAGCTACCGGTCGTCGCGTTGACCAACGCGACCCTGTTCGGCCGGCGGTTGCTGGCCCGGGTCGCGGCGCTGGCCGGCCGGCCCGTGGCGTTGCAGATCTCCCTGGACCGCCCCGACCCCGACGCCAACGACGCGATGCGCGCGCCGGAGAACTTCGCGAAGGTCGTCGCGGCGATCCCGAAGCTGGTGGCGCGAGGGATCCGGGTGCGCATCGCGACCACCGTCGAGTCGATCGACGATGTCGAGTTGGACCGGCTGTGTGCACTGCACCGGGATCTCGGGGTACCCGACGCCGACCATGTGATCCGCCCAATCGTGGCCAGGGGCCGGGCACTGGACCACGGACTCGGGGTACACGCGGAGCTCTCGGATCTGCCCGCCGAGCTCACCGTCACCGCCGACGGCGCGTTCTGGAGCCCGTTCGGACCGACCGTGCACGACGGCCGCCTGGACACCGACCTGCTGATCACCCGTACCACCTGTCCGCTCGAGGTGCCAGCACGGGCGCTGTTGCGGCTGGTGCAGGGACGCCCCACCGGCGCGGACTCCGCGCTGAACATCAGATGAGCATGACCCTGCGTACCCGGTCCGGGTACCTCTCTCCTGCTCCTGCCCCACCCCGATCAACTCCGCCGAGAGGCCGTGTTCGCCATGACCGACGCCATCACCGATCGCCCCGCCGCCGCCACCGCGTCGCGGCGGGCGCTGGCCAGGGGGTTCACCGCACTGCGGATCTTCACCGGGCTGGTCTGGCTGTCCAACGGGTTGGCCAAGCTGTTCAACCAGGGCGGGATCGACATCGGGTTCTTCTCCGGCAACCTGATCACCCTCGGCGCCGCGCGGGGGATCGCCACCGACGCGTCCAGCAAAACCCAGATCGCTCCGCTCGGGGCGTTCTACCGCGATGTGGTGCTGCCCAACTGGGGGCTGTTCGGGTCGTTTCTGACCGTCGCCGAGCTCGCGGTTGGTCTCGGGTTGATCTTCGGTGTGGCGTCCCGGCTGGCCGCGCTCGGTGGGATCCTGCTCATCGGCCCGATCTGGGTGATGCTCTGGCACACCAACCTCTACCTGTGGGAGTACCC
>Ga0137415_10005721_pt1 | contig 12309 bp, 11 predicted proteins | sample CZODoug3_1_1_16f_FD_183082 | JGI IMG/M metagenome (GOLD analysis project Ga0137415, IMG submission 183082) | Vadose zone soil fungal communities from Angelo Coast Range Reserve, California, USA - CZODoug3_1_1_16fungal (Hybrid Assembly) | ecosystem: Environmental > Terrestrial > Soil > Vadose...
GGAGCCTTATACTTCGTTCGCGTGCTGATGCCCGTAGCCCACTGGCGATACGACCGCGCATTGCCCATCACCGGCAACTCAAGCTGCGGCTTGCGGATAGCCGCTTCGCTCTTGCGATCCAGAAAATGCGTGATCGCATCCAGCCCCGTGCCACGCGAAGCGCTGATCTTCGCCACCGGAACCCCAAGTTCCTGTGCCAACCCCAGCGTGTCCACCTCGCCGCCGCGCGTCTCCATCAAATCACTCATATTCAGGAGCACCAGCGTAGGCAATCCCAGATTCAGCACCGGAGCAGCCAGCATCAATTGACGCCGCAGGTGCAGCGAATCCAGCACCAGCAGCACCGCGTCCGGAGCAGGCGTACCCGGCATTGCGCCATGCAGCACATCCACGGCTACGCGCGCGTCTTCTGAATAAGAGTCGAGACTATAAATGCCCGGCAGATCAATCAGCGTAAGCTCGCTGCGGCCAATGCCGCTCAGCTTACCGAAATGTTGTTCGACGGTAACCCCAGGATAGTTCGCGACCTTCTGCCGCAGACCAGTCAGGCGATTAAAGAGGGTAGACTTGCCGGAATTCGGAGGACCAATCAGCGCAACCGTGCGGATCTTGCCCGCGACGCGGGGCTCAACTTTGATCTCGATTGTCTCAGTGCCGCAGCAGTCGCTCATGCTTCCTCAAATTCCCGCACGCGGATGAATCGAGCCGTATCGTGGCGAAGCGCAATCTCAAACCCGTCAATCGCATAGACGGTAGGATCACCGGCGGGGGCACGGCGTATCACAATCACCCGGGCGTCAGGAACGAAACCCATGTGCATCAAATGATGCTGAATTTCGTCCGGCAGATTCAGTGCCTCAACAACCCCGATCTTCCCAATCCCCAGCTCGCTCAGTGCGCTCAACGTCCATGCCCCGAGCCGAAAATGCACGCCCGGCTATTTCGCCTTTCATCATCCTTAAATTCATGATAACGCAACTACGACCATTTCGCTCCTAGTTAACTCCAGCCGCTCCATATATTGATTCCGCAGGAGATGACTCCAGAATGACGATTCAGCAAGTCATCGCTTATTGACCCTGCATTTACCGTTCATTCACCTTGCGGGCGTTTACCTCGAATAGCTTTTTCAACGGCAGCATGTTTGCCATCAACCAAAATTCCTCACGATCTGGAGACCCCACGCTATGAATTTCCTACGGAAATCAATCGCCTTCTCCGCGCTCGCAGGCATAGCTTTATCGCCCTGCTTCGCAGCACAAGATGAAGATGACGACGCATCATCCCACCACAAAGTCGAACACGTCCTCCTCATCAGCGTTGACGGCATGCACGCCATCGACCTCACGAACTACACCAGCGCGCACCCTGACTCCACACTCGCATGGCTCGCGCACCACGGCATCCGCTACGACAACGCCTCCACCGCTTTGCCATCCGATTCATTTCCCGGCCTGGCTGCCCTTGTTACCGGCGGCTCGCCCACTACAACTGGTTTCTGGTATGACGTTACCTACAACCGCAAGCTCTCGCCACCCACGCAGACCACGCCTTACGGCATCGTAGGATCGCCCGGCGCCTGCCCCAGCACGCAGGGCACGCAAGTCGGTTTTGATGAAGAAGTTGATGTCGATTACACCAAGCTCAATGGAGGTGGCGGTATCAACCCCAACTATCTGCCCCGCGACCCTTCGCATGGCTGCGCGCCTGTCTATCCACACAGCTATCTGCGCGTAAACACCATCTTCGAAGTAGCCAAACAGGCTGGCCTCTACACCGCCTGGACAGACAAGCATCCATCTTATGAATGGGTCAACGGTCCCAGCGGGCTTGGCGTCGATGATCTTTTTACTCCAGAGATCAATTCCGTTCCCGTACCCATCCACGCCGCAATAGGCTGCAATCCGCTGCCCGATCCCGCAAACGCCACCTCCAGCAACGCATGGACAGACAGCATTCAGAACATTCGCTGCTACGACCAGTTAAAGGTGAATGCCACTCTTAGCCAGATCGACGGCAAGCGGTCTGATGGCAAGACGAAAGCACCAGTACCAGCCATCTTCGGCTTCAACTTCCAGGTCGTCAGCGTGGGTCAGAAGCTCGCCGGCAACGGATACGCCGACGTCACCGGAACCCCAAGCGCCGGACTCGCCAGCGAACTCGACTTCGTCGACCAGTCCCTGGCTACCATCGTCGCCGAGCTCAAAAAGCGGGATGTATACGAATCCACCGTTATCATCATCGCCGCCAAGCACGGCCAGTCGCCCATTGATGTGCAGAAGCGCACCGCTATCCCAGGAAGCACACCAGCAGCCGTCATCGGTTCGTCGTATGCCTTCGATCTCTCCGATGACGGCTCCCTCATCTGGCTGAAGAACCCATCGCAGATCGCCGATGTCCTTCCCACGCTAAGCTCACCCTCCACCCAGCAGGAGCTCGGCATCCAGGAAATCTTCGCAGGAGAATCCCTCAAGACCCGTTGGGATGACCCTGCTACGGACGAACGCACGCCTGACATCATCCTCAAAACCAACACCGGCGTCATCTTCACCGGAGGCTCCAAGATCGCCGAGCACGGCGGCCTTAACGAAGACGACTACCACACCGCCCTGCTCATCTCCGGACCAGACGTAAAAGAACGCGTCGTCAAAACCGCAGTCCTCAACCAACAGGTAGCGCCAAGCATCCTTAAGCTACTCGGCCTCAACCCGTGGAAACTGCAAGCCGTCCAGAAAGAAGGAATCTCTGTTCTCCCTTTCCTTCCCTAGCGAACCTGATGCCCCATACTTCGCGACTGTTGTTTGTCGCGAAGTATGGGCCTAAGCGGTCGAAGGCCCGCGTCTTTGACCCAGATGTAATCGCAAAATGTTATAAACCCACCTATGTCCTCCACTGACATCACTCGCCGCCGCTTCCTCCGCCAGAGCTTCGCCTTCAGTGCACTAGCCTCACTCGGATCGCTTCGCAGCCTGGCTTCTCCTGTACCATCCGACCCGGCGGCAGCAGAACTCCTCATGATCGGCGACTGGGGCTACATGGACTCCACCGCGCAGTCCGTCGTCGCCACCGGCATGCGCCAATATAAGCAGCAGCACGCACTCCACCTGCAAGCACTGCTCATGCTTGGCGACAACTGGTACGAAGCGCTCGAAGGCGGCGCAAAATCCACTCGCTGGCAGACGCAGTTTGAGCAAATGTATCCAGCCCATGTTTTCAACTGCCCTGCTTATGCCGTGCTCGGCAATCACGACTATCAAAATTTCCCCGAAAGCAAAGTAGACGCCGAACTGGAATACGCACGCACAGGGAAAACCCGCTGGACGATGCCATCACTCTGGTACAGCTTCGAGTTCCCTGCCAAGAACCCGCTCATCACGTTTCTTGCGCTCGACAGCAACGTGCCGCACGCCGACGGCTCCACAGGCCACGGACGCGACTTCACCCTCACGGCACAACAGCACGCAGAGCAGCTAGCGTGGCTTGAAACCGAGCTGAAGCGCCCACGGACCACGCCATTTCTCGTCGCCATGGCGCATCACCCCGTCTACTCCGACGGACCCCACGGAGACCATCAAATACTCATCCGCGACTGGGACCCGCTCTTCCGCAAATACGGCGTGCATGTATATCTGGCCGGCCACGATCATGACCTTCAGCACCTCGAATTCGAGGGACACCCCACCACGCACTTCCTTTCGGGCGGTGGTGGAGCTGACCTCTATACGCTGAAAGTCGATCCCACCAAACGCGGCCCCTACGCCCAAAAGGTCTACGGCTTCAGCCATCTATCCGTAACAGCAAAGCAGTTGACTCTCCGCCACCTCGACAGCAAGGGCAACACACTCCACGCCCTCACCAAGACGCCAGAAGGAAAGATCACCATCGCAAGTTAGAGTTCTGCAAAGAATCCTCTCCATACTCAGCCGAATCTGGTAGAAAGAGTCCTATCGAGGAGGGAATGGAGATGCCTCTCATTCTGGCAATCTGTTGTGTCGCCGCACTTGGCCTCATCACGTATATCTCGGTCAAACGAAAACGTGATCGGCAAGAGATGGAACAACACTGCATCGTCCCAGAAGACCTCCATACCCTGCTGACCTCAAAACAGGAAGTGCTCTCTATGACGTGCGCCAGCCGCTCGACCTGTTGACCGATCCTGAGATCATCCCCGGAGCAACCAGGATCGCTCCCAAAGAAATCATCGAGAACCCATCGCTCATCCCAAAAGAAAAAGACGCCGTCGTCTACTGCACCTGCCCCAGCGACGAAACTAGCAAGTCCATCGCGCGGCAGGCAGCGGCCCTGGGCTTCTTAAAGGTGAAGTTCTTAAGGGGCGGTCTTGGAGCATGGAAGGCAAAGGGCTACCCAGTGGTGCCATATGAAAAGCCCTTCCACCTCGACACCGGCACATAGAGAATTCATTCACTCATGTTGGGAAAGCAGTTCTTTCTCACCCACTTCCACAGCACAGGAACGAGAAAGGACGCAAAGGCAACGCTCAGAAAAGGGTTCTTCTGAATCAAAGCAATAAGATCGAAGTTATACAGCGATTTGCCATTTGCATAAGCCATAGCTTTTTCTGACTCACGCCCGATCTCCACCTTCAGCATCTCCGAACCAAGTTTCAAATGGCCAAAAGAGATGTGGTTTTCTGAAGGAGAGGCCCGCACATCCAGCTTTGCCGGGGCCCTGGAAAGCCGCATGGAGAGGACTTGCAGACGATTGCCGCGCAGCACGCTATCGCCAAGAGAAACCGCTTCAAACGTCTGTTCCGCGCCGGTCCAGATCGGCAGCGAAGGATTGGCGGGATTGAAATGCAGATCGATCTTTCCGCCTGACACAAACATATGCACTGGCATAGGTGGCAGATCCACCGGCTTGTTGCCGCCAACAGTCAACAGCTTGTGACAACCCGGCAGGTCCATTGCTTCCGGCGAAGGAGAATCCGTATGTACTTCGATTTCCACGGTCGTTTTGCCCACGTCCAAAACGACCTGGCGGAAACGCTGAGCACCAGCAGTTGCATCCGATTGGTACAGCTTCAACACATCCACCAGAACCGAACCCTTGGCGCGTCGAATTTCAAGCGTGGTGTGGCAGGTATCGTCTGATTTCGCCGTGCTTGGGCTGCTGCCTGTCGTATAGCTGATCTTCGTAGGCTCCGAAGCGGCAACTCCAGGAAACAGCAGATGCTGCGACTTTTCATCCAGCGTTGCACCTTCGAGCCAAATATCGGCAAGCTCATTTTTATTCCCCACATAAGAGAGCGCTAGATCGCCTTCAGCAATGTCCGGCTTCAGGAGAATGATCTGCTCTTCCCCCATGTGGGCCACGCTTTTGACATTGAGGTCGTCGGCCGGTAACGAAACTGCGCGCGGAATATTCGATCCGAGATAAGCCAGTAAAGCCGCCACAAGGAAAACGGACGCGGCGGTGACCCTGCGGAAGAGAAGTGACGTCTGCCACAGCTGCTTTAGGTTGGCCAAGCCATCTCCCCTTCGCGAAATTTATTTAACGACATCGACAATATCCGGCGACCATGCGACGACCCAGTCTCCACCGTTCTCAAGACCGCGCCATGCCCGTACCTGAAGCATGTGCTCGCCCGCTTTACCTTTGCCCTCCCACGTCCCCCTTGCCCGTTCGCCTTCGGGGATAGGAGAGAGTTTTTCTTCCTGATCTTTCTCTACCAGCACATGGCCGTTGTAAAGCGTCGTGAAAATAAACTCTGCGCGCACAGCGTTGAAAGCCGAGTGCGCATGGAATCCATACGTCGCAATCTCTTTTGCTTTCGGATGAATCGTAGCCGGCTGAAATGTCAGTTGATCAATGGCGACCGAACCCACAGCCTTTTCTCCCGCGCCGATGCCATAGGTGCGCAACGCCGGTGCCGCCGCGTTGCTCCCCGCAGCTGGCATCGAACGCACCTGATAAACGGCAGTCTGCAGCTTGGACCCAAACTCCGGCGGCAGATGGAAGATAGCGTAAGCGCGATGGTTCGGCGGGTTTGTCATGATTGCCCGATAGCCATGTTTATCGGCGGTAGTGATATCCACTTGCACGGTACCGGGTGAATCGACCAGAAAATCGAGCACCACAGGCCAATTACCACGCGCAAGTCCCTTGATCGCAAAGCCATTCATGTCGAACTCTTTAGGAACTTGCGGACCGTCATGGTCAAAATGCTCGGGTGAAGCCTTGTGATGCGCAATGAGTTCACCGATGAGCACTCCCGCTCCAACCGCGCCGAGAGTGCCAGCGGCAATGGTGGCGCCATTACCTGAACCATGCGGGGTTTGCCCGGGATTTGTCTCGGCTGGATGTCCTTCCCTCGAAGGCGACTGACTCGGAGGGGCAGGAGGAGATTTGTAACGAGGAGATGATTGTTGTTGAGGAGGCTTTTGGGGATGTGAATAGGTCGACGGGTTAGACTGCGCCCACATGGAGCCAACCATCAAAATAGCCAGCAAAGACAGTAGCCCAATAAAACGTCGATATCTAGCAGACTGCTGAAACAAACGGAGGAACATAATGCCCTCGCAACGCTATCGTTTGAATAGTGTCAACGGGCCTTGGGGCGTGTCATGAAATCAGGAATGAACAGTATTACGAACGCAAATGGAAGGACACGCACGCAGCGAAGGGGAGGTATTGGGATCGAATTCTACACCTGGCATTGCAGAGTAGCGAGGAAAGAAATCACAGCAGTGCGTGTCTCTCCGGTGTCAGTTCACCTTCAACGCAGCTCCACTGTGCAGCTGAGCCATCTCTGGCTGGCTCATGATTACGGTAGCGGCCTGATCGAGTGTGATGGTTGAAGGCTCAGGCTCGAACTTGGAGCGCTCGTCGTCCTGCTGGAGCGAAATGCTCTTGAAGAGGAGGGCGTTCCCTTCAAGGTGGACACGGATGGATGTCAATTGCCAGAAAAACGGGGCAACCTGCTCCTGCTCAAGAGAAAAGGAGCTGCCCTCCTTCAATTTGCCGAGAATCCCTCCCCCAAAGTTGACGTCGTGGATGAGGTGACCTCTCATGCTGCGTACGCGGTGCTGCTGGTTATCGGCTACAAGGTCACCAGCCATGCTGCTGAAGACACGCGCCTCACGCGTAGGCGGATGAAAGTTTGTGGAAGGCTCGAAATGCAGCGAAGTAGTAGTTGCGGTCGCGTTCGTTTGCGTCCAGACAAAAGCAATGGGCAGAAGTTTGAGAAAGTCATCAATCTGCTGATCGTCATGTTGACTCTCGGAAATTTCTTTCTTCTGGGCTCTCGTGTCGTGCAGGAATTTTTGAATGAGATCACGTTGCCGTGGCTCTGGAAGCTCTTCGCCATCCTTCTTGAGAACACGCCGGACATCACCCTGCTGTGTACCGGCAACCCACTGGAGAATGTGTTCCTTCGGCTTATCGATCTCCTGGAGGTAGGTCCAGTGGGAGTGGTCATTCTGGTTTGCCGTACGTTCACTGTTGACGACCTGCTGAATGATCTGCTGCGGGCTTTGTGCATGCACAACGGAAAACGACAATCCGAGTGCCACTATCCAGAGAAGTCGCGCTTTTTCTTTCATCATCCGACAGCCTCAACAAATCGAAAAGTTACGGCATTTTGATGCGGAAGATTTGCGGAACGGTTCTACAGATAATACAAGTGCCCCATAGCCTGCCCCAAGCTTGTCGAAGGGTTCGCGGCTGGAGTCCCCAACACGCGCGATGTTCGCGTGATGGGGTGGGAAAGCTAACCTGGGGATTTTCGCTGGCAATACTAGTTGTTTAGTCCCGGCATTTGTTCATATTGCGAGAGCCAGTGCGGTCAAGCCAATCCTGATGCGGATTGAATCGCGTGTTCTCGCTGTGCATGGCGGCTTGTAATCGAGGCGGCGAATATCAACACCGCACCCGCGACAGCAAGGTTGTACGCGCTAGCTCCCCAGGCTTCGTGCACGTGAGGATATCCGAATATGATCGGCACCAATACAACCTCGAAGACCAACAGCATCAGCGCGAGCAGACGGGCGGCCAGTACGTTCAGAATTCCGCTGAGGATCGCAAGACCAGCCAGCATGAAGCCAATTCCGCTGATCAGTATCCAGACGGGTCCGCCGAAGGGCATCCAGTGCGGAATCATATGTACAGGGCCCTTCGGATTGGTGAAGTGTGCCAGGCCGAAGAGGGCTCCGCTGAGTCCGAACGTCAAGCGCGCGACGAGCGGCGCCTTTTCGGTCCAGCGTGAAGCAGGCGGTACAAAGGCTGCGTAAAGAACTATGCACCCAGCTACCACAATGAACTGCTGCAACATTTCTCCGAACACACCCAGGATCAGCGTGACGTGAAAACCATATCTGTGAGGCATTGTGTAGAATCGCGGCAACGAGAACATGCCAAAGATGAAATAGATGATCGCCATGGCCCACGCACCCATCCGGACCGTTCGCCGCCAGAGGATAGCCGAGCCCGCAAGAATCATCCAGACGCCCGTGATATAAGCGAAGAGCGCGCGACCTGGAATATGGACTCCCAGAGCTCCAATCGGTTGGTGGCCGGCGTCAAAATCGCCCCAAATCAAATCCAATATGCCGGCAAAAATCGTCGCCAGACCAAGCAGATAAACCCCGACTCTTGCGACTGCGAAACGATCGGAGTTTGCAGACTGTGCAAATTCATTCATGCATGGTGCTCCTTACTCAGAGTCTTGATATTAGCCACACGTTGGTACAATGAATAGAGCCATTTTGAAGTAAGTCGCTTGTACCAAGTGAGAACCCTTTGCCTAAAGCCATCAGCTCCTATGAACTGACGCTGCGGCCCCGTCCGCACAATCAGACTCTAACGAACTGGCTCTATGGAGAACTGCGCAGCGCAATTCTTCAGGGCCGACTGGCGCCTGAAACCAGACTGCCTGCATCTAGAGACTTTGCGATCCAGCATGGGCTCTCCCGGGGAACGGTTGTCAGCGTATTCGAACGCCTGCAAGCCGAGGGCTACGTATCCTGCCACGTCGGATCAGGTACGAAGGTGAATCGGTTAGCCGCAGCCACTGCCGATGGAACCAGGCAGGGGACCACGCCTCCTGCTTATGTCCGTCGCTTGGCTGCTGCTTATAAGCGGCCGAAGGCATGGGTTGACATCGTTGCTTCAGAAGGCGTTCGCCCTTTTCAAATGCGAGATCCGGCCATCGCCGAATTCCCCGCTAAGCTTTGGGGGAGTATTGCGGCAAGGCGCGCGCGCACCTTTCCATCCTGGCTGCGGACAGAAGATGATGGACGTGGATATCGCCCATTACGCGAGGCGATTACACATTACCTGGCCGTGTCGCGTGGCGTGCGCTGTAGTCCGGATCAGGTCATTATGGTGTCCGGAACGCAACAAGCTCTCGATCTCCTAGCGCGCCTTGTCCTAAAGAAAGATGAGCCTGTATGGATGGAAGATCCGGGTTACTTCGGAGCCGAAATCGCGTTCAGCAGCGTCGGAGCTAAGATCATCCCTGTACCTATAGATGAACAAGGCCTGAATGTCGAGGCCGGCCTGAGGTTATGCCCCCATGCGAAGGGAGCGTACATCACACCAGCCCACCAGTTCCCGCTGGGGATGACAATGTCACTGGAGCGGCGAATGGCACTTCTCAAGTGGGCCTCGCGCGCTGGCGCGTTCGTCATCGAAGATGATTACGACAGTGAATACCGGTTCGAAGGGCGCCCGGTACCTGCGTTGCAAAGCCTCGACCGGAATTCCAACGTGATCCTCGTCGGATCGTTTGCTAAGCTACTGTCTCCATCATTGCGGATTGGCTACGTGGTTTTGCCTTCCTCATTGGTGGACTTGTTCCTGGCTTTCCGCTATCGAACCGATTTCCGCAGCCTAGGCCTCGATCAGGCGGTGCTCTGCGATTTCATCGCAGATGGACACTTAGGACGCCATCTGCGGCGGATGCGCAACCTGTACTCCAGCCGGCTTGCGGCTCTCGTGGACGGCGGGCATCAATACCTGAGAGGTCTCCTTAAGATTTCCGATGTCAGGGCCGGGCTTTACACCGTGGGATTCCTGGAGAATGGCATGGGGTCCCGGCAAGCCGAGAAGGCGGCAGCAACCCGCGGTATTGATGTCGTCGCGCTGGATCGATATGTGTTGAAGCAGCCCGACCCAAAGGGAGTGCTCATGGGGTTTGCCGCCTTTGACGAGACTCAAATTCGGAGGGGATTACTTCAACTAGCTGCGGCGCTAGACCGAAGAAACTGCGAATCCCCGCCGAAACGCATTCAATTGTGATCGGAAAAAGCGCGGGTGCCCCAGAGCCTGCCCTGAGCTTGTCGAAGGGTTCGCGAAGCTAACCTGGGGATTTTTGCTGGCAATACCACGAATCAGCATTTTGGGTAGTGGGTCGGTTTAAATCCGCAAGTCAGAAATAGGCTGTATTTGCCCGACACGCGTACTCTTCGCCCAAAAGGATTTCACTCGGTTGTCATTGAGTGACTCGACGATTTAGCGCCAACTGAGTTCATTGCGCTGACGAGACCGGAAGGCTGAATTCACCTTTTTCCATCGTTTCCGAGATCAGGTTGCCGGACGGATGAGAGTCCCACCTTTTCAGTTGGATCGATGTGGGACACCCGGCCTAGAATATTCGTATGAGTGTCAGAAAACGAACTAAAGCATCGTCGAAAAGGCGGTTCGCGGTCGATGCAGAAGTTCGCGTAAAATTGCCCGGGGTCAACGGCATTATCACGCAGTTGGATACGTCGCCGACGGTCATGGGAGAATATTGGCATACAGTTCGTACAGACCATAGCGAACGCCGTGAGCCCGGATCAAACCTAGAACTCATTCCAGCCCCTGCGACGAACGCAAAGCCAAAGGAACCGCCGACAGCCATGCCCAACCAAAGGCTGCTATTGCCTGAACATGCGATTCAACTGCTGCGCGCTCAATTGCAGGAAGCGGTTGAAACTCTTCGCCACGACGACCCCGACGTTAACGGGTGGGAACGTGTAACGCTAAAGATCGTTGAACGCACATTCGGCGAGCGTTCTAGGAATGTCAACCATTTTGCGACTACATTGAGTTATGCTCGGCAATCTGACGAGGAAAAACAAGCTTGGCACGTCGAACATATCAAGTCCAAAAAGGGGTTGCTCCGCGCCTTCATCAAAGAACTTGAGATCATCCCACCTCACCTGCCGCACGCCGCCCTGGATGATCATTTCGCGAGGATGGCCGTTGACGAGGCACGCAAGAGCGACGCCGAGGACGATCGCGTGCATCCGATGGTCGGTTGTGTTGTAGTCAGGGACGGCCAAGTGCTTGCGACTGCGCACCGAGGGGAAATGGAAGGTAACCATGCAGAGTTTATTGCCCTTGAGAGGAAGCTGGGAGACGAGACCCTAACAGGCTGCACCGTCTACACAACCTTAGAGCCATGCACAACACGCAATCACCCGAAGATTCCATGCGCGAATCGATTGATCGAGCGGAAGGTCGCTCGAGTTGTCATTGGGATGCACGACCCTAATCCGGACATCTGCGGAAAGGGAATTAGGAAGCTTCAAGGGGCGAATATCGAGGTAACGCTCTTCCCACACGCGCTCATTAAGGAACTCGAGGAATTGAATAGACACTTCACACGCTCATTTCCAGAATATGGAACCTCCGGCGGCCAAGATCAGAAGGAAAAAGAACGAGTTGTGATAGAGAAGCGCAAGCTCTTCAATTTAGTGCGCAAAATTGATTGCATTCAGTGCGATTTTCGCTTTCCTCCTGGCCCGACAGACGCTGTCTTCAACGGCGCTCTCATTCATCAGATCAATAAAGACATCGAAAGTATTAGGGACGCCTTGGTCGAATTGCTGGAATTGCCAGAGGCCCAAGCGCTAGCAGATGTGAAAATCCCAGCGCCCCCGTTAGAGGGCGCATCATGGTCGTGGCTGGAGGCAACGTGGAAGGAACATTTCCTCCCTGTCCAGCAACTGTTTCGGAACTTAAAGGCGGAGGTGCTACCTCCTGCGCCTGTCGTTGAGGTTTCTGACAAGTGGGTAGACCTAATGTACCCGGTCAATCATTTGGCCCAACGGCTTGAACTCGGCCCCAATGCCCTCGCTTGGTGCCGAGAATCGAAGATTCCGGGCCTGATGGCTGTTACCGCCATTTGTCGGCTCAATAAAAGGGATCATCGCCAGCGTTGGCAACTTGAGTATGCGTTCCACGTCCCGCTCGTATCGAAAAGTCGTATCCTGAACTTCCAGCGCTAAAGCCATGGCCAGACCTAATCCCAGTCCGCCCAAAAACCCGGCCGCAGCGTATAGCGGCCGCTTAGGAGAGCTGGGC
>Ga0137415_10005722_pt1 | contig 12308 bp, 9 predicted proteins | sample CZODoug3_1_1_16f_FD_183082 | JGI IMG/M metagenome (GOLD analysis project Ga0137415, IMG submission 183082) | Vadose zone soil fungal communities from Angelo Coast Range Reserve, California, USA - CZODoug3_1_1_16fungal (Hybrid Assembly) | ecosystem: Environmental > Terrestrial > Soil > Vadose...
TGAACGCCATGAAGGCGCTGAATTTGGTTACAGGCGTAAAGCACTATGTTGTGAACGACCAGGAAGCTGGACGCTTTTTTGTCAATTCAGTCATCGACAAGCGGTCAATGCGGGAAAGCGACCTGCTTGCCTTTGAGATCGTACTGCGGGAGTCGAACCCGGGCGCAGTGATGTGCGCGTACAACAAGATCAACGGCGTATACGCCTGCGAGGACGACTACTCGCTGAACGAGGTGTTAAAGAAAGAACTCGGATTCAAGGGCTTTGTGATCTCAGATTGGGGCGGTACGCACAGCACGGTGAAAGCGGTACTTGGCGGTTTAGACATGGAAATGCCGGGCTACAGCTTCCTTGGTGAGCCATTGAAAAAGGCCGTCGAAAGCGGCGAAGTGCCAATGGCTCGTCTCAATGACATGGTGCATCGCATTCTGAGAACCGAGTTCGATTCGGGCATTGTAGACAATCCGCCGCAGCCCCACGTGGTTGACGTGGTGCGTGGCTTCGAAGTGGCGCAGAAGATTGAAGAAAAAGGCGCCGTGCTGTTAAAGAATGACCACGAACAATTGCCTTTGAACGCTGTCGGCGTAAAGTCGATTGCCGTAATCGGAGGACACGCCGACGTGGGGGTGATGTCCGGCGGTGGCTCGGGGCAGGTATCGCCGGCGGGGGGCAGCGCCGTTCCGCCATCGCCTGACGGCGCACCCGGCGACCCTCTGGGGGTGTTCAGCCGAACGGTATACCACCGTTCGGCTCCGTTGAAGGGGATCACAGAGAAGGCTAAGGGGGCCGTGGTGAAGTTCGATCCGGGAACGGACCCGGTCTCGGCCGCAGCACTTGCCAAGGCATCGGATGTGGCCATCGTGTTCGCAGTCCAGCACACGTATGAAAATATGGATCTGCCAAACCTGTCACTGCCTGAAAATCAGGACGCCCTGATCGAAGCAGTGGCCGCCGCCAATCCTCATACGATTGTGGTGCTGGAAACGGGAGGGCCGGTTACGATGCCCTGGATCGACAAGGTTAGCTCGGTGATTGAGGCATGGTATCCGGGCATACGTGGGTCTGAGGCGCTGGCCAATATTCTATTCGGCGACGTGAACCCTTCAGGCAAGCTACCCGTGACGTTTGCCCGCACTGAAGCCGACCTGCCGCACCCCAGGCATGTTGATCAGCCGGCGTTAGACCCCAACCACCCGATCACTCCATTGCCGAACCTCCCGGTGGTTCCTGGACTCTCGACGAACCAGACGCCATTTGACGCGGTATACGACGAGGGTCTCAAGGTTGGCTATAAGTGGTATGACGCGGAAGGGAAGGAACCGCTTTTCCCGTTCGGATTCGGGCTCTCATACACGACGTATGCCTATTCCGAATTGAAAGCAACATCAGACAACGGGCTGACCGTGACATTCAAGGTGAAAAACACCGGAAACCGCGCAGGTGAAGAAGCTGCCCAGGTCTATCTCACACTACCGGCCAGCGCGCACGAACCGCCAAGGCGCCTCGTGGGCTGGAGCAAGGTCGCTCTCGGCCCGGGAGAGCAGAAGGATGTGACGGTGAAGGTGGACCCTCAGATGGTCTCAGTTTTCAACCCAGGCAAGAATTTATGGGAAGTTGTTCCTGGCGAATATAAGGTTTGGGCTGGCGGATCGTCACGTGACCTGCCGTTGAGCACGACCATCGCTCTTGGCAGTGAAGTTGCGGAGGCAGCAGAAGTCGAGGCCCACCGATGAAGATACTGTCCCTCGGCGCGAATGGTGCAGTCGGGCAACTCGCGCTCGATGATCTATTGAAGGCGAATCACGAAGTCACCGCTCTGGTGCGAAACGCATCCGCGATTCTAAAGAAAAACCCGCGGCTCACCATCGTGCAGGGCGACCCGACGAATGCAACTGACATAGAGAAGCTCCTCGCCGGATACGACGCGGTCCTAAGCACTCTCGGCGCTCGCACGAACAAGAGGACGACCCTCCGTACTGAGGTCGCCAGAAACCTTGTCGTCGGGATGAAGAAGCACGGCGTTCGCAAACTGGTCTGGCTCGACGCCGCCGGCGTCGGTTCCAGCAAGGAATTCGTGCAGCGCTCCTCGTTCCTCTTCGGGAGGATCATCATGCCGCTCTTTCTGAACCACATGTACAAAGATGCCGCCGTGGCCGACGATCTTATCGAGAAGAGTGGCTGCGACTGGGTGATCGTGCGTCCGATGTCGTTCACCAATGGCGCGAAAACAGGGAACATCTCGGTCATCACCGACATGAGCCTCACCGTCAAGCTGCGCCTAAGGATCGCACGAGCGGACGTCACGGCATTCCTCGTTGAACAAGTGGTCAGAGAAGATTACGTCGGGCAGATGCCCGTCATATTCACTTGACGCAGTGGGTCACTTAGGGCGACCAGCTACTTTAAAGGAGAGACCATGCAGAAACGACTTGCCTTTGTGATTGGCATGATTTTAACCTTCACTTTCTGTACTGCCTGTCAGAGAAAACCCAGACCCAGTCCAGCCGCTTCCGCAACGTGTGATCTCGGCGGGGGCAAAACCATCAAGACGAACTATTCGAGCCCCCACATGAAGGGTCGCAAGATCTATGGAAACCTCGTACCGTTCGGCCAAGTCTGGCGGGCCGGTGCGAACGAAGCCACCACCTTCGTTACCGGCAGCGATGTAGTCGTTGGCGGCAAGGCGGTGCCGGCCGGTAGCTACACAATCTTCACCGTACCCGCGCCCGATAAGTGGACTCTTATCATCAACAAGAAAACTGGGGAATGGGGGATCCCTTACAAGTATGAGAGCGACGAACTGGCGCGCGTCGATATGAAGGTGTCGAAGCTGCCCGCGCCGCTGGAGAACTTCACCATCGCCTATGACAAGTCCGGGAGCGGCTGTACTCTGCGGATGGACTGGGAAACTATCCGCGCCGCGGTCGACGTCACTGCGAAATGACGTGTGGAATTGTTGATTGTTGGGTGGCTGATTGCCAATCAAAACCGGAAAGAGACCGAAAGGTTTCGTGCATGCCGCTGAGTGCCATCTGAGACGCCCAATCGGCGCCATGAAGGGCGCGCAGATACCGACATTTCATTGCACGTATCCCAACCGGCCCGAACTACGTAAATAAGAGTATGCAAGCAGATTTGGATTTAACAGGTCCGTTCGAGGCCCGGTATCTGGCCTTTCTTGAGACTGTCTCCCAGATTCGCCCGCGCCTGCACCGCTACTGTGCTCGCATGACGGGCTCGGTTCTTGATGGCGAGGACATTGTTCAAGACGCGCTATTCGAGGCGTATCGGAAGCTGGACCAATTCGATGATACTCGTCCGTTGTCACCTTGGCTCTTTCGCATCGCGCACAACCGATGCATCGACTTTCTGCGTCACCGTCGTGCAGGAAGAGAAGCCGTGGCAAGTGTCGCCGCGTCCGAAGTTACGATGCCAACCGAGCCAGCGATTCTGGGAATCGGAAAGGCGGTTGAGCATCTGGTATTGACACTCCCGCCAAAAGAGCGCGCCTGCGTGCTTCTGAAGGATGTGTTCGATTACACGCTCGAAGAGATCGCCGAACTCGTCGAATCGACTGTGGGTGGAGTGAAAGCTGCGCTAAAGCGCGGCCGATCGAAGTTGGCGGCATCTCCGGGTCCCGTGAAATCGTCACGAACGGCAAACCCGGACTTGGCGCGTGTTCTGCACCTTTATGTCGAGCGCTTCAATAACCGCGACTGGAACAGCTTGCGCGAGTTGATCAGCGCCGACGCGCGCCTGAGAGTAACCGACGCCTTTGCTGGCAAGCTGGCAGATGCGCCTTATTTCCGTAATTACGAGCGGTGGTCGATGCCCTGGAGGATGGCGGTGGGCGAAGTGGATGGCGAACCGGTGGTGATCATATTGCAGCGCGGCGCTGATACCTGGACGCCTTACTCGATGGTCCGCCTTGATGTGATTGAAAACCACATTGACTCGATTGTGGATTACGCGCACTGCCCATGGGTGATCGAGGCAGCTGCTTCTGTAACCGTCAGCGCACGCGCCTAATTCTCTCGCGAGACGTATCCTCGCTCCGGCGGAATCCGTAATAGAGATGAATGGAGGCGCCAATGACGAAGTACATCCGCGTTGATTACACCGTGAAGGCAGACGTTGATCTCGACAATCTCAAGACTGCCATCACCGAATTTGTTGCGGGGATTCGCAGCCATCACCCGGGGCACCGATACACCTCATTTCAGCACCCAACCGACCCCAGTCGGTTCATCCACATTGGCGAGGTCGTGGAAGAGGCGCTTCCGGACTTGCAGAAGCAACCCTTTTTTCGCCATTTCACGGAATATTTGCCAGGACAGTGCTCCGCTGGACCCGAAGTGACCCGGCTGGAACGGGTAGCTTCGACGACCGCTCAGCCTGCGGTTTCATCGATTGGTTAATCAGAAATCGCGTGCCCAGGGTCGATTGAATCTAGGTCAACGCATTCAACGCCGAGCTTGGCCCCAATACGGAATGGGTTTGGAAATCCGAGTTGCTTCAGAGGAGAAGTGCAAATGAGAATGAAAATGTATCAATGTCTCTTGTTTCTCGTCATCGTCACCTTGGAAGCGGCCGGACTGAAAGCACAGGAAGAGAAGTATCCGCCGCTCAGCGAGTACATGATGCCGCAAGCCGATGAGATCGCATTGGCAAAAAGCGCTGCTCCGCAAGCCATCTCGGATCACGCGACCATCAGGGTTTTTACCTTATCGGGTTATCAGACAGTGCACGAGGGGATAACGGTTTTGTGTGCATGGTCATGCGGGGCTTGACCGGCGCGCCGACGTTCACTCCGGCACAAGTCCGGACCTTCATCACATATGACGCAAAAACCCGGGCCCCTATCTGCTTCAACGCAGCGGCCGTACGAACCGTACTGCCCTACTACGAACTTCGGACAAAACTCGGGTTGGAAGGCAAGACAGCAGAACAAATTGCCGAGGGCGTCGAAGCCGCTTATGCAAAGGGCGAAATTCCGAAACGAACCGAAGTGAGTTTTGCCTACATGTGGTCGGCAGACCAGGTTCTTGGACCGGCGGGTCATTGGTGCCCTCATATGATGGTTTACCTTCCCTACTACGAGAACGCGATGCTTGGAAACAACGACCCTGGGAGCCATCTTCCAGCCATAGGAGATGATGCCGGAACACCATTTGCCGTTGGGACTATCCCCGTTGACGACAAACTCGCCAGAAAGGCACGGCCATAGCCAGGCTAAGAGTGCATGCTTAGCTGACCTTTATCAACGGCCAGACGCCTACCGCCTTCGACGGTAGCCGCGAAACCCCGTTGGATATAACCTCTTTGTAAGAGGCGTTGAATGAACGATGCCGTACAGAACCAGAGAGAGCTTTTCGCCCTCCTGGTCCAGAAGGCAACTAGTAGAGCGCCCAGAGCGTTCGCGTCGCTAGATGGCTTCAATGCGGCTGTAAGTTCATCCCTCCCTTCGCGAGCAGGCAAAGTCCAAAACGCGCTGAACTGGGGCATCCCGCAACTCTACGAGTTGTACAGCCGACAGCGCACGTCTCTCTTCGCGGCAGCCGGGACGCAGGGCGGATTGAAGGTAGTCTTGGGAGGGAGTAGTCGTTTGGGTGCAACACAACTCGATGCTGTTCGCCGTCTTATCCTCTACGCGGACATCGTTCTCATCCCCGATCCAGTTTTCGCATGGATCGAAACGCCACGGCCGGAAGAGCGGTTTTCCCACATTCAACTGCTGGAAGCAATGTTCTTCCTGCTTCGTTTAAAGTCGTTAGTTGATTGCGCGTCCGCCTATCCGCCGGTCATTGTGTTTCCGAGTTTCGAAACGCACTTTGGCCCAGCAGGACATAGCGACTCAGGCGGAACTGGAGCAGTTCTATTTGGATGTCTACTCTCCTCTCCTCGGGCAGAGGTTTTTGAGTACGCTTCTCTGTTTATCTAAGTCCTCCCTTTACATTATTTGCATTCACCTAAGCTCATCTTTGCAAGTAATTCCATGCGGTTCTGCGGGTTCCATCGGGATTGTTCGGGCATACTTTGGGAATACCTTTTCTGTCTCGTGATCCTCTATTTTGTTAGCTCAAATACCTCAGTCAATCAACGTTGCACTTCCCTGCCGAGGGGCGGCCGAGAGTTCAACCCAGATGCAGCCCGCTCTACAACAACAAAGAGCGGTGCTAAGGGAAAATCGCACACAGACAAATGGTATCGAATCTCGGTATTGCTTGGCGTGGCCTGCCCGGCTTCTTTTATGCCAGCTAAGATAAGACAAGCTGGCACAGACAAAGTGAAGCTCGCTGTAGCCTCGCGGATTCAAGTCCCTGCGCGCTCGGAGCCGTTCACACACAATATTGACACGGAGGTAAATGAGAACCGATCAGGCAAGTGCGAGATGGAAAGCGGACGGAAGTCAGGTTCGAACCGAAGAGCGCTATCGAAAGAAGCTTCCGCTCTGAGTTAACCGCTGTATTTACAATGCTCTGGTCGTCCCTATAAGCCCTGTAAGCGCCCCTGGAACAAGTTATTGTTCCCGAAAATTAGCTTTCTGTTCCCATGACTCAAATTGGCCCCTTTAGGGTTCGAATCTTCGAGAAACAATCCAACATGCCATGTATGTCTGAAAATTCCATCACTTCCGCGGTTGACGGTCATGGATGGTTGCCAAACCTAATCGGTATCAAACAGATGACCTTTTGAAATACATGACGTGGAAGCGATACGCAAGGAACGCGCGACCACGTTCTGTAGTTAATGGACGGGCATTCTCACCTGTGTCGGCATTGGTCCAACGAAAACCCTGACGAAGCTCGGAAACTCTACCTTGGTCTAAATTTCATAGCAGTCTCTAGAGCCAGTGTATTGTTATAGAAAAATTGTTTTGCCCGCATCGAAGGCCCCGGCAGTAATACGAGCGCTCCAAGAATTCCGGATAGAAAACCATATGCAAGGTGGGCTGAATTGAACAAAAAAGATTCATTAGGAAGAACCAAGTCTCGTCTCCAACACTTGATGCTCACTGCTTTCGCGCTGCTTATTTCTCCGTTGTCTGGGTATGGAGCGGATTTGATCAGGCCCAGGGTTCTGGTCATCGCGACTTACGAGACTGGTAAAGATAGGGGAGATGTTCCAGGCGAACTACAATACTGGGTGGAGCGGGAGAATCTCGATCAATCGATCAAAGTAAAGGGGATTGATCATCCGATATTGACCAATGGAAAAGGTCTCTACGCGATGATCAGTGGTACGACTTCGCGGTGCGCCGTCCAGATGATGGCGTTGGCGATGGATCCGCGATTTGATTTGCGGCAAACCTATTTTCTACTCAGCGGGATTGGAGGGGCCGATCCCAATCGAGTCACAGTGGCGAGCGCAGTGTGGATACGGCAGGTCGTCGACGGAGATCCTGCCTTCGAGATTGACAGTCGGGAAACGCCAGCCTCTTGGCCGTATGGAACCATTGCTTTGGGGGCGACTGAGCCGGGCAAGGTCCCCGCCAATGTTGATTCGGCACCCGCCGCAGGAGTCTCCGATGACGGTGCCGGGGGCGTGGGGAGAATTGTCTACAAGATCAATCTGTCCCTGGTCGATTGGGCCTACCAGCTTACAAAAGACGTACCAATTCCAGACAATGATGCGTTGGCGGCGAACCGTAACCTCTTCAAGGACTTTCCCAATGCGCAGCATAAACCTTCTGTTCTGGAGGGTGACAGCCTTGGCACGGATCACTTCTGGCATGGAGCGATTATGACCAGGTGGGCAGAAGATTGGGTTCGACTCTATACACAGGGTTCCGGTTCGCTGGCAGTATCTGATTGTGAGGACCAGGGAATCTTTCTCGCGATGCAGGAGTTGGATCGACTCGGACGTGTCGATGTGAAAAGGTTTCTCGTTCTTCGGACAACTAGCAATTTCACTCTGCCTCCCCCGGGCGTTTCGGTGGAGAAAAGTCTCTTTGACAATCTGGCGAGTTCACCCGGTTATCTCCCTGCGCTAGATGCTAATTACCGGGTCGGAAGCGTGGTGGTATCGGCTCTTTTGCAAAACTGGGATCGTTACAAGAATCAGGTGCCATGATGCCGGAGAGAGATGTTGCGCATGAGGTACGCTCGCCGCAGCTCAAAAAGCCCTCTCGAACATGCGTGCCCTCACCAGCTCTCTGGAGGCATGCGACAGCGCGCCGCCATTGCTTGCTATTTATGGTTTGACCCCGGACTCGTGCTTCTAGACCAATCCTTCGGCGCACGTTCATGCGAATATATCCTCCCTCTTGGTTGGAGATATAACGATGGCTGTCGGGCTGATGACTCTTCGCAGCCGCTCATCACAAGTGATGAGCACGCCATGTACTAAAAAATTGGACGCACTTTGACAAGTGTGTTTAGATAAATTTCACATAAGACATATTTTAACTTCGTGGGATTTGCACTGTTACGAATTACTTACGCCGTAACGCATTCATAGGCATCCTTCATACGTTGCAGGTGTCCACTCTCCTCATCTGCGGTGCTGCGAGAGTGTCATCCGATGCATTCATTTGCTGCACCCCGAGCTATCCATTTCACTCCTGTTGTTTGGAAAGGCCCTATTCGATGATGCAAAGCCTTCTAGCTTCAACTCTTTTCTCTCGTCCTCGAAAAGGGCTCCTCTTTAGCTGCGTTTTGGGGCTCGCTTTATTGGTTTCCTTCCCGGCAAAGTCGCTCGCCCAGTCCATGGCCGGACTTGGCGCAATCGCTGGATCAGTGCATGATCCCTCTGGCGCCTCTGTAGGCAAGGCTGAGGTCATCATCTCGAACCCCTCCATTGGCATCACCCGCAAGACCATCTCCACCTCCAATGGCGACTTCGAAGCCTCATCGCTGCCTCCAGCGAACGGTTACAAAGTGACTGTCGGCCTAGCTGGCTTTTCGACCAATGAAACTACAGGCATCGTCGTGCATGTCGGCGAGATCGCCAGTGTGTCCGTCACGCTCTCCTTATCCGGCGTCGCCCAGACCGTCTCCGTCGAGGCCACCGATATCACGATGGACACCGCCAATCCAGGCGTATCTTCGCTCGTTTCCCAGAAGGAGATCAACGACCTTCCCATCAATGGACGTCGTGCTGACCAGTTCGTGCTTCTCACTCCGGGCGTCACTACCGACGGCTCTGGCGGTGAAGTTACTTTCCGTGGAGTTCCCGGCAACAATCTCTTTCTTCAGGATGGCATGGACGTCACCCAGCAGTGGGGGCAGGATAACGCTGGCAGTACCAGCGCCTTCTCTCCACTCAGCCAGGATGCGGTGCAGGAGTTTCAGGTGCTTACCTCCGGCTACACCGCAGAGTTCGGTCACGCTGCCGGCGGCATCGTCAACACCCTTACCAAGAGTGGCTCCAACAACTTTCACGGCTCTGCCTTCGAGTTCTTCAAGAACCGTACACTCAACGCCACCGACCCATACTCCTTCAACAATGGCGTACTGTTCAATCCGCCAAATTGGCGACACCAGTTCGGTGGCAGTGTCGGCGGTCCCGTCATCAAAGACAAGCTCTTCTTCTTCGCAAACACCGAAGAGACTCGCGAAAGCCGTCCGCTCGTCTCCTCCACTACTGGTTCTGAACTGAACGCAAACGGCAGCTTTCTGCCCAACGTTTGCAACGCCACGGCAGCCCAGTGCGCCGCGGCACAGACCTATATCCAACGGACCTTCGCTGTACTCCCGCGCAAGTTGGACGAGAACATTGGTTTCCTCAAGCTCGACTATCGTCCTACCGAGAAAGACAGCATCAGCGCAAACTTCAATTTGATGCAGTTCGCCTCGCCCAACGGCACGGTCAGCGCCTCTGCGCTCAGCGACGGCAGCGGCTTCTACCCCAACGGCAACCAGATCGACCTCACTCGCTGGGCCCGGGCGTCCTATACTCACGTCGTCTCCGCGACCGCCGTCAATGAGTTCCGTTTCGGTTGGTTCAAGGATACCCGCAAGCAGTCCACCAACCCAGCCATTGCTCCTGCCGACGGCCTGGTATCCGGACTCTCCGTGGCTGATCTTCCCAACCTCGGCATGTCGGTTAACATCCCCAACTCGCAACCCTCCGAATACCGCTTCCTCTTCACCGACGGCTACTCCCTCTCCGTCAAGAATCATCAGTTGAAGTTCGGGGCCGAGACCAACTACATGGAAGATGTAGAGAACGCTCTCTTCTACGCCAAGGGCGAGTACTTCTACGGAACCATCACCGACTGGGCCAAGGACCTCACCCCCGCTGCGGGCGACCTGCTGGCCGGCAAGCGCTACTCCGGCTTTCTTCAGGCCTTTGGTCCTTTACTCACCCGCGCTATCGTTCGCGACTACAACTTCTACGCTCAGGACCAGTGGCAGCTAAGCCGCAAACTTACTCTCAACCTCGGCCTCCGGTACGAGTTCAACCGTTTCACTCAGCCGCCGATCAACTCCGACTACCCCGCTACAGGCGAGCTCAACGAGCCTAAGAACAACTTCGCTCCGCGCCTTGGCTTCGCTTACTCCCTCAACGGTGGCTCGACTGTCATTCGCGGCGGATACGGCCTCTCCTATGCGCGCCTGCCGTCCGCCAGCGTCATCCGCCTCCAGCAGCGTAACGGGGTCATCCAGAAGACCATCTTCTTCGTTTCATCCACTGCCGGTGCACCCACCTTCCCCGGCTACCTGCTTGCAACTAGCATCGCTGGCACCGGCAGCAACGTAACGTATGCCGACCCACATCTCAAGACACCGTACACCGAGCAAGCTGACTTCACCATCGAACAGAGGCTCGATAGCAAAACCGTACTTTCTGCCTCTTATCTTTGGAACAACGGCGTCGGCTTTCTTACCCGCAAGGACGACAACGTCAAAGCTCCCACCAGCTCTTACAGTTATCAGGTTCTCGACAAGAACGGGAACCAAGCCTTCACCTACACTACCCCCATCTACACCGACAACGTCAACGATCCTCGCTATGGCGTGCTGAATCACATCTACAACGGAGGACGTCTGTACTACGATGGTCTCGCGATCTCCGTTAGCCGTCAGCAGTCGAAGAACACCCAGGTCTCGCTCGCCTATACCTGGGCACATGCCATTGATCTCGGGCAAGGCGCGGGTGCTGACAACATCTACTACACCGACCCTCCTATCACCGTCTTCAACGGAAATCAGCGCTTCGAGAAGGGCAACTCCCCACTCGACCAGCGTCACCGGCTCGTAGCCAACGGCCTGGTTTCGGCTCCCACGCAACACTACGGCTCGAAGCTACTCGACGCCGCCCTCAACGGCTGGCAGTTCTCCGGAATCGAAACCTACGCGACGCCGCAGGGCGTGGATCCTCAGGCCATCATCAACGGATTGCCCTTCGCCAATCCCTACTCCACCTCCACCCTCGATGGTATCGGTATTGGCTTCGCCGCTACCCAGAGGGTTCCCTTTCTTCCTCGCAGCAGCGTCAAGCTCGGCACAACGATTCGTACCGATGCCCGGCTCACCAAAATCTTCCAGTTGCCCAGGGAGCAGAGCCTGACACTCAACTTCGAGGTCTTCAACGCCTTCAACTACAGCACCATCACCTCCGCCCAAACTGCGGCCTACTTCGTCAATTCCAACGGGACTATCACCCCTTACAATAACGGTGGCAATAATAGTCTGGCCGCCTCGCAAGCTACTGCCGCTACCCCCGGCGTCGGCACAGCCTCTGCCGGATTTCCCGACGGAACTAACGCTCGCCGTGGCCAGGCCTCGGTACGCTACACCTTCTAACTTTTCTGCAAGGAAGATAAACAAGCCAACAGCAGAGCTCCCGCAGATGACATACTTGCCGGGGCTCTGGTGCTTTATACGGTTGCGACTCCTGCTACGAGGAAATCGAATGAGACGACTCATCTGCACTACACTTCTATTCACATCCGGCATCATCCACCTGCACGCTCAGTCTCCTGCGCCGCTTCTGGTTGCGCCCGGTGTTTTGCCGCCGGCAAAGAGCGTCTCCGTCTTTGGCCAAAAGATCGCCTACTTTGAAGCAGGAGCAGGCCCTACCGTCGTCCTCGTCCACGGCTTCGCCAGTCAGGCCATATTCGATTGGGGCAACGTCATCATGCCCCTCGCACAACACCACCACGTCATCGCACTAGACCAAATCGGCTTTGGCGCGTCCGACAAACCTCAGGTCGACTACAGTATCCAGACCTTCGTCGACTTCCTCGGCGAATTCTTGCGTACTCTGAAGGTCGATCACTTCGCACTGGCCGGTGAATCTCTCGGCGGCTGGATCTCTGCTTCCTACACCATTCAAGCTCTGGCCCCGGAGAACACCGGCAA
>Ga0137415_10005725_pt1 | contig 12306 bp, 14 predicted proteins | sample CZODoug3_1_1_16f_FD_183082 | JGI IMG/M metagenome (GOLD analysis project Ga0137415, IMG submission 183082) | Vadose zone soil fungal communities from Angelo Coast Range Reserve, California, USA - CZODoug3_1_1_16fungal (Hybrid Assembly) | ecosystem: Environmental > Terrestrial > Soil > Vadose...
GAGCACGGGCTTCCGCTGATGGGTACCGGCGACTGGAACGACGGGATGAATCTGGTTGGCTTTGGCGGCAAGGGCGAAAGCGTCTGGCTGGCGTTCTTCCTCTATGACGTCCTCGTTCAGTTCGCCGGCATCGCGATGCGGCGCGGCGACACCCTGTTTGTCGAACGCTGCGAGACGGCTGCGGCCGCCTTGCGACAGGACATCGAGCGGCACGGCTGGGACGGCCTCTGGTACCGCCGCGCATACTTCGACGATGGAACGCCGCTCGGCTCGACCGTCAATTCCGAGTGCCGAGTCGATTCCATCGCGCAGAGCTGGTCGGTGCTGTCCGGCGCCGGCACTGGCGAGCGCCCGCGACTGGCCATGGAGGCCGTGGATGCGCACCTCGTTCGGCGAGACGCGGCGCTGGTTCTGCTTCTCGAGCCGCCGTTCGATCAATCACCGATGAATCCCGGTTACATCAAAGGCTACGTTCCGGGTGTGCGCGAAAACGGCGGCCAATATACGCACGCCGCGATCTGGGCAACGATGGCGTTCGCGGCGTTGGGTGATCGACGGCGCGCGTGGGAGCTCCTGGCGTTGATGACGTTCTTGGGATTGATTGGAGCCGGATCGAGCTCATTGGTATTTCTCTCGCATCATCAACGCTAATTTTAGCGATGCACGAGGAACAGCGCTTGGAATCGCTCTGATAGGAAACGGTCTGTCCCAAGGAATAGCGCCCGCATTGCTGGCACCCTACGTGGCGGATCACGGCTGGCGCCAGGGCGTTGTCGCGCTGTCGTTGGTTGGTCTTATTGGCACGCCAATCGTTATTTCCTTATTACGCAATGCGCAGCGGGGCGTACAGCAGGCAGAGACGGCCGTGCCTGCCGATGGTATGAGTTTCGGCGATGCAGTGAGAAGTCGCGTGTTCTGGATCATGGCAATCGCCTTCTTCCTCACGATGCTACCGGCCGCTGGGTTGTTCGGGAACTTCATCACGCTGCTCAGAGATCAACACGCGACACCATCCCAACTCGGGCTCTATGGTGGCCTGATGGGTCTTTTTCTCATCGTCGGGCGACTCCTTGCGGGATGGCTGTTCGATCGAGCATTCGCTCCATTCGTTGCAGCGGCGATGATGCTGATCTGCGCGGTGGGATTTTTGGTTCTTGCTGAGTGGGGTCTTCCCGTTGCGGCGCTGGGCGCGCTCTCAATTGGTTTGTCGTATGGCGCTGAAGTCGACATGGCAGGCTACCTGACCGCGCGTTACTTCGGGATGCGTGCGTTTGGGCGATGCTACGGGGTGCTTTACACGTTCGTTTTGATAGGTGCGATCGCCGGGCCCTGGTCCTTCGCAATACTCTACGACGTAACTAAGAGCTACAATGTAGCCCTCCTTGGCGGCGCCGGCCTGTTTTTTACGGGCTCGATGTTGCTCCTGACACTTCCGCGCTTCAGCCACACCCCGCTGCCCACCCAGCAACCCGCCATTCGTTAGACAGCGTAGGCGTTTCCCTAACACACGCGATTAGCCCGGCCTCTTCTGCCGTGCAAAAGCTTGAACCTAGTACACCCGCTTTCTCCGCCTGGGCTTGGATGCTTCGCCCTCTATCGCTTCGATAAGGGTTCGGCGCGCGGCACGAAGAATTTCATCGGACAGTTGTTCGTCATCAACCGCTCGGGCAAGCGTCAAGGCGCCAACCATCGTGCTCATCGCAGTGAGGGCTTCCTCACGGCTCCCTTCGGTTCCCCCTAATTTTTCAGTCATGATCTGGAAGCGTTCTTTGAGATGCTTGGTCAGTATCTCTCTGGTTTTTGGAGTGGAATTGCGAATCTCGCCACTTAACGCTGATATGGCGCAGCCGCTGGCCGGACCATCTCGATGCTCCGGGCTCAAATATCCTCGCACAAACGCAGAAGGTGACTTTCCGGCACCCAAGTTTGCAAGGGGGCCGGATTGGAGCGCACGTTCCAGTGCTTCGGCGATGAGGACATCCCGAGAGGGGAAGTGGACATAGAACCCGCCATGCGTGAGACCAGCGTCCTTCATGAGTTCAGCCACGCCGAGCGCATCGATGCCATGCTCGCGTATTTGAGCCGCGGCCAGTTTCAGGACCTTCTCGTGCGTCTTTGCCTTTTCTGCTTGGGAATGCCCCATTGTCCAGATCTCCAGAGGGAATCGTTCGAGAGCGCGTAGTTGGCCTGGGTCTGCATGCTAGGCGATTTCGCCATCGGGTTATCGGCAAGAATATTCACGTCGTTGGCTCTCCCGCTTGAATTCCAGCCTATCCTCGCCAATCAGCTATTCCGTCTGGGCGGGTAATACGGGAACCAAAGTGGCTGTGCGGGCCTCCAAAGTACCTTCTGCTCGATCGGCGGAAGGCTTTGGAGCACCCGCTTAGTGGGCAACTATTTGGATGAGAACACCCTACGGAACAAATAAGGACGAACTATCACCGCCACTGTCTCTGAGCCTGCCGCCACATCGCGCAACCCCGGCACGTCTATCTTGAACTCGAGTTTGCTCGTGACATCGATCGAAGCGGGGCGACTCAGAATGATATAATTGAGCGTGTCTTCCCAGTAAATGCGTCGCCCGCTAGGGTCGGCAGCCGCTCGAAAAACAACAGCGTCAGGCGGGACTGCTGTTGAATATAGCCACAGAGGCTGTTGGCGCGAGTAATCGACGGCGAAATGGATCGATCCGTCTCCTGTATCGACGTCGAAACTCTCGCTCACCAGTGTACTTGCGTCGTCGCCGGTAACGCTGAGCTTCCTTGAGATCGACCGCGCGAGTTTCTTATCCTTGTACTTGCCGGGCACTTTTGCCGGATCAGCATTGAACCCAGTGAATGAAATATTACACCGCTCATCCGTGCTTGGATTGTGAGCCATCGCTGCGAAAGTAACGAAGCGACCGTGCGGTTTGTTTTTGCTTGGGGCCTTCTCGCTCTCCAAGAACGTCTCATGGAATCCCATGACGACGTTGGCTCCCTCGAGAAGCTTTCCGCGGGGCCCCGGCCCCCACTGATCGGCTACCTTCCACCCTCCAGGCAATCGCTTTTGTAGCGTCTCGGGATTGGCCCGGAAGAAGACGCCGATTTGATACGCTACAATCGCGTCGGAGTACTCAGTCCCGGGAGGCGCCGCCAGTTCCAGAGCGGCAAGAGGATCAAACGCCTTTGGCGGCTCGACTTGTTGCTGTTTCATCGAATACCTCTGTTGATCGGTTAAGTACTCAGCATGACGTCTATCATTCAGAATGTCAACCTCGAACACCCTGGTTCGAGGCGCGGCGCACGGAGATGACCCAATCGACGATTTCGATTTCTCCCGGTTTGACATTCGATACGCTCGTATCGGGCGAGCGCGACGCGGCCACTCCTGTTGCTGCTGCACGGATTTGCAAGGTGGCTGCGAGCGATGGACAGCGGCCGACGTACCCGCGAGCGCGATGGAAAAACATCGCTGTGCTCGGTAACAAGGAGACCATGGAGGCCGCGCTTGCATGGTATCGCGCCCGCGGCGCCATCCGCTCGCCGCTCGGCCCGATCCGCGTCCCCACGCTTTACAACTGGAGCTACGATGACGATGCGGTCGGCCCGCGGCCGAGGGTACCGTCTTTTTCGTCGTGGCCCCAATCGTTTCGAGGTGCTGGCCGGCGGCGGCCATTTAGTCGCCGACCAGATCCCGGCCGTGAGCAGGCTGATGCTGGAGCACATCGCGGCGCATCCGGCCTAGGCGAAACTCACGCCGCCTTCGCCATCTCGTTCACGCGCTCCCAGGTCGTCGCCTGCATGCTGGACCGCGCTTCCATGCGCGCCAGCCAGGCCGCGAGGTTGTGAAGCGGCGCGCCGAGCTCGGCCCATTCCGGCGTCATGGTGAAGAAAGTGACGTGCGATGCGACGATCAGGTCGGCCAGCGAAAGGCTGTCGCCGGTGAGATGAGGCTGATCGCCAAGCAGGCGCGCCAGCTCGCCGAACACGGCGCGCGCCTTCGGCATCGCTTCGGCAATCGCAGCCTCGTCGGCCGCGAGCCCCGCCAGCCGTGGAGCGAACACGCGATGGAAGATGATGACGTTGGCAACGCCCTGGAACAGGTACCAGTCGTTGATGCTCATCAGCTGATCCATTCGCGCCGCGCGCCTGGCGTCGGCGGGCGTCAACCGGGGATCGGGCAGCACACGGTCGAGATAACGCAGGATCGCCGCGGTCTCGTACAGAACGAAACCGTCATGCTCGAGCACCGGCACACGGCCGAACGGACGCCGCGCCAGATGTTCCGGCGATTTGTGGGAGCCGGGCGCCACCGGCGCGATACGGTAGGGCGCGCTCTTCTCTTCGAGCGTCGCGAACACTGCTCGCGCGAACGGACTGCCTGGGATTGTGTGAACAACGAATTCCGACATGACTAACTCCTCTTCTCACCACGATAATTGGTTCTTTCAGCGCTCGGCTCCCTCGAGAAGCTTTACGCGTCAATCGGTTGAGTATGCAAAATGACGATGATCATTCAGAATGTCAACCTCGAACACCCTTAGCTCGGGAACGCCGCTTGAGATTTTGGCATTGGAGAGTCTTGGGACAGCCGCTCTCGACTGATTAATGCGCTTTGTCGAGTAGCGATGATTGACACGCTAACGGCGGGCCATTTGCACGAGCATCGCAACTATGGCAAAGTGTGCATGATGTCCATCATTGACATTGAGATGAACGCCAGCGACCAAGTCACCTCGGGCAGGAGATCAAATGAAGGAGCCAATCATGAGTAAAGCATCAACGAATTCAGCGGAGTGCATCTATCCGTGGGAAGCATCGGGCGCGCTGCTTGCGGAAGATGCGACGCTCGTAGGTCCGCTTTTCACCCGAGCGCTTCGTGGTGCAAAAGCGATTCGAGAGTTCTACGGGACGAGTGGAGAAGTTGCTGGGCCGTTAAAGGTCCGCTGGCACATGAACAAGCATGTCGAGACCTTTCTTATCGGCAGTCAAGTGGTTGGAGAACACAACGTTCATTCGGCGCTGTGGCTTAAACGCGACGGTGCCGGCAGGGTAAGAGAGATCAGCCACGCGATGCGTCCGTTTCCGTTGTTGCTGCCGTACCACCGCGCCATGAAGGAGCGACTCGCCGAGCTCATTCCCCAAAAGCGTTGGACAATCGATCAAAGCGATGCGTTTACGGTCGATGCTGATGAGAACGCGTCTCGCACGAAGCTGGCGAGCGATGTACGGTTTTTCAGTCCGATTCTCGCGAAACCCTTGCAAGGTGCGGAGCTGGTTCAGTTTGCATTGGAGGGTGTCAGCAAAGTCCTTGGGCCGCGCAGGTTGCTTTCCGAGTTTCCGGGGGATGGCGTCGCCGGTACGGTATGGGAAGTCGCATTCGACGGGCACCGTGTGCGGGGGCTCACGGTTGTCGTCACTGATCAAGTCGGCATGGCCACCGAACTCATCACATGCATGCTGCCGTTCCCGGTCGTCGAGCGATTCTACTACAAGATGAAAACGATTAATGGCGAGCGCGCCGGACCCGAATATTTTCCGATCTAGGGGGCAATGATAGGTCGAGCGCCGCCGCCGAGCAAAGGAAGAAGGTCATCGTTTTGGGCTTGTGATGGCCTAGCGTGCGCTCTGCGAGGATACGCTTCGCTTCGGCTCGTGCCTGGGCAAGCGTGATAATTCCCCAGCGGCCGATACTCTTTCGCTCTCGATTTTTCTTCTTACCAGTGAACAGAAAGAACGAGCGCGTGCCACCCTGGCTGATGCGAATACCGAAGCCCGGCAACGCATCGTCGAAGTAGTCTTGTTGGCCTTTGAGTGGCGGCGAAATAGAACGGATAGTGAGGTCGGTTAGGTTTGCCATAGGTGCATCCAGCCCCCGGACAGCGGGGTTTTGTCATGTGCACCTACGTTGGGTTTAGAAGTCGAAGAATGCCAAGCAGCTCAACTGCTTAGCGGTCAGCATGCTCGCCAATGTTCCACAATGAGCAACGCTCAATTTGTGGTGATTGGAGCGGGCGACGGGATTTGAACCCGCGACCTACGGCTTGGGAAACCGCTGCTCTATCCTGCCGAGCTAGGGGGACATCGCCGTATTTTCAGTCTCTCCAGCCTACGTAGGCTACATATGCACCTAGCTTAGGTGCAGGGCATCGCGATGCCGCAAAGGTGCCGCTACCGAGATCGCCTTTCAGTCGCGACCAGGCTCCTGGCACAATCCACGACCGTTTCCTCCAGCGACCGCGGCCGCCAGCCGAGCATGTTCTGCGCTTTCGCCGAGCTGAAGGCGCGCTGCTGCCCGAGACGCGGCGCCACGGCCGCCAAGCTCTTGTCGAACAGCGCGGCGAAGCGCAGGACGAAGTCGGGAACCTTGCGCGTCGGAACCTTGCCGGCGGCAGAACCAAGTCGGGCGCGCAGCAAGGCCGCGACATCGGTCATCCAAGCGAAGTCCCCGGCTGCGATGAAGCGCTCACCGGCCGCCTGCGGCGCGATCATCGCTGCGATATGCAAGTCGGCGACGTCGCGCACGTCCACGATGCTGAAGCCCAAGCGCGGCAGGCCGGGCACCTTGCCAGACAACAGGCGTTCGACCAGCTCGACCGATGGGGAATAGTCCCGGCTGAGAACCGGACCGAGCACCACGGAGGGATTGACCGTGGCGAGAGTCGTGGCGCCGTCCGAGGTGCGGACCAGATCCCATGCGGCACGCTCGGCCACGGTCTTGGAGCGCGAATAGGCGCTGACCTCGGGATCGTCGAGATCGGTCCATATCGTTTCGTCCGTCAAGCTCACGCGGCCGCCGCCGCGCGGGGTGGCCGCCGCCACGGATGAGGTGAGGACCACGCGCTTCACGTCCGCATCGAGGGCGGCGCGGACGGCCCGTCGCGTACCGTCGCGGGCCGGAATGACGACATCGTCCGGGTTCGTCGGCTCGGCTATGACCACGGGCGAGGCGATATGGAGCATGTAATCGCAACCGGCCGCGGCCGCGTTCCAGCCGGCATCCGACGTGAGCTCGGCGGCATGGAAACTCAAGCGATCCTCTGCATCGACTTCCTTGCCGATGGCGGCTCGAACCGCGCTTTCGCGCGCGAGGCTGCGAACCGTCGTGCGCACTCTGTAGCCTTGCTGCAGCAGCCTGATCACGCACCAGCTGCCAATGAAGCCCGACCCGCCGGTCACCAGTGCCGTTCCCTGTCCGCTCATCGTCGCTTCTCCATGGGCTTCTTCGCTATCCCATCCTCAGACCCAAGAAATCTGAGGCTAGGATGAGGCTAGCGCACCCTACGGCGGATTTTGGCGTGCCGCAGTGGTCAAAAGAGAGAACTGGATCGACACCCTGACACTTGGCGGCAAGTAGCTTCAAATCGGCGGCCCGCAACCACCGAGACCGACGCTCATTGGTGGTCGCCATTTGATCGATAATGCACGCTTCCCGTAACTGCGCGGCGACGGCCGTCGGGCGGCAAACAGCCTGCCGATCACATAGCCCGGGTGAGATCGATCATTCAGCTGTTCTCCAAGTTCGAATCAGCCATAGGTCGGTCCCGACGTCCCAACGAGAATATCGGTGTTTGTGATTATGCCAGCGCGTTCACCACTCAAAGAACGACGCTCCGCATCATCCCGGTATGCATCATAGAGGTCCCGACTCGGAAACTTGAGCACGTGAACCTCGAAAGGCTCGTCCGACCGGTCGTCCGACGCGCCTGACGTCCGGATGACACGCTCAATGACGCCACCGTAGCGGACCATGATGCGCGATACCTTGCGCTCGTAGGCCTCGAATTCTGTCTCGAGACCCCTGTCGATCCACAGTCTGACAAGGATGTAGAGGGGTGGGCTCGCCATGTTCACCTCACGGATCGGCAAGTTTCACCATTTACAGGTGTCGGTTCCGAGGGGCCAATGCCGAGTGCCGAGGGCACGCCGCGTCGCGCGCGGGTCCCTCCCTGCACTACCCGGACGACCCCAGCCGCGGGACCGACCTCACGACACCTATGGAAATGAAGGCTTTCCAGGAGCATGTTGGTGGTGGCAGCCTATACCCTGGACACAGCCAATACGTGTGCAGGAGGCCCGGGCGAGGTTCCCTACGGCGAGGTCAACGCTTATCCCGGAAACACTCGTTTCGTCTCGGGGAATGGTTGGGACTCGGTCGGCTGAGTCGGGAGTCACCGCGCACGATTCCCGGCAGATTCCATTGGGAGGCGGTGATGCGGGTTCATGAAGCCATTGTCGCGGTGCTCAGGGATGTCGGCGTCGATGTCATCTTCGGCGGCGCCGGCGAGGAGTCGATGGGCATGCAGATCGCCGTCGCCCAGGCTGAGGGGGTGCGGGGGATCATCCCCAAGCACGAGCAGAACGCGTCGTTCATGGCCTGCGGCTACGCCCTGTTCAGCGGCAAGCTCGGTGTCTGCTTCTCGACCGCCGGCCCTGGCGCGTTCAACCTGATGTCGGGCGTGTGCGTGGCGCTGAACGGTTCCCTTCCGCTGATCGCGATCACCGGCTATGCGACCATGGCTTATGACGGGCGCGGCCAGGCGAACGAGACATCGGGGCTCGTGCGCACCCCCAATTCCAGAATGGTCTGGGATGCCGTCGTCAAGAAGGACCCGACGACCGGCGAGCCGGCCAATTATCTGATCACGAAGGTCGAGGACGTCGTCCCGATCATGCACAAGGCGGTCGAGGTCGCCCTGACCGGGCGGCCGGGCCCGGTCCAGGTCGCGGTCGCGTGGAACATCACCGCGCCCACGCTCCAGGTCACCAACTACAGCCCGCCCCGGATCGACCGGCGGCCGGTGGCGCCCCATCCGGCCGGGATCGAAAGCGCCGCCGCTTTCCTGGCCGAAGCCATCGGCGCCGGCAAGCAGACGGTGCTGTGGGCCGGCTATGGCGCGATCCGCGCCGGCGCCGGGCCCGAGGTTCGCACCTTCATGGAGCGCTACCAGGTGCCGCTGGTCACGACGATGGACGGCAAGGGAATTGTCGCCGAGGACCACCCGCTGGCGATGGGCCTGTTCTGCGACTCCGGCCACAAATCGGCATGGCAGGTGTTTCTCGATTCCGACGTGGTGGTGGCGCTCGGCAACTCCTTCTCCCAGCACGGCACGTTCGACTTCCGCCCGGACCTGTTCGAGAACCGCAAGCTCGTCTGCATCAACGTCGACCCGGAGGAAAACGACAAGTACTACAAGGCGGATTACGGCATCGTCGGCGACGCCAAGCTGGCCATGGCGGCGCTGCTCAAGGCGCTGGACGGCCGCGTCGGGCCGGTGACGCCCAAATCGTTCCGCGGGGCCGGTTTCGACCTCCAGAGGGTGGTGGAGCGGTTGGTGGACCTCACCCCCAAGATCCATCCCGGGCGGATGATCGAGGCAATCTCACGGATGCTGCCGGACCGCGGCGTCGTCATCGCCGACGTCGGCGTCCATATGGGCTTTGCCGCTTATTATCTCACCCTCAGGGACGGCCAGAACTTCCGCAAGCCGCCGAGCTACGGGCCGATGGCGATGGGCACCACGGGCGCGCTGGGGGTGAAATGTGCGGAGCCCGACCGGACCGTGATCGCGACCGTCGGCGACGGTTGCTATCTGATGTCGGGCTTCGAGCTCACCACCGCAGTCCAGCACAACATCGCGGTGATCTGGGTGATCTTCAACGATGGCGAGTACAAGCTGATCAAGCTCTCCCAGCTCGCCATCTACAAAGAGAGCGCGCTGATCTCGTTCGACAATCCCGACTATGTGGCCTTTGCCCACGCCTGCGGCGCCGACGGTTATGCAGTCGACACTCAGCACGACTTCGAGACGGCGCTCGCCGCCGCCCTGGCGTCGGGGCGGCCGACCCTGATCGACGCCAAGATCAGCCGCCTCGACCTGCCGCATTTCAGCGAGAATCCCGAAGGCCTCCTCGCCAGCCTCTGGGACCGGGTGATGAAACGGAATCCGTCGCGCCATGACATCGGGGCGTAGCGGGACCGACAAGAGCGTCTGCATCGCCCGGTATTTTTCCGATCGCCGTTGCGGAGTCCGACGCGCCCGCCGGTCGCACTGGCGGGCGTTTTGTTTGGTATTCTGCGTCCATGGTGCTGACCTTCAGAACGGCGATGCTTTCGGAGGGCGAAGAGGTCGGGCGCGTCATACGCGCAGCCTTTACGCCCTATGTCCGCGCTTTGGGGCGCGAGTTTCCTGCCGACGGATCTGCTCAGTTTGCCGAAGAGCGGGAGCGATTTGCGGCGGAACTCGAGCGCGGCGACGTTTACGTCGCTTTGGATGGTGAGCGCATCGTCGGTGCCGTCAGGACGAAACCGCAGGAGAAAGACCTCTACATCCAGCAGATCGCTGTCGATCCGGCGCGACAGGGCACCGGCGTCGGGAGCTGGCTGTTGCAGCGGATCGACGAGGTGGCGCGAGCGCGCGGCCTTGGCGGCCTGTCGCTCGAGACCGCCGAGATGGCAGTGGCCAACATTCGCCTCTACCAGCGGCACGGCTTCGAGATCGTGAGCCGCGGGCCGCCCGACCACGGGCTCGACCCTCATATCAGGGTCTACATGGTGAAGTCGTTTTAGGTCATGTCATCCTTACATGGGAATCGAGAAGTCAAGAGGTAGTCATCGGGTTCATCCCTTTGTTCGATCGAAGAACCATCCCTTCGTCCCGACCGCTTTTTGCGGAGCACCGAGGCGCAGTGCCGTCAAGGTGGGCCGCAGGCCCCCGCCGCAGGCGGCGCGCAGCGGCCTTGCCGGCACGAGCCCGGTGCTAAGCTGATTTGGTCGAGGGGCGCGTGAGTGGGCTGTTTGGGTCGGGACGCTGGGCATTGGCGCGAGGCGCGTCGGCTCGACGGCCATCACCTTACATGCGGTCCGGCGAGAAGCTCGGCGGTACCCTAATTCCTCATGCACGTTGGAGGACTGGCCCAGGAGACGATGAGACCCATCTGAGACAGCGGTGCCGGTTGGTCCATGGACGACAGCGGTCATCATCCGTCCCTCTGCAAACAGCCTTGCGGTTATGCGCGCGAAGCGGAGCGCAGCACGGCGCCCTCGGGTACCACGCCGTGCTCGAGGAAGCGCCACAGCGCCACGATCAGCTTGCGCGCCAGGGCGACGATGGCGATACGCTTGATGGCCCCCTTCTGTGTGCCGACACGGGCTTCGAACCAGCGGCTGAGTGCGCTCCTGGGCTGGTGGCGCCGCCACAGCCAGGCCAGCTCGATGGCGGCCGTGCGGGCTCTGGGGTTGCCCGCCTTGCTGATCCCCTGCTCGTGGCGGCTGTTGCCGCTGTCGAAGGGCGTGCCGGTCAGGCCGAAGTAGGCGCCGACCTGGCGGCGGTTCTGGAAGTCGCGGAAGAAGGCCTCGCCGACCAGCGTCTGGCTGGTGGCCGGTCCCAAGCTCTTGAGCTCGATGAGTTGATTGATCTTGTTCGCCACGCCGTTCGGCACGGCGGCCTGGCGTGTCGCCTCGGCTTGCGCTTCAATCGCGCCGATCTGTTGTTCGACCAGCGTCAGCCGCACATGCTCGCGCTCAATCTCGCTCACCAGGTGCGGCGCCAGGGCGTGGCCGTCGCCGCTGCGCGCGCCCTCGAGCTGCTCGACGAAGCCCCTGGCGCGCGGCTGCAGGTTGCGTACCCCCTGGCCGTGCAGCAGGCCCTTGATGCGGTTGACGTGCATGGTGCGTTCCTTCACCAGCCTCTCGCGCTCGCGCCACGGCCGGCGTGTGTCCTCCTGCTCCACCGAGGGCGGCCGCACCACGCTGCACACCCGCCGCTCGCCGCCTTCGTGGCGTATCAGCACCCGCATCAGCTGCTCCAGATCCAGTCGGTCGGTCTTGGCCCGCCGCGCTCGCCGGTTGACCTCGATGCTCGCCGGGTCGAGCACCCGGCTCTCCACACCTTGGGCCTCAAGCCAGCGGTGCAGCCAGAAGCCGTCGTAGCCCGCCTCGTAGCAGCTCACGATGCGCACCGGCTTCCCCAGCCGTTTGACCGCCCGGCCGTGCGCCCGCGCGATGTGATGCCACACCGCCGCCGTGTCGCCACCTGGCAACACGTGACGGCTCAGCTTGGCGCTGCCCGGCGAGACGATGCCCACCAGCCACTTCGCCTTGCCCAATTCAAACGCAACGTACATCGTGGCATGCTCGCTGTCGGCGACGGGGGTGTCGAAACGATGCGAAGACCTCATGGCTTCCTCCGTAGGTTGGTGGTTCGCACTCCAAACCTACCTCTCGACCTCTCGTCGCCACATAGAATCTGAGCGTAGCGAAGGATCTCATCGCCGCTTGCCACGGGCATGAGATCCTTCGCTACGCTCAGGATGACAGCGATGC
>Ga0137415_10005726_pt1 | contig 12305 bp, 11 predicted proteins | sample CZODoug3_1_1_16f_FD_183082 | JGI IMG/M metagenome (GOLD analysis project Ga0137415, IMG submission 183082) | Vadose zone soil fungal communities from Angelo Coast Range Reserve, California, USA - CZODoug3_1_1_16fungal (Hybrid Assembly) | ecosystem: Environmental > Terrestrial > Soil > Vadose...
GAGAACGGGGCCGGCAAGTCCACCGTGTTGAAGATCCTCTCCGGGGTGTACCAGCCGGACGACGGCGTGCTGCTGGTGCGCGGCGCCCCGGTGCGCTTCCGCGGCCCTCGGGACGCGGCGCGCGCCGGTATCGGCATCGTGCACCAGGAGCAGTCCCTGGTCGGCTCGGTGTCGGTGGCGGAGAACCTGCTGCTCGGCGCCGAGGGCCGCTCGGTGCGCGGTGGTTTCTACCGCTGGGCCGACCTCAACGCCAGGGCCGAGCGCCAGCTGGCCAAGATCGGCTCGAAGATCTCCCCGACGGCCCGGGTGAACACCCTCACCTTCGCCCAGCGGCAGATGATCGAGGTGGTCAAGGCGATCTCGGTGGAGGACCTCGAGGAGGGTCCGGGCGGCGGCGGGCGCCACGAACCGGTGGTGGTGTTCGACGAGCCCACCTCGGTGCTGGCCGGCGACGACCTGGAGACGCTGTTCGCGCAGATCGAGCGGCTGCGCACCCGGGCCTCGGTGATCTTCGTCTCGCACCGGCTGGACGAGGTGCTGCGCATCTCCGACCGGGTGTACGTGCTCAAGGACGGACGGTGCGTGGCCGAGCGGGAACCCGGCTCGGTGGACACCCAGGAGCTGTACCGGCTGATGGTCGGCCGCGGCAGCACCGGGCAGTACTACCGGGAGGACGAGCAGGGCGCGGTCTCCGACGCCGAGGAGGTGCTCGGCGCGGACGGGCTGACCCTGCGTGGCCGGTTCTCCGACGTGTCGCTGTCGGTGCGCCGGGGCGAGGTGCTCGGCATCGCCGGCGTGCTGGGTTCGGGCCGTGAGGATCTGTGCCGGGCGATCTTCGGCGCGGAGCCGCTGGACGGCGGCGAGCTGCGGGTGGGCGGCAAGCGGGTCCGGTTCCGGGGGCCGGCCGACGCGGTCCGCGCGGGGGTCGGCTACATCCCCGCCGAGCGCCGCTTCGAGGGCGTGGCGATGGGCATGACGGTGGCGGAGAACATCCTGCTCGCGGACAGCTCCTCGGTGTCGGTCGGGCCGTTCGCGGTGCCCAGCCGGCGCGCCACGCTGGTCAACGAGTGGATCAAGCGGTTGCGCATCCGCACCCCGGACGCTTCCACCGACGTGGCCACCCTCTCCGGCGGCAACCAGCAGAAGGTGGTGCTGGCCAAGTGGATGTGCTCGCCGGGGCTGCGGGTGCTGGTGCTGGACCACCCCACCCGGGGCCTGGACGTGGGCGCCAAGGAGGACGTCTACCGGTTCGTCCGCGAGATGTGCGCCGAGGGCTTGGCGATCGTGCTGCTCTCCGACACCCTGGAGGAGACGATCGCGCTCAGCCACAAGGTGCTGGTCATGCGGGACGGGCAGGTCGCGGCCCGCTTCGACGCCGCGCCCGGCGCCAAGCCGACCCAGGTCGATCTCGTCGAGCGGATGGTGTAGCGGATGTCCACGGTCCCGGTCTCCCGAGAGTCCGCCGCCCCAGACGTCTCCCCGGGTTCCGCCCAGGACGCCGCACCGAGCTCCGGCCGGGGCGCTGCCCGGTTGTCCCGGCGACTGATCGCGGCGGTGCCGGCCGCCGTGCTGGCGGTGCTGGTGCTCGCGGTGGCCAGCCAGCAGCCGTCCTTCCTCGGCCCCACCAGCCTGCGCACCCTGCTGGAGGGCGCCGCCCCGCTGCTGTTGCTGGCGCTTGGCCAGACGTTCGTCATCCTGACCGGCGGGATCGACCTGTCCCAGGCGGTGCTGGCCTCCTTCGGCACGGTGCTGCTGGCGCTGTGGCTGCCCGTCGGCGGGCCGCTCGGCGCCCTGGCGGTGCTCGTCGCGCTGACCCTGGCCGGCGTGCTCAACGGCCTGGTCTGCGCGTACGCCCAGATACCGTCGTTCGTGGTCACGCTGGGCACCATGGGCCTGTGGGCCGGGATGGCGCTGGCGGTGTCCGGCTCGACCACCATCTCCATCACCAAGGGCTACGACACCATCTTCTGGCTGCGCGACCTGCGGGTGGCCGGGCTGCCGGTGTCCGCGGTGCTGGCCATCGGCGCGGTGGTGCTGGCCGCGGTGCTGATGAAGGTGCTGTCCCGGGGGCGCTCGCTGCACGCCATGGGGCTGGCCGAGCGGGCCGCGCAGATGTCCGGCACGCGCACCTTCCGGATGCGGGTGCTGGCGTTCGCGCTGTCCGGGCTGTGCGCCGGGCTGGCCGCCATGGTGCTGGCCGCGTCCCAGTTCAGCGGCGCGCCGTCGCTGGCCGACTCGCTGCAGCTGCCGTCCATCGCGGCGGTGGTGGTGGGCGGCACCGTGATCACCGGTGGGATCGGCGGGCCGCTGCGCACCCTGATCGGCACCCTGCTGGTGGTGGTGCTGCGGGTCGGCATGAGCGTGGCCGGGGTGCCGCCCAGCTACGAGCAGATCGTGTACGGCTCGGTCATCGTGGCGGCCGTCGCGCTCACCCTGGACCGCCGCCGGGTGGATATCGTGAAGTGAGCGGGCCCGGGCGGCCCGGCGCCCCGTTACGCCCGGCCCCGGGCCGCCCGGGGGGCCCGGCGTCCTGTTACCGAGCTGCACACCAGGCTGGTTCGATCATGGATTCTCCTGCCTGGTGTGCAGTTCGGTAACGGCGGGCAGGTCCGGGGGCCGCGGCGGCGGCTGGCTGGGAGGTATTGGTGCTGGTTGAGCGGTTGTGGCGTTATCCGGTGAAGTCGATGCTCGGCGAGACCGTGGACAGCCTGGTCGTGGACGAGTTCGGCGCCGAGGGTGACCGGCGGTTGGCGCTGGTCGACGCGGTGACCGGTCGGGTGGCCACCGCCAAGCACCCTCGGCTGTGGCGCGGGTTGCTGCGGTTCGCGGCCAGTGGCGACCCGGGCGGGGTGCGCATCGAACTGCCCGGCGGGGGCAGCGTGGCGGCCGACGAGCGGGGCATCGACGAGCTGCTCTCCGAGCTGCTGGGCCGCCCGGTGCGGCTGGCATCGGAGCGGACCGCCGGCGCCTCGGTGGAGCGGCCGGACCCCGAGGACGTGCTCGCCCGGGGCGTGGCGGCGGAGGTCGACTACGCCACCCTGGAGATCGCCCAGGGCACCCCGGGCAGCTCTTTCGTGGACTACGCCCCGCTGCACCTGATCACCACCGCCACCCTTGACCACATTGGCGCCGAGGCGGTGCGCTACCGGCCCAACCTGGTGGTCAGCGCCCCGCCCGGGTACCCGGCCTGGGCGGAGAACGACTGGGTCGGGCGGGAGCTGCACGTCGGCGGGGTGCGCCTGCGCGGGCTGCTGCCCACCCCGCGCTGCGCGGTACCCACCCTCGAGCACGGCACGCTGCCCCGCGCCCCGCACGCGGTCCGGACGCCGATGGCGGAGAACCGGGTGGAGGTGCCCGGGTTCGGCGTGCTGCCCTGCGCGGGCGTCTACCTGGAGGTGCTCGGCGCCGGCACCATCCACACCGGCGACCAGGTCACCCTCAACTAGCCGTGAGTGCGTGGGCCCGTCATAGCGGCCCTACTGACCAGTCCGGCGCCGTGCGGTCGGCGGCCCTACCGTCTAGTCCGGCGCCGTGCGGTCGGCCAGTTGGCGGGGTGCAGCAGGTCTTCCAGGCCGACCCGGCGGAGGAACTCGGCGCGGATCCGGTCGCCGACCGCGAAGACCACCTCGGCTCCGTCGTCGCTCGGGTCGACGTGCACCCGGAACGGTCGCTGGCCCTTCTCGGTGTCGACCACCCTGACGATCGCGCGGGCGACCTCGGTGACGTCCGCCCACGCCGGTTCCAGTTCGGCCATCTTCCGCGCCAGCTGGTCCATCAGGCCGGCGTACCGCGTCTCGTACGCGGTCACGATGTCGTTGTCGGCGGGCTGGCCGCTGTGCGCGTAGTGGTTGGTGCCCTGGGTGAACGAACCCGGCACGATGATCGAGGTCTCGATGCCGAACCGGGCGACCTCGGCGGCGTAGCTGACCGCGAGGGCGTCCATTGCGGCCTTGGCGGCGAAGTACGGCGCCAGGTACGGCGGGGTGCCGCCGCGCGAGCTGGAGCTGCCCACCCAGAGCAGCAGGCCGTCGCGCTGGGCGCGCAGGTGCGGCAGCGCGGCCCGGTTGAGCCGCTGGGTGCCCAGCACGTTGGTGTCGTACAGCTGCGCCAGTTGCTCCGGGGTGAATGCCTCGGCGGGGCCGACCACCATATGGCCGGCGTTGTGCACCAGCACGTCGAGGCGGCCCCGCTCGTCGAGCACGGTGCGCACCGCGCGGCTGGCGGACCGCCCGTCGAGCACGTCCAGCTCGACCGATCGCAGGTCGACGTCGTGCTCCTTGCCGTAGGCGGCGGCGTCGGCGGCGGCCTTGGAGTTGCGGCCGGCGATGTCGCGCATGCCGGCGTACACGGCGTGCCCGGCGTCGGCGAGCAGGCGGGCGGAGAGTGCGCCGAAGCCGCTGGACCCGCCGCTGATCAGGATTGTCTTGGACATGACGGTGCTCCTGTGAACGTGTGAGGTGAGGTGTGGTGGGTCCGGGTCAGACGACGCCGCCGTTGGCCCGGATGACCTGGCCGTTGACCCAGCGGCCGGGGCCGGCCAGGAAGGCGACGACCTCGGCGATGTCGGCCGGGGCGCCGATGCGGTTCATCGGGTTCTGGGCGGCCATCCGGGCGATCAGCTCGTCGCTCTTGCCGCCGAGGAACATTGCGGTGGCGGTCGGGCCGGGAGCGACCGCGTTCACCGTGATGTCCCGGTGGCCGAGCTCCTTGGCCAGGATGGCGGTGAGCGCCTCGACCGCGCCCTTGGTGGCGGCGTAGGCGGTGTAGGTGGGCAGCTTCAGGCCGACCACCGAGGTGGAGAAGTTGATGATCGCGCCGCCGGGGCGCAGCCGGCGGGCGGCCTGCTGGTCGACCACGAAGGTGCCGCGGACGTTGGTGCGCAGCTGCCGGTCCAGGTCGGCCAGGTCCAGGTCCACCAGCGGGGACAGCACCATGATGCCGGCGGCGTGCACGACCACGTCGACCCCGCCGAAGGTCTGCTCGGCGGCGTCGAACATGGCCGCGACGGCGACCTCGTCGGCGACGTCGGCCCGGATAGCGATGGCCTGTGCGCCCAGTTTCTCGACCGCCTGTACGGCCGCGTTGGCCTCGGCCTCATTGCCGGCGTAGTTGATCACGAGGGCGTAGCCGTCGGCGGCCAGCCGCTCGGCGCTCTCCCGGCCGATGCCCCTGGACCCGCCGGTCACGATGGCGACGCGCGGTTCGGTGGTTGTCATGACGAACTCCTTTGCGGATGGTTTCGGGCGTGTTCGCCCGCCGGGCGACCCTGTCGGGGTCGTCCGTTGGTCTCGGTGGGGCGGGTCGGTCAGTCGGTGGGGCCCTCGTCGGACAGCCGGGCCAGCCACTCCTGGATGAGCACGGCTTCACCCGAGCTGAGCTGGTCGGCCGGGGCCCGGCGGAGCAGCGCGGCCAGCCCGGCGGCCAGCCGGCCGGTCTCGACCTGGTCCGTGGCGGTGGTCGCGTCGGCCGGCGCGCCGTCGCTCGGCTCGGCCAGCACCGCGGCATGCACCGCGCCCCGGACGCGGCGGGACAGGTCCGGATCGGTGTAGGTCTTCGGCTGGCTGATCAGCAGCAAGGTCACTCCGACGTTGGCCGACATGATCATTTGGGCGGCCACGTCGGTGGACACCCGCAGCCGGCCGGCCGCTGCGCAGCGTTCCAGGACCTCCTTGAGCAGCCGGAATGCCTCGGCAGCGGCGGGCGGCGGGGTGCGCACCGCCGGGGAGTGCATCAGCCGGTAGTAGCTGGGGTTGGCCACCCCGAAGGCGACGTGGCTGTCCCAACCGGCGCGCAGGTCGGCCACCGGGTCGGCGGACGGCCCCGCGGCCCGCTTGCTGGCCAGGTACTTCTCGAACGCGTTGTCCACCACGGCGGAGAGCAAGCCCTCCTTGTCGCCGAACTGCCGGTACAGCGCGGGGGCGGCCACCCCGGCGGCGTCGCACACCGCCCTGGTGGAGATGTCCCCGGACGGCGACTCGCCGAGCAGCGTGGTCGCCGCCTCGAGTATCCGCGTTCTCGTATCCATGAGAATAACGCTAACACGCATCGACTAGTAGCGCTACCTCTACGTCGTAACCATCGCTACCAGTCGGCGACGTTCTGTGCCGCCGTGCAGACCGTCCTCGCACAAACAGACCGTGCGAGGTCTGTGCTGTCGGGGAACAGTCTGTGCGGCCCGGTGACGGGTGCGACCCACCGGGTGCGCATCTCCTGCCAGCGGTGCGCCACGCTGCCGGTCAACGTCGGGGCGTCCGCGCTGGTCCTGCTCGCCTGGACCGACCCGGCCGAGGCGCGCCGGAGCTGGAGCGGGAGATCATCGAGCGGGTCCGGGCGGCGGCGGAGGCAATCAGCGACCGCCGCGCGCTGGTGGGCGGCTGAGCGAGCCCCCGCGCCCGTTGCCGCGTGGCTCGCATGGTTGCCCGGGTGCCTCGCGTGGCTGCCCGCGGCGGCTCGCGTGGCTGCCCGGGTGGCTCGCGTGGCGCCGGGGTGGCTCGCGTGGCTGCCCGCGGCGGTACACGTTCCGTGGTCGCCGCCGTCCGATGTTACCGAGCTCCACACCAGGCAGGTTCGATCATGGTTCGGCCAGCCTCCTGTGTAGTTCGTGCACGGCAGGCAGGTGCGGCAGGCGTCGGCGGTGGTGGCATTCTTGCTGGTCGTGGGGATGGCGTGGCGGCGTGAGCCGTCGAGGTTGCCTGGGTCTCGCCGATTGCACTGGAACGTGTGGTTAACGCCCGGGACCGATGCGGTGGCGGTAACAGCGTGCGATTCCGACCGATTGACGGGTGTGATATCGCCTCGGAAGGACACCCACCGCCATGAACGCACCGCCACCCACCGAGCCAGCTGAGCCGCGCCCGCCAGAGCCGGTTTCGGCCGCCCCGCCACCCACCGAGCCAGCTGAGCCGTGCCGGCCCGAGCCGGTTTCGGCCGACCGGCCACCCGCCGAGCCAGCTGAGCCGTGTCCGCCCGGGGCGGCTCGACGGGATGTGCGGTGGATCCCCACTCCGGTCACCCCGCGCTATGTGGCGCACCCGCCGCCGGTGTTGCCCTGGCTGGCTCTGGCCACCGGTGTGCTCGCGGTGCTGGCGCTGGTTGTCGCCTCCGCGCTGCTCGTCCCCGCTCTGCTCGCGCTGGCCGGTGCCGGATTCGCCACGTGGCGCTGGCGGGCAGCCAGGACGCTCGCCCAGCGGATGAACGACGAGGTGCACGCCGGCCCCGGGCGGCACGCGCGTCCCGACGAGCCGAGCGATGCGCCGAATCTGGTGCCTGGCCAGCGCATCGTCTCACCAGTGCCGGCCGCGTCCGCTCCGGTTCAGGCCGGGCACGGCTCGGTTCAGGCCGGGCACGGCTCGGTTCAGGCTGAGTCCGGCTCGGTTCAGGCGGGGCACGGCTCGGTTCAGGCCGAGTCCGGCCCGGACCAGCAGCACGCCGAGTCGACCGGCACCGAGGAGGACCGGCCCGGCCGGCACCGCGCCCCGTTGCGGTAGCTCACTGTCCAGCTCACTCGGTGTGACCAGCTGTGACCCGCAAACAAGGACTTAGTCTTAAGGCACTTTGCTCACCGGAGAGGGGCCCGCGATGCCCGTACCGTCGACGCAATCCCGGCCGGCTACCACGTCCTGGTTGGTCGTCGCGATCTGCGCGCTGGTGGTGATCACCGAGGGGTACGACCTCATCGTGTTCGGCGCCCTGCTGCCCAAGCTGCTGGTCGAGCCGGGCTGGGGGCTGAACAGCGCCAGTGCCGGCACCATCGGCAGCTTCGTCTACCTCGGCATGCTGATCGGGGCGCTGACCGGCGGTCCGGCCTGCGACCGGTTCGGTCGCCGACGGTTCGTGAACCTGGCGGTGGCGTGGTTCACGATGTGGACATTTGCCTGCGCGCTGGCCGCGCAGCCGTGGCAGCTCGGCGCGTTCCGGCTGCTGGCCGGCATGGGCATGGGTGCGGTGATCCCGGCCGCGGTGGCGCTGGCCAAGGAGTACACCCCGCCCAGCCGCGGCGGGCTGGCCGTGACCATTCTGATGGCCGGCATCCCACTCGGCGGCATGGCGGCCTCGGCGATCGGGCTGGTTGTGCTGCCGGCGCACGGTTGGCGGCCGATGTTCCTGCTCGGTGGGCTGATCTCGGTGGTCATCCTGGCCGCCGCGCTGGCCTGGCTGCCCGAGTCCGAGGTCTACCGCGCGGCCCGGACCGCGGCGGCGCCGGTCGCGGACGCCGGTAGGGGCGGCCGGTTCGCCGAGCTGTTCCGGCACCGCCGAGGGCTGCTCACCGTGCTGTTCGCGGTGGCCAACTTCGGCAACCTGCTCACCTGGTACGGCCTGAACACCTGGCTGACCACGCTGATGCGTGAGCTGGGCTATCCGCTGCGCTCCGCGCTGCAGTTCTCCCTGACTCTCAACACCGGCGCGGTGGTCGGCTCGTTCCTGCTGGTCGCGCTGGCCACCCGGTGGGGTAACCGGCGGGTCGCCTCGGCCTGTGCGCTGTTGGTCAGCGCCGGCACGCTGGCCTTGGCCGTCGGCTCCAGCCGGCAACTGGCGTTGCTGGCGTTCATCGCGGTGATCGGCGCCGGCGCGCAGTCCGCGCTGAACCTGGTGCTCACCTCGGTGGCCGCGTCCTACCCGGCCCGGATCCGGGCCACCGCGCTGGGCTGGGCGACCGGCACCGGCCGCTCCGGCGCGGTGGTCGCCCCGGCGCTGGGCGGCGCCATCCTGGCTGCCGGCCTCGGGCCCCGGGCGGTGCTGCTGACCTTCAGCCTCACCGCGCTGTGCGCCGCCGCGGTGATGGCCGTGCTGGCGCTGCTGGGCCGCCGCCCGGAGACCGCTGAGGGCGCCGACCAGCGCGCCGAGGCAGCCGTGGACCGCCCGGCACTGGGCACCGAGGCAGCCCGTTGACCCCGGCCGATCCGACCCAGGCCGATCCGACCCAGGCCGATCCGAACGCGGCCGATCCGAACGCGGCCGATCCGAACGCGGCCGATCCGACTGCCGCCGACCCGGTGGCGCGGGTGCTGGCCGGGCAGCGCGCGCTGGCGGTCGCCGGGCAATCCGACATGGTCTGGGGGCACGTCGGAGTGCGCGACCCGGGCGGCCGTGGGGTGTGGATGAAGGCGGCCGGCTGGGGTTTCGAGGAGGTGGACGCCGACCGGGTGCTGCTGGTCTCCCCGGACGGCGAGGTGCTCGCCGGCGCCGGCAACCGGCACATCGAGTTCCCCATCCACACCGGGGTGCTGCGCGCCCGGCCGGAGGTCGGCTGCGTGGTGCACACCCACGCTCAGGCGGTGAACAGCTTCGCCGCGCTGGGCGTTCCGCTGCGCGCGATCAGCCACGACGGCGTGCTGTTCAGCGAGCCGGACGTGCCCAGGTTCGGCGGCACCGGCGGGCTGATCCGCACCGTTGAGCTGGGCGCGGCGGTGGCCGGGGCGCTGGGCGACGCGCCGGCCTGCCTGTTGCCCCGGCACGGGTTGGTCGCCGCCGGTGCCGGGGTGGTCGAGGCGGTGATGCACGCCGTACTGCTGGAGCGGGCCTGCCGGGTGCAGCTGGCCGCGATGGCCGCCGGCCCGCTCACCGGCTGGTCGGATGCCGAGGAGTGCGCCGCCAAGCGCGCCGAGTGCTGGAACGCCGCGCAGCTGCGCGCGGGCTTCGACTACCTGGTCCGCGCGTTCGGAACACCGCCCGCGACACCGCACCCCGCAACGGCGTGAGCCCGCCCCTCCCGATGGAGGAACGGGCTCACGATCGAACTAGGTTCAGCAGGTCAGACGACTCGCACGCCAGTCGCCTGCGGGCCCTTGGCACCCTGGCCGACCTCGAACTCGACGCGCTGCCCCTCGTCGAGGCTGCGGAATCCGCCGCCGTCGATGGACGAGTAGTGCACGAAGACGTCGTCGCCGCCGCCGTCGATCGAGATGAAGCCGAAGCCCTTCTCACCGTTGAACCACTTCACAGTTCCCTGTGCCATGCGATGTACTCCAAGCTGAAAACACCCCCGCACTGTGCGGGTGTCCGGCCGACGCCAATGCGCTGGGCCAACGTCCCGATGACGCTGGCCCTCGGACACCAACTCGTTCCCGCGGGCGTGCAATACACGAACACTGAAACCGACGACCAACTGATACAACGCCGATCGGCCCGGATAGGTTCCCCAACCGGCCGGAACTACCGAAAATCACTCGAACGTCACGCCTGGCGGGCCGCCACCCGGGCCCGGGTACGGGCTCGTTGCTCCTCGAAGCGGGTGGCCTGGGCGGCGAGGGCGGCCACGGTCGCGGCGAGCTCGTCGCGAGCCAGCTCGCCTTCCGCGTCCAGGCCACCGATGTCGAATACGTCCCAGTGCCGCAGCAGCGGCTGCACGATCTCGTCGTGGTGGATGCGCAGGTCGTAGATGCCGGCCTGGGCGATCTGGGCCGCCTTGCGGGTGAATCCGGGGATCATCGCGCCCGGCATCTCGAACCCGGCCATCTCGTCGGCGATGGCACGCATGGTCGGCCCGGGGGCCACCTCCAGCGCGGCCGAGACGAGGTTGCGGTAGAAGACCATGTGCAGGTTCTCATCGGTGGCCACCCGGCTGAGCAACCGCTCGCACACCGGATCGTCGGCGAAGCGGCCGGTGTTGCGGTGCGAGATGCGGGTGGCGAGCTCCTGGAACGACACGTAGGCCAGCACGTGCAGGATGGGCTTCTCGTCGGCGTCGAACCCGGTCGTCATCACCTGCATCCGGGCCCGTTCCAGCTCGACCGGGTCGACCCCTCGGGTGACCAGCAGGTAGTCCCGGATGCAGTAGGCGTGCCGACCCTCCTCGGCGGTCCAGCGGTGTACCCAGGCGCCCCAGGCGCGGTCGCGGCCGAAGGCGCGCTCGATCTCCCGGTGGTAGCTGGGCAGGTTGTCCTCGGTCAGCAGGTTGACCTCGAGCGCCGTCCTGGCGATCGGCGAGAGCCGCGACTCGTTCGGGTCCCAGTCCGCGCCCCCCAGGTCGGCGTAGTCACGGCCCACACTCCATGGCACGTACTCGTGCGGCATCCACTCCTTGGCCATCGCCAGATGACGCTCGAGGTTCCGCGTGACGACCGGTTCGAGCTCCTGGAGTAACCAGGCAGTGTCCAGCATGCCGCCCACGCTAGACCTCGACACCACACCGCGGGGACCGCTACTCAGCCGGGTTCCTCCTCCGCAAGGACGGTCATCTCCTCCAGGAACGGGCCGCCGAAGGTGGTTGCCATGGCGACGTCGGAGGCGTCCCGGCCGCGACCGATCACCACGCGCCCCTTGCGGCCCATGTTGTTGCGCGGGTCGAAGGTCCACCAGCGGTTCCCCAGCCACACCTCCATCCAGGCCGCGAAGTCCATCGGGTTCGGATCCACCGGGACATCGAGGTCGGGCAGGTACCCGAACACGTAGCGCGCCGGGATGTTGAGAGCCCGGCAGAACGAGATTGCCAGGTGGGTGAAGTCCCGGCATACACCGAAGCCCGACATGTTCACGTCCGCGGCCGTCGATCGCGCGGTCGTGCTGCCGTACTGGAACGTCAGGTGGTCATGGACGTGCTGGCAGATCGCCTGCACCCGCCGGTAGCCCGGTGCCATCCCACCGAACCGGGACCACGCCTCGTTCCCGAGCACGTCGGGCAGGCAGTAGCGGCTCGGCAGGATGTAGAGCAGCGTGTGGTCCGGCAGCGCGTCGGGCATGCACTCGGGCGCCTGCTCGTCGACGTCCTCGGTCGCATCCGGGCACATCGCCACCGCGTCGTAGCTGAAGCTCGACCGACCGGCACGCAACACCGCACGCACACACGGGTTGCCATACAGATCGGTGTAGCCACGAACGTCGATCGCGGGATCCGACGACCACCGCTCGCCCTCCATCGCGATCAGCCGCGACTCGATCGGCTGCACCTGGAAGATCACTGGCGTGTCTACTTCGGCTACGTAGGTGAAAGCGCAACCAACTCGAACCCGGCGTAGCGGCATCAGTGAATCATCCCGCGGGGTCCGCCGCGCCGTACACGGCCTCGAACGCCGCTCCGCGCAGCGCCTTGGTGAGCTCGCGGAGGCTGGAGATGGCCTCGTACTTCTCGCTGCCGGTCGGGCTTTCCCCCGAGCGGTCGACATCCCTCCAGAGCTCGTCGACGTAGTCGTAGAGATGCTGGCGGGCGGCGAGTTGCTCGGCCCGGGATGCCGGGTCGGCATGGCCCAGCCTGGCTCGGTCGAATGGCCCAAAGGCTTCCGCGAGCTCGTGTCCGGGGTTGGGCGGATTCACCACAATCACGACCTGACTTCGTCGGTGAGCCCCGACGAGGAGATGGGCCTGCACCC
>Ga0137415_10005727_pt1 | contig 12303 bp, 16 predicted proteins | sample CZODoug3_1_1_16f_FD_183082 | JGI IMG/M metagenome (GOLD analysis project Ga0137415, IMG submission 183082) | Vadose zone soil fungal communities from Angelo Coast Range Reserve, California, USA - CZODoug3_1_1_16fungal (Hybrid Assembly) | ecosystem: Environmental > Terrestrial > Soil > Vadose...
TGCCCGGCGGTCAGCCGCGCCGGCGGCTCGCGTTCGAGGAGCTGTTTCTCGTCCAGCTCGGGCTGGCGCTCCGCAGGCGGGGCGTGAAGGTGGAGCCGGGGATCGCCTTCCGGGCACTGCCGGAAGCCATCGATCGCATGGTCTCGGCGTTGCCTTGGCCGCTCACCGGAGCCCAGCAACGCGCGGTGAGCACGATCGCGGACGACATGCGAAAGCCGGAGCCGATGAACCGCCTGCTCCAGGGCGACGTCGGCAGCGGCAAGACGGCGGTCGCGCTCTGTGCCGCGCGCCTTGCGGTGGAGGACGGCTACCAGGCCGCGCTGATGGCGCCGACCGAGATCCTGGCGGAGCAGCACGCCCGCTCGCTGCGCGCGCTCTTGCGCGGCTCGCAGGTGCACGTCGAGCTGGTGAGCGGGAGCCTCTCGCAACGCGAGCGCGGGCACGCCTCCCGCCTGCTGCGCTCGGGCACGGCCCAGATCGTGGTCGGCACGCATGCGCTGGCGGAGGAAGCGACCACCTTCCACAAGCTCGGCCTCGTCATCATCGACGAGCAACACCGGTTCGGCGTCATGACCCGGGCGAGCCTGATGTCGAAAGGGCACCGCCCGGACGTGCTGGTGATGACCGCGACTCCGATCCCGCGAACGCTGCAGCTGACCTTGTACGGAGACCTGGACGCTTCCGTGCTCGACGAGCTCCCGCCGGGACGCACCCCGATCGCCACCAAGGTGTATCGCGACGCCGCGCGGGAGAAGGCGTACGAGGTGGTCCGCCGCGAGCTGCGCGCCGGCCGTCAGGTCTACGTGGTACTCCCGCTCGTGGAGGAGAGCGAGAAGCTCGTCGATCTGAAAGCGGCCACGAAGGAGCGCGACCGGCTAGCGATGGACGTCTTTCCCGGCGTGTCCATCGGGCTGGTCCATGGACGCCAGAGCGCGGCGGAGCGCACCGAGGAGATGGAGCGGTTCCGCCGGGGAGAGACGAAGATCCTGGTCGCCACGACCGTGATCGAAGTCGGCGTCGACGTGGCCAACGCCACCGTGATGCTGATCGAGCACGCCGAGAGGTTCGGCCTCTCGCAGCTCCACCAGCTTCGCGGCCGGGTGGGGCGGGGTGCAGCCAGGTCGTACTGCCTTCTGCTGACGGGGACCTCGGGCGCCGAATGGGCGCCTGTCGCGCGGCAGCGGCTTCGGGTGATGGAGGAGACGACCGACGGCTTCCGCATCGCGGAGAAGGACCTCGAGCTGCGCGGGCCCGGAGAGTTCCTCGGGACCAGGCAGAGCGGCATGCCGGATTTCGCCGTCGCGGAGCTGGCGCGGGATCAGATCATCCTGAAAGAGGCGCGCGAGGAGGCGTTCGCGTTGGTCGACGAGGATCCCGACCTGCACCGGCCGGAAAACGCCGCGGTGCGCGAGCTCTTGCTGCACCGCTGGAGAGGCCGGCTCTCGCTGGCGCGAGTCGGCTGACGATCAGGTCTCGAGCACCCACTCGAACATCAACTTGAAATCCTCGTAGCAGGGATCGCAGATCCAGCGCCGGTCCTGCGTCACGTAGCCTTCCCGGGCGGTGCCCGGAAGCTCGCGCGTCCGGAAAGGGATCCAGCAGAACTCGCAATGGTCGTGCTCGGAACCCTGGCGCACCGGAGCGTATCGCTCGTATCGCAGCAGCTCTTCGCGGAGCCAATCCTGGCCCTGCAGCCGCCAGTCGGTTTGAGTGATCACGTCAGACTCCTTGGCGTTCGGATTCTTCATGGCACCCGGTTCCCTGCGGACCGTGAGAACGTGCTGGTGGTCACTGCGGCAAACGCTGTGCACGGCCGCTGGACAGGTCGCCGCGCGACATCGGCTCGCGAGCCCGCTGGTACGCGTGGGCCAGGAGGACGACGGCAAGGATGGCGAGCGTGCGGGTCACGGTGGGTGCAACGCCGCTCGGCAGGGTTTTCTGCCCGGGCACGGTCGCTTTGAGGCCGGGCGACGGCCCCGCCCTGTGCTAGCCTCGGCGCAGATGGCGAAGATTGGCGAGCTGCTCATCCGCGGCGGGCACCTCACGCCCGATGGACTCGAGGAAGCGCTGGACTGGCAAGTCCTCTATGGCGGCCGGCTCGGCACCAATCTCCTCGAGCTCAAGCTGGTGGAGGAGGAACAGCTCGCCCGGGCGCTCGGCAAGCAGCTCGGCGCCGAAGTGGCGTGGGGCGAGCTGCAGGTCGACGCCGCGCTGGTCAGCGCGGTGCCCAAGCACATCGCCGACCGCCAGGAGATGGTCCCCTGGAAGCTGGAGAAGCGGCGGCTGAAGATGTTGTGCTGCGAGATCAAGGTCGGCGAACTTGATCAACTCTCGTACAAGGTCGGGCGCACCTGTGTGCCCGTCATCGCTCCGGAGTTCCGCGTCTTCCAGTTGCTCCGCCTGCACTACCAGGCCACCCGCCAGATGCGCGCGCTCGATTTCGGCGTGGTCCCCGAGGAGGGCAGGCGCAAGAAGCCGAAGGGCGCGGAGAAGACGCTCGAAAGCACGCCGGAGCTGATCGACGAGAACGCGTTCAACGAGATCTACAACCGCATCATTCCGGCCGGCTCGGGAGCGGCAGCCGCCGCTCCCGAGCCGGGGATGCGGGCGACGCAACCATCGTCGCCGGCGCTCACCCCGATCACACCGCCGCAGCCACCGCCGGAAGAGGAGGAGCTGGAATCCCTCCCCGAAGACGCGATCCTGCAGGAGCTCCCCGCCGACGCCATCACCGAGCCGGTCCAGCTCGCGGCAGCCGCGCTGGAGTCGCCGGGCGCTTCGGAGCCGCCGTCGTCCGCCGTCGCCTGGGACGACGTCCCCGCTCCCCCGCATGCGCCCGCCCGCGACGAGACTCCCCTCGATTTCAAGCAGGCGATCCGTGCCCTCGAGGGCGTGTCCGACCGCGACGCCATCGCGCACATCGTCCTGCGCGCGTCGCGCAGCAAGGCGGCGCGCGCGCTGCTCCTCCAGGTGCAGGGTGGAGTCGCGCTCGGCTGGGATGGGCTGGGCGAAGGCACCGAGCACGCCCGGCAGGTGGCGATGTCCCTCGCCACCGAGTCGGCGTTCTCGCTGGTGGTCAAGACGCGCAGCCACTACATGGGCCCGTTGCAGAAGACGCCGGCGAACATCCGCTTTCTCGCCACGCTCGGGAAGAAGGTGCCGCTCAGCGCGCTGATCTTCCCCATCCTCCATCGGGGCCGCGTCTCCCACATGCTCTACCTGGACAACGGGCACAAGCGGCAGGCCCCGACCGACGTGGGCGAGATGCTCATCCTCAGCCAGCGCATCGGCCAGACGGTGGAGGCGCTGGTCGAGCGCAAGCGAAAGACCGCGCACGGGTAGGGGGCCACCATACGCAACTCAGCGTGCCAACCTTTCGCGCGCTTGTTGGCATGGGGAGTTGCGGATGGTGTCCCCAAATTGGCTGCCCCGGAGGGTCTTTGCCATACTCCAATGCCTGACCGGGAGGGTCGCCTTGCTTGGCCGTATCGTTCTGATCGCCGCGCTCGCTGCAGCGCCGGCATTCGCGCAAACCAAGGGTGGGATCGACTGGAGCCGCCGCGTGCTCGTCGGGCAGGGGCAGGGCGTGCCCGACCTGAACGCGCCTTCGGTGGCCGTGGCGCGGCTCGGCGCGGAGCGCGCGGCCAGGCTCGATGCCTATCGCAATGCGCTGGAGTTGCTGAAGGGTCTCGAAGTGCAGTCCGGCGGGAGCGTCGCGTCCCTCCTGCAGAACGACGCCACGCTGGCGGCCCGTGTCGAGGGCTCGCTCAAGGGCGTGAAGCCAGTGAAGACCCACTACTACTCGGACGGTGGCGTCTCGCTCGACATCGAGGTGCCGCTCGACGAGCTGCCTGCGGAGCTGGCGCGTTCCATCCGCGTTCCCGCGGGGATGACACCTCTCGCGGGCGCGGGAGCCGGCGCCGCGGGCACACCGGCACAGATGCCGCCGGCCCAGGCGCAGGGCGACGTGCTCGTGCAGGTGGCGCAGGGAGAGGCGGCCGTGCTCGACAACGACCGGCCGGCCGCGCGCCAGAAGGCCATCGACGACGCGCTCCGGCGCGCCGTGGAGATGGCCGCCGGCACGCGGGTCTCCGCGACCACGGAGACGAAGGACTTCCAGCTGAAGATGGATCAGGTGCTCACGCATGCGCAGGGCTTCGTGCGCCGCTACGAGATCGTCAGGGAAGGGATGGACGGGGCCGTGGTCCAGGTGGCGGTGCGCGCCTTCATCGGCACCGCCGAGCTCGACAAGGACCTGGATGCGATGGGCCTGTTGATGGCCCGCAAGGGCATGCCGCGGACGATGGTGCTCATCGCCGAGCAGAACATCGGCATGGCGGCGCCGCGCGCGGTCTGGATGCGGGGCGAGAGCGCGCTCGTCTCCGCGGACCTGCGCATCGCCGAGACGACCGTCCTCGACGCCCTGAAGAACGGCGGGTTCGGCCAGCTCATCGACCCCGAGATCGCGGCCGAGAAGACGGTACAGGTGGGCGGCATCGCCAGCGAGATCACGGCGGCCCAGGCGCGCAAGCTGAAGTCGCTGACGGGCGCGGAATTGATTCTCTTCGGCCAGGCCATCGCCACGGTGCGCGGCGAGATGCCGGACCTGGGACCGGGCTGGCTCTCCTGCACCGCGACGATCACCGGCCGCGCTGTGAACACCGACAACGGGGACATCCTCTCCACCGCGGAGGCGACGCAGAGCGCCGCGCAGCTCGACGATGTCTCCTGCGGGAAGGAAGCGATCAAGAAGGCATCGCGCGCGTTCGGTCAGGACATGATCAAGAAGATCGCCGCCCGTTGGTCCAAGGACGTCTCCTCGGGCAATGACATCCATGTCACCGTGCGCAAGGTCCCCTCGTTCCGGACGGCATCCGATTTCCGCGCGGCGCTCTCGCAGCGCGTGCGCGGCGTCCGCAACGTCTCGCAGCGCAGCTTCGCGTCGGGCACCCAGGAGCTGGATGTGACGCTGCAGGGCAGCACCGAGGAGTTCGCGCAGGAAGTGGAAGCGAAGAAGCTGGGGAAGTTTTCGGTCCGCGTGATCGGACTGACCGCGAACACCGTCGACCTCGAGCTCGGCCAGTGAAGTGGGGCGCCTTCGTCGTTGCCGCGCTGGCGCCCGCGCTCGCGGCGCAGCCGAAGACCGCGCAGGTCTCCGCCCTGGAGGGGAGGGCGCAGAGGTGGCGCGGGAACGGTCCGAGGACGGAGCTGCGCGTTGGGAGCTCCGTGAGCCAGGGCGACACCCTCGAGACCCAGCAGGGCGCCCGGCTGGAAGTCCGCTTCGGCGACAACTCCGTGCTGCGCCTGGGGCCCAGGGCGAAAGTCCAGCTCGCCGAGGCGCACTTCGGAGGTGCCGCCAGGCGCAGGTTCAGCGCCAGGTTGTTCTTCGGCAAGCTCTGGGCGAAGGTCACTTCCGTGATCCAGGGCGAGCAGAAGTTCCAGATCGAGACGGAGAACGCGGTCGCGGGCGTGCGGGGAACGACGTTCCGCATGGACGCGAACGAAGACAAGAGCGTGCTCGTGCGCGTCTACGACGGCACCGTCGCCGTCGGGACGGGCGCGCCCCCGGGCGCCTCCGGCGGGGAGCGACGCGAGGTCGAAGGACCGCGCGAAGTGACCCGCGAGCAGTGGGAGAAGCTCGTCGGCCGCCAGATGCAGATCTCGATCTCCCCCGACGGAACGCCGGGGGAGCCGGAGGAATTTTCGCCCGACGTGGACAAGGACGACCCGTTTGCGCGCTGGAACCTCGAGCGCGATGCCGCGGCGAAGTGAACGTCCCGAACTTCCTCACCGGCCTGCGCCTGGCCGCGGTGCCCGTTTTCGTCGCGCTCTTCCTCTCCGGGCGTATGGCGGCGGCGCTGTTCGTTTTCGTCGGCGCCATGGTCACCGACTGGCTGGACGGCATCGCCGCCCGCATGCTGAAGCAATTCACCGCCATCGGCGCCATCCTCGACCCGGTCGCCGACAAGCTCCTCGGTCTTTCCGCGGTGGTCCTGCTCTGCCTGACGCACCGGTTGCCGCGCTGGTTGCTCTGGATGCTCGTCTTCCGCGAGCTCTGCATCTTCAGCGCGATCGCGATCCTCACCCGCACCGGCCGCAGCTACGCGATCCGGCCGACGCGCTTCGGGAAGTACGCGACCGCCTTCCTCGCCGCCACCAGCATCTTCGCGCTGGTGCAAGGGGCGCGCGAAGTCGAGCCTGGCCCGCTGCTGATCGCGCTCGCACTCATCGCCGCCCAGTGCATCGTCGTGTCCTGGGCACAGTACCTGGCGATGTTCATCGCCCTCATGCGCCGTCCGCCACAGGCCGCCTGAGGCGCGCCCTGGCGGCGCTTTCAGCCCGGCGCGATCTGGAGGGTCGAGGCGAACGAGGTCGCGAACCCGCGTGTATAGACCAGCGGATCGCGCAAAGCCTTGACCCCGGCAGACCCCGCTGCTACACGCCACACCCCGGATTGCGTCCTTAGTTCAGCGGTAGAACACCACCTTGACACGGTGGGGGTCGCTGGTTCGATTCCAGCAGGACGCACCAACAACCCCACGTAACAACGAGCATTTCGACCTTACGCGCGGGGCCCTCACCTGCCGCTGCCGCTGCGTGTATGACAGGTGTATGAGAACCCCGGCGCGTCGGTCGTCTCGGTTCACGGCGAGCTCCTCCGACGGGTCCACGGGAACAGGATCGCGCGCGCCTCGGTGAGCGCCCCCCGTGCCCCGGAGCAGGCCGCGACGCAGATCCCGCCGCCGCAGCCCGGGCAACGGCGCACGTGCTCTCCGCGGCCCGGGAGCAGCGCCAGGAGCGCGCGCGCCGACGACGCCAGCGCTGCTCGTTCGACAGCCACACCCGCGGCGTGGCGGCTCAGCATGGCGGGCTCCGCGGGAACAGCTCGATCACCGCCGCGATGCCGTCCGCCTCGGGGCGGACAACGCGGTGCCTGTGCTGACGCGGCCCGCTGCGCCGCTCGTCGAGGCGCTGCTCGAAGCGCTCGCCACAACCGCTGCACTCGAATGTCAGAGTGCGCGCGAGGAGGTTCAGCCCGCCCGGTACTATACGCGACCCCCATCCACACGACGGACAGGCTTGACGCCAGCGCGTCGCTTTGAACGGCAGCGGTGGCGGTGCCGGAGGAGGCGGGGGCCGGAGCTCGTCCCACTTCTCGCCGTAACGCCGATTGTGCGCAGCGCTGTACAGCACGCCATGCCGCCTCGCGATGTCGGTCAGCGGCTCGTCGCCGCGGATGTACTCCGCGCGCAGCGCGGCCCAGGTCTCGGGCGAGGTGTCGTGCCCGCCGGTGCCGGGATGCTTTCGGTGCCGTGAGCGGCCATCCAGGACGGTGCTCTTCGTGTCGGCCACGCGAACGGACTTGCTGCTAGGGTTCTTCTTCATGGGGTGTTTCCTCGTTCCTGCGAGGGGCGCTCCTAGGGGGTCGTGTCCGCGCAAACGGATGCGGCCCCCGCTTCGCTCGTGCGTCAGCGCCGAGGGGCGCGCGAGTTCGGCCGGGTGCTCCGGCCAGATCTAAAACTAGTCGCCATTCTTCACCGTCTCCCACGGCTTCAGCACGCCCAGCTCGCGGCCGAGCTCCTCGGGATCGACGCGCTGATCGCGGATGATGTTCCGATTGAAGTCCAGTAGGTAGAAGTCACCGAGATCCCCCCGCGCACGCTCGCCTCGCGTCGCCTTGAGCATCTGGTCGTCGGCGCGCAGCTTCCGGTTGATGCGCGCAATCAGCGCCCGGAGCGAGACGGGTACGGTCCGCGTCGGCATCGTCGCCTCCGTGCACTGGTGTATAGTGCAGACGTGCGTTCGTGTCAATGTGCACATGTGCGCGAGTTTTAGAGCACGAGACGCCAGAAGCAGCAAGCACAATGGCGCTTGAAGTCAGGCATGCTTGCTGGTATAGACTGCAAGCATGACGGATCCGAAGGGCAAAGACGCAAGCATGGACTCCCACTCCAAGGGCGGCCTCGCCCGCCGCGACGCGCTCACGCCGGAGGAGCGCAGCGCGATCGCGCGGAAGGCCGCGGACGCTCGCTGGAACGCGGACGTGCCGCAGGCGACGAACGAGGGACTGCTCGAGATCGGACGCGCGAAGATGCTGGCCTTCGTTCTGCCGAACGGAAAGCGGCTGCTCTCGCAGGGCACGTTTCTCCAGGCGCTCGGACGCGCGCGAACGCCCAAAGCGGGAACCGGCGCTCTCAGCACCGCTGACGGATTGCCGTTCTTTCTCCAGGCTGAGGCGCTGCGGCCCTTCATCTCGGAGGAGCTGAGGATCGCGACTACCCCGATCTTCTTCCGGACGAAGTCGGGGAAGCGCATGGTGGGCTACGACGCCGAGCTGCTGCCGAAAGTCTGCGAGGTCTACCTGAAGCTGCGCGACGCGGCGATCGCAGACTCCGGGAAGGTCCCCGGGCAGTACGACCACATTATTCGCGCCTGCGATGCGCTGATGCGCGGCTTGGCGACCGTCGGCATCATCGCGCTGGTCGACGAGGCCACTGGGTACCAGGAGGTCCGTGACCGGCTCGCGTTACAGGAAATCCTCGACCAGTTCCTGCGGAAGGAATTCGCCGCTTGGGCGAAGCGATTCCCGGACGAGTTCTACGAGCAGATCTTCCGTCTCAAGGGATGGGAGTGGCGCGGGATGAAGGTGAACCGCCCGCTGATCGTCGCGAAGTACACCAACGACCTTGTATACGCGCGGCTCGCCCCCGGGATCTTGGACGAGTTGCAGCACAGGAACCCGCGCGACGAGAAGGGGAACCGGAAGGCCAAGCACCACCAGTGGCTCACCGGCGAGGTCGGGCATCCGGCGCTGGCGCAGCACCTCTACGCGGTCATCGGCCTCATGCGCGCGTCGAATTCCTGGGACTCGTTCAAGAAGATGATGGACAAGGCCTACCCGAAGTTCGGCAACACCCTCGAGCTGCGATTCCCTGAACGCGAGCAACCGCTGGCGCTGCCCGCGTCCTCCGCCTGAGGGCGCGTGAGACATACGGGAGTCATGGAGCTGCCCGTCCCCGGTGGACCGCTCCTCGCGCAAGAGATCGCCGACCCCTGCCGAACGAGGGCAAACAGTGATTCGGGTGGAGCGGCTTGTCGAGCCCAGCGTAGAGTCGCCAGGTGCTGGGCTTTGACCTGAAGCAGTACGCGAAGCACCATCATCTCGAGCTGGTCGAGATCGGTCTGACGATAGTGATTCTCGTCCTCATCGTCTTGGAATTCCGGTTGGCGAAGGATGAGCAGGCGCGGCGTCTCGAGGAGCTGGCGAAACGACCGGTGCTTTCGCTGTCGTATGAAGGCGCGCCCATCACCGCCGTCGGTCAGGCGGTCACCATAGTCCCACGCGACTTCGCCGAAACCAGCCTCTCGTTCGAGGTCACGGTTCAGAACACCGGAAAGGCGCCCGCGCGTGCCTGGACGTTTCGAGTGGGTACGCCGCGAACGGACGTAAAGCTGGAGTGCCGGGGCTGCTCCTCTCTCGTTCAGACGGACGGACAACTTGCCCTGCTGAATCAAGACCTGTTGCGTCTTGGGAACACCCTCTCCGTCAGGATCTTCCTCCAGTACTCCCGCGGGCCGGGGATGATTCCTCTCTGGTTCAATGCAGATGGAGAGAATTTCGATCTTCAGGGGCTGGGCAACGTGATCGTCCTTCCGCCGGCGCCGCCGGACGTACCGCCAAAGTAAGGTGCGTGTCAGCCCGCAGGCGTAGATCGTCGGCATGGATCCGATGCCGGTCGCCGTCGGCGAGCAGCTCCCCGAACCGCTCTACGCACGCGAGCTGCTCTGTCGCGACTGTCGGGCCGCCCTGCTGTACCAGCGCCAGGAGCGGCCGCGCTTCCCGAGGCACTTCTGCTGGTGTCGGCGCTGCGGCCGGCGCTACAGCTTCGGCGAGCAGCCCTGGTCGCCGTGTGAACCGTTGGAGGCTGGTCCTAAGATTTAGGCCGTTGCTTCCGACCTACAGTCGAGGTAGGGGCGGCGCAGATGCTTAAGCTGGCCAAGCAGACCGCGTACTACTTCAACGGCAGGATCACGGCGCTGGCCCTGATCACCAAGGGAGTCCGGTTTCCTGCGGCGGCGGGGAGGTGGATTCGCGTCGCCGACCCCACTGTGCTGCCTCGTCAGGTGGAGGAGATGCTGGCGGACACGTTGCCCGGCCTGAAAGGCAGGTTCATCACCTTCGCCACCCTGAGGAGCGAGTCTGACGTGGAGCAGTTCGAGTCCTCGCGCGGCCCGGGCTAAGGCGCCCCATCGTAGATCCAGCGACACGCACTCGCAGCGGATCTCCCCCCACCCCTGAGATACGGACCCGAGCCGGCTCGTCGCTCTCCGCGAGGGTAATGCGCTCGGTTTGAGCGGATCGGCGTCTACTTGAGCAATCCGCGCTTCCGGAGACCCTCGACGAGCAGGATCCGAATCGCCTCGGTGCGGGTCGTGCGCGTCGTGAAGCGGCCAGTCTCATCCGCGGCCAGCTGCTCCGCCAGGTCGTCGAGCGCCTCGACGATCTCGGCCGAGAGAAGGACCGGAACACGGGAGAGCTCGCCCTTCCGCGGCTTCTTCGGGGGTCTGGGCACCGTTCGGGATGCTACATGCGCCACTCGACGCCTCCAAGGCGCGTACAAAGCACATTCAAAGCGCTATAGTCCAGCCTCTCGAGGTGGACCATGCGCGAACTCGGAATCGTGGCTGCGCTCGTGCTCGCGCTCGTGGCGTGCGGCGGGTCACCGCCAGCTTACTCCGTCAACATCGGAGACCTGTGCGCGCTCGGCGAGGAGTGCGTCGAGGGGGCGATCTGCGGTCAGCTCCTCTTCCGGGCCATCGGCGGAATCCCGATCGCCTGCGGCTGCGAGATCCGCACCGTGACGGAGGGCAACTGCTGCTTGCGGCCCTGTCCTGCGCTGCTCTGCCGCTGAGTTGCGCGGCCCTGTGAATTAGATGTTGAAGATGGGGACGTCGACACCGACTTTGATGTTGCTGTTGGCGCTCGAGGCCACGGAAATGCTGATCCGATCGCCAGCGGTCACGGCGATCGCGCTCGCATCGTAGGTATTGAAGACGAGCGAGGCCGCGACCGCCCATCCAGGAACCGTCGCTGCGAGAACAAAGTTCTTGTAGATCTTGAAGGTCAGCGTGACAGCGGTGCTGAAGCTCGAGAGACGAACGGTGCCGAGATGACCAGAGATCGGCGTGATGTAAGCATTGTCAATGCTCTCGTTCGTAGACGCCGCAACGTTCGAGGGAGGCTTTCTGCTTGAGAAGAGGTACTGATCGGCGCCAATACCCGGGGCCGCCAGATCGAGGATGGCATAGGAAAACACGGCCGTCGCACTGATCGCTTGCGAAACGCCGTTGATCCGCGCGAAGACTCCCCCAGAATTGGCCCAGATGTCTCCGTCGGCGACTCCGACCCCGCCGATGCCTAATATATTTACCAATCCAGTCGGACCGCCCATGACCTAGTGGACCTCCTGCAGCCGGCGCTGGGGCTCGCCGTCGACTCGCTCCGCCGCGTCCTGGTCGGCGGGCTCAGTCGGTGCCGGTGGGATCTTCTCGTCGCTGCTCGTTTCGCTCACGGTCCCTTCCTCTCTCATGCCAGCGTCAGACAGCTCGGCGCCGTCGGTCCCTTCTTCACTCTGCCGCGGCGCCCCTGGCCCCTGCCGAGTCACGGCGTTCGTCACGCGATCACCCCACGCTTCGCCACGTCCACCGCGAGTGCGACCTGGTCCTCGATCCCCTTCGGGGTGAGCCGTCGTTCCGCGTCCGGCTCGGGCGCTTCTGGCGGCGATGGCGGCATCGGTGGAGCTGGCGCGATCACGGTCGTGGGAGTGGGCGCAGGCTGAATGGACGCCGGCGCCCCGGGGGCAAGCCCATCGCCGTGCGCCTTGAGGTCCTCGAGCGCATGCAGTGCGCCGTCGAGGGACGTGCTGATCTGCTCGAGGATGCCGCCGCGGGTGCCGTCCTTCGCGCGCCAGGTCTGCTCCGCCGCCCAGCGCCGGACCCGCCAGAGATGTTTCGCCATCTTGCCGAGCTGCGCCTCGTCGCCGGCGTTGGCTCTCAGCGCGATCTCCGCGAGCTGCTCGAGGTCCCGCTTCTTCATCGCGTCCACCCGAGCTCGCGCGTAATCTCAAGGGCCCGCTGCAGCGCAGCCGCGACCAATGGAATCTCGCTCGGGAAAATCAGCGGACCGCCTCGCCACGGCTTGGCGTCCGATCGCCACCCGCCATCGCGAACCTTGAACCAACGGGCGACCGAGATGTTGACGTACTCGGCCGGCCGCTGCTCGCCTGCGCTGGCATCGCGAGC
>Ga0137415_10005730_pt1 | contig 12301 bp, 13 predicted proteins | sample CZODoug3_1_1_16f_FD_183082 | JGI IMG/M metagenome (GOLD analysis project Ga0137415, IMG submission 183082) | Vadose zone soil fungal communities from Angelo Coast Range Reserve, California, USA - CZODoug3_1_1_16fungal (Hybrid Assembly) | ecosystem: Environmental > Terrestrial > Soil > Vadose...
GCCGACGAACTGGTCCGGGTCTGCCGGCCCGGTGGCCGCATCGGCCTGCTCAGCTGGACGCCCGAGGGCTTCATCGGTCAGATGTTCGCCACGATGAAACCCTTCGCCCCGCCGCCCCCGCCCGGCGCGCAGCCGCCGCCGCTGTGGGGCAACCCGGACCACGTCCGCGCGCTGCTGGGCGACCGCGTCACGAGTGTGACGGCGCACAGGCAGACGGTCGCGGTCGACCGGTTCGGTACGCCCGCCGACTGGCTCGACTACTTCAAGGCCAACTACGGGCCGACGATCGCGGTGTACCGCAGCATCGCAACCGATCCGGAGCGGGTGGCCGAACTGGACCGCGAGCTGATCACGTTCGCCTCCCGGCAGACCGGCGACGGCGGCGCGATGGAATGGGAGTACCTGCTGCTCACCGCCCGCAGGGCGTGACCGAGAACGGCATTGCGCTGCCCCACGGGCTCCTCTCTCGATCGCGGCCATCGCCAGGGCTGCCGCGCGTGCGTCCTGGCGTCGGCGGCGGGGCATCCGTGGCCACCACGGAATCTCGGTCCGCGGCCAGCGCGGATGTCAGCAGTCCGGCTCCGGAGCAGGGTGGCTCCTGCGGCAACTGTGCCACCCGCCACGGAGGAGGACGATGATCCCGCGCCACGCCGTCGCCGCCCTAACGGCCGCAGCGGCGCAGCACGCCGGTGGCCGAGGCGCCGCAGGACTTGGCGCGCGGACGTGGTGATGGGCGGGGCCGAGCTGGCAGTGCGGTTCGCTGCGGGCGAGCCGGGCAGTGTCGCTGAGGTGTACCGGGCCTATGGTCGGCTGGTGTACGCGGTGGCCTATCGGGTGCTGGGCGACGCCAGCCTGGCCGAGGACGCCACTCAGCAAACGTTCGTTCAAGCCTGGCAGAACGCGGCCAGCTTCGACCCCAGCCGCAACCTCGCGCCCTGGCTGGCCACGATCGCGGGCCGCTCGGCCATCGACGTCTACCGCCGCAACCGCCGGCACCGCGACCACAGCAACCTCGACGCCGTGACCCTCACCGAGCCTGGGCTGTCCAGCCCGCCCCCGTCGGCCGAGCAGATCTATGACGTCTGGCAGGTCCGGCGCGCCCTGGACACGCTTTCAGATCAGGACCGTGAAGTCATCCGGCTGCAGCACTTCCGAGAACTCACCCACACCGAGATCGCCGACCACCTCGCCATCCCACTGGGCACCGTGAAATCTCGGTCCTTCCGGGCCCACCGCCGCCTCGCCGGTCTGCTCGGTCACCTGCGCGCCGAACCCGAGGCCGACGGCGGGGAGGACGACCCGGCACAGGGCTCGAGCCACCGCACCCGCTGATCCGACTTGTCGGCAACTGCGCCGTAACAGCTAACCTGAGCCACGTCACGCCGAGCGACGCATCACGAGCGGGCCAGACGTGCCTCGCACAGGATCCGGGGGGAACCAGTGTCCGATACCACGCAGACTCCGCTGGAGCGCTACGGCGACCGGCTGTTCGGCTCCGCGCGCCTGGACGAGTTCCGCCGCCTCGACAGCCTGGCCAGGGCGTTCAACCCGGCCAGCCAGACTCACCTGTCCGCGCTCGTCCTGCCCGCCGGCGCGCGCTGCCTCGACGTCGGCGCCGGCACCGGTGACGTGTCCCGGATCCTCGCCGACCTCCTCCCCGACGGCGAGGTCGTCGCGCTCGATCGGGACACCGCGTTCCTCCACGAGCTTGGTCAGCCCAACCTCGCCGTACGGAGCGGCGACATCACCAGCCCCGACCTCGACCCGGGCCAGTTCGACCTCGTCCACGCCCGCTTCGTGCTCATGCACCTCCGCGATCGCGAGACGCTGTTGCCGCGACTGCTCCAGTGGGTACGCCCCGGCGGCTGGCTCGTGCTCAGCGACGCCGTCGACCTCGGCGCCGCATACACGGCGAACGACGCGTACCGCGCAACCCTCGTCGGCCTCTACCAGGCGATCGCTGCCACCATCGGCTCCGACATCGACTTCGGGCGCCGCTATCCGCAGATCCTGATCGAGAACGGCCTCCGCAACATCGGCGTAGCCGCGGACATCCCGGCCGTGTACGCGGGCTCGCCGCTCGCGGAGTTCTGGCAGCTCACCCTCGGCCAGGCCCGACCGCGCGTCATCGCGACCGGTCTGTCAGACGACGAGCGCTTCGACGCGTGCATGAACTACCTCGAGGGCCCGACGACATGGGACTTCTCCATCGGCATGATCACCGCATGGGGACAGCGTCTCTGAGCGAGGCCCGGCATCGGCCGCACGCGTGTCGTCGACAGCTCGCGCGCGTACCCGCCTGATGTTGGAAGCGAGTTCAGCGCGGGCCGGAATTCGTACGCGAGACTCGGCACCCCGGCTGTAGCTTGACAGCGTGTGGGGTGGGATCGAGCTACGTGAGCTCGAAACGATTTTCGTCCTGGCTGACGAGCTTCATTTCGGGCGGGCGGCCGAGCGGCTGGGTGTGTCGACCGCTCATGTGAGCCAGACGGTCCGGCATGTCGAGCGCCGGCTGAACGGGCAGCTGTTCGAGCGCACGAGTCGGCGGGTCGAGTTGACGCTTCTCGGCGAGACGCTGGTGCGGAATCTGCGTCCCCCGGTTGCCGAGCTGGAGCGGCAGCTGGGTAACGCTGCCGCCATGGCAGCAGGTTTGACCGGGCCGCTGCGAATCGCGCACGTCATCACAGCAGAGGGTGTGCCTCAGCTGGCGCAGGTGTGCACGGAGTTCGAGCGCCGCGTGCCCGGTGTCAAGATCCTTCGCCTGAGGTTCGACCTCTTCGACTACGCCGGCGCGCTTCACCGCGACGAGGCAGACATCTGGCTGACCTGGTGGCCCGCGCCGGCGCCGGACCGCGACGAGGAGGAAGGTCTCGTGTGCGGGCCCCCGATCGCCACGCAGTCGACGGTGCTACTCGTGGGCCGATCACATCCGCTTGCCCACCGCGACTCGATCTCACTCGACGATCTCGCCGAGCATCCCATCGTCGACCTGACTGTGGGGGGAACCAGGCTGTTCCGGGAAAGCTGGACCCCAGCGACCACCCCGAGCGGGAAGCCGGTGATACGTGTGGCCGACCCCTCGTGGCGCGGACACTTCCATGAACTCGCGCCAATTCTCGAGCGCTCAACGCTCGGCTGGCTCACCATCTCATCGTTCCTGGACATAGTGTCGATGCCACCGACCTTGGCCACCGTTCCGGTGCACGACGCCCCGGGGTTCGTGCTCGTTCCGTGGTGGCGTGCCGACCGGGAAACACCGGCAATCAAGTCGTTCGCCGCCGTCGTCGGGGGCATGCCGACCCCCTGAGCCGGGTCACCGTTCATTGGACGTTACGCCGGGCTTGACACTCGGTAGCCAAGCAGCACGCCGCCGGACGGCGTGCCCGCGCTGCGGAGCAGCTCCACCCTGCGGAGGTCGGTCTCGCCGGCGAACAGCCTTCGACCACTACCAGCCAGCGCGGGTGCGATGACGAGCTGCAGCTCATCGACCAGTCCGGCCCCGAGCAGGGACTGAGCAAGGCGGATGCTTCCGTGGACTCCGATGTCGCGGCCCGGCTGCTGCTTGAGGTTGCGGACGAACTGCGGTATCGAACCGTTGATGACGGTCGTCTTGGCCCACGGGGTTGCCGGCGGTGTCGAGGTCGCGAGGTACTTCTGGACGCCGTTGACGAAGCTGGCGAAAGGTTCGTGATCCGATGTTGGCCAGTAGTCGGCCCACTCATCGTAGGTTCGCCGGCCGAGCAGCACCGCGTCCTGTGCCGCGATGATCCCGGTCATGTTGGCGTGCATATCCCGGTCGAAGTCGAAGAAGTACCGGTCGGGAGATTCGGCGACCCCATCAACGGACAGCAGTGTGTAAACGACCAGCCTTCGCATACGACTCCTCATTCCCTGGGTCCGGTCGGCGGACTGTCATGAGGATTGACGATCGAGCACCGCTGAACTCATCGGTGGTCAGCGCTCGGTGATCGGACGAGCGCAGCCGAACGCGGCTGACAGCAGCAGTTGACAGCCTCGGGCGCGGGCAGCTCGGGGAAGGCGCCGATCAGCAGCTCCTGGTCGCGCAGGCACTCAGCTTGACCGCCGCGATCACGCAGCGCAACAGCCAGCAACCCGGGTCCGGTAGGGGATGCCGTAGCGGTACGGATCCGCGATGGCTGGCTCGGGTTACACGGCCGCCCATCCGCAGCCGATGTCGAGCACCGTTCCGTCAAGGTCATCGGCCACGAACCGGACGAGCTTTGTCAGCCCGCTTCTGCGACAGCGGGGTCATGAATGTCAGATCATCATGCGGCTGGGTCAGAGTGATGGCCATACGCGCAGCTTCGGCGGCGACGCCATCCGACTCAACCGAATTGATGGATGACGATTCACCGCAGCCCACTCGGGATCTCGCTTCCAGGATCGCGGTACTTCGCTTCGTGACGATCCGTCGCGGTGGGTGAACCACCGCGCAGGGTGCCGGTCGGTGACGGGTTGGGATGGCAAACCTTGTCGCCGAACGCCGTCGGACAACAGGCCTTCGAGCACGGACTGCGGACTGGCCGGGCACGGTACCGGCTGGGTAGCGTCGGCGGGTATGGAGTTCGCTGAGGTCTTCGTTGCCAAGGGGCCACGGCCGGAACTGGCCGAGGAGATGGCGTTGTTCGCTCCGTTGATGGGGAGTTGGGCGCTGCGGGTGTTCGACTATGCGGAGGACGGAAGTGCGCGCGAGTCCTCAGCGGAGTGGCATTTCAGTTGGGCGCTTGATGGGCGCGCGGTGGCCGACGTGTGGATCAACCCGGCCCGGGCCGATCGCGGGCCAGACGGGGACGGCGAGTGGGGGTTGTCGTTGCGGTTCTACGATCCCGCTATTCGGGCGTGGCGGTCTACGTGGCACGGTCCGCGGCGGGGGTCGGTGCTCCCGTTCACTGCGCGGGCCAGCGAGGATGGCATCATCCTGAGTGCCAGGGCCAACGACATCGAACACCGGTGGACTTTCTCGGAGCTGGCCGCCGACTCGTTCCGGTGGCAGCGCGAGGAGACCGCGCCGGATGGGACCACAACCATTCGGCAGCGTTTTGCGGCGAAGCGGGTCAAGTAGTGGGTCTGACGTGGTGTTGTCGTCCCGGGCCGACGTCTTTGAGGGTCAGCATCGCGGTCAGTTTGGGTTCGTCGCCGTGGTGGAACTCCCGAGCTTGGGCGAGGATCCGTGCGTCGGTCGTCGTGAGTCGGGCCGCGGTGCGCAGGTGCTCGCTCCAGGAGGGAACGGTGAAGGTTTCGACCAGGCGCTGGGTGTCGTTCGGGTCGGTGTAGAGGCCCCAGTGCAGGGCGCCTTCACGTCGGCGCATCCGGGCCAGACGTCGCGCGGCGGCGAGGAACTCTGACTGTGAGTCGGCCGGGACGCAGTATTCGACACTGAGCAGAACCGGGCCGTCATCCGGGCTGAGCGTGACCGGCACGTACGGTTCGTGCTGGTCAGCGAGTGTGGGGTCGACTGCTTCGGCCGCTGCCAGACGTAACCGCCAGGCCAGCGTGCTGGTCGCAGCGAGGCAGGCCGCAGACACGCCCAGCGTGGCATTGACACCGATCGTTGTGCTGAGAGTTCCCCACATCGCGCCGCCGACGGCGAGCGCGAGCATGAAGGTGAGCTGGACGATCGCCAGACCACGTAGCGACGACGACGATGCGGTCGGCGGACCATTTCTGACGAACTCGAGGCAGGATCAGCGTGCCTCCGATTCCACCGATGCCCAGCGCGCCGAGCAGTAGGCCGTAGTCGGCCGCCGTGCCGTGGCGACGATAGTGTCCTTCGCTTATTCAAACCAATGATCGAGATATACCTCCGCGCCCTCGCCGAGATTGGCTCGGAACTCACCCTTTCCTCGGAGGCCAGTCAGCTGACCGGTACCTGACCCTGGGATTACAAACCAATCGCCATGTACGGTGTCACCGCTCACAATGCCCGAATCCTGTAGCAGAAAGGTTCCTTTCTTACCAGCGATCGTTCCCGCGACTCGTTCGATTCCCACGAAGGTCGCCGATCCATCCGAACGGGCTGCCTGCAGAAATTCGCAAACGCCGGCACCCTCGATATCGCCGTTGAAGGTCTCCTCGACATGGATCCTGGTCAGGACCGGCCCGGCACGCTGCTCATCATATGGCGTCGGTTCATACCTCTGTACCGTGATAACGGCATTCACTCGATCCGGTGAGTCTCCCGAGATCTCCATGATGGGATTGCCTTTCGCTTAGGTGCACTACGAGAATCGAAATTCGGACTGACGTGTCAGACGCCAAGGGTCTCGATCACCAAGTGGGCCGCTGCGGTACCGGAATACTGCTGCTGGCCGGTGATCAGATTGCCGTCCCGAACCGCATGTGGCTTGAATCGACCGGCGATGATGAAGTTGGTGTGCTCGAGTTCTCGGGCCTCGTCTTCGATGCGGAACGGTTGGATGGTCTGTCCGACAAACTCGTCGGCGTAGTCCTCTTCGGAGTTGGCGAACCCGGTCCAGGTCCGCCCCTCGACGACTAGGTTCCCGTTCGGCAACCGCGCGGTCAGTAACACGCAGGTGGCGTGGCACACCACTGCGATCACCCGATTCGCCGCCACTCGCGAGGACACCAACTCGTGCACCCGGGTATCGCCGACAAACGTGTACATCGGCCCTTGCCCGCCGACCAAGAACACGGCGTCGTAGCTGTCTTGGTCGACATCCGACAACAGCAGCGATTTCTCTACCAGCGCCATGTGCCTTGGCGAGGACAGAAAGCCCAGGCTGAGCAGATCTTCGGCGCTGTAACCGGATGCGTCACGCGGGTCACTCCAGGAATCAGCTTCCAGTGCGCCGCCGTCGGGGCTGGCGATATCTACTTGGTAGCCGTGTTGGGTAAATTCCCAGTACGGGTGGGCCAGCTCGGCCCACCAGAATCCGATCGGCCAACCAGTCTGCTGCGAAATCGCCGGATTTGACACCACAATCAGCACCCGCTTGGGTCGTTCAGGCGCTAAAACGTCGACCGTCGCACTCATCGGAGAATCCTCACTTTTCGTATTGCGGCAGGTGCCCGGCACGAACGGTCGGGCGGCGAGTTGGCGCCGATCGCCCACCCGGAATTACCGGCCAAGGATCGATCAGCGACGACACGCGATCAATGTCGAGTTACTACACGCAGATATCGAACGACTTAACGATCGACCGCCCGGCCGAGACGATGGGCGGCAGGCGCACGCTCCTGGCCGGTCGCACGGTCGCGGCGACGCCGCAAGGCGTAGGGCCTTAGACCCTTGGAATCTCGGGAGCGCTTGGAATCTGAGGTCGGGACGAGGCTGATCTAAGTGGGCTTCCCGATGCGGACGCCCCGCCCTTACTCGGAGCCTGTTGTTATCAGGCCAACCGAGGAGCAAGCGATGAACACCTACCTCAACACAGCACTCGCCACCGAGCACCTGCACCAGCTCATCACCGAGGCAGCCGACGCCCGGCGCAGCCGCACCGAGCGCAACGCCGAGGCGGGTCGGAGGCCGGCCCGCAGAAACCCACACAATCCACCGACATCAGACCCGCGATTCGACGTCTAGTAGGTGTCGACCGCAGCGAAGGCGGCAGAGGAGGCAACCATGCCTGACATCACGATCATCCCGAATACCGTGCAGGCCCGTGACCTACATCCCGGTGACGTCCTGCAGGAGCACGACTGGCCACTGCACGTCCGTGAGGTCACGCTCAGCCCGGCGGCAGTGACGATCGCGGTCACCGAGTTCGAGTTTCCCCTGCACTACGCAGCCGACGCCCAGGTTCAGCTCACCGCTTGAGGATGGGTTCATGCCGGTAGTTGCCTCGACGGAATCTCGTCCGGGATACCTGCTAGACAGGGCGGCATGACCGAACTGCTCGACCGCACCACGCTGCGCGTCCAGGCCGAGGCCCACCTGCGTGCGCTCGCCGGGGCTGACGCGGTGCTCCGCGAGGACCAGTGGCGCGCGATCGAGGCCCTGGTCGCCGACCGCCGCCGGGCCCTGGTCGTGCAGCGCACGGGATGGGGCAAGTCAGCGGTCTACTTCATCGCCACCGCCCTTCTCCGGAGCGCGGGTGCGGGCCCGACGGTGATCATTTCGCCGCTGCTGGCGCTGATGCGCAACCAGATCGCGGCGGCCGAACGCGCGGGCATCCGTGCGGTCACCATCAACTCGACGAACGTGGACGAATGGCGGCGCACGTATGACGCCGTGGCGCGCGGCGAGGTAGACGTCTTGCTGCTGTCCCCCGAACGGCTGAACAACCCCGAGTTCCGCGACAACGTCATGCCGCAACTCGCCGCGACGTGCGGGCTGCTCGTCGTCGACGAGGCGCACTGCATCAGCGACTGGGGCCACGACTTCCGTCCCGATTTCCGCCGCCTGCGCACGCTGCTGCCCGAATTGCCCGCGGGCATCCCGGTCCTCGCCACCACCGCCACCGCGAACAGCCGCGTCGTCGAGGACGTCACCGAAGTGCTCGGCCTGCGCGATGGAGATACGGCGGACGTGCTCGTGCTCCGGGGCAGCCTGGACCGCGAGTCCCTGCACCTGACCGTGCTGGCCCTGCCGTCGACCCCGCACCGGCTGGCCTGGCTGGCCGAGCACCTCGCCGAACTGCCCGGCTCGGGCATCATCTACACGCTGACCGTCGCCGCGTCGCACGAGGTCGCCAACTACCTGCGCGAGCACGGGATCAGCGCCGTCGCCTATTCGGGTCAGACCGAGCAGACCGAGCGGCTCGCCGCCGAGGACGACCTGATCAACAACCGGGTCAAGGCGCTCGTCGCGACGTCCGCCCTCGGCATGGGATTCGACAAGCCCGACCTGGGCTTCGTAATCCATTTCGGTGCACCCGCCTCCCCGATCGCCTACTACCAGCAGGTCGGACGCGCCGGGCGCGGAGTCGACAGCGCGCAGGTGGTGCTCCTTCCCGGCACCGAGGACGAGGCGATCTGGCAGTACTTCGTCTCGGTCGGCTTCCCCACCGAGACGCAGGTGCGCACCGCTCTGAACGCACTGAACGAGACCCCGATCAGTACGCCGGCCCTCGAGACCCACGTCGATCTGTCCCGCACCCGCCTGGAGACGATGCTCAAGGTGCTCGACGTCGACGGCGCGGCGAAGCGGGTCCGCGGCGGGTGGATCGCCACCGGAGCGCCGTGGCACTACGACGCCGATCGCTACGCCCGAGTCGCGCAGGTGCGGCGCGACGAACAGCAGGCGATGCGGGACTATCTGGCCACGTCCGCGTGCCGGCTGCGCTATCTGCGCGAGCAACTCGACGATCCCGAAGCGAGCGATTGCGGGCGCTGTGACAACTGCGGCGGCGTCAGCCTGCCGACCGGCACGTCCGAGCAGACGGTGGCCGCCGCCGGCCTCACCCTCGAGCGCCCCGGCGTGCCGTTCGACGCGCGACGCATGTGGCCGAGCGCCATGCCCACCCTCGGCGTCGATGTCAGGGGCAAGATCAGCCCGGAAGAGCTCGCCGAGAGCGGCCGCGCGCTCGCGCGGTTCACCGACCTCGGCCTCGGGCAGCGGGTCCGTGCCCTGCTCGGCGACGAAACGCCGGACGGCCCGGTTCCCGACGAGCTGATCCGGGCAACGGTGCAGGTGCTCGCCTCGTGGGACTGGGCCCAGCGCCCCGACATGGTCGGGCACGTGGCCTCGAACCGACGTCCGCACCTGGTCGCCGACCTCGCCGGACGCCTCGCCAACATCGGACGGCTGGCCGACCTCGGCCCCATCCCCCATCGCGGCCCGACCTCGACGACTCGCTCGAACAGCGCGCTGCGCCTGCGCGACGTCTGGGACAGCTACCGGCTCCCCGACGACCTCACCAACCAGGTGGCCGGTCGCGCCGTGCTGCTCGTCGACGACACCACCGACACCGGATGGACGCTGACCGTCGTCGCTCGCCTGCTCCGCCGAGCGGGCGCCGAGCGGGTCTACCCCTTCGTCCTGGGCATCGCCGCCTAGCTAACGACTTTGCATCCGAGATCGACGCTGGGGACGGCAATCCAACCCGCGATTGCGCCGATCTCAGATGCAAAGTCGGGGAGACGACGTTTTTGCCGATCGCTCAATCTCCGTGATCAGCCGTCCACCGAGGGACGTCGCCGGGACGGCTCGCCTCAGGCCCTACTTGCCTGTTCTTGACTGGCCGAAGGCTGCCACTAGCAGGCCGTGGCCGGGGATTGCCGCACGTCGTAGCGTGGCCGTACACGACCCCGATCACCTGGCACCCCCCGGCTTGGTGACCGGGGTCGTCCAATTTCCCCCGAACCCGGCGCTGGCCTCAGCCAATACACCACTCGGTATACTCGGGACGTGAGCACAACCAAGGATCTGCCGGCCCGCGAGCGGCTGCTGCGTGCCACCTCCGAGTTGATGTACGCCGACGGCATCGAGGCGACCGGCGTCGATGCGATCGCCACGCACGCCGGGGTGACCAAGCGCACCCTGTACCAGCACTTCCGGTCCAAGGATCAGCTCGTGGGAGCGGCGCTCGCCGCGGCCGACGGAGCCGCCATGGCCGCCCTTCGCGCCGCCGTTCAGCGGCGCATCGCGAAGGGTGAGTCCCCGGTCGAGGCGCTGTTCGCCCATCTGGAGCGGTTCGTCGCGCTGCCAGCGTTCCGCGGCTGTTCCTTCCTGAATGCCGGGCTGGAGATGCGTGAGCCCGATCACCCGGTACGCGCGGCGGTTCGCTCGCACACCGACGCTCGTCGCGCCCTGGTCGCCGAGCTCGTCCGGGCCGAAGGCGTGGCGGACGAGACGACGATCGATGCGATCTTGCTGCTCGTCGAGGGCACGTTCGCGCTCAGCGCGAGCCGTCACGACCCGTCGGTGGCGGTCCGCGCAGCCGCAGTGGCCAAGCGCCTCATGAAAGATGGTCGCAGCCGGGCATGATCACAGTTCCAGGTATACCGACCGGTATGTATACTCAAGATCGCCGACGTTGAGATGCAACGTCCTCGCGAATCAGGGAGACACCAATGCCGCTAGTGCAGATCAGCGTCCCGCAGGGCGTACTCACCCCGGAGCAGAAGCAAGAAATGATCTCCAGGGTCACCGACGTGGTCGTCGATGTCGAAGGGATCCCAGAGCTTCGCCCGAACGTTCACGTGCTGGTCAACGAGGTGGCCGACGGTGGCTGGGGCACCGGAGGCAAGGCCTGGACGCTCGAGGCATTGACCGCTGCGTTCCGCTGACGGCCCACTGACGGCCCCGCCGCGCGGGATTGCGCCCTCGGGCGGGCCCGTCACTAGGGTTGGGTGTCGTGGGATTCGATGTGCGAGCGGTCCGTGAGCAGTTCCCGGCGCTGGGCGAGGGGGCCGCGCATTTCGACGGGCCGGGCGGTACGCAGGTTCCCAGGGTGGTGGCCGAGGCCGTCGCCGACGTCCTGACCTCGGCCGTCTCGAACCGGGGGCGCGGTACGGCATCCGAGCGCCGCGCCGATGACATCGTCCATGCTGCCCGCGCGGCCGTGGGCGACTTCGTCGGCGTGGATCCGCGCGGCATCGTGTTCGGCCGAAGCATGACCCAGCTGACCTACGACTTCGCCCGAACACTGGCCAAGAGATGGCGCCCGGGCGACGAGGTCGTGGTCACTCGGCTCGATCACGACGCCAACATCCGACCATGGGTTCAGGCCGCGGCGGCGGTCGGCGCCACCGTTCGCTGGGTCGATTTCGATCCGGGCACCGGAGAGCTCTCCGCGGCCGACGTGGCCGCGGCGTTGTCCGAGCGCACCCGGCTCGTAGCATTGACCGCGGCGTCCAACCTGATCGGTACCCGACCGCCGGTACGTGAGATCGCCGGCCTCGTCCACGCCGCCGGTGCTCTGCTCTACGTCGACGGAGTCCACTACGCGGCGCACTCGCTGGTGGACCTGTCCGGTCTCGGCGCTGACTTCTTCGTCTGCTCGCCGTACAAGTTCTGCGGACCGCACCTCGGCGTGCTCGCCGCCCGTCCGGAGCGGCTCGAATCGTTGGTGCCGGACAAGCTCCTGCCCGCCACCGATGAGGTACCCGAACGCTTCGAATTCGGCACCCTCCCCTACGAGCTCCTCGCCGGAACCACCGCGGCGGTCGACTTCCTGGCCGACCTGACCTCAGCTGTGGGCAGTCGACGCGAACGGCTGCGAGCGTCACTGGCCGCGGTCCACGCCCACGAGGACGAGCTCCGGCGCCGGCTCGAGACGCAGCTCGCGACGCTCGCCCGAGTGGTGATCTACTCCCGAGCCGCCCGGCGTACCCCGACCCTGCTGCTCTCGATCGACCAGCATCCATCGCCCGCGGT
>Ga0137415_10005731_pt1 | contig 12301 bp, 9 predicted proteins | sample CZODoug3_1_1_16f_FD_183082 | JGI IMG/M metagenome (GOLD analysis project Ga0137415, IMG submission 183082) | Vadose zone soil fungal communities from Angelo Coast Range Reserve, California, USA - CZODoug3_1_1_16fungal (Hybrid Assembly) | ecosystem: Environmental > Terrestrial > Soil > Vadose...
GAAGCAGGCTGAGTTCTTCAAGGAGGTCGTCGAACGAATCCAGCGATTGCCTGGCGTGCAATTTGCCGGGGTGACGCAGGTACTTCCTGAGTCCTTCCCAGCGCGAGCCGCATTTGAAGTTGCAGGCCAGCCAGCCGCCAGGGCCGAAGATCGACCGCAGGCGGGGAGTTACATCGTCTCGGCGGATTACTTTCATGTGATGAGGATTCCTTTATTGAAAGGTCGACAATTCTCACTTTCTGATGGCGCAAGCGCTCCGAAGGTAGTCATCATCAACCAGACTTTTATGAAGCGGTTTTTGCCCAAGACGGACCCAATCGGCACTTTCGTAAGTACGTATCCACATTTGTCCGGCGTGCCGGATTCACGCGAGATCGTCGGAATTGTTGGAGACGTCATCGACCGTGTGGGACAAAGTGACGACGTGGCCCAGATGTACGTACCCTTTCTTCAGACCCCTCTGAGTGCCATGGTAGTGGTGACTCGCGGCGGCGACCCCGCCACTCTTACGCCTGCCGTGCGGGAGTCCATTTGGGCTGTGGACAAGGACCAGCCGATTGGCGGAATCAAGACAATGAGGCGAGTGCTCGACGGAAAGGGTGCCGGTGATCGCCTGCTGGGCGGCCTTCTCGGCTCTCTTGCGGCCCTGGCCCTGGGCCTCGCTGCCATCGGTATCTACGGCGTAGTCTCGCATATGGTGGAGCAACGGACTCAAGAGATTGGATTGCGAATAGCACTCGGGGCGGAAAAGGGAAATGTCTTCAGATTGGTGATCGGAGGTGGGGTACTTCTTACCGCAATCGGAGCGGCAGTAGGATTCCTGCTGGCGATGCCTATTCCTCGTATGTTCGTGACCGCTCATCAAGATTCATGGCTTCGTAGCTCGGTGGTATTGGCAATAGCCCCGGCCCTGGCCATGGGAGCTGCGCTCCTGGCGTGTTATATCCCTGCTCGGCGGGCCATGCGTGTCAATCCAATAGTCGCGCTGCGCCATGAGTAGAGCGGCGAGCACCCTCTCTAGCTTCAAACATTTCATACGACAGACTTAGATCGCATTTCACTTTTAAGGATCGGCGGTCACACCTCCGCGTTGGCAGGCTGCTTGGGTGCGATGTTTTGGGCCACTACCCATGCGGCAGACGCGATCGCCCATGAGATGAAGAAAGCCGTCCACGGCAGACGTGTTGTTGGGGCGGCGAGAATCGCAGGACCCCAAACGAGAAGCGTAAACAGGCTTATCATGGCCGCTTCCGCCCTCGCGGCCACACGCGGAAAGATCGAGAAGAGCACGCCGAGACCGCAGGCCATCTGTCCGGCGCCGGTCAGGTAGGCCCAGCCAACACGATAAGGAAGCCACGCCGGCACCAGCTCAGCAGTCTCCTTCACATACACAAGATGTGATAGTCCGATCGGTATGAGAGAGACCGCAAAGAGGATCCGTGCAAGATGGATTCCGTTCTCGCCCGTGGCGAATGTCAGTGACGATCTCTCTCGCGGCCCGGCCAGCTTGGCAAACAAAACCCATCCCCCGGCCAGAAGCACAGCAAGCTCGCCAAAGCCGAGCCACACAGCTTCCATCTGCGGCGCCACCAGCAGAGCGGGCACCTTCAGCAGGACCCAGACGATGAGATATGGGAACAGGATGCGAGCCGACCATGCCGCCGTGGCTCTTAAAAGCAGTCCGACACCACCCAGTAGCATGATGAGGCCCGAACCATAGGCGAGAACCGTCCGGCCTGGGATCCATGGGGCGACGGGCTGCCACACCAACGCGAAATCGCCGTAGACCAGAGCGAGGATGCCGAGGCCGATCATCCCGACAGCAAAGAGTGTCAATGCAGGTTGCTGGCTTCGGGTCATCGGATTGCAACCTATTAAAAAGCCAGATTCATGTCAAGAATGGATGTCCACCCAGGCATTGAATTTGTGACCTGGCTTAGAGGATGGATAACCCGTTGTTTCCAGTGAAGGCTGCGATCCGAGGGACATACTTCTCGCATCATGTCGCCCCACGAGGTCCCGACGAACGAGGTCGAAGATATCCATAACTGTCGCTTAGCTTAGGCGTTTTTGGATTTGTCCTAACAACTTGGGTTATTCGACGGCAAGTAGCGGCCACAGGGGTAACGCGTCACTTCAATAGACCGCGCACGTGGTTGCCTATTACTTCTTGGGCTTTCTTGGCGGGAATCATGCGTTCGAGTATGCCGAGGTCGGCGTCGATGGTGAGGTCGCGATCGGTGACCTCGACGGTTCCCTTTATTGGGGTGCTGAGCAGGCCCATTTTGGCGGTCAGCGCGAAGGTTAGCGTTGAGCCTTGCCAGCTCTTGTGTTCCTGAACCAGGCGCACGGGAAGAGCACCGATTCCCTGGAACAGGTCCTCGAAGGAGCGATCGACGGAGCGGATGACTTCTTCTTTGGAACGATTGTGTGAAACGGTGATTCGCATGTTTTTTATTCGGAGGCTTGTCGCTTGATCCTCACACTGGAGGTTCGATGCAGGGGGTGGAACTGGGGTTCCGTGCGGCGCCCTGGCAATTCGTCAAGCGACTTTCTTGCTTTTGCTGTCAAGGCAACCTAACGCAGAGACGCAGAGTTCGCGGAGGTGCGCGGAGAAAACGAGGAGCGGAGATGGAGAGAGGCGCCGAGAACTAGCCAGACGGCGAGGGCTATCCACTCCGCTTGGGTGAAGTGGCCGGGGAAGGCTGGGATGAGTTTCATGATTAACAGAAGGGCGGCTACGAGGATGCCGAGGGAGCTGAAAACGCGAGAGCGGAGGTTGCGCTCGACCAGGAAGAAGGAGACGCAGGTGGCTAGCCAGCCGAAGGCGGAGGCCATCGAGCCGACTTCGGTAACGGGGACGAGCAAGGCGTCGCCGAGGAGCAGGCCGGCGATGGTGGCTGCGGCGATGCCGAGGATGGCGACCGACGGCGTCTGAAATTTTTCGTGGATGCGGCCGAATGCGGCGGGAATCGTTTGGCGGCGGCCGTAGGCGAACAGCAAGCGGCTGGAGGCGACGAAGTTTCCGTTGAAGCATTGAAAGAGGCCGAAGAAAGCCATGACCAAAATCAGGCGAACCGGCCAGCGCGCGCCGAGCGCTTGCTCGAAGGCTATGGCGGTGGCGAAGCGCTTGCCGAGCAGCGTCTGCCACGGCGCGACGTACGCGACCGCGACGGTGGTGAGAGCGTAGAAACCAGCGCCGATTAAGAGCGCCATGGCGATGGCGCGCATGTATCCGCTGCGGTGAAAGTCTGGATTGGCTTCTTCGGCGCATTTCGGAGCGGACTCAAACCCGGTGAGAAAATACGGAACGATTTGCAGGGTGAGCACGATGGAGACAAAAGGGCTGGCGCGGAAGAGCGGCTGAAGATTGGCGGGGGAGCCGCGCCATGCGCTGATGGCGAGCAAGAGGAGGAAAAGCAGGATGACGGTGGATGCGGTCCAGTTTTGAAACGTGGCGCTGAGGCGAATGCCGCAGTAATTGAGAACGGCGAGAAACACGGTCATCGCTACTCCGAGCAGCAAGCGCGGAAGAAAAACGGGCTGGCCCGCAACGCTGTACAGCGCGAAGGAATTTAGTGACGGAAAGATATAGGCCGCAACTTTTCCGATGGCAACCGCTTCCCAGGGGCACACGATGAAATAGGCGAGCAGCATCACCCATCCAGTGAAAAAACTGACGACGGGCGGGAAGACTTGCGCTGTGTAAGCGGCTTCGCTGGCCGCGTCCGGCAAACGCTGCACCCACTGGCCGTAAACATAGCCGACCGGGAGCAGCAGAAGTCCCCCTAGAGCGAAACCGAGCGCTGCCCCGAGCGGGCCGCCGCGGCCGAGCCAGTCGTCCATCAGAACGAGCCAGCCCACACCGACCATGGTGCCGAAGGCGAGGGTGAAGTAGTCGGTGACGCGGAGCTTGCGGGCTAGGGTTGGCATTGTTCGGCTGGGTTTGGGTTGGCCTTGCTGCCTCTGTGAAAGCGGCAGCCCTTCGCGAAACGATTTTGCAACTTGGTGCGGCGCGATTCTACACGGCTTCGACGTGTGTAGGACAGTTTTGACCGCGCATTCATCTGGCGGTAACAGTTGCGGCTTAAAACCTTATACCTGCGGGTGGACTCCCACCGCGCCCGCCGGATGTCCCCGTCCGCGAAGTCCACTCACCGGTGCGAAGATCGCAAGAATCTAAGGAGAACGTTATGCATCATTGTCTTACCAAGGCATTGGCAGCGGTGACGGCAGCAGCCATAACATTGCTGCCCGCAGGCCCCGCTTTTGCAGGCGAGGGCGGCACGACCACGCCGATAAAGCATGTGGTGGTGATTTTTCAAGAAAACGTATCGTTTGATCATTACTTTGGTACGTACCCGCACGCGGCGAACCTTCCCGGAGAAATTCCGTTTCACGCCAAGGACGATACGCCGAGGGTGAACGGACTGGAGAGCGCCGGACTGCTCACGCATAATCCGAACAAGGTGAACCCGTTCCGCATTCCGCCAAATGTTCCGGTGACTTGTGACGAAGATCACAATTACAACGATGAGCAAGCGGCATTTGACGGCGGACTGATGGACAAGTTCGTCGAGAAGCTGAGCTGCAATGACGGGGTGTTAGGGCCGGCGAGCACGATGGGCTACTACGACGGGAATACCTTGACGGCACTCTGGAATTACGCGCAGCACTTCTCCATGAGCGACAACTCCTACAGCACCACGTTTGGCCCCTCGACACCGGGGGCTCTCAATCTAATTGCCGGCAACACGTCTGGCGCGACACTCGTGCCGCTACGACCGAACGGCACGGCGGCGAGTCCGAACGGGAATATTTTCGACGGTTTCACGACGGGTGCCATCGTGGGCGATCCCCGGCCCGGATTCGACGATTGCGTGGTGACGAATCCCAAACTGCAGGGCACGAACATGGTCACCGTAACTGGAAAGAATGTAGGCGATCTATTGAATGCCAAAGGCATCATCTGGGGTTGGTTCCAGGGCGGCTTCGCGCCAACAGGCGTGGATGCCAAGGGTCGGGCAGTGTGTAGCTCTCATCACACCGGGTTGGCAGGAGACGACTCGTCGACGACCGTAGGAGACTACATTCCGCACCACGAGCCGTTTGAATATTACGCGCAAACGACAAACCAGCATCATCTTCGGCCCAGCAGCGTGGCGAAGATCGGCCAAACCGATCAAGCCAACCATCAGTATGACCTTACTGACTTTTTTGATGCGTTGAAGGCCGGGCACCTACCGGCAGTCAGCTACGTAAAGGCCGGGGCCTACCAGGACGGGCATGCGGGATATTCGGACCCAATCGATGAGCAAATCTTCGTGGTGGGTGTGATCAATGCGTTGATGCAGTCGAAGGACTGGAAAGAGACTGCTGTGATCATTGCCTACGATGACTCTGACGGGTGGTACGACCATCAGATGGGTCCGATTGTCATGCAATCGCACGGAAACCCCGGCGACCCACGCTTTGATGACCAGCTGTTGGGTCCCGGAAATTGCGGAACCCCGAAGGCGAGCGACGTCGCTAGTGGAACTCAGAACGGCCGGTGCGGGTACGGCCCGCGGCAGCCGTTGGTGGTGGTTTCACCTTGGGCGAAGCGGAACTACGTAGATCATACCGTGACGGACCAATCTTCGATTCTGCGCTTCATAGAGGATAACTGGAATCTCGGCAGGATCGGCGGCGGTTCCGTAGACGCGATCGCTGGAACGCTGAATGGCTTGTTCGATTTCGACGACAAAGGACGCGCCGCCCGTACGCTGATTCTCGATCCGGCGACCGGACAGATTGTCGATTCGGATTCGGAATAACCTTCTCTCCGAGGATGGTGGTATCTAAAGCTGACGCTGTCAAAGCGGCGGCCCTTCGAGACTCAGATTAAATAAGACCGCCGCACTCCAAACGAGCCCGCCGCTTGCCGCGGCGGGCTTTTTTTTGCTTCAGGGACAACCCGGCGGGGGAGCCGCGCCATCCGTTGAGGTATCGATCCTTGGTGCAGAGGAACGTTGGAAGCAAGTCGGGTTACAGTCGGAATTATTTTTGTATCGCTGGTCCTGTATGCGACGCTGCTCGCGCCCAGCAATCCTGCGGCGCAAATCGCGCTCGAGATCGAGGCGGTGAACGGAGCGCGCCCCGCAGTGATCGGCGAAATTGCGTTTGTCGGTTTGCGCCGCATTTCTCCCGAAGCACTCAAGAGCAAAATCAGTTCGCGCCCCGGAATCGCGTTTGATCAACAAATAGTCGAGCGCGATGTGCGGACACTCGCTCACCTTGCATGGTTCGAAGACGTGCGAGTAGAGGTCGCCAACAGCGGCGCGTCACCAAGCCTTTTCGGTGCTTCGCCACCGCCGCTGCGGCTCACGTTTTATTTGCCGGAGCTTCCGTTTCTGACGGAAGTCGAATTCGCAGACTCGCGACTGCTTTCGAAGCAACAGATCGACAAGTTGCTGGCGGAGAAAAAATTGAGACCCAAACTGGGCGAGCCGGAAAATCCGGTCGCGCTCCATCGCGCTGGGCATGAGATCGAATTGGCCCTGGCGGATCTGGGTCACCCAGATGCGTCGGTGGAGTTGCAGAGAAAGGAATCCGCGAAGGCGACGGTCAAGGTGCGATTCGAAATTCACGATGGACCGCACGTTCCGGTCGGGCGAGTGAGTTTCGAAGGCGATCCGGGCGTTTCCTCCAAAGCCTTGCGAGGGCAGTTGCGGAGAGTGAGTCCAGACGCTTTGTTTGCTGGCCTGCGAGGCAAAGATTCCTTCACACGCGAGGGATTTGACGAGGATCGCGCGCACCTGCTTACCTATTACCAAAACCACGGCTATCCGGAAGCGCGAATCGGCGATCCCAAAACCTCGGAATACCAAGAGAGTTCGCGCCGATGGTTTCCATGGCAGCACAAGACCGAAGAAAAAAAATTGGCAGTCACCATCCCCGTGGGAGCCGGGCGCTTTTATCGAACGGGTTCCGCTGACCTTAGTCCCTCTCTCAAGCAAATGATTGGCATTAGCAGCGACGCTCCGACGGCGGGATTGCAGTCGCAGACGGGCCAGTCATACTCCGCAGAGGGCGTGGAGAATATGCGGCGTGCCCTGGAAATGCGTGTGCGAGCGAAGGCAAAGCAGGAAGGCCCGGAAGCACTTCGCGACGTTGAAGCGCTCCGGACGCTGGATCCAGAATCGCACTCTATTCGTGTCCGTTTTGACTTAAGTGCTGCGCCGCCGTACACCGTTCGGCGATTGGAATTCCGCGGCTTGCGGCGTTTTCCAGACCGTTTCTTTCGGAGCCGCATTGGGGTGAAGGAAGCGGCTCCGTTCGATCAGCGGGCGTTGGAAGGTGGCCTGGCGCGATTGGCGCGCACCGGATATTTCAAGCCCATCAAGAAAGAAGACATTCACGTCGAACCGAATGATGTCGCGCGCACGGTCGACATTACCATTCATGTGGAAGAGCTCGGCCAGCAACGTATTTCCTTGTTAGGCGGCCGCGGTCAGTTCGGCAGCACGCTTGGAATCGCGTATTCCCTTTTCAATCTCTTGGACCGCGAAGAGCTGCTTACGTCCAAGATCGAGGGAGGCCCCGAGAGTTTGCAACTGGCAATCGGTCTGGCGAAGGAAGGGTTTCTTGGCTCTCGCGGAACATTGGCGCTCTCGGTCTTTGATATGTTCTTAAAGCCGATGCTTACCGGCACGGTGAAGGGCCCGTTCTTTCGGCAGCGGAGCGAAGGCGTGACCGCTGACTATACCTACGCGCTTAGTATGCGAGATGTGCTGACCGTCAGCTATGGGCTTACGTATTCGGACACGAGTTATTCCCCGACGGCGATCGCGGGACTGAATGGCTTGCCCATCGGAGATGTTCACGCCAAGTCATCCAGCCGTTTCGTTGGTTTCGGGTGGACGCACAGCACCGGCGATCAGCAGCTTGTGCTGGCCGACTCGGTTTCCGGCGGATGGCTCGGAGGAAGCGAGAACCTGGTGCGCTCCAAAGTGGAGTACGGGCGCATTTTTCGTGACCGGATTTTCAACTCACAAAATGCCTGGGCATTTCGAACGACATTCACCGGCGTGGGGAGCTATTCCGGCGATATGCCGATCACATCGCGGTACTACAGCGGGGATCAGTTTGTGCGCGGCTTGCAGGACGGAGACCTTGGGCCGCAGGCGCTGGTATCTTCGGTGGGCCCTACAGGAAATGTGCAGTATTCCACAACACCGGCGGGCGCCAACCTGATCGGCGCGGCCAACTTTGAGTACCGCGTTCGGCTGAGCGGCGGAACGGAAGCAGTCGGCTTCTTCGATGTGGGTTCAGGATTGCTGCAGCAGAATTGGCTTGGAAGTTTACGGCCCGTGGTCATCGACTCGACGAACAACATAATACACGGCTCGACGGGATTGGAATTGCGCTGGACGGTGCCGTCGATTGGCGTTCCGCTGAGGGTGTACTATGCGTTCAACGTATTCGGGTTAAATCGTTCGGTATTGCTGCCAAACGGCTCGCTGTTACATGTAGGCAATCGCTTGGGTTCTTTCGGCTGGGGCCTCGGCTCGCTTTTCTGAGAGTGTGCCGTGTAATACAAACAGGTCCCTTCGACAAAATCTGCGGAAAGGTTGGGGCAACGGTTAGAGCAGCAGTTGGGAGCAGGTGGCGGCGCGTTTCCCCGGCAGTTTGACGCCTACGCTACCCTCCCCTATACTTGAAAATCGTACAAGGTGATTCTCACCTGTCTGGCCTTTTCTCGAGCTGCTTCCCCCTCGAGACCACCAGCGAATTTTCAACCTCGCTTCCGACCGTTCCGAAGGAAAGGATTGTTGCATGGCCGAAGCTACCTGCCGCCGCGAACTCGACCTCGAGATTCCCGCCGACGAAGTCACCAAAGCGATGGAGCGCGTCGCCAAGGAATTTGCGCGCGTCGCCCGCGTTCCCGGGTTTCGCCCCGGCAAAGCGCCCGTCTCGCTGATCCGCCGCCGCTTCGCCGACGATATCAAGGGCGAAGTCGTGCAGTCGCTCGTTCCGGAGCGCGTCGAAAAGGCCGTCTCCGAGCAAAAACTGACCCCCGTTTCGCAGCCCCAGGTTGACAAGCTCGATTTTGCCGAAGGCCAGCCGCTCAAATTCCGCGCCGTCTTCGAAGTTCTCCCCGAGTTCGAGCTAGGCAATTACAAAGAGCTCGATCTCGAAATGCCCGTGATGGACATCACCGACGAAGACGTTAACAAAGCTCTGCAGGAAATGACCGAGCGCGCCGCAGCCTTCGCGCCCGTCGAGGGACGCGCGGTCGAGAACGGCGACTTTGTACAACTAAAGCTGGTTGGCACCCCCGAAGGCGGCGGCGAGCCCCTGCGTGCAGACAGCGTCCTCTGCCACATCGGCGCCGAAGAAACCATGGAACCCTTCAACGAAAATCTGCGCGGCGCCAGCATCGGCGAGCACAAAAATTTTGATGTCGTTTACCCCGCGGACTACCCGGACGCCAAACTTGCGGGCAAGACCTATCACTACGCCGTCGAGGTTCTCGGCCTAAAGACCAAAAAATTGCCCGAGCTGAACGACGAATTCGCCAAAGATGTCAGCGATGCCGGCTCTCTTGACGAGCTGAAGACCAAGCTCCGTCAAAGCCTCGAAGCCGACCGCGACCGGCGGCACAAGGACCTCCTGCGAGAAAAGGTTTTGGCCGCCATCGTCAAGCTTCACGATTTCCCCGTACCTGAGTCGCTTGTCGAGCATCAAATGGACGTGCGCCTTGAGCGTGTGGTTCGCTCGCTGGCTGCGCAAGGCGTCGACCCGCGAGCGGTAAACGTCGACTGGGTAACGCTGCGGCGCCGTCAGCAGGAGCGAGCTACCGATGATGTTAAAGCGGAACTGATTGTCGACCGCATCGCTTCCACGGAAAATATCGACGTCACCGACGAAGAGCTCACGCATGAGCTCGAACACGCTGCGTCGCACAGCGGCGAATCCGCGGAGGCGATTCGCGCTCGTTTGACAAAGCAAGGTACCCTAGATAGGATGAAAGCTAAGCTGCGGAGTGATAAAACTCTCGACTGGCTCGCGCAGAATTCCCGAATTCGCACCGTGGCCACGCCGGAATCAAAGTGAAACGGCAGTTCGGGCCTGACCGCGGAAAAATCTCATGAACAATTTCGACGACCCGGCTTATCGCAACACAACGCTTGTACCCATGGTGGTCGAACAGACCAGCCGCGGCGAACGCGCTTACGACATCTACTCGCGGCTGCTTAAAGAGCACATCATCTTTATAGGCACGCCGATCGACGATCACGTCGCCAACCTCGCCACCGCGCAGATGCTCTTCCTCCAGGCGGAAGATCCAGAGCGCGATATCCAGCTCTATATTAATTCTCCCGGCGGCTCGATTACCGCGGGTTTCGCCATCTACGACACTATGCAGTTCGTCAAGCCTGACGTGGTCACCACCTGCGTGGGACAAGCTGCCTCCATCGCCGCTGTGCTGCTCGCCGGCGGCACCCCCAAGAAGCGCTTTGCCCTGCCCAACGCGCGTATCCTTATTCATCAACCCTGGCTCTCCGGCCTCGGCGGCCAGGCCACGGACATCGATCTGCATGCCAAGGAAATCCTGCGCATGCGCACCATGATCAACAAGCTGCTCTCGCAACACAGCGGCCAGCCGATCGAACGTATCGAGAAAGACGTCGAGCGGGATTTCATCATGAATCCCGAACAAGCCAAGGACTATGGCATGATCGACGAGATTATTTACAAGCACCGCTGACGCGCATGGGCGAAGCGCGTTTGGTCGGAGCGAGTGCCTGGTTCCAAAAAGTTAGCAGCCGCTCAGGTTTCTCTTTCGCTCAGGGGATTTTTCAGCCTAGAATACGGATAGTGACTCCGTCCGCAGCCCGGCGGGGTCAGGGGCCTTCACACCTGTGAAAAAATTTAATCCAGACGAGCCATTGCGCTGCTCCTTCTGCCACAAGACCCAGGAGCAAGTCGAGAAGTTGATCAGTTCGCCTTCCGACTATCCGCGCGCCTACATCTGCAATGAATGTGTCAGCGTCTGCCAGACCATCCTCGAGGATGAAAAGCGCGAGCAGGCCGCAGCCCCGGCCCGGCGACTTCCCCGTCCCCCGGAGATCAAGCAATTTCTCGACGGCTACGTCATTGGCCAGGACCGCACTAAGAAGAAGCTCGCCGTCGCGGTCTACAATCACTACAAACGAATCTTCCTTAACAAGCAGCCCGGCGATGTAGAGCTGAGCAAATCCAATATTCTGCTGATTGGCCCTACAGGAACGGGCAAGACGCTCCTCGCGCAAACGCTTTCGCGCATGCTCGATGTGCCTTTCGCCATCGTCGACGCCACTACGCTTACCGAAGCCGGCTACGTCGGCGAAGACGTCGAAAACATCATCCTGAAGCTGCTGCAAGCCGCCGATGGCGACGTGCAGAAAGCCCAGCAAGGCATCATCTATATCGACGAGATCGACAAAATAGCCAAAAAAGACGAAAACCCCTCGATCACCCGCGATGTTTCCGGTGAAGGTGTGCAGCAGGCGCTGCTCAAGATTTTGGAGGGCACCGTCGCCAACGTGCCTCCTCAGGGCGGCCGCAAGCATCCGCACCAGGAATTTACTCCCGTCGATACCACCAACATTCTGTTTGTCTGCGGCGGCGCCTTTGTTGGCCTCGAGAAAATTATCGAGAAGCGCGCCGGACGTCGCTCGCTCGGCTTCCATACCGATGCTGCGCCAACCACGCCGCAAAAGCGCAACACCGAATTGCTCGAACAAGTCCAGCCCGGCGATCTCATCCGCTACGGCTTGATTCCCGAGTTTGTCGGGCGCTTGCCCGTCGCCGGCGTCATGAACGACCTCGACAAGAACGCGCTGGTACGCATTCTCACCGAGCCGAAAAACGCTCTCCTCAAGCAATACCAGCGCCTCTTTGAGTTCGAAAACGTCCGCCTGCGCTTTACCGACGACGCCCTCGAGACCGTGGCCGAGTTAGCACTTCAGCGCAAGGTCGGCGCGCGCGGCTTGCGCATGATTCTCGAAGACCTCATGCTGGAGGTGATGTACCACTTGCCTATGCAGCGGAAAGTGCGCGACTTTGTGGTCAGCGCGGACATGGTGCGCACTCGCGAGATTAATTGGAGCTTGCTGGAAAAGGCTGGCTGAGTCCTTCCAGTTGCGGCCGCTTGGGGTGGCCGCGGAAATGAATTTCAGGGGCCCGAATGTTCACTAGAGAAAAACAGGAAATGAAGCGCGTACCCATGATGCCGGTGCGCGACATGGTTATCTTCCCGCAACAGATGACGCCG
>Ga0137415_10005732_pt1 | contig 12300 bp, 10 predicted proteins | sample CZODoug3_1_1_16f_FD_183082 | JGI IMG/M metagenome (GOLD analysis project Ga0137415, IMG submission 183082) | Vadose zone soil fungal communities from Angelo Coast Range Reserve, California, USA - CZODoug3_1_1_16fungal (Hybrid Assembly) | ecosystem: Environmental > Terrestrial > Soil > Vadose...
TCTCCGGCCACGACCCAAACTTCTGCCTCCGGCCGGGCAAACTTCGCCCCGATTGCCGCCGGCAAGGCAAATCCCATCGTTCCGAGGCCTCCCGAGGTGATCAACGAGCGCGGCTTTTCGTGGTGGTAATACTGCGCCTCCCACATCTGGTGCTGCCCGACATCAGTGACGATGACGGCGTCCCCCTTCGTCTCGCGCCAGAGGTCGTTGATCACATGCGCGGCATAAAGGTGCCCGCTATCGGGAAGGTTCTGGATGTCGCGCACCGCCGAATCCTGCTTCGACACATGGACCTGCGACCACCATTCCGAATGCCGGTTCGCTTTCACCAGTGGGAGCAGCCGCTGGAGGATTTCGCGCAGGTCGCCGATCAGCGGCACGTCCACGTGCACGTTCTTGTTGATCTCCGCCCGATCGATCTCCACGTGAATTTTCTTGGCTTTTTGCGCATAGGTGTTGAGCTTGCCGGTCACGCGGTCATCGAAGCGCATGCCCAGCGCAATCAAAAGATCGGATTCCTGAATGGCCTGATTCACCCAGGCTTCGCCGTGCATGCCCATCATTCCCAGATTCAGAGCATGCGAAGCGGGAAAAGCGCCCAGCCCGAGCAGCGTCAAGGCCACGGGAATATCGGCTGTTTCCGCCAGCCGGCGGACTTCTTCCCCAGCACCGGAGAGAATGATGCCGTGTCCCGCCAGGATCACCGGGCGCTGCGATTCATTGATCAACGCGGCCGCCTCATCCAGTTTCGCGGGAGCGGGAAAGAAATCGGGCATTTGCCGGTGCTCCCGGGGCGCGGCCGCATCCCAATCGAATTCACAGGAACCAAGCTGCGCGTCTTTGGTGATGTCCACGAGCACGGGACCCGGCCGGTCCGAAGCCGCGATGTGGAAGGCTTCGCGCAGGCTGATGGCGATTTCATCCGCGCGTGTCACCAGATAATTGTGCTTGGTGATGGGAAGAGTGATGCCGGTGATGTCCGTCTCCTGGAAGGCGTCGCTTCCCAGAACCGCGCTGCCCACCTGCCCCGTAATGCACACGATGGGAGACGAATCCATCATCGCCGTGGCGATTCCGGTGACCAGGTTGGTGGCGCCGGGTCCCGAGGTGGCGACCGCCACGCCCACCTTGCCGGAAGCGCGGGCGTAGCCATCGGCCATGTGCGCGGCGCCCTGCTCGTGGCGGACCAGGACGTGACGGATGGGATAGCCGGGCAGCGCGTCGTAGGCGGGCATGATCGCGCCGCCCGGGTAGCCGAAGACGGTCTCGACGCCCTCGCCGATGAGAGCTTCCCAGATCGCCTGTGAGCCTGTGCGCTTCATGTCGACCTTTCACTGCGACTGCGAGAAAAAAAAAGCCCCCGCGACCTGGTGGGGTGCGGGGGCGCCTGCTTCGGATCGCTTTGAGCGTCAGAAGGGGGGCCCGCACCCCTTGGTAAGGAGGCCAATGGAAATGCTAAGGACGAGGCTGGACGCCGCGGCGGTGGGGAAGCTCGCGCTGGTCGTCGGCTGGTACATGCTCCGGTCAGTCCTAGTCCCCGACCTCGGGTGCTGTCAAGCAAACCTTCACGGCGCACGCGAATCGAGGCGCAATGGCGCGGGCTTCGCGCGCGGAACGGCGGTGGCCGACCGCTCTCGGAAGCGCCTCGGATCGATCGCGTACTTCCGCACCTTGTAGCCGATGATCCGCTCGGTGCTGCCCAGCAGGCGCGCGGCCTTTGCGCAGTTGCCGCGCGCGCTCTTGAGCGCGTCGAGGATCAGGTCCTTCTCGTACTGCTCGACGGCGTCGTTCAAGGAGGTCTGCATGACCGTGCCGGACGCTTCGGCCGTTTGCAGCGTGGGCGGCAAATGGTGTCCATGGATCACGTTGCCGTCGCAGGTGAGCACCGCCCGCTCGAGGGTGTTCTCCAGCTCGCGCACGTTGCCCGGCCAGTGGTAGCTCATCAGCATGTCGATGGCCGGCGTGGAGATGCGGCGGATGATCTTCTTGTGCGTCCGCGCGTACTTGGCCAGGAAGTGATCGGCCAGCAGCATGATGTCCGGCTTCCGGTCGCGCAGCGGCGGCACGAAGATGGAGAACACGTCGAGTCGGTAGTAGAGATCCTCGCGGAACTGCCGCTCGGCGATGGCCTTTTCGAGATCCCGGTTGGTGGCGCCGATCAGGCGGACGTCGACCTTCACCGTCTCCGTCCCGCCCAGGCGCTCGAACTCCTTTTCCTGCAGGACGCGGAGCAGCTTCACCTGGGTGGCCAGGTTCAGCTCGCCCACCTCGTCCAGGAAGAGCGTCCCGCCGTCGGCCAGCTCGAACCGCCCGCGCTTGCGGCCGGCGGCGCCGGTGAAGGCCCCCTTCTCGTAGCCGAACAGCTCCGATTCGATGAGCGTGTCCGGCAGAGCCGCGCAGCTCACCTTGACGAACGCCTTGTCCTTGCGCGGCGAGTTGTAGTGGATGGCGTGGGCGATGAGCTCCTTGCCGGTCCCCGACTCGCCCCGGATGAGCACCGTGGTGCTGGTGCGCGCGACCTGGGAGATCTGCTCGTACGCCTGCCGCATCGGGCCGCTGGTTCCGACCAGGTTGGAGAAGTCGTAGCGCTGCTGCAGCTCGTGCTTGAGGTGGACGTTCTCGTCGAGCAGCCGCTTGCGCTCGTCCTCGATGACCCTCCGCGCCTGGAACGCCTGCGCGATCATCCCCGCCACGACCCCGAAGAAGCGCAGCGCCGCGTCGTAGTCGCGGCCCGGATCGAATTCCAGGTCGACCGCCAGGGCCCCGAGCGGCGCCCGGTTCAGCGCGATGGGAACGCAGATGTAGCTCAGCTCCGGCATGCCCGGACGCTTGCGCTGCACGGCCCGGTTCAAGAAGAGCGGCTCGCGGCTGATGGCCGGAACCACGATCGGCTTCCCGCTCTGCACGACGCGCCCGGTGATGCCTTCGCCCAGGCGGTAGCGGGCCAGGCGACCTTCCGCGCTGATCCCCACCGAGGCTTCGATGCTGATCTCGCGTCCGTCGGCACCGAGCACCATCACCGCGCTGCGCACCGCCTCGTGGTCGCGCTCGAGCTTCTCCAGCACCCGCTCCAGGGAAGGGCGTAGCTCGGCTGCGCCGGAGAGCACCTGGCTGATCTCCTGCAGGGTGGTGAGCCTCCGCAGGTCGGTTCTGGGCTCGGTCGTGCGCTTCGCCATCCCCCCAGGGTAGGCGCCCGACCTTTGTCGCCGCAAGTAGAGCGACGAATTTGTCGGCTGCTCTGGCGATTCCGACAGTTTCGTCGGACCTGGCTGTTGGGTTCTCCTCATTCCTGGATCTGGACGCCGAGCTGGACGGAGGTGAGGCTCGGCGCGAAGGGAGGGTTGCGGTTCTGCACGGCGAGGGCGATGCGGGCGTTGTGCCCGTCGATGATGTAGTTCAGCCCGGCGTCGACGACGCGGAACGAGTCGCCCCCGGCGGTGGGCTGGAGCTGCTGCCACCGGGCCAACGGCTGCAGGCGCCCGAAGCCGACCTTCCTGGCGAACAGGTAGCTGGCCAGCGCGAACCAGCTCCAGCCCTGCGCTCCCTTGTTGAAGTTGTAGTACGCACCCTCCAGCGTCAGCGTATCGGCCCACGGCAGCCGCTTCTCGAAGAGCAGGTCCACGTTGAACCCGAGGAAGTCGCTGCGCGCGAACAGGGGCACGCCCGACGCGTCCGTCCCGATCGGCGTGGCGACCCCGAGGTGCTGGTACTGGGCTGCCCCGCCGATCGCGAGCACGTCCTTGCTCCCGTAGTAGGTGCTGCTGTTGTAGTAGCCCGGCTCGGGATCGAGGAGGTTCAGCACCAGCCTGCCGGCGTAGATCGCCTGCGAGGTGGGCGTGTTCGGATCGAGGGTGAATACGCCCCCCTGGTACTTGAACTTGCCCTTCTGTAGCTGCCCCCAGACCGCACCTCCGTCGGCCCTGCCCGCGAAGATGGACGGGTAGGCGTTCACTCCGTCGGAAAAGAACCAATCGTTCTCGTAGTAGGGGCCGCTCAGGTTGGACCGGTCGGAGGGAGGCAGGAAGCGCCCGAGCCACACGTTGAAGAGGTCGTCCGGCTCGAACTTCGCCACCGCGTCGAGCACGTGGATGCGGCCCAGGTCGCCGTTGTTCAAGTCGAGGTTTCCCTCGAACTTGAGCAACGGGTGCACCTGGCCGCTGAGGTACGGGCGCACGTCGAGCGTCTTGATGCCGAGGTTGTCGCTCGAAGGGCCTCCCGTCCTGTTGTCGATCCCTCCGCCGACGCGCAGGCCCACGCCGACCGAGAACGTCTTCGCCGGATCGTCGGCGCGGGCGTCCCGTCCCAGCAGCAGGGAGCAGGCAGCCAGGGACAGGAGAGATCGTGCGGTGGTCGTCATTCGTCCTCCCAGAAGCGTCGCCGGGCCGCTATTGCGCCGCTGCGCGCTTCTCGTTGCCTGCGATGAAGGGGCTCCACGGCTGCGCGCGGATGGTCTTGTCCGTCTTCCAGACCACGTCGAACTGACCGTTCCCCTGGACCTCGCCGATCATCACCGGCTTCCAGAGGTGGTGGTTCTGCTCGTCCATCTTCAGCGTGTAGCCGGAGGGCGCCGCGAAGGTCTGCCCCGCCATCGCCTTGCGGACAGCGTCGACCGAGGTGGTGCCCGCCTTCTGCACGGCCTGCGCCCACATGTGGATGCCGACGTAGGTGGCTTCCATCGGGTCGTTGGTGACCCGTCCGTCGCCGCCGGGCAGCTTGTTCTTCTTCACGTAGGCCTTCCACTTGGCGATGAACTCGGTGTTGACGGGGTTCTTCAGCGACATGAAGTAGTTCCAGGCGGCCAGGTGACCGACCAGGGGTTTGGTATCGATGCCTCGCAGCTCTTCCTCTCCGACCGAGAAGGCGACCACCGGGATGTCGGTGGCCTTGAGGCCCGCGTTGCCGAGCTCCTTGTAGAACGGCACGTTCGAGTCGCCGTTGATGGTCGAGATCACCGCCGTGCGGCCGCCGGCGCCGAACGCTTTGATCTGCGCCACGATGGTCTGGTAGTCGCTGTGCCCGAAGGGCGTGTAGATCTCCTGGATGTCCTTCTCCTCCACCTTCTTCGCCTTGAGGAAGGCGCGGAGGATCTTGTTGGTCGTGCGCGGGTACACGTAGTCGGTGCCCAGCAGGAAGAAGCGCGTCGCGCCGCCGCCCTCCTTGGACATGAGATATTCGACGGCGGGGATCGCCTGCTGGTTCGGCGCGGCGCCCGTGTAGAAGACGTTCTGGGAGAGCTCCTCGCCCTCGTACTGCACCGGGTAGAAGAGCAGCCCGTTCAGCTCCTCGAAGACGGGCAGCACCGACTTGCGCGAGACCGAGGTCCAGCAGCCGAACACGGTCGCTACCTTGTCCTGCGTGAGAAGCTGGCGGGCCTTCTCCGCGAACAGCGGCCAGTTCGAGGCGGGGTCGACGACGATCGGCTGGATCTTGCGGCCGAGGACCCCGCCTTTGGCGTTGATCTCCTCGATGGTCATCAGCGCGACGTCCTTCAGCGAGGTCTCGCTGATGGCCATGGTTCCCGAGAGCGAGTGCAGGATGCCGACCTTGATCGGTTCGGCTGCCCGGAGCGGCGCGGACGCAAAGGTCGCAGCGCAGCACAGGGCGAAGGCGGCGCGGGTGGCTGCTTCGCGGGTGTTCATTGTCTCTCCAGTCGCGGGCTGTGAAGTGCCTGTGCACGGTGGGCGTGCACGGGACCTCGGGCAGACGGAGCAAGATCGGAGCCACAGCGAGCGCCCCTCCCGTGTGAACGCGACGCCTACGCCCGCGTCACTCGCGCGGCCCGCCGCCAGCCCGGTGCGCGCACCGCGGACGGCCGCGGCTCGAATCGACAATTTGGTAGGATTCTCGTTAGCAACCGACAAAATCGTCTGCACGGCGCCACTGGCGGCCGCGACCCCGGTGGTGTTAAGCACCGCGGCAGGAGATCCAGATGCGCTCCGCGCCACAGGCCCCCTCCCTGGCGCTGCTCGCTGTAGCGGCCGCGTGTCTTGCCGCTCGCGGAGCTTCCGCCCTCGACGCCGCGGCCCTGGAGAAGCTCTCCTCGGGCGATGCCTCCGCCAAGCTCGCCACGGTGCAGGAGGCGGTCGCCTCCGCCGACGTCGCCGCGCTGCCCGTGTTGCGCGCCCTTCTCGAAGGGCGGCTGGCGATCGCCGCCGGCCGCACGGTGCTGGAGGAGAACGGCAGCTTCCGCGATCCGCTCACCCGCGAGCCCGTTCGCGCCGCGCCGCAGGAGGTGGAGAAGGTTTCCATCAACAACCGTCTGCGCCGGACGCTCGAGCGGGCCATCGCGGCGCTGGGGCTGTTCGCGCCCTCCGCCGCCGACCGCCTGCGCGCCGCGCGCACGCTCCAGGAGGGCGCCGACGAGGACCTGCTTCCGCTCCTGGACCGCGTCCTCGCCCAGGAGAAGGACATCCAGGTCCGCGACGCCGTCCGATCGATCCAGGGCGCGCTGCTCATCGACAGCCGCGACCGCGACAAGCGGCTCGCCGCGGTGGATGCGCTCCGGCACGCCCCCAGCACGCGCAGCAAGAGGCTCCTGCTCGAGCGGCTCGGCACGGAGACCGATCCGGCGGTCCGCGACGCCATCCACCGCGCGGTGAAGGACATCGACGGATCGCTGCGGCTGGCGGAGGTGGTCGGCTGGGTCTTCGGTGGCCTCAGCCTGGGAAGCGTGCTGCTCCTCGCCGCGCTCGGTCTCGCAATTACGTTTGGACTGATGGGCGTCATCAACATGGCGCACGGCGAGCTGCTCATGATCGGCGCCTATGCCACCTACGTGGTGCAGTCCTTCTTCCGCGCGCACCTCCCGGGCGCTTTGGATTGGTACCTCGCCGCCGCGGCGCCGGCCGCATTCCTCGCAGCCGGCCTGGTCGGGCTCCTGCTGGAAGTCACGGTGGTGCGCGCGCTCTACGGGCGCCCGCTGGAGACGCTCCTCGCCACCTGGGGCGCGAGCCTGCTGCTCATCCAGGCGGTGCGCAGCAGCTTCGGAGCGCAGAACGTGGAGGTGGCGAACCCTTCCTGGATGTCGGGCGGCGTGACGATCATGTCCGGCCTGGTCCTGCCCTACAACCGCATCGCCATCGTCGCCTTCGCGCTGCTGGTAGTGCTGGTGGTGTGGCTGCTCCTCGAGCGGACCCGGCTGGGCCTCCTGGTGCGCGCGGTGATGCAGAACCGGGGCATGGCCGCCGGCCTGGGCGTCGCGACGCCGTGGGTGGACATGCTCACCTTCGCGCTCGGCGCCGGAATCGCCGGGCTGGGCGGATGCGCGCTGTCGCAGATCGGCAACGTGGGGCCCGAGCTGGGCCAAGGATTCATCGTCGATTCCTTCATGGTGGTGGTGCTGGGCGGGGTAGGTCAGCTCGCCGGCACCGTGCTGGCGGCCGCGGGCCTGGGCCAGGTGAACAAGCTGCTCGAGCCGTTCGCCGGAGCGGTGCTGGCGAAGATCGCCGTGCTCGCCTTCATCATCCTCTTCATCCAGCGCCGCCCGCAGGGGCTGTTCGCGCCGCGAGGGCGCGCCGCGGAGGAGGGGTGACGGGCGTGCTCTCGCCGCGGCGCGCGCTCCACTCGCGCCGGGCCATCATCGCCGTCGGCGGCGTTTACGGGTTCCTGGTGATCGTCGTGCCGGTGCTGAACCTGGCGGTGCCCGCCGGCAGCGCATTCCACGTGTCCGACTACACGGTGTCGCTGGTGGGGAAGATCCTCTGCTACGCGATCGTGGCGCTGTCGGTCGATCTCATCTGGGGCTACGCGGGGATCCTGAGCCTCGGGCACGGGCTCTTCTTCGCCCTGGGCGGCTACGCGATGGGCATGTACCTGATGCGCTCCATCGGCCGCGAGGGTGTGTACCAGAGCGACCTCCCCGACTTCATGGTCTTCCTCGACTGGAAGGAGCTGCCCTGGTACTGGGCCGGCTCGCAGCGGTTCGCGCAAGCCGCGCTCTTCGTCGTCCTCGCGCCGGGCTTGTTGGCGCTCGTCTTCGGATGGTTCGCCTTCCGCTCGCGCATCCGCGGCGTCTATTTCTCCATCATCACGCAGGCGCTCACCTTCGCCTTCATGCTCCTGTTCTTCCGCAACAACACCGGCTTCGGCGGCAACAACGGCTTCACCGACTTCAAGCGGATCCTCGGATTTCCCCTGGCCAGCCCGCGCACCAAGGTGGCGCTCTACGCGCTGAGCGCGACGGCGCTCCTGGGCGCGCTGGCGCTCTGCCGGTCGCTGGTGCTCTCCAAGTTCGGACGCGTCCTCACCGCCATCCGCGACGAGGAGAGCCGGCTGCGGTTCTGCGGGTACGATCCGGTCGGCTACAAGCTGTTCGTCTGGACATTGTCCGCCGTGATGTGCGGGATCGCCGGCGCGCTCTACGTGCCGCAGGTCGGCATCATCAATCCGAGCGAGATGTCGCCCGCGAACTCGGTCGAGATCGCCATCTGGGTGGCGGTCGGCGGCCGCGGATCGCTCGTCGGTCCGGTGCTGGGGGCGGCGCTGGTGAACGGCGCCAAGAGCTGGCTCACGGTGAGCTTCCCCGATCTGTGGCTGTACGTCCTGGGGCTGATGTTCATCCTGGTCACGCGCTACATGCCCCGCGGCGTGCTCGGCCTGATCGTGCGAGGTCGGGAGCCGTGAGGCTCGACACGCCGGAGGGCCCGGTCCTCTATCTGGATGGCGTGACGGTCAGCTTCGACGGCTTCAAGGCCCTCGCCGGGCTGTCGCTGATCATCGAGCCCGGCGAGCTGCGCTGCATCATCGGGCCCAACGGCGCGGGCAAGACGACGATGATGGACGTGATCACCGGGAAGACGAGGCCGGACACGGGCGAGGCGTTCTTCGGCGAGGCCAACGACTTGACGCGCCTGTCGGAGACGAAGATCGCCGAGCTGGGCATCGGGCGGAAGTTCCAGAAGCCCACCGTGTTCCGCAACCATACGGTGCTGGAGAACCTGGAGCTGGCGCTGAAGACGGACAAGAGCGTGTTCCGGACGCTGGGCGCGAAGCTCCTGCCCGCGCAAGCCGAGCGCATGGAGCAGACGCTCGACGTGATCGGGCTGCGCGCCCAGGCGCACCGCACCGCCGACCTGCTCTCGCACGGCCAGAAGCAGTGGCTGGAGATCGGCATTCTCTTGATGCAGGAGCCGAAGCTCCTCCTGCTCGACGAGCCGGTGGCCGGGATGACCGACGAGGAGACCGCGCGCACGGGCGAGCTGTTCCAGTCGCTCGCCGGCAAGCATTCGCTGGTGGTGGTCGAGCACGACATGCACTTCGTCGGCAGCATCGCCCGCACCGTCACCGTGCTGCACGAAGGAAAGGTGCTGTCCGAAGGGACGATGGACCGCGTCCGCGAGGACCCGCGCGTGGTCGAGGTCTACCTGGGAAGATGATGCTCGAGCTCCGGGGGCTCAACCAGTACTACGGAGGGAGCCACACGCTCCGCGGGATCGATCTGTCCGTCCCGGCGGGGACCTGCACCGCGCTCCTGGGCCGCAACGGCGTGGGGAAGACCACGCTGCTGCGCTGCCTGATGGGCCTCTTGCCGGTCCGCTCGGGGCGGATCGCGTTCGACGGCAAGGAGATCGGTCACCTCACCGCGTATCAGCGCGCGCGGCTCGGCATCGGGTACGTACCGCAGGGCCGCGAGATCTTCCCGCGGCTCACGGTGGCCGAGAACCTGGCCGTCGGGGAAGCGGCAGCGGGTCCGGGACGGCCCATCACGCCGCGCGACGAGCTGGAGGCGCTCTTCCCGGCGCTGCGCACGATGCAGAGGCGGCGCGGCGGCGATCTCTCCGGCGGCCAGCAGCAGCAGCTCGCCATCGCGCGCGCGCTGGTGGCCCGGCCCCGCCTGCTCCTGCTCGACGAGCCGACCGAGGGAATCCAGCCGTCCATCGTGAAGGACATCGAGCGGGTGTTGCGGGTCCTGCTCGAGCGCGGGATGACGATTCTACTGGTAGAGCAATACGTCGACTTCGCGCGATCTCTCGCCCGACACTATGCCATCCTGTCGCGCGGGCAGGTGGTCGACCGCGGCGAGGTCGCCAATCTGAACACCGACGAGGTCCGGCGCCACCTGGCGGTTTGAAAGGGAGGTTCGGTGAGGGTCTTCGCGGAGCAGCGCCGCTCGGGCGCGAGGGAGCGAGGCTCGGAGGCGCGACTCTCGTTCCGCCGGGTGGGAGCGCGCACCGTGATCGAGAGCGCCTTCGCCGAGAGCCCGCTGCGCCTCCTGATGCCCCGCAACCACGGACCAGGCGCGTGGGCATACACCAGCACGCTGGGCGGAGGGCTGGTGGACGGCGACGCGATCCGGCTCCGCGTGAACGTCGGCAGCGGCGCGGTCGCGGCGCTCTTGTCCCAGGGAGAGAATCGCGTCTATCGCTCGCCCGGGGGCTGCCGCAGCGAGCTCGTCGCGGAAGTGGAAGCGGGAGGCTTCTTCGCGCTGCTGCCTGACCCGACGGTCTGCTTCGCGGGGGCCTGCTACGAGCAGAAGACGGAGCTGCGGCTTGCGCCGGATGCCGCGGCCGTCGCGGTCGAAGTGCTCGCGGCGGGGCGCAGCGCGCGCGGCGAGCGCTGGGCGTTCCGCCGTTACGGAGGCGAGCTGTCGGTGCGCAGCGGCGAACGGGCGCTGGTGCGGGAGCGCGTGCTCCTCGATCCGGAGCACGGCTCGCTCCCGGAACGCCTCGGGCGATTCGATGCGCTCTGCACCGTGCTGCTGGTGGGCGACGCTCTGAGCGCGGAGCGGACCGCGCTCGCGCGGCGCATCCAGGCGGCGCCCCTGCCGGCGCGGGCCGCGCGGATCGAGCAGGCGAACGAGATCGCCGGCGGGGCGCTGCTGGTCCGCATCGCGGCCGTCTCGCTGGAAGACGCGCTTTGCGCGGTCCGCGAGCACCTCCAATTCCTTCCCGACTTGCTCGGGGACGACCCCTGGGCGCGCAGGCCGTGACGCTGCCGGAACGAGGCCACACATGCACCTGATCCCTCGCGAGATCGACAAGCTGCTGCTCCATGGCGTGGGCTTTCTCGCGCAGAAGCGGCTGGCGCGCGGGCTGCGCCTGAACCATCCCGAGGCAGTGGGACTGATCGCCGCGCAGCTCCTCGAGCTCATCCGCGACGGCCGCAGCGTCGCCGAGCTGATGGACCTGGGCCGCCGCTTCCTGGGGCGCGCAGAGGTGATGGAGGGCGTCCCCGAGATCATCGCGGAAGTGCAGGTCGAGGGCACCTTCGCCGACGGGACCAAGCTCGTCACGGTGCACCATCCGATCGTGCTGGAGCACGGCGATCTGGCTCTCGCACTGCACGGGAGCTTCCTGCCGGTGCCCGACCCGGCGAAGTTCGCGCGCGCAACCGAGGGCAGGCCGCCCGGCGAGATCGTGACCCAGCCCGGCGAGATCGTGCTGAACCAGGGGCGGGAATCGGTCGCGCTCGCGGTGAGCAACCTGGGCGACCGGCCGATCCAGGTCGGCAGCCACTACCACTTCTTCGAGACCAACCGCGCGCTCTCCTTCGACCGCGGCAAGGCGTACGGGATGCGCCTGGACATCCCCGCCGGCAACGCGGTGCGCTTCGAGCCGGGCGAGCGCAAGACGGTGCAGCTCGTCGCGCTGGCCGGAGCGAAGGTGGCGCGCGGCGGCAACGCGATCGCCGACGGGCCGGTCGATCCGGCGAGGCGCGCGCGCGCGGTCGCGGCGGCGGTCTCACGGGGCTTCGCGCACGCGGAGGAGAAGCCGTGAGCCGCCCCATCCAGCGGCGTCACTATGCCGACCTGTTCGGCCCCACCCGGGGCGACCGCGTCCGGCTCGGCGACACAAACCTCGTCGCCGAGGTGGAGCGCGATCACACGGTGTACGGCGACGAGTGCAAGTTCGGCGGCGGCAAGGTGCTGCGCGACGGCATGGGCCAGAAGGCCGGCGCAAGCGAGGCGGAGGCGCTCGACTGCGTGATCACCAACGCGCTGATCGTCGACTGGACCGGCATCGTCAAGGCCGACATCGGAATCAAGGACGGCCGCATCGTCGGCATCGGCAAGGCCGGCAACCCCGACGTGATGGCCGGCGTCACCGCCGGAATGACGGTGGGCGTGACCACCGAGGCGATCGCCGGCGAGGGCTTGATCGTGACCGCGGGCGGCGTCGACACGCACATCCATTTCATCTCGCCGCAGCAGGCCTTCGAGGCCGTGGCGAGCGGCATCACCACCTGGGTCGGCGGCGGCACAGGTCCGGCCACCGGGACCAACGCCACCACCTGCACGCCGGGCTCGTGGAACATCGCGCGCATGCTGCAGGCCACCGACGACCTGCCGCTCAACATTGGATT